>Ga0351965_1129_pt1 | contig 18789 bp, 13 predicted proteins | sample TotcelT113001K13_FD_206839 | JGI IMG/M metagenome (GOLD analysis project Ga0351965, IMG submission 206839) | Enriched cells from coal bed in the Powder River Basin, Montana, United States - Total cells T11 rep3 HSBNCT.T11.300.1.K13 ... | reverse complement strand
AATTCTCATGCCTGATATCCAATCCGCTCACGGCCATCCCCTGAATAATCTTTGCCGGCAAACAATCCTTTGCAATCAGGTTGTTTTTCGCGAAAGTGAGAGCATGTTTAAGGGCATTCTCGAGTTCCCTGACGTTTCCAGGCCAGGAATATTGTTCAATTATAGCCAGAACTTCAGGTTCAATACTGGGAAGTTCCTTGTTTGCTCCCAATTCCTGATGAAGTACATGATATACCAGAGGCAGGACATCCTCGGGACGCTCGCGCAATGGCTTGATTTCAATCGGAATAACGCTTAAACGATAATAAAGGTCCTCCCTGAATGTCCCGCTGGCAATTTTTTGCTCCAGACGCGTATTGGTTGAGGCAAGAACCCTGACGTCAACAGTTATCGGCTCGTTTCCGCCAACCCTTCTGATCTGTTTATCCTGCAAAACACGCAGTAACTTGGCCTGAATGCCCAAGGGCATTGAGTCTATCTCGTCTAAAAAGATAGTACCGGTGTTTGCGACCTCAAAGAGCCCGGTTTTATCGGAAGAAGCCCCGGTAAAGGCGCCCTTAACATGCCCAAACAATTCTGATTCAAGCAGTGGTTCCGGCAGGGCCGCGCAGTTCAGGGGCAGGAATTTCTTATTTTTCCGGCTGCTGTATGCATGGATGGCCTTGGCTACAAGTTCCTTGCCGGTACCGCTCTCGCCATAAATCAGAACCGTGGCGTCTGTTGGCGCAACCCGGTCAATCATTTCGCATACGTTCCGCATTGAACGGCTTTCCGCGATTATATTCTCAAACCTGTACTTGCCGGTTAATTGCGCCTTGAGGTCAATATTTTCACTGATTGTTTTATTATACTCTATGGCGCGCTGGACGGTAATCAGGAGCTCATCCACCTTGAATGGTTTGGTAATATAATCAAAAGCGCCGTATTTCAGGGATTCGACCGCGGTTTCGATGGTACCATAACCGGTGATCATGAGAACTGACATCGTGGGCCTTAACTCACGGGCAGATTTCAAAAGGGTTATACCGTCCACCGGGCGCATGCGTATGTCGGAAATCATTAAATCAAACGGCGTTGACTTGATGAGTTCTATGGCCTTTTCGCCATTATCCACGGGGACAATTTCATATCCCTCGGCTTTAAGCAATACGCTTAATACGCTGAGAATACTCGCCTCGTCATCAACCAGCAAGATCTTTGACATGAAAATACCTTATTTTTTGAAGGTTTTTTAAAGTGTAGATCTTTATGCATTTATATGTATATGTCAATTGTTTTTTTAAATTTCTTAAAAATGAAACGTTTTGCATATGATATAAAATGATAAGTCCGGACTATCACAGGAAATGGTCCAGCAAACGGAGGAAGACCTTGGGCTCCCCCGTTCGCCTGCCCTAGCCGCCAACGGCAAAGTGTTATCTGGTTTTCATTCAAAACGGACTCATTAATTTAGAATGCTACGGTGTTTTCCTGCAATCCAATGAAAAAAGGTGAAATTCTATAAGCACCCCGCAATCCCGACTCTAAGAGGTCGGGACGGGCAATCCGCCAGCGGCGGATCGAGTCTTTGCGGAATTCTCCGACTTGCCGCTGCGAAGCGCTCTGGCAAAGCAGGGAGCCCCAACCCTCCTTCGCCAAGGTTTCGGAGGGTTCTCCTCGCCTTCATCCCCGTGGCAGCCACCTCCGCCTAAGCAGCACGGCTACGGAGGGCCAAGCGCCACGGGATATTCAGCGAAGGAGAATAATAGAATAAGTTTGAAGTGTCTAAAATAAAGTCGTATAAGTAAATTTTATGTTTTTTTATCAATCACCATTAAAACGTATTTTTTGTTTTCTGATTGCGCTCTATGCCTTAATCATTACGGCAGCCGCCGGCGGATACGTTGAAGATAAAGGCGGCAAAACAATCATCCATCTGGTGTTATATGAATTACCCGATCCCACAAATCCTTCGCCGGTCAACCAGGCTGACGTAGAAGTAATCAAGGAATTTGTCCGTCGCTTCCCGAAAATTTTTGCTGAACGCTACCTTGATAAATACCGGTCAAATCCCGGGCGGTACGGAAATAAATCCTGGGGCAAGGTGGAAATCGAGCTCCATCGTTTTTCGGGCATCACCATTCCGAATTTCGGCATGGATGCCAAGCCGCTCATGGCAATCGCCGGCGGTGTTTCACCGGACATAATCTACGTCAATTTCCGCCAGTCAGACACTTATATCCAGCAGAAATTTCTTTATCCTCTTGACCTTCCGGAAGACAATTACTTCACTAGCCTACCCAAAGACGAGATAAAATTCCGCATTAATCCGAAAATATGGCCTGTCATCAGGCGCGAAGGTGCGGACGGGCAGGCTCACGTATGGGCCATGCCCAAGGGCGGCATAATCGGTAAAGTGATGTTTTATCGGAAAGATATCCTCGACGCCCAAGGAATTCCCTACCCTAACAATGACTGGACATGGGATGATTTCTTTGAAATCTGCAAAAAGGTGACTGATCCGGAAAAGGGTAACTACGGGATCATCTTCGGCCGCGGATTGACCGAAAGCTGGCACTGGGTTACGTTTTTGTGGTCAGCCGGCGCCGATGCCATGACCTACGATCCCGCGAAAAAAGAATGGCAGGCAGTATTCAATACTCCCGGGGCGGTTAGCGCCCTGGACTTTTACACCCGGCTTTGTAACGAGCCCTGGATTGATAAAAACGGCCGCAAACGCTACGGCTACGCTTACAAGGAGGGTGGCGGTTCCAGCAAATGGGAACTTGGCCAGATTGCATTTAATTGTTCATCAATGAACGAAAAAATGTTCGCGGATATTAATCCGGACATCACCGGCACAGTACCTGTGCCGAAAGGACCCGGAGGTCACCGCGGTGGAGAAATTAATTCCGAAATGCAGGGAATCTTCGCCGGGGTTACTGACCCGGTAATCAGGGACGCGGCCTGGGAATACATGCGCTTTACCGACAGTGTTGATGCCGTCGGCATACGCACCAAAGTTCTTGTTGAAGGTGGAATGGGCAGGTTTGTCAACCCCCGCTACCTGCGGAAGTTCGGATATGAAGACATCATCCGCATGGCGCCCAAGGGTTGGGAAGAATGCTTTGAAATTGCCCTGGAAACAGGAAAACCTGAACCCTATGGAAAAAACTGCCAGATGGTCTACCAGCAGATGACCGTGCCGATAATGAAGGCCGAAGAAATGATGCTGAACGGACAGCTTTCTGAAAACAAGGATGAACGCATGCAACAACTTAAGGCATTGCTGGATGACGCGGTGCGCCAGACTTCTGAAAAAATGATCGGCATCGTCTCGCCGCGCGAAATGCTTAAAAGGCGCATAACCGCTTTTATTTTATTGGCAATGATTATCGGTGCATATACCCTTGTCTTCCGCAAAATAGCCAAAGTCTTTGCCGGCCCGGCCGTTACCGGGGGTAAGCCTTCGGGGTGGGGTTTTAAAAAATATATCTGGGCGTATCTCCTGCTGATCCCGGCTTTGTTCACCATTTTCTTCTGGCAATATCTCCCGCTCGGCATGGGATCTTTGCTGGCTTTCAAGGACTACCAGATCATGGGCGGTTCACCCTGGGTCGGCATTGATAATTTCGGCCTGGTACTCTGGGACCGGGAATGGTGGCAGGCGGTCTGGAACTCAGCGCGCTACTCCATCCTGGTTATCGGCCTGACTTTCCTGCCGCCGGTTATTCTGGCCGTACTGCTCCAGGAAATTCCGCGTGGTAAGATCCTCTTCCGTACGATTTTTTACCTGCCCGCGGTTATTACCGGGCTGGTGGTTATATTCCTCTGGCAATCATTTTACGAGCCTACTGAATACGGGGTCCTGAACGCTATCGTGCTTTCCATTCCCGCGATCGGATATATCGTTCTTGGAGGAATATTTTTTCTGATCCTGTTCTTTTTCGCAAAACGGCTGTGGATCCACCAGAAATACGCTGTCGGTGCAATATGCCTTGTGGTCGGCCTGATGTTGTTTATGTTCTTTTTCGATTTCGCGCGGCCGATACTGATGGAGGAGGGAACCCCCTGGTATCTGGCCCTGTTCAACAAAACCTCCGAGCCTTACCGCTGGCTTTTTGATTCCAAGACGGCCATGTTCTGCTGTGTCCTGCCCATGGTCTGGGCGGGAATGGGTCCCGGCTGCCTTATTTACCTGGCGGCATTAAAGGGAATTGCCGAGGATTTTTATGAAGCCGCGGATATTGACGGTGCATCCTTCATTGACAAGATCCTGTTTGTCGTAATCCCGATTTTAAAGCCCCTTCTGATTATCCAGTTTATCGGCATCTTTATCGCCTCGTGGCAAAGCGAAGCTTTTATCCTTGCCATGACCGGCGGCGCCAGCAACACGGAAGTGGCCGGACTGCATATCTTTTACAAGGCCTACATGTTCCTGAAATTCGGACCGGCCTCTGCCATGGCATGGATCCTGGGTTTCATGCTGATCGGGTTCACGGTCCACCAACTCAGGATCCTCTCGCGGCTTGAGTTCAAAACAACAGGGAACAAGTAATGCGGACATAGAGACCGATGGCACAAAACAATAACCAAACCTGAAAATCAAAAAAATTGCATATCTAAAGCCGAAAACCAACCATGCCGATTGTATCAAAAATAGGACGTAACAGCTTGAAGACAAGGCTGTTGTTCGCGGGAATGTATGCGTTCCTGCTGGCCGGGGCCGCCTCCATGATTTACCCGTTCATGCTGATGATTTCCGGAAGCACAAAGAGCGGCGTAGACCTCAAGTATTTCGAGGTAATACCCCATTTCCTGTACAACGACCGGTGGCTTTACCGCAAACATATTGAAGCTTTATTTAACGAAAGAGTTTTGACAGAAAATATAACCTATGACGAAGATATTCTGGATTTTGAGGTTTTGGCTCTGCCGGAGCGCGTCAATAACGAAATGACTGATGAATGGGTTGATTTCCTTAAAAACCGCCCCCTGCCCGACTATTCCTGGTCAGTTGGATACATGGATACTCCAATTTCACGGACCCAGTCGTCCGGCTTGAGACTTTTAAAATACGTCCTGCGCGAGAAATTCGGGAATGACATCCAGGATATCAACCGCGGGCTGGGAACTGAATTCGTCAGCTGGAACAATATTGTCTACCGGCCTTACGCCTGCCTGATGCGGAGGGATAAGCCCAGCGGATCAGCCTTCACGAAAGCGGTGAACGATTTAAAAACGCTTCTTCCCCTTGAATGGCGTTATTATTCTTCGATAGATGGTTTTTACAAGAAATTGTATTTAAAATCAATTTACTCGCTGAATATCGCCAATTACAACCGCGATCATGCATCGGCATATTCCTCCTGGCCTGAAGTGCGGCTGGTGCGTGCCTGGCGGGATAACAAGGGATCGCGTGAAAAATCAGACTGGGAAGATTTTGTGCGCAATACGCTCGCACTTCAATGGATCCGGGTCGATGCCGCCGCGCTCCCGGCTTATCACGCCTACCTCCAGGCCCGTCACAAAACAATCGCGGCGCTGAACAACCACTATGGCGCCCAATACAAATCATTTGCGGAAATACCGCTGATCGGCGAGCCGCCATTGTCCGGGCTGGCTTTAAGCGATTGGGATAATTTTATTACCGGATGGAAGGATCCTGATGACGGCGTCGTGCATAAGGCGCCGATTGAGTCACTGAGCATATTCAGCGTTGAATTCCTGTTCCGCGATTATCTGCAGGCAAAATACGGCACCGTTGAAACGTTAAACCGGAAACTCAAGACCAACTTCAATTCCTTTATTGATATTCTTCCGCCCCAGCGTGATCTCCATTACCGATGGTTTCTCGGTCACAAGGGAGAACTCCGCCGGGAATTTGTCATGCGAAATTATAAAACAGTGGCGCAATACATGTTGTTTCACGGCCGGGGGATCGTCAACACGGTAATTTACTGCACCCTGGCCGTATTTTTCGCCTTGCTGGTCAACCCGCTGGCCGCCTACGCCCTATCCCGTTATAAAATGTCTTCCACCTATAAAATTCTGCTTTTTCTCATGGCCACCATGGCTTTCCCCGCCATGGTAACTCAAATACCCAGCTTTTTAATGCTGCGTCAACTGCATCTTCTGAACACTTTTGCCGCCCTCATTCTGCCCGGCATGGCCAGTGGTTTTTCCATCTTCCTCCTGAAAGGTTTCTTCGATTCGCTCCCGCGCGAGCTCTACGAAAGCGCCCAGCTTGACGGCGCGAGCGAATGGACCATGTTCTGGCAATTGACCATGAGCCTTTCCAAGCCGATCCTGGCGGTGATCGCGCTCGGCGCGTTCACGGGGGCATATTCAAACTTCATGTTCGCGTTTGTTGTCTGCCAGGACCAGAAAATGTGGACAATGATGGTCTGGCTTTACCAGCTCCAGGGAATGAGCGGGCGCGGCGTCATGTATGCCTCGCTGATTATCGCCGCCATCCCGACTTTTTTGATTTTCGCGTTTTGTCAGAATATCATCATGCGCGGAATCGTGGTGCCGTCGGAAAAATAAGGCGCGAAGAAGCAGGAAGTCTGCCGTCTGGATGAGATTGTGTTATCCTGACTGCGGAACGCTTTTCAACATAGGAGCAAGGCATGGCAAAGGTAACACTGGAAAATGTCTGGAAAATATACCCGGGCAACGTCACGGCGGTCAGGGATTTCAACCTTGATATCCGCGACAAGGAATTCATCATATTTGTCGGCCCATCGGGCTGCGGCAAGTCAACCACCTTGCGCATGGTTGCCGGCCTGGAGGAAATCTCCCGCGGAACTATCCGGATCGGGGAGCGCGTCATCAACGATGTTCCCCCCAAGGAGCGCGATATAGCCATGGTCTTCCAGAATTACGCCTTGTATCCGCACATGACCGTGTATAACAACCTTGCCTTCGGGCTGAGGCTCCGCAAGGTGCCGCGGCGCGAAATCGAATCACGGGTGGCCAGCGCCGCCAAGGACCTGGGTATAGCGGACTTTCTTGACCGGCGGCCAACGGCATTGTCGGGCGGCCAGCGCCAGCGCGTGGCCCTGGGACGCGCCATTGTGCGCCATCCGGCCGTGTTTCTCTTTGACGAGCCGCTCAGCAACCTGGACGCCAAAATGCGCGTGGAGATGCGCGCCATGCTCATGCACCTTCACAAAAGGCTCAACACCACCATGATTTACGTAACCCATGACCAGGTGGAAGCCATGACTCTCGGAGACCGCATCGTCGTCATGAAAGACGGCCTCGCCCTGCAGGTGGCCGAACCGCTGACCGTATACCGTTACCCGGCCGACACTTTCGTGGCCAAATTCATCGGCACTCCGCCCATGAATCTCTTTCCCGGGAAAATAATCAGTAATTCATCAAACTATGTCTTTGACGGCGATTCATTCCAACTGCACCTGCCAGACCGGATGACAAAACAAATCCAGGGGCTTGCCAACAGAGAAGTGTTCTTCGGTATCCGGCCCGAGGCCATGACCCTCTGCGAAGCAAAATCAGGCCAGCCCGGCAGCATTATCAACGGAACGGTTGACGTGACCGAAAAGCTCGGTAATGAAATAATTGTCCATATCGTCACCGGCCGGTATAACTTCCAGATGCGCATGGACTCCGGCCTGTATAGCGCCGTAAGGCAGGATATCGGTGTTTGCCCTAAAATGGATCACGCCCACATCTTTGACGGTGCAACCGGCCTCAACCTGACAATACCTGAATCGGCCGGCGCAACCGCCCATGCTTCCGAACTGAAACCGACTGACATTATTTCAGAAGAAAAAAAAGAATAAATCTCTCAAAGTATATGATCGGGAAGTAAAATGGATCCAGTTTGCTTTTACATAGGCGCGCACCCCGTCTTCTGGTACGGCATAATGGTGGCCGCCGGCTTCCTCGCCTGCCTGGCGCACCTGACCATCCTGGGAATCCGCGAGGGGCGGGACCCCGGTTTCGGGTCCGATATCGCGTTCTGGATGATGCTGACCGGCATTATAGGGGCTCGTATCGCCTATGTCATGGCTAACGCCTCGTATTACCTGAATGATCCGATAGCTATTATCCGCGTGGACCAGGGCGGGCTCATTTATTACGGCGGCTTTATCGGCGCTTTCATCGCCGGCATCGTTTTTGCGAAGGTCAAAAAATTGAGCATTCTCGCGCTGGCTGATTTCGTGGTTTCGGCGCTGCCCCTCGGCCACTTTTTCGGGCGCCTCGGATGCTTCCTGAACGCCTGCTGCTACGGCGCGGCAGCTTCACTGCCCTGGAGCGTTTTTCAGCAGGGCGCGGAGCGACATCCCGTCCAGCTCTATGAGGCTTTTCTCAACCTGGCTGTTTACCTGCTTTTGATTCCGGCCTACCGGCGCCGGAAACGGAACGGCGAAGTTTTGGCGATCTATTTGATAATTTATCCGCTCGGCCGTTTCATGCTGGAGTTTTTGCGCGGCGATGAGCGGCTCGGATGGCACGGGATTGCTTACGCGCAGATCATAAGCCTTGGCCTGGTGCTGGTCGGACTGATCCTTGGGCTTGTACTATACGCATCCCGCCCAAAGCATGTTTCATGAATAACCGCCATCAATTCACCGTGGACGGGAAAGAGCCGGCCATGCGGCTTGATGCATGGCTGGCGCGCCGGTTAACCGGCATGTCCCGCACGAGGATCCAGCAACTGATCCGCTCCGGTTCCGTTACAATCAACGCCCTGCCTGTCAAGGAAAGCCATAAAATCAGGCCGGGCGAACGGATTGCCGTCGATATCCCGCCGCCCAAGCCGGTTGCGTTGAAGGCGGAAGAAATTCCGTTGGCCGTTCTTTTCGAGGATAACTCCATCATTGTCATTGATAAACCGGCCGGCCTGGTTGTTCATCCGGCGGCCGGCCATGATTCCGGTACGCTGGTTAACGCCCTGCTTTATTATTGTCCCGGGCTGGGCGGCATAGGCGGAGAACTGCGCCCGGGAATCGTACACCGCCTTGATAAGGACACCAGCGGGGTGATCGTGGTGGCAAAGACGGAAAATGCCATGGTATCGCTGGCCAAGCAGTTTAAACAGCGTGAAATTCACAAGGAATACCTTGCCGTTGTCTGGGACACACTCTCGCCGCCAAGCGGCACAATCAGGACAATGATCGGAAGGCACCTGACCGACCGGAAAAAAATGACCGCCACGACGCAAAAGGGCCGCCTTTCCATAACCCGTTATGAAACCGTGGAAACATACAAAAAATCATCACTGGTCCGCCTCTTTCCCGAAACCGGCCGGACGCATCAAATCAGGGTTCACCTGGCCCATTTACAGCATCCGGTCATGGGTGACCGGCAATACGGAAGGCGTCCAGCACGGGAACTGCCCTTCTTCGCTGGAAAGCCCCATGGTACCGGGCCTTCGGCACGACTCACTGCGAGGTTGGTGGGGGCACGGCGCGACAGGCTGCCACCGGTAGAAATTGCGTTTCTGGCTTCGCAGGGTGCTTCACCGGTTGAGGTTGGCCGCCAGATGCTGCACGCGCATAAAATTTCACTGTGCCACCCCGAGACGGGTAAAAAAATGGAATTTGCCGCTCCTTTACCGGAAGATATGAAGCTTCTCCTTGATTATTTAAGGCGCAAAGATTGAGATCGGGAGTTGGAGGCCGGAGAGCAGAAATCAGCTCAATTGACTTCCGGCTGCTGGCCTGTGTTTTCGCTCCTGCTTCTTTACCGCTTCCCAGTATTTATCCAGTTCCGCCAGCGAGCACTGCGTTATTTCCTTCCCGTCGGCGTGGACCTTGCGTTCGACCGCATGGAACCGGCGCGTGAACTTTTTGATCGCGTCCTGGAGCACCTCTTCCGCGTGCATCTTCCGGAAACGGCAGAGGTTGACCACCGCGAAAAGCAGGTCGCCGGCTTCGGCGCGGATATGCCGTTCATTGCCATTGGCGATGGCTTTTTTGACTTCACTGAGCTCCTCTTCAATTTTCAATATGACGTCGTGCACGTCGGTCCAGTCGAAGCCGACGCGCGCCAGTCTCTGCTGAAATTGGTGGGCCTTGTGCAGGGCGGGCAAATGCCGCGGCAGATCATTAAGCACCGAAGGCTTAACGCCCGAGGAAGAACCGTTTTTACGGGCAGACGCTTTCTCGCGATTTTTGATTTTTTCCCAGTTGCGCAGGACTTCCTCCGGGCTGGCGGCTTTCAGCTTGCCAAAAACATGCGGATGCCGCCGGACCAGCTTTGCGCATATTCTTTTGACAACGTCATTGAAATTGAACTGACCTTTCTCCTTCGCGATCTGGGCCTGAAAAACCACCTGCAGGAGAAGATCGCCGAGCTCGTCGGCGTGCTTGTCGGGATTGCCGGAATCAATCGCGTCGATCACCTCGTAGCATTCTTCAAGGAGGTATTGCTTGAGCGTTCCCATGGTCTGCTCGCGATCCCATGGGCAACCGCCCGGGGCGCGCATCCTGGCCATTATTTTCAAGAGGCGGTTGATGGAATTGTTTTTCATTGCTGAATGCGACCTTCAGGAATGGAATAGTGATAAAGACAATAATGTTTTATGCAATACGAAAAGCTTCCTAATGCTTGTCATTCCCGACTTGATCGGGAATCCAGAATTAAATCTTGATAAACTTTTCTGGATTCCCGCTTCCGCGGGAATGACAGAAAAGAACAGATGAGAAAGGATGTCTTCAGATTTTATTGGCGCCCGGGCTTCTTTCTGGCCAGGCTTATTTTCTGCGAGATGCGCATGGCGCAGAACTCCGCCCCGCACATTGAGCAATGATCAAGGGATTTTGTTTTCTTGCCGGCAATTTTCCGGAACCTTGCCCTGGCCTTGCCGCCGTCCATGGCAAGCTGGAATTGCCTTTCCCAGTCAAAATTGATCCTTGCTTCCGTCATGGCATCGTCCCAGTTCCGCGCGTTTTTTAAGCCGCGGGCGACATCGGCGGCGTGCGCCGCGATCCGGAACGCGATGACGCCCTCGTGGACCTCATCCTCGCTGGGAAGCCCCAGATGTTCGGCCGGGGTCACGTAGCACAACAGGGAGGCGCCGTAAGTTGCCGCGGCCGTCGCGCCGATGGCAGAAGAAATATGGTCATATCCCGGGGCAACGTCAGTCACGACCGGCCCGAGCACATAAAAGGGAGCTCCCTGGCAGGCTTTCTGCTCGCGCTCCATGTTCATGCGGATCTCGTTAAAAGGCACATGGCCGGGTCCTTCAACCATCACCTGCACCCCGCGCTTGCGGCATTGCCGGACCAGTTTACCCAATGTTTCCAGCTCGGCAAACTGGGCCGCGTCGCTGGCGTCCGCCAGGCATCCCGGGCGCAGGCCGTCACCAAGGGAAACGGTTACATCATGCGCCTTGCAGATTTCAAGCACCTCTTCCCAGCGCGTGAAAAGGGGGTTTTGTTTCCGGTGCCGGTTCATCCATGCGGCCAGGATAGCCCCGCCGCGGCTCACGATTCCGGCGCGCCTTTTCATGGCCAGCGGAATATGCTCTTTCAATATTCCCGCGTGCAGGGTCATGAAATCCACCCCCTGCTCCGCCTGTTCGGCAATTACCCGCAGGAGAACATCGGGGTCAAAAGATTCAACCGCGCCCCCCGTGCGGCAGACCGCCTCATATATCGGAACGGTTCCGAACGGCACCGGGCAATTTGCCAGCATGGTCCTGCGCAATCCGGCCGTATTTTTGCCGACGCTCAAGTCCATGATGAAATCCGCACCGGCCGCGAGGGCAACTGAAAGTTTTTTTATTTCACGAGGGCAGCTGGACTGCTCGGTTGAAAAACCGATGTTCGCGTTGACTTTCGTGCGGAAAGCCCGCCCGACAACCGCCGGGCGCAGGTTTTTATGAGCGGGATTCGCCGGCAAAACCGCCCGGCCGGAAGCGATTTCGGCGCGAACGATTCCGGGCCGGCATTTTTCCGCGATCGCCGCCATCCTGATGGCCGTGGTCAGGCGGCCCAGGCGCGCTTCATCAAGCTGGGTACTCATTTAGCGCGCTTCCTGAAATGCGCCGTGGTAAGCAATGCCGAGATTTCATTCAGCTTGAGATCATCGGCATTATCCACGACGATATCGGCCCCGGTGAATTCCTGCCAGGCGGTGTAACAATCCGGGACAACCACGCAGCTCATCCCGACGGCCAGCGCCGACTTGCAGGCGGTTGCGCCATCAACCAGGGCAATGGCGCAGCGCGGCGTCATTTTTATGGCCTTCAGCAGAGAGAGCCAGCTGTCGGAGGTTGGTAAATCCGCGGCTTCCTTTTTCATGACATGCAGGTAGGCCGACTGGCTCAAGGGAACGCGCGCCATGAGCTGCCTTGCATTTTCCTCGGGCAAAAAGGACAACAGGCCTATTTTAATTTTTTTTTCCTCCGCTTTTTTCAGGAGGGCCATGATGCCGGGAACGGGCTGACATGAAGAATGATGCAGTGACGACTCAAAATGCTTTTTGATTTTAACCGCGGCAGCTTCCTCCCCCAGCCCCTTTTTATCAAGGGCCGCCAGAAGGTCCTGCAGGTTTTTTTCCACCGAACGCTGGAGGCAATACCTGGAAAAGGCGGCCTGGTTGAGCGCGACCTGATGATCCTTTAAAACGGCGTTAAAGGCCTTGTAGGTCAACTGGCGGCCGGGGAACAGCATGTATTCAAGTTCGAGCACAATGCAGGCCGCCGATAACTGCTCTTCCTTGTTTTGGGTCACTTCCGCTGATTTTTTTGTCATGTTTTAATTTCTCCAAAGGATTGATTTGTGAGAAATATGCCCATAACGGCGGGATAGTCAAGTAAATTTGCGTTCCCGGAAAATTATAGGGAAAAAAATTGACTGTCTGCCCGTTTATGCGTATAGTCTTTTTTTTGGATAATAGTAGCAATTATACGGGCGGCGGCATTTACCCTGAGTCGGGCTGTGGCGGCGGATAAATGCCCGCCCTAAAAGGCTTTTATGGGCACCAACGATCTATTGACCGTTATTGAGAACATGGAAAAAGAGCGCGGCATCAGCCGCGATTCCCTGATCCAGATGGTGGAGGCCGCCCTGCTTTCCGCTTCGCGCAAAAGCGTGGGGCCGGCCGAGGATCTCCGGATAGAGATCGACCGCAAGACCCTGGCGATCAAGGCCTTTGCCAAGATGGAGGTTGTTGATAAAGTTTTATCGCGCAACACCCAGATTTCAGTCCAGGGAGCGCAGAGGATCAAGCGCGGCGCCAAGGCCGGAGATATCGTTGAGCTCGAAGTTCCGGCGCGCGAGTTCGGCCGGATCGCCGCCCAGACCGCCAAGCAGGCCATCATCCAGAAAATACGCCATGCCGAAAAGGAAATCGTCGTCAAGGAATACAAGGACCGCGAAGGCGACATCGTGGGCGGAACTATACTCCGCGTGGACCGCGGCGATGTTATTATCGACCTGGGAAGAGTGGAAGCCATAATGCCGGCGCGCGAGCGCGTCCAGAACGAGGAATACCAGGTCGGTGACCGGATCAGGGCTTTCATTTTAAGCGTTCAGGACCATACCACCGGCCACCACATAGTGCTTTCGCGCAACCATCCGAACTTTGTCCGCCGCCTTTTTGAACTGGAAATATCAGAACTGGCCGATAAAACCATTGAAATCAAGGGCATCGCCCGGGAAGCCGGCTACAGGACTAAAATCGCGGTTTTCAGCAACGATGAAAAAGTTGATCCGGTCGGGGCTTGTGTCGGCATGCGCGGCATGCGCGTTAAAAACATCGTCCGCGAACTGCTCGGCGAAAAAATCGACATCGTCCGTTGGAGCCCCGACATAAAAACATACGTCACCAACGCCCTGAACCCCGCCAAGTTGAACAAAATCAACATTGACGAAGATGAACATAAAATAACAATTGTGGTTGATGCTGACCAGCTGTCGCTGGCCATCGGCAAAAGGGGCCAGAACGCGCGCCTGACTTCGAAGCTGCTCAGCTGGAAAATTGACATTGAAAAAGACAAGGAAGATATCAGCTTTCAGGAAAAAGTCGTGAAGGCGGTTGACGACCTGATCAAGATCCTGGGAATTGAAAAAGACAAGGCTGATAAACTGGTTCACGCCGGTTTCCTGACAGTAGACGGCATTGTAGCGGCCGAGGCTGCTGAATTGCAGGAACAGGCCGGGCTTGACGCTGAATCCGCCAAGGCCATCAAGGATGCCGTCTCGGCCGTGGTTCAGAATAATCAATCAAACTCGAAAAAGAAATGAAACCTGATCGCCTGACCAGCGTGATGGACCGGAAACAATACGTAAGATCTGCCGGCTTATTATATGCGAATATACGATTTAGCGCGGGAACTGAATATCGCCAACAAGGAACTGATGCAGGCCTTGCTGAAGATCGGTGTTTCCGTCAAAAGCCATTCCAGTTCAATTGACGATGATATTGCCGCTAAAATCAGGAATACCTACGCCAAAAAGCAGCCTGCCCTTCCGGCAAAAGATGAGTCTTTAAAGAAAGCCACGCCGCCGCCCGCGGCGTTGAAACCCGAAACAAAAATCCCGGGACCTAACATTCAAGTTTCTCCTCCCGTTAAAACCAGCGTTGTGCCGCCGGAAAAGGTCACGGCGCCCGCGCAGCCAATCGCGCCAAAGCCCGTTCCTCCGCCCGGCGCCAGCCATGCTCCGGTCGTGTCCGCCAGGCCGGCGCCGAAGCCGGCCGAGCCCAAAAAGCCGGTCTTAAGCGCGGAAAAGAAAACAATTATTTTTTACGGCCCAATCGTCGTGCGCGAACTGGCGGAACGTCTCGGCATGAAACCCAACCAGTTGATCGCCGAGTTGATGATGATGAACGTTTTTGCCGCCATAAATGAAAGGCTGGAAATAAAAGTTGTCCAGCAAATAGCCGAAAAACACGGCTTTATCATTGAACACGAAAAAAAATCCGCTGAAATAAAGGTTTTAGAAGATACCTCTGAAAAGGATGAAACAGACCGGCCTGAAGATCTTGAAAGCCGTCCTCCGGTCGTGGCCTTTTTGGGACATATTGACCACGGTAAAACTTCCCTGCTGGACAAGATCCGGAACGCGGCGGTTGCCAAGGGCGAAGCCGGTGGAATCACCCAGCATATCGGCGCTTACACGGTCGAGCACCAGGGTAAAAAAATCACTTTCCTGGATACTCCCGGCCACGCGGCTTTCACGGCCATGCGCGCCCGGGGCGCCAACATGACTGACATTGCCGTGATTATTATCGCCGCCGATGACGGCGTCATGCCCCAGACCGAGGAGGCCATCAAGCACGTGCAGGCCGCCAAAACCACCATAATGGTCGCGATCAACAAAATTGATTTGCCCGGCGCAAGCCCGGACAAGGTAAAAAAACAATTGCAGGCCATCGGCCTGGCGCCGGAAGAATGGGGCGGAAATGTAATCTGCGTCGAGGTCAGCGCCCTCACCGGCAAGAATATCGACCGCCTGCTCGAGATGATCCTTTTGCAGGCTGAAATCCTCGAACTCAAAGCCAATCCGCGCGCCAAGGCGCGCGGGTTCGTGATTGAATCCCAGATGGAACCCGGGATGGGGCCCATCGCAAACCTGCTCGTTACCCGCGGCACTTTAAACGTCGGCGACATCATCCTTTGCGGGCCTTACTGGGGAAGGGTTAAAGCCCTGATCAACGACCATGGCATTAAAATCCGCAGGGCCGGCCCCTCGACCCCGGTCAGGTGCATGGGGCTCTCCGGCGTTCCCATGGCAGGAGAATCATTTAAATGCGTTCCCGATGACGGGGCGGCCCGTGAAATGGCCGAAAAAAGAAGCATGGAAATGCGCGATATCCAGATGCTGGTTCCCAAGAAAATTTCCCTGGATAATATTTTCACCCAGATGGCGGCCGACCAGCGCCTCGAGCTGCGCCTGATACTCAAGTGCGACACGCAGGGCTCGTTGGAAGCGATCCAGAAAATGCTCAGCGAAATAACAAGCGATAAGATTTCAATGTCGATCATCTTTTCCGCCGTTGGCAACGTTACGGAAAACGACGTCATGCTGGCCAGCGCCTCGGACGCGATCATATTCGGCTTTAACGTGAGCAAGGAGGAAAATGTCACTCGCGCGGAAAAAAGGGAAGGCGTTGAAATCAGGCTTTACGGCATTATTTACGATATCCTTGAGCAGATTAAGAAAGCCATGAGCGGCATGTTGAAGCCGATCACAAGGGAAAAGTACATCGGCCGGGTGGAAGTGCGGCAGGTTTTCCAGATTGCCAAACACGCCCAGGCGGCCGGATGCCTGGTGGTCGAGGGCAAGGTCAACTCGAAGAGCAAGTCGCGGGTCAAGCGCGGCGGCAACATCCTCTACGAGGGGGCCGTGTTTACCCTGAAGCGTTTCCAGGACCAGGTCAACGAGGTGCGCGAAGGGCAGGAATGCGGCATTCAGCTCGATAACTTCAAGGATTTTCAAACGGGCGATATTATTGAATTTTTCGAGTACGAAAAAATACCTCAGACGCTGTAGGAAGGCGGAAGCGAGAAGACAGGGGTCTGGAGCTCGAATGAAGAAAACTGATTCCGGACTTCTGAATTCAGGCTGCGGACTACTGACTTCTGACTACTATCTACTGACTCCTATCTTATGAGCATTGACCGGATTACCAGGTTAAACGAACTTTTGAAACGCGAATTGGCGGACGCGCTTTTCCGGGTTATGCAAAGCGAGAATTTCGACCTTTCGGCCGCAACCATTACCCGCGTTGCGCTCGGCCGTGATTTGCGCGATGCCCGTGTTTTTGTATCAATCCGCGATCATCAGAAAGAGAGGCAGAAAATGCTGGCGTTGCTGCGCCAGCACCGCCCGGAATTTCAAAGACTGATCAATAGGGATTTGGCGATAAAATACACGCCCCGTTTAACTTTTGAACTGGACACCTCCCTGGAAGAAGGCGACCGCGTCCTGGCCGTGCTGGCCAAACTGGAAAAAGAATAAAGAAGTCAGAAGCCGGAATTCAGTAGTCAGAATTAACAATCAGAACTCCCGACTACTGACTATTGACTACTGGATAATATAATGCAACATACTTCCGCATCAAATCACGATCAATCAGCCGGCGAGCCGTCGCTTGACGGAATCCTCCTGGTTGACAAGCCTTCCGGACCGACTTCCCACGATATCGTGGACAGCATCCGGCGCCATTTCCGCCTGAGCAAGGCGGGCCACGCCGGCACGCTTGATCCCCAGGCAACCGGCCTGCTGGTGATCATGATCGGGCGCGGCACCAAGCTGGCCAACCAGATCATGGCCGGCGACAAGGCCTACGAGGGAACGATTTGCCTTGGCGTTGCCACCGACACCCAGGACGCCAAGGGCAAAATCGTGAGCACCGCCGACCCCTCCTTCGTCACCGGGGAAATGCTCGCGGCCGAAATGAAGAAACTGACCGGCGACATAATGCAGGTGCCGCCGATGGTGTCGGCCGTAAAAAAAAACGGCGTCCCGCTCTATAAACTGGCCCGCCAGGGAAAAGTTGTCGAGCGCCAGCCGAAGCTTGTCAGGATCCATGAGTTCAGCCTGCGCTCCTTCAATCCGCCGCGGGCGGACTTTTTCCTTCGCTGCTCAAAGGGCGTCTACGCCAGGACGCTCTGCGCCGATATCGGCGCAGAGCTCAAATGCGGCGCCCACCTGGAAAGCCTTAAGCGCCTGAACAGCGGCAACTTCAGCGTTGCCGACGCCTTCCCGCTCGAACAGCTCATGAAGACGGACCGCCGCCAACTGGCGCAGATAATTGTGCCCTTGAATAAAATCGTCGGGCGGCTTTAGCGGCACAATATAAACTTATCTCATGAAACTTTACCATAGCCTTGCTGACTTGCGGCGCGAGAAAACACCCATCCGGCTGGCCGCCGGATTTTTCGACGGCGTTCATCGCGGCCACCTGGCCGTAATCCGGCGGGTGATTGCCAGGGCACGCTCCCGGGGCGACGCGGCCTGGATTATGACATTTGACATGCACCCGCTTAAATTACTCAGCCCCCTTGCCGCCCCCCCGCTGCTTACCTCCACGCCCCATAAAATAAGGCTGATGGCATCCGACGGGATCCAGGGATGCGTCGTATTGCGCTTCACGCGCGCAACCGCGGAAATGAGCCCTGAAAATTTTATCGTCAAATTAACCCGATCCGTCAGGAATTTGCGCGGCCTGGTCGTCGGCAGCAACTGGACCTTCGGCAAAAACGGGGCCGGGACTCCGGAATTGCTCAAAAAACTCGGCGCTTATCACGGGTTTGAAGTCAGCGTTGTCCGGCCGTTGATCTGGCAACGGGAGCCTATTTCCAGCACCCGCATCCGCCGCGCGGTGGCGGGAGGAAGGCTTGAAGATGCCGCCGCCATGCTTGGTCGAAAATTCAGCGTGGCCGGGACCGTTGTGGCCGGGCGCGGGATCGGCGGACGCCGGCTCGGAATCCCGACGGCAAACGTGAACTTGCATAACGAGGTCGTCCCGGCTAACGGCGTCTACGCGATCCGCGCCATTGTAGACCGGCGCTCTTTTGACGGGGTGGCGAACATCGGCATCCGGCCTACTTTTTCAAGGTTGCGCGGGCGGCAGCAAGGAAAGGGCTTAAAAAGGCACAAGGTCCTTGAAGTGCATCTGTTCGACACGCGCGCCGGCATTCGCGGCAGGGAGATTGAGGTGTTTTTTATCAAAAAAATACGTAATGAGACGCGCTTCCCGTGCGTCGCAGCGCTGAAGCGCAGGATAATTAAGGACATAGCCAGGGCGCGGCAAATTCTTGGCAAATGACGCCTTCCGGGCGGTAAAATATTTTCAAATATCTTGCTTTACAAAACAGAG
>Ga0351965_1124_pt1 | contig 19170 bp, 14 predicted proteins | sample TotcelT113001K13_FD_206839 | JGI IMG/M metagenome (GOLD analysis project Ga0351965, IMG submission 206839) | Enriched cells from coal bed in the Powder River Basin, Montana, United States - Total cells T11 rep3 HSBNCT.T11.300.1.K13 ... | reverse complement strand
GTAATTATGCAGCTTCAAAAGCAGGCGTAATAGCCCTGACGAAGTCAACCGCGAAGGAACTGGCTTCGCGGAACATCAGGGTGAACGCTGTTGCGCCGGGCTTTATTACGACAAAAATGACCGAAAGTTTGCCGGAGGATATCCGGGGAAAAATGTTGGAGGCCATTCCCTTGAAACGTTTTGGCGCGCCTGATGATGTTGCCGAGGCAGTCTTGTTCCTTGCCAGTGAAGCCGCGGCGTATATCACCGGCCAGGTCATAAGCGTTAACGGCGGAATGGTGATGTAGTAAATTGTGCCGCAGGATCCCTGCCCGGGTATCGGCCGGGGATTCTCAGGCGGTGGAAAGACAGGAGGAAAACAATGGCTCTTGAAGATAAAGTTCGCGACATTATTGTTGAACAACTCGGGGTAAACGCCGAACAAGTTACCCCGGAAGCCTCGTTTATCGAGGATTTAGGAGCGGATTCGCTGGATACCGTTGAGCTGGTCATGGCATTTGAAGAGGAATTCGGCGCTGAAATTCCGGATGAAGAAGCCGAGAAACTGACCACGGTCGGCGCGGTAATAAATTATCTTAAAGAAAAAGGCTTCGGCGATTAATTTGTTTGAACGTGTGGCCGGGGACTCACTGCAGTTCCCCGGCCTTTCTTCAATTGATTGCATTACCGGCCCGTAAACATAATATTCCCGGCATAAAATGCGTAAAGTAGTCATTACCGGAATCGGCTTGGTAACTCCATTCGGCTGTGATGTGCGGCAATTCTGGCAGAAGAATGTTGCCGGGGCCAGCGGCATCCGCCGGGTCAAGCAGTTCGATATTTCCCCGTTCCCGTCTCAAATCGGCGGCGAGGTGACGGATTACAATGTTGATCTGTTCATGGATAAAAAGAAGCAGCGGCGCAGCGACCCGTATTGCCAATACGCCGTTGCCGCCGCCAAACTGGCCCTGAAGGATTCCGGGCTTGACCTGAGCAAAATAGACCCCTACCGGGGCGGCGTGATCGTCGGCTCGGGCATCGGCGGCCTGCAGTCGTTTCAGACCCAGCATAAAATACTCCTTGATAAAGGGCCCGGGCGGTGCAGTCCTTTCACAATACCCGAATTAATCTGCAATATGGCTTCGGGCCTGATCGCGATTGACTTCCAGATCAAGGGGCCGAATTATGCCGTGGTCAGCGCCTGTGCCACCGCCACCCACGCCATCGGGGACGCCCTGCGCATAATCCAGCGCGGCGACGCCGATATCATGGTATCCGGCGGCGCAGATGCCAGCATCTGCAGCCTCGGCTATGCGGGGTTTTGCGCCCTGCGGGCGCTGAGCACCCGCAACGATGAGCCCGAAAAGGCCAGCCGGCCTTTTGACGCCGATCGCGACGGTTTTGTCATGTCCGAGGGGGCCGGCATACTTATCCTGGAAGAATACGAATCAGCCCGTAAAAGAGGCGCCAACATCTACTGTGAATTATGCGGTTACGGCGCCACCTGCGACGCTTTTCATGAAACAGCGCCGTCCGCGGACGGCAGCGGGGCCGCGAAAGCAATGGAGCTGGCAATCAAGGACTCTTCCGAGAATCCTGAATCGGTTGATTATATCAACGCGCACGGGACGAGCACCGAGCTTAATGATAAATGTGAAACGATGGCAGTCAAAACGGCCCTGGGCGAGGCCAAGGCGCGCAAAGTAATGATCAGCTCCACCAAATCAATGATCGGGCACCTGCTCGGCGCGGCGGGCGCCGTGGAGGCCGCCGTCTGCGCCCTGTCCATAAAACACGGTGTTGTTCCGCCAACCATCAATTACACCACGCCCGACCCGGCCTGCGACCTGGATTACGTGCCGAACACGGCCCGCGAAAAGAAAGTCCGGCTCGCGCTGAGCAATTCCCTTGGTTTCGGCGGCCACAACGCCACGCTGGCCTTCAGGGCAATATAGCGCGCCTCTTGAAGCGTATATCGCGCCTCGCACGGCCTTTCATGAGACGCGCCCGCCGGTATAAGTCAGGCATTCAACAATGTGCCCAAAAACCATCAATCCCTTTCAAATATTCCTCTATGTTCTCCTCGTAGTCGCAGTTTTTTTTATTCTGACCGTGTTCTCCGCCGGCCTGACCGTTGGCCTGCTCAACCTCGCCCAATCCGCGGATAGCCCGCTCGGCACGTTTCTGACCGAAAAGGGCCCCGCGCGGATCATGCGGCGCGTCCTGCTTGTCGGGGCGATCATTATCATCGTGTCCAGCCTGAAAAAATTCGGCTGGCGCGGATGGAAGGACTGCGGATGGACAAGTGATGATCACGCGATCTCAAGCCCTTTGGCCAAATTCGGCCTGGGCGCGGCGCTCGGATTCATCTCGCTTGGCGGCATCGCGCTCATGACAATTTATTCCGGTTTGCACCAGTTAAAACCGCTTGCCGGAAATTACCAGGCCATAACGGTAAATGTCTTTTTCTTCTGCCTGTCCGGCCTTGCGGTGGCGCTGGTCGAGGAGACGGTCTGCCGCGGCATATTGTTCCGCGCTTTTGCCAGGATCTGGCGGGCATGGCCGGCGGCGATTATAATCAGCCTTTTTTTCGCGGCCGCTCATTTCGTCGGTCCCAACGACGCCGCCTTCAACGGCTCTTCCTCCTTGAAAACCATTTTCAATGTTACCCTCGCGACCATCAAAAGCATCGTCCCGCCCAATGAGTCACTTATCCGGTTCCTCAACCTGGCATTGCTCGGCATCCTGCTCTGCGCGTTCGTCATGAGGACAAAAACGATCTGGATGAGCGTCGGCGCCCATGCCGTCTGGGTTATGATCATCAAAATCCATTCCGAATATACCGTCCTGAACCCGGCGGCCTTGTTCTCGGTCTGGCTCGGCAAAAGGAACGATTTCATGGATTCGCTCGCGGCCGCATTGATCTTCATCGTTTTGACCTTGCTGGTGCTCCTGGGCAATAAAAAAACCGGGCGGACCGTTAAAATCAACGGGCGGACCTGGCATGTTCAGCCGTCGGGAAAGAACCTGGATAATTTCATCGACAAGGGTGAGGATTTATTTGAAGGCGGCAATATCCTCAAGGCCTATCCTGGCTGCCGGGTTATCGCCGCGAACGGCCTTGTGCTGAAAAAATACTTTCCCAGGGATATTCTCAACGCCCTGCGCTTCGCCTTCCGCCCGCCCAGGACCAGGCGCGCTTTCATCCTGGCTGACACCCTGACCGGTTACGGCCTCCCTACTCCGCCGGTGCTGGCCTGGTCGGCCAACCGCCGGTTCGGATTCCTCATGTCCGAAAGCATGGTTGTCAGCGAGATAACCGGCGCCGAGCCCCTGACGGACTGGCTGAAAAGAAAAACCGACAGCTCCGCGACCCGCTTGAAAGTCATGGAGGCCTACGGCAACCTCATGGCGGCATTTCACGCGCGCTGTTATTCTAACCGCGACTTGAAGCACGAGAACGTCATGTGCTCGAGGGAAGAGCCGTGGCTGATATCGGTTGTCGATCTGGATGGAGTCAGGAAGCATCTTTTCATCAGCCGGCGCCGGGCCGGCAAAGACCTGATGCGCGTTGGCAAATCACTCGCCTCGCTCGGCTGGACCGGCAAACCCGATATAGACGCTTTTTTCAGGGCTTACAACAGCATGGTTCCAACCAGGCTGCATCGGCATGCTTTTCCTGACTGATGAATTGATAATACTTCAATATTCTTTCATTGCCTGTTACATATTAAACTCTAAAGGACACCAGATTATGACGGCAGTTTTTTCAATGAAAGAACGGAACATTCCCCTTGATGCTTCCTGGGATGTGATCGTGGTCGGGGGCGGGCCCGCGGGTTGCGCGGCGGCAATGGCATCAGCCGATTCGACGGACGTGCGCGCGGTAAACACCGCGGAACTCCGTGGAAAGTTAAAGGCGCAAGGCGCGTTTCTTCCGGACATGCATATATCCTGACCGGGCATTCCAGCCGAGTTAAATAACAGCACGAGGATGATTTTGCTTTTGGTCTATGGAATACCGGCTGAGCCGGAACGCTTCGTTGCCTTCCGGGACCAGATGCGGAAACAATAGTACCGGTAAACATGAAGCTTGCCTGAGATTTGATGAAATGTGTAGAGTGCGGAGCTGAACCTTACAGCTGATGAATAAAAGGAGGCACTGAGATGTTTATTGATATTCACGCCCACGCCTACCGGAAACCCGTGCCTTTCGTGGTCCAGTTCTGCACCGCGGAACAGCTGATCGAGCGGTACGACCAGGCCGGGATAGAAAAGGGAGCCGTGCTCCCGATCGTCAGCCCGGAAATCTACCTTCCCCAGGCCAACGAGGATATCCTCGATATGGCCGAGAAATATCCCGACCGGCTGATCCCGTTCTGCAACATTGACCCGCGCGCCCTGACAAATTCACACGACGCCCCGCTTGACCGCCTGCTGCGCTATTACCGCGACAAGGGCTGCAAGGGCCTTGGCGAGGTGATGCTGAACCTGCCGGTCATGCACCCCATGCTCCAGAACCTGTTCCGGCACGCGCAGGATGTCGGCCTCCCGGTCACGTTCGACGGCTCCGACCGGGTCGGGGGCGACTTCGGGCTGTACGACGACCCCGGCCTGCCGCAACTTGAGCACACCCTGCAGAGGTTCCCTAAGCTTGTCATGATCGGCCACGGCCCCGTGTTCTGGGCTGAAATCGGCCGGCTGGAAACGCCGGCCCAGAGAAAGACGGTATTCCGCCCGGACGGGCAGCAGGTCGGGGGCAGACCCCAGAGCGGACCGATAAAGGAGGAAGGCGTGGTGCCCAAGCTCCTGCGCAGGTATCCAAACCTGTACGGCGAGCTCTCCGACGCCAGGAGCGCGATCGCGCGCGATCCCGAATACGGGCCCAAATTCCTAACGGAGTTCCAGGACCGCCTTCTCTTCGGCACCGATATCTGCTTCTTTGAAATGCCGTTCCGGACCATGGAGCTCCTCCTGGAATGGCGCGAAAAGAAAAAAATCAGCGAACAGGTTTTCAGGAAAATAGCCGGGGAAAACGCCGTTAAGCTCCTTGGCTTGACGTGACGAAATTAATCACATTGCGGTATAGCCTATGCCGTAAATAAAACATTTTTCAAGACCTGCCCGGTATATGATCGCTCGCAGGCGGCCACTTCTTCGGGGGTGCCGGCCACCACAATTTCGCCGCCCGCGTCCCCGCCCTCCGGCCCGAGATCAATGATGTGATCGGCGCTTTTCATTACCTCGGCATTATGCTCGATAACCACAATCGTGTTGCCCGCATCGCGCAGCCTCTGGAGAACGTTCAGCAGTTTCTGGATATCGGCGAAATGAAGGCCGGTGGTGGGCTCGTCAAGCAGGTATATTGTCCGGCCGGTGGACTTGCGGCTGAGCTCGCTGGAAAGCTTCAGGCGCTGGGCCTCACCGCCGGACAAGGTCGTGGCCGACTGCCCGAGCTGGATGTATCCAAGGCCGACCTCGGAAAGCGTCTGCAGCTTCTGGCGCAGGGCGGGAATCCGGCTGAAAAAGTCAAACGCCTCGTCAATCGTCAGGTTCAGGACTTCGGCAATGTTCCTGCCGTTGTAACGGATCTCAAGGGTCTCGCTGTTGTACCGGTGTCCGCCGCACTGCTCGCAGGTTACATAAACATCCGGCAAAAAGTGCATTTCGATCTGCAGGATGCCGTCGCCGCGGCATTTTTCGCAGCGCCCGCCCTTGACGTTGAAACTGTATCTCCCCTTTTTATAACCCCTGACCTTTGAAGCGGGAAGCGCGGCGAACAGCTGCCGGATCAGGTCAAAGGCGCCGGTGTAAGTGGCCGGGTTGCTGCGGGGCGTCCTGCCAATCGGCGACTGGTCAATTACGACGACCTTGTCAATTAACTCCTTCCCGCTGATGGCCCGGTGCGCCCCGGGCCGCTCCTTGGAGCCGTAGAAGTGGCGGAAGAGAGCCCGGCGCAGGACCTCGTCAACAAGCGTGCTCTTGCCGCTTCCCGAAACGCCGGTAATGCAGACGAACAGCCCCAGCGGTATGGCAACGGTGATGTTCTTAAGGTTGTTCTCACGCGCCTCGTGGATGGTGATCTGTCCCGCGCCGGGAAGCCGGCGCTCGCGCGGAACAGGTATGCCGAGCATTTTGTTAAGGTACCTGGCTGTCAGCGATTTTTCATTCAGCAGAAGAGCTTGCGGGTTGCCGGCGAAAACGACCTCGCCCCCGTGCCGGCCGGCGCCGGGGCCCAGGTCAAGAACATAATCCGCCTGGCGGATCGTATCCTCGTCATGCTCCACGACGATGACCGTGTTGCCAAGGTCGCGCAGCCTCTGCAATGTCCTGATCAGGCGCTGGTTGTCACGATGATGCAGGCCGATGCTCGGCTCATCGAGGACATAGAGCACGCCGACCAGTCCCGATCCGATCTGGGTCGCCAGGCGGATGCGCTGGGCTTCGCCGCCGGAAAGCGTGCCGCTTTCCCGGTCAAGGGTCAGGTAATCAAGGCCCACGTCCATCATGAAAGAAAGCCTCTGGCACACTTCCTTGATAACCTCGCCGGCAATGCGCTGCTCCTGCTCCGAGAGGCGCAACGCCGTGAAAAAATCAGCCGCGGCTCGCACGGACATGCGGCCCACATCCATGATCGACTTCCCGTTGACGTTGCACGAGAGAACTTCAGGCTTCAGCCTGCTTCCGCGGCAGGCCCGGCAGAACCTCCTGCTCATGTACTGCTGCAGGCGCTTCTTCGTCGCTTCGCTGCCGCTCGATGAATTAAGGCGCTCCAGGTTCGGGATGACTCCCTCGAAAGGCTTCTTGTACTGGTGATACGCCCCATGCCGCCAGAATCCAAAGCTGATGTTTTCCTCCCCCGACCCGTAAAATATTATTTTTTGAATGCGCGGCGGAAGCTTTTTGAAAGGCGTTCCCAGGTCAAAGCCGTAATGCTTTGCAAGCGCGCGCAACAAGCCGTTGTAATAAATGATCTGGCGGCGCCCGCCGCGTTTCCAGGCCCGGATGGCGCTGTTGTCAATCGCAAGATCGGGATCAGGCACTATCAGTTCCTCGTCAAACACCAGCTTCACGCCCAGGCCCGAACAATCCGGGCAGGCGCCATAGGGGCTGTTGAATGAAAAGTGGCGCGGGGTCAATTTTTCAAAGCTTATGCCGCAGTCGGCGCAGGCGTGCTTTTCGGAATAAATCGTTTCGCACCATTTCCCGCGTGAATCCAGGTGAAGCACGACCATGACGCCCCCGCCATGCCGGAGACAAAGCTCAACCGAGTCCGTCAGGCGCGAGCGGATCAGGTTCGTGATCACCAGCCGGTCAACCACGATATCAATGGAGTGCCTGCCCGCCTGTGCCCGAGCGCCGGCCAGGGAGCCTGGTTTTTTCCTGGTATCCAGGGCCGGGATGCTTTCCAAATCGTAAATCGTACCGTCCACGCGCGCGCGCACAAATCCCAGCCGGCGGGCGTTTTCGAGCACCTCCGCATGCGCCCCCTTGCGGTCGCGAATCTGGGGGGCAAGCAAAGCCAATTTGGTCAAATTCGGCAGCAGGAGCAGGCGTTCAACGATTTCCTCGGCGCTCTGGCTTGCAACCGGCTTGCCGCAGCGCGGGCAATGCTGGCGGCCGATATGGGCGAAAAGGAGCCGCAGGTAATCATAAATTTCGGTGCTGGTCGCAACGATCGAGCGCGGGTTGGAGCCGGCCGTTCTCTGCTCGATCGAGATCGCGGGCGACAATCCCTCGATATAGTCAACTTCCGGCTTCTGCATCTGTTCCAGGAACTGGCGCGCGTAAGCCGAAAGGCTTTCAACGTATTTCCGCTGGCCTTCCGCGTAAAGCGTGTCAAAGGCCAGCGACGATTTGCCGGAACCGCTCAGGCCGGTAATAACCGTCAGCTGATTGCGCGGCAGCTTGACGGTTATATTCTTGAGGTTGTGTTCCCGCGCCCCGGCAATTGTTATCCACCCGCTGTTTTTTTTATCTTCCATGTTATATAAGCGGAAAATTAAATAAATTCGCCGGCCTACTGACGTTCCGGCACGGAACTATTTACCTCTGTCTCTTTTTATCACGATTTTCGCCCCGGGCGCTGTTTCCATATCCAGCGGCGAATGTTCTTCAATAAATTCAATCACCGATTCGCGGGTGTCCTTCTCTGTTTCCTCCAGGCCCGCCGCCCGTCTCTCCATGATTTCCCTCAGCCGCGGAAAGCGCCCTCCGGCCGAAGCCAGGTCATAACTGTTCACCGCGAACGTGATTCTTTCATCTTTTTTTAAAGCGCGGCCGCTGTCCAGGCGCAGGTTGCTAACCCGCTCCCCGGGCGGCGCGTTCGGACTAAAATCATAGCTGAGGCCGTAAACGCCCCTGAACTGGTTTTTGCCGTAATAGCGGCTGTTTTCCTCAAGGATTTCACGTATTTCATCAAGGGTCAAGCGGGCCTTTCCAATTGTGTTTTCGTACGGCACAATCCGCCAGAGATCCGCCATTCTGACTTCGCCGACGCGAAGGTTTGCCTTAGATAACGCACCGTGCAAGACAACATCGGCGTTGACCGATCCGGCCATTGCCGCGCAAATCAAGGTCTGTATCCCGGACTGTCCGTTTTTACCCGGCTCAGCCGTCAATTCGCGCCTGTTTTCGCCGATTTTACGGCTTAAATATGCCCTGGCCGTGCTGATGGAACCGGCCGCCATTTTTTTCAGTTCCGGATCCGGTGAAATATTTTCGCAAATGGCTATCAGGCGGGGTTCAATTTTCGTCAACTTCCGCCGCTGGTCATCATAACTTAAGCTGACTTTGCCAAGCCACATCCCGTGGTCTCCGGCCTGGGTATAAATGATCCGGTTTACCTCGCGCGCTTCAACCGCCTGGTGGGTGTGGGCGCCGATGATGAGGTCAAAATCCGGAAATGTTTTGGCGATCTGGTTGATTTCATTCGCCCGGTCATCGCCCCACTGCCGCCAGCCCTGGTGAACCGCCAGCACAAGCACATCAGGTTTTATTTTGCGCGCCTCGGCCAGAACGCCCCGCAGCGCTTCAAGCGATTGCAGGAACGTCAGGCCGCCCAGCAGGCGCGGCCTCTGCCACATCGGGATGAGCGGATTGGTAAGCCCCACTAAAACCAGCTTCACTCCTTCAATTTCCTTTACAATAAAGGGGCGCCCGTTTGACAAGGCCGTACTGGCGCCTGTTAAAATTCCGGCGGTCAATACCGGCAATCCGGCTTCGGCATAAAGAGCGTTTAAACGCTCTATTCCCCAGTCAAATTCATGGTTGCCGATCACGAGGGCGTCATAGTGTAAATGTTTAACGGCCTTTGCCATGATTTCGCCGCGGGTCAAATAACTTTCAACGGAACCCTGGAACAAGTCGCCGCAGTCAACCAGGACGACGTTTGTTTCCTGCGCCCTGATCCTGTTTATCTCCGCCGCGCAGCGCAGAAATCCGCCCGCAGGTTTATCCGGGCCTTCCGGAACAAATGATTCAAGGCAGCCGTGCAGATCGGCCGTGTGCAGGATGGTTATCGCGACTTCACGGGCGCCGGAAATTCCGGTCAAGCCCAAGCACAGCAAACACAAGCAAAACCGCAGGAATCCCCCGATTACAGGATTAACCGAATCCTGTAACCAACCCGTTACCCGGCATATGATATTTTTATTGCGCCGGATTTTTGTTTTGGATAGCATAGCGCTCATGTATTCAATAATGTTAAAGTCAAAATTGCACCTGGCCAGGATCACCGAGGCCAAGCCCGACTACGAGGGCAGCCTGTCAATTGACCGCGACCTGATGGATGCCGTCAAGCTGCTGCCATACGAAAAAATTCTCGTCAGCAACATGGAAAACCTGAACCGGTTTGAAACTTACGTCATTCCCGCCGGGCCGGGCTCCGGCACCATCGGGCTGAACGGGCCCGCGGCGCGCCTCGGCTCGATCGGCGACCGGCTGGTTATTTTCGCTTTCTGTCACATCCCGACCGACGAGGCGCGTTATCACCGCCCGCTGATCCTGGTGCTCGACAAGGACAATAAGCCGGTGCCTACCAGAAGTCAGAAGTCAGAAGTCAGGAGTCAGTAGTCAGTAGTCAGTAGTCAGTAGCCAGAATCTATTCTTTATTCTACATTCTGAATTCTACATTTCTTCTCAGGCAATATTCCGCGCGGACTCATCCGGGGCCCGGTCGCCTGCAAGTGCACCGGAGGCGGTTAAACCATGCACATGTCCGTCAATAACCGCCCTTGTGATCCGGCACTCCCCGGCATGCTTTTTGGCCGGCGCCTCGTACATGATGTCAAGCATCACCCGTTCCAGAATGGCGCGCAGCCCGCGGGCGCCTGTTTTTTTCCTTATGGCCAAACGCGCGAGATGCTTCAGGGCCGGCGGCTCAACGGTCAGCTTAATGCCCTCCATCGCCATGAGCTTTTCATATTGCCTGATCATGCTGTTTTTAGGTTCAACGAGCACGCGCACAAGGTCTTCTTCCGTCAGGTCATCCAGGACCGTCACGACCGGCAGGCGGCCGACAAATTCGGGGATCAGGCCGTACCTGATCAGGTCTTCCGGTTCAACCGAAGCCAGGGCCGTTGCCGGACCGGGCAATTGCCGGTGATCCGCTGATTCGGCATCCGGCGCCGGATTAAAGCCAATATTGCGCACCCCGACCCTTCTCCGGACAATCTCATCCAGGCCGATAAAAGCTCCCCCGCATATGAACAAAATACCCTCGGTGTTTATCTTGATGAATTCCGCCTGGGGATGCTTGCGGCCGCCGTGCTGCGGCACATTGGCCACCGTCCCCTCGATGATTTTCAAGAGCGCCTGCTGGACTCCCTCGCCGGAAACGTCGCGGGTAATGGAAACATTTTCGGACTTCCGTCCGACTTTGTCTATTTCGTCTATGTAGATAATACCCGTTTCTGCTTTTGCCACGTCCATATCGGCCGCCTGGATAAGGCGCAGCAGAATATTTTCAACATCCTCGCCCACGTAACCGGCCTCGGTCAGGGGCGTGGCATCGGAAATGCTGAAGGGCACATCCAGGATCCGCGCCAGGGTCTGGGCCAGGAGAGTTTTGCCGCTGCCGGTCGGGCCGATAAGGAGAATGTTGCTTTTCTGGATTTCAACCGCCGCCAGCGGATCATCCGGTTTAAAATGCGCCTTTTGCGTCAGCCTTTTGTAATGGTTATAAACCGCAACCGAGAGGACCTTCTTGGCGTGTTCCTGGCCGATAACGTATCCGTCAAGGGCGGCCTTGATTTCATGCGGCCTGGGCACATGCAACGGCTTTACACTGGCAGGGGCCCGGGGCTGCACAATTTTATGCAGTTCCGCTTCAGCCATCATCAGGCAATCGCCGCAAATATTAACGCCCGGACCGACGACCAGGTGTTTTACGCCGCTTTTAGGTCTTCCGCAAAAAGAGCATCCCGAGGTTTCTTTTTTGGCCATATTTCCCCTCTAGCGTGGCCTGCGGCCACAACCAAATACGAAATCCGAATATCGAAATCCGAAACAAATTATAATTAAGAATGTTTTAATATCCGAAACTACTTGGTTTTGAATTTTGGCCATTCGAGTTTGTTTCGAATTTCGGATTTCGTGCTTCGAATTTAAAACGTGTCAGAAATAATGTTCTCCGCAAAAATGCATCATATCTTAACGGAACAATCTAACCTGTATTATTCACCCAAAGCGTAAATAATTCACATGGCGGCTTCGATTGAGCTCAGTTTTTCTCGACCGGCTTATCCAGCTCGCGGCGGCTGACAACAACCGCGTCAACCAGGCCATAATCTTTAGCCTCTTTCGCCGACATGAAATAATTCCGGTCAGTGTCATGGGCCACGGTTTCGACCGGTTTGCCGCTGTGTTTCGCAATGATACCATTCAGGATTTCCCTCAGGCGCAGAATTTCCGTGGCCATGATGCTGATATCGGAGGCCGCGCCCTCGGCACCGCCCCACGGCTGGTGAAGCATCACGCGCGAATTCGGCAGGGCAAAACGCTTTCCCTTTGTGCCCGCCGCCAGGAGCACGGCGCCCATGCTGGCGGCCTGGCCGACACAATAGGTGGCGACATCGCATTTGACAAACTGCATCGTGTCATAAATGGCCATACCGGCCGTCACCGACCCCCCGGGGGAATTGATGTAAAAACTGATTTCTTTTACCGCGTCTTCGGCCTGCAGGAACAGGAGCTGCGCCACGATCAAACTGCTCACCTCATCCGTCACGGTAGTTCCGAGGAATATGATCCGGTCCTTCAAAAGGCGCGAGTAAATGTCATAGGCGCGCTCGCCGCGCCCGGTCTGCTCCACCACCATCGGCACCAGCATTTGATTTCTTTCGTTCATTCTTATTCTCCTCATCTGTGTCAATCATCCGTGGTTAATATTTCTTGTTTTCAAGGATGCTCTGTATTCTGAGTTATAAATTCTGCCTACGGACTACTACTGGCTTCCACGTCGCCGCCAAGCGGCCAGTGGTCACTTGGCCACTGTGGCCGGCGTGCCTTCCTTCTTGTTAAACAGCCGCGAAATTATTCCCCCCTGCTCTTCCGTCCCGGCGCTGGCCAGGATAAAATCAAGCACCTTACCCATCCGGATTTCATGTCTCAAAGCGTCCATCTCGTTTTTCGCCTCAAGCTCCTTTTTGAGCTCTTCCGGAGCCATGCGGTATCGTTGGGCCATGTCCTGTATGCCCCGCTCGACTTCCGCTTCCTCAACAGATATTTTTTCCTCTTCGCCGATTTTATGCAGGATATAGCCGAGTTTTACCTTGTCGGCGGCGGTTTTCGTGGCGGCCGTGAGCAGTTCTTCCTTTTGCGTCGCCAGCTGCTCGCGGGTTGATCCGCGCATGAGCCTTTCCCTGACAATGGTCGCGTACATGTGACGGGTTTCCTCCTGGACGATTGATTCCGGCAGATCAAGGTCAGCGTGCTTGAGAAGGTAATCTATTATTTCATTTTTACGGCGTTCTTTGTCCAGCCGCTGCCCCTCTTCCAGGAGAGTGGATTTCATCTTGTCGCGCAGGTCCGTTTCAGACTGGACACCAACTGACTTGAAAAATTCCTCGTTCATTACGGGAAGTTTCCGCTGATGAATGGCTTTCAGCTGCACCCCGTATTCAACCTGCTTGCCCGCCAGTTCCGCAATTTTGAAATCAGCCGGCATCCGGATGGTAATGTCTTTCCGGCCGCCGATCGCCATTCCCTCAAGCGCGTCGGAAAATCCGGGGAGGAACGAGTCGTTTTCGCCGACCGCCATCCAGAAGTTATGCCCGGCCGCGAGGGGGTCGGATTGATTCGCGGGGACCTGGTCCTTCCTTGTGTAATCAACCTGGGCAAGGTCGCCCTTGCGCACCGGCCGGTCGGTCACCGGCTCCGTGGTCGCCATACGCTCAAGGAAGCGGTCAACGGCCTTCTGGAGATCGTCATCCGTGACGTTCACCGGTTTAGCGGGCACGGCAATGTTTTTATATTTTGGCAGTTTAAATTCCGGGGGCATATCGAGGATGACCCGGTAGACCAGCGGCTTTTTGGGCTCCGCCTCGGCTTTCAGGTCAATGATCATGACCGGGTTAAGCTTGGACTGCTTGATCGCTTCGGGATATGAACGGCCGATCAGGCGGTCTTTTGTCTCCTCCCAGATTTTTTTTGAATAATGGCTTTCAACCAGAGTCAGGGGAGCACGGCCTTTCCGGAAGCCGGGAATCTGGGAAAACTTAATGAATTCTTCAATAATCTTGCGGTATTCGGCCTCGACATCCTCAACCGGAAGTTCCACGACCATAGTCTTTCGGCATGGTCCGCCTTTTTCAACCTTTACCTTCATGGTAATTATTCCTTCTGTCAGAAGACATAATATAGGAGCCCATAGTCAGAAGTTATTAGTTCAAAGCCTGAATTCTGACTACTGAATTCTGCCTGCTGACTTCTTCATTCGTGCATTGTTATCAGAAATTCGGCATTGCTCTTCGTTTTTTTCAGCTTATTCACCACCAGCTCCATTGCTTCAACCGGCGGCACGCCGCTCAAGGCCTTGCGCAAAATCCATATTCTATTCAATTCATCAGGATGAAGCAATAATTCTTCCTTGCGCGTCCCGGATTTTTCAATGTTGATCGCCGGGAATATCCGCTTGTCCACCAGGTGCCGGTCAAGGCACAGCTCCATGTTGCCGGTGCCCTTGAATTCCTCGAATATGACTTCGTCCATGCGGCTGCCGGTATCCACGAGGGCCGTGGCGACAATTGTCAGGCTGCCGCCGTCCTCGATATTGCGCGCGGCGCCGAAAAACCGCTTCGGCTTGTGCAGGGCGTTGGAATCCACGCCGCCGGAAAGGATCTTGCCGCTGTGCGGCTCCATGGTGTTATAGGCGCGTGCCAGGCGCGTGATGCTGTCAAGGAGAATGACAACGTCGCGCCCGCATTCCACCATGCGCTTGGACATCTCTATCACCATTTCCGCCACCTGGATATGCCGCTCCGGCGGCTCATCAAAGGTCGAGCTGAGCACGTGGGCCTTGGTGCTGCGCTCCATGTCGGTAACTTCCTCCGGCCGCTCGTCGATCAAAAGCACGATCAGGTAGATCTTGGGATGGTTCTTTGAAATGCTGTTGGCGATTTTCTGCAGGAGGACGGTCTTGCCGGTGCGCGGCGGGGCGACGATCACCCCGCGCTGGCCCATGCCGATCGGGGTAAAAATATCCATGACGCGCATGGATATTTCGTCGTGTTCCCGTTCCAGCATGATGCGCCGGTTTGGAAAGAGCGGCGTCAGGTTTTCAAAAGGCACCTTGTTACTCGCCTTTTCAGGGTTGTCGCCGTTTACCTCGTCCACCCGCAGCAAGGCGAAGAATCTTTCCTTGTCCTTGGGGGACCGGATCTCGCCCTCGACCGCGTCGCCGGTGCGCAGCGCAAAGCGCCTGATCTGCGAAGGCGAAACATAGATATCTTCGGGGCACGGCAGGTAATTATAATAGGGCGAACGCAGGAAGCCGAAGCCATCCGGCAGTATTTCCAGCACGCCTTTGCCGAAGAGCGCGCCGTTCCGGCGGGCATTGGCCTTCAGGATCTCAAATATGAGCTCATGCTTGCGCATGGCGCCCAGGTCGGCAAGCCCGAGCGAAGACGCGAGGGCGTTCAATTCCGGGATTTTTTTCATCTGCAGATCTGAAAGATGCATCGCGTTTTTGTTGTCGCGGGCCGTTTCCTCCACCGGGATTTTCACCTCTGTTTCCGGGACGCTTTCAACGGGCGCGGCCGGCGGGTTGCTTTGGGCTGCATTTTTAACCTCTTCCGCCCCGCTTCCGTTACTGCCCTTCGGGATCGGGTCGGAATCAACGTATATTTTTGACATTGCCGGCCTGCTTTTGCCGTAACGCTGACTGCGTCCACGGCGCCTTGCTGCTGATTCTTCCCTGTTATTTCTTTCTTCCATGTCGCTTCTCCGTTTGCTCCTTTATGCTCCGGAACACCAGCGCGGTCTGCTGACGCAAACCGGACAGGGGCCCGGCGTTAAAAATCACGTAATCGGCCTTGCTCATTTTTTCCGCCAGCGGCATCTGGGCGGCAACGCGCGCCGCGGCTTCCTTCCTCGAAAATCCTTTCCTGGCGAGGCGTTCTATTTGAATTGAGAGCGGCGAGGCCACGCAGACAATCGCGTCCCAGCCGGCTTCCCAGCCGGCCTCGTACACGAGCGGAACAAGCACCGCGGCGATGCCGGCGCGCCGCGCGCACAATCTGTTTTTCTGAACGCGCCCCGCCTCCTGCATCTTCAGCCAGAGGTTTATCGCCTGACGGGCTTGCGGGTGCACAAGCTCGTTTAACTTCAGGCGTTTCTCGGAATCGTAAAAAACAATCCGCCCGAGCGCAGGTCGGTTTATGCCGCCATCCCGGCTTAAAACCCCTTCTCCAAAGGCAAATACAATCTTTTCAACCAGCGGCCCTCCCTGGCTGAGCAGCGCGTGGCAGACTTCATCGGCATCAATGATGTTCACCCCGGACGCACGCAGGAATGCTCCAACCGAACTTTTTCCGCAGGCTATGCCGCCGGTAACGCAGATTCTTTTCATTTCTTTTTCAAAGCGTCAACCTGCAATATCGCTTCCTGGGCGGACTTATTGCCCGGATCGTAAAGGAGAGCGTGCTCGGCCTCGATTTCAGCCTCTTTCAGAAACCCTCCGGCTATTTTTGCGCGGGCCGCCGCGGCTTTTGTTGCGGCTGTTTTTTCATCGCCCGCAGTGATGATGCGGAAAACACGGTACTTCGGATTACCCCAGAGCAATACGAACCAGCGCGAAGCCATGGGATTGAACTCAAACATCCTGGCCGGGGACGCCGGCGGCGGGTTAAGGGCGTCGACAAAATATCTCATCTGCGCCTCCGGGAAAATATCCGCGAATTCGCCAAGCGCATATATGTAAAGCGCCGCACCGTGCCGGTCAGCCCATGAACGGAATTGTCCTTCGTCCGACTTGAACAGTTTTTCGCCGTATTCCTGCACAAGGTTCCTGATTTCAGGCGATTCAAATTTCGGATGCAGGATGATCGGCGAACCGGCATAAGCGAGCGCAAAAGCGCTTATGCCGAAATTGGCCAGGACCGGCTGGCCGGGTGCATTGGCCTTCAGCCATTGCACCAGCTCAACCCTCTGCCGGAGATAAGGCTGGGATGTTCCCCAACGTTCCGGATGGCGGAGTACGCCGGTCCCCTCGGCAACCGCCCCGGCCGAAATCAGCAGAACGAGCAGGACCCGCGCCGCCAGGCTCACGCGGCGCACGGCCCACGCGCCAAGGAGGCCGATGACCGCCGCAAAGCCTATCGCGGCAAAGACGTGAAAACGAACAAACAGGATAAACGCTATTAAGGACATGCAGGTGAAAAGAAACAGCCCGGTAATTTCTGGATCAGTCCGCCAACGGGGGTTGAATAAAAATATGATTGTTGAAACTAAAAACAAGATGAGGCTAACCGGAAAAAGCGTTTTTGTCAACAAAATACTTGCGGAATTAAGCGCCGGCGTCCAGAGAATCCGCTGGGCAAAAGTCAGTTCCGTGGGATCGGCCGGTTTTGAGTTCAAAAATATTATTTTCGCGTAAAGAAGTTCCGCAAAATGATCATAGGACTGCAGGTAGGCGCGGCATAAGAAATATCCGGCGACCAGCGGCAGAAAGGCGATTGTTAAACGCAGTAAAACTGCAATTTTTTGTTTTGAACCAGGCTTTCGGCATACTTGCCGTTCTAACGAACGGCCACTACAAAGATCGGGTGCGCGACAGCCTGTCGCGCCGTCTTTTCGGCCGGACTGGCAGTCCGGCCCTGCCTTTTTAATATTTATTGCATTTTCCTTTCCCTGCCATCGGGCGACAAGCACTGCCAGGGCCGCGCCATACGCCAGGAGCATGGCCGGCGAGAAAATAAAACCGTGGGCTCGCAAATACGGGTTAAAAACGCCCGCCAGGAGCAGTGCCGCCAGCGCCAGTCCCCATTTCAAAAGCCGGCGGCTTTCCATATAATATTCCCCCCTGACCGCGCGGATGAATCCGAGCAAAGCCCAGATCATGACATAATACTGGATCAAATCCCATATCATGAGAGCGCAGGCCAGCAGGATGGCGGAAAGCCCGGAAAGACATACAAACCTGACAAGGCGCGCCTTTTCACGGTCAGCCAGGGCGGAAACGGCGAATTGGAAAACAAGGAGCGGCAGGGCGAAATTTTCGTGAGATAATTCCTCGCCGGTGGAACGGATAACGCCCGCGAGCGACAGGGCGTAATAAGACCCGGCCAGTACCGCTCCCCAGAGCGAACCCTGCCACCACCAGATCCAGAGCGCCAGCGCCGGGATCCCGAGACAGAACCATGCGGCCGAAATCCAGCGGACACGCTCGTCGAGCGGAACGCCGGCAGGGAAGAAACGCGCAAGAAAAGCGCAAATAAATTCAGTTCCGGTCTGATAAGTCTGCCGCACGACCACCCCCGCCGGGTATTGCACTCGCTTGTCTACAACCGGCAGGGATCCGGATTCCCGGAGCATCCGCACGTAGCGGAAGTTCAGCGCGCTTTCCAGGTCAAAAGGCAGTGGACGACCGTAACGTTCATACTGGGCCGCAAGGACGGCGCGCCTCACTGCCAGGCCGGAGGCAAAGAGGGCTGCAAGGATGACAAAAAGGAATATTGTTTTTGTGAATTTCACCGGAGTTTTCTCAACCGCCTTCGGACCCACCCCACGCTTCCCCCTCCGTCCCGACCTCCTGAGAGTCTGGACTTCGGAGGGATAGGTCGCGTACCCCTCCCTGGAGGGGATTATAACATATTGTCCTTTAAGTTCTTAAGTTCCCCTCCGCCGGAGGGGTGGCCCGACTTGTCCGCCATAGCCCTGTAGCATGCGCTTCGCTTAACTACAGGGCGACGGCGGAAGGCCGGGGTGGGCTCCGACCGCGCTGTGATAAATTCTATGGCTACAGTCCCGCCGCGAGCGAATGAAACTCCATCCGCCCATAGAACGAACGCAGGCGTTCCTTGTCGGGCATCCGGAGCGCCAAATCATCCGTGGCAAAAGGCAGATCAATGCCTTTATCCAGAGTGATAAGGTCAACATTCCTGAGAACATCCGCCCGGCCGGCCTCAAGCCCGGCGCGTGTTTTTTCAGACTTAATCCGGTCAAGGTGATTGAATATTTCGCCGAGCGACCCGAACTCGTTGAGAAGCCGGGCGGCCGTCTTGGCGCCGATGCCCGGTATGCCGGGGATATTATCCGCACTGTCCCCGACCAGCGCCAGCCACTCGACAATTTGCGAAGGTTTCACGCCGGTTTTCCGGATTATTTCTTCCGGGCCGATCTTTTCCTCTATTTTCCCGGGCGAGACCATGGCAATCTGTCCGCCGACAACCTGCATCAGGTCCTTATCCGATGTGGCCACGAAAGTTTCCAGGCCGGCGCTATCCGCCCTTGCGGCGGCCGAGGCAAGGATGTCATCCGCCTCCCGGCCTTCCAGGCGAACGCTTTTGATCATGGCCGCGGCAAGATATTCCTCCACGTCCGGCAGCTGGGCGCGCAATTGGTCCGGCATGGGAGGCCTTTGCGCCTTGTACCGGGGCAGTATTTTTTTGCGCGCTTCCGGGATACCGCCGTCAAAAACAACCAGTTCGTGGGTCGGACGCCAGACGCGGTTGATTTGGGAGAGCATCCTGA
>Ga0351965_1121_pt1 | contig 19516 bp, 20 predicted proteins | sample TotcelT113001K13_FD_206839 | JGI IMG/M metagenome (GOLD analysis project Ga0351965, IMG submission 206839) | Enriched cells from coal bed in the Powder River Basin, Montana, United States - Total cells T11 rep3 HSBNCT.T11.300.1.K13 ... | reverse complement strand
GCGCACTGATGCAGGAGCAGATTGCAGACATGGAAAAGGGCATGGAAATGCTGACGGCCGTGCCCATGTGCAAGATGATGGCGTCAGGCCAGGAGAACGGGCAAGAGAAACAGGGCATGATGGGCTCCGGCGGAATGGGCTCCGGAATGATGGGGCCTGGCGGAATGGCGTGCTGCAAGATGATGCAGAGCAGGATGGAGATGATGCAGACGGTGGTTGAGGGCCTTGTAGAATCAAGCAAGATGAATAAATGATGAAAACTCCGCAAGCAGCCTGAAGCCGCCGGAGTCAAACCCTTCAGCAGGCTGCTCCTTTCCAGGGCAAAAGCTGTTGAATCTCTGCAATGCAGGAGGAACGGGAGATGAAAAGGCGTATTCCGGCTGTTTTTTCCGGTCTTTTTTTGGGCCTGGCTCTGGTTACCATCCTAAATGGCGCCGAAAGTCCCGGCCGGCATGACCACGCCCATGCTATGGCTGATGAGCTGGAATTTCTGGTGGAGATGATTCCTCATCATCAGGAGGCTGTGGACAGCGCCAGTGTTATTTTAAAGGCAGGCAAACGCAAGGAGTTGCGGAGCGTTGCAAAGGAGATAATGCAGGTGCAGGCCCGTGAGATAGCCATGATGAAGCAGTGGCTGGTGCAATGGTACCCGGAGCACGAGAGGCAGGCTTCATATAAGCCCATGATGCGGCAGTTGAAAGGCCTGCCTCCGGACGGGGCGGAAACCGTTTTCCTTGAGGACATGATCGCGCATCACCGTGCTGCGGTGGAAATGGCCCAGGAAGTTCTGGACAAAGGGCTTGCCAGGCATGACGAGGTGGAGGCCCTGGCAAGGCAGATTGTCGCAACCCAGACCCAGGAGATAACCCGGATGCAGCAATGGCTGGAAGCCTGGCGGAAAGACACCCCGGCTGCACCGGCAAAGCGCCACGGCCATTAGGCCTTTGTCCCTGCTCCATTGTTCGGGCAGGAGAGCTTTGGGGGGCTGATCGAGGGGCTCCTTTCTTGCAGGCTGTTTCCGGAAAGGCCTTGCTTTAGCTTTCCCACGAGCGGGTTATGAGCACAGAGCTTTTTTCATCGGTTTTGGGGCTGGTGAACTGCCCGAAAATTTGAAAAAAGGCGTCCGGCTCAATGGCTGCCTCCGGAGGCAGAACCCCCGGCCCGGCAAGCCTGCCCTGGGCGGCAAGAATTGCGCCTATGGCAAGTGGTATGCCCGTGGCAGGCCCCATTCCGCCCTGGGGCCCGGCGGCCAGGGCGCAGCCCACAGACGCGGGCTTTCCATCCATCATGCCTTCCGCCAGGGCAAAGAGGGGCGGCAGAAATGTGGGGCCTTTCTTTTTAAGCAGGTCTCCAAGCAGAGAGGCCTCGCGCTTTCCCAGGTTTGGGCCTTCCACCCGCTCGGAAAACCAGGCGGCTCCCTCGTGGCTCACAAGACCCTTGTCCACCAAAAATGTAAGCGCCTTGAGCGCCAGAATTATTGGAGACGGCGCAACCATTACATTGACGCTTGTTTTGATGCCGCTCAAAAACCGTGGCAGGGTCACGGGTTCAGGGTGGCCTATGGTGCAGGCAATGTGGGAGCCAAAGCCCGGATAGTTTATCTTGACCTTCCGGATGGGTTTTTCCTCCACAAACGAGCCTTGCCGGAACACCCTTATTTTACCGGTGAGCTGGTGCATGCCGTGGACGGTTGCCGCGGAAGGCGTTTTTTCGATTTTTTCGGGCAGGGCCTCGGAAAGCTGCCAGCCGGTGATGATGCTGTCGGCGCGTGAGAGCAGGGATACGGCCTTGCGGGCAAGGATGTTGGAAATGCCCGGAGTCGCCCCAAGGCCCAGGATTGCTGTTATGCCCGCATCCCTTGCCTTTTCGTGGCGCGAAAGCATTTCCAGGGTTGGCTCCCAGTCATCGCACACATCCAGATAATGCTTTTTTGCCGCGATTGCCGCATCCAGCACAACAGGCCCGAAGCGGAAATAGGGGCCCACGGTGTTGATGATGATGTCGGCATTTTCAATGGCCCCTTTCAGGGCGGCAGCATCTGTTATATCCAGGGCCTGCCATGAAGCGCGATTCCCCAGGGTTTGGGCAAAGGCTTTGGCCCTTTCACCATCCCGGTCAGCAATTACAACAGATTTCACAACCGGGTCTGCCAGAAGCGTTTTTGAAGCGTGACGGCCTATTTCGCCGCATCCGCCCAGAGCAAGAATTTTCATGGAAAACCTTTTAAATAAGGCTGGTCGAGGTGCAACGAAGGCCCTGCGCCTTTTTTCTGGAAGGCGCCTTTAAAAAGCAGCCCGCCTTTTCTCAATCCGTGTAGTCTTCAAGATCCTGTCTTGCCTGTTCCATCAACTCCTGGGCAGAAAGCGGGCTCAATGGATCGAACACGGCAAAGCCCATTTTGACATCCACAGTGGGGCTGGCCTCGTCCTTGTTCATTTGCGCAAACACACTTTCGCACCTGCTGCGCAGAATCAGGGCTTCCTTGGCGTCACACTCAATCAGGAGCAGGGCGAAGCAACTGGAGGTGAGGCGGCAGGCCGTATCGTACCTCCGGAGGTTGCTTTGGAGCATGACAGCCATCTGCGCCAGTATTCTGTCGCCTGCGGAAAATCCATACTGCTGGTTGATGTTGTCCAGGTTGACCGCCTCCACAAGAGCCAGGGCCAGCTTGCCGTTATGCCGGGCTGAACGGGACACTTCACTTTCCAATGCCTGCACAAAGGTCTGGGGGCTTAAAACGCCGGTGACATCATCCCTGAAGCCGTTTTCTGCAAGGTTCTGGGTGGCCTTGACAAGGCGCTGGGTAAGAATGGACATGAGGTTGTTCACAAAGCGGTAGGCAGTAGGCGGATACAGCCATTGCAGGCGTCTTATGCTTCTTGGACTGATTGCCAGAAGGTCCGTGGTTGTTGAGGCAATGTATGCACACCCCTCACTTATCTGGCAGCCCGAACCAATCCCCCCGATCACATCGCCCGCCCTCAAGGTGGCCACCCGGATCCTGTCATGCTCCGGCCTCTCACAGTCTGTATGCCTGTACTGGGCCACTTCTCCGCTTATCACCACAAAAAGGTAGTGGTCCTGATCATCATCGGGAAAAATCATCTGGCCCGGCTCCATGCGGTGAAGGGAGCCGGCAGCCAGAATCGCACGGATCTGCATTCTTCCCATGCCGTTGAAAAGGGGTATGCGCCGGGCCTGGTCCCTGCCGATGCGGACATTGAGCAGATCCCATACGGTTACAAGCTCCACATGGGTCATGAGGGCGGGCAGAAGCAAAATGTCGCCGATAAGGGCTGCCGCCATTGTCAGCATCATGAGAGCGCCGAAGGTGGCGGTGGGCGTGAATGTGGAGAATGTGAGTATGAAAAAGCCCAGAAGCAGGGTGATGCTTGTAAGAACAATGGGCCGCCCCACCGTGCGGACGGAATCAGCCAGGGCCCGCCGCCGGTCCAGATCCCGCCGGAACTCCCGGTTGTAGCGCACCATGTAATGAATGGCGTCATCCAGGGCCAGGCCTATGGCAATGGAGGCAATCATGACCGTGTTCATGGAAAGCTCAATCTTTGCCCACCCCATAACCCCGAACACAACAATCAAAGGAAAGCAGTTGGGTATGAGCGTTACAAAGCCGGCTTTCACCGACACGAACAGAACGAGCATCATCAGCAGCACAAGAACCAGCACAACAGACATGGTTTCAAGGAGATTCTTGGTGATGATGAGGTTGCTGTGGGCCACAATCGTGCCCATTGAGGCCATCTGCACAGTGGCGCTGTCGCCGTAAAACTGCCTGCTCCATTCCAGAATCCGGGCCTCGGTTTCTATCCACTGGCGGCCGCTTGAAATGTGCATCATCATGAGGATGGCCGTCTTGGAAAGGTCCTCGTTTATAAAACGGCGGCTCATGTCCGGCCCCAGGAACATCTTGTAGAGGTTCAGAATGTTTTCAAGCTCAACCGGGTCTTGGGGCAGGTCGTAAAATCGGGGTATGTAGTTGTTGATGGAATAGTAGATGAGCTGGGTATAGTTTGCAAAGGACAGGGTTTTGTCAATGCCCGGCTGGGACTCCAGATAGCTCTGAAATTCCAGAAGCCTTTTAAGATTGCCCAGATCCGAGAAATAACCCGGGCTGGTTCCCTCAACAACCACATTGACGGGAAAGGCTCCGGCCATGTCCTGATAAACATCGTGGAAATGTTGGGTAACAGGCTCGCTTTCCCGGAAATACTTTGTGGTGTCAGCGTCAATCCGAAGCTGGGCTATGCCCCATAATCCCAGAAGAACAACAATTCCGACAACCGTAAACAGGGCTTTCTGGTGGTTCAAGGCCACCCGGACCACCAGTTTGAGAATCCTGTCAAGGAGGTCGCCCGAACGGGGCGCCTTTTTGGGCCGTATCAGGGGCATCACGGCAAGAACAGCCGGAAACAGCGTGAACAGCAGAAGCAGAAATGAAAGCATTCCCACGCAGGCGGGAATGGCAAACTCTCGGATGACCTGGTTGGAGTTGAACACCAGGGCCGAAAGGCCCACAAGCGTGGTTCCGACAGCAAGCGCAGTGGGAAGGCGCATGTGGCGAAGGGTTAATACCGCGACATCCTTGGAATTCGAAACTGTGCGGGCCAGATGGGTGTACTCGGCGACCATGTGCAGGCAGTAGGCCGTGCCCACGGTCATGAGGAAGATGGGCACCACAAGGGTCATGGCCGAAACAGGGGTATCTGTCCAGGCCATCACCCCAAATGTCCAGACAAGGCTTGCCAGCACGCAGGAAATGGGGGCCACCACAAGGCGCAGCGAGCCGAAAAGGAAAATCAGCGTAAGGACCATGACCGCAAAGGTTATGAGCGGAAGCAGGGAAAAATCGCGCTTGATGGAGTTAAGAAGCGCCTGGGACACAAGGGGCATGCCTATCTGATAAACCTCAAGATCCCCGGAAAGGTTTTCTATTATCCACTCCACAGCCGCAACAATGGCCTCCTCCTGGCGGATGTCATCCAGCAGAATGGTAAAGGCCGTGGATTTTTTGTCCGAAGAAAAGACATTTCTGTGGAAAAGGGTGACCGGCGTGACAATTTCCTCAAACTGGGCCAGGCTCCACTCGCCCAGCAGGTCCATATCCTGCTTTATTCCCGGCAGGCTTATCACCTTGGCAATGCCGGGAACCTCGGCAAGCTTCTCGGCCATGACCTCAAGCTGGGAATAAATCTCCGGGTCAAACACATTTTCGCCCTTGGCAATGACCTGTATGTATTCTCCGCCTCCAAACTCCTCGAGAAAAGCGTCATAAACCGCCACGGACTCCAGGTCGGGCACCACCACATCATAGGATTTGGCATTGACGGTGAGGGCCGGCAGACGGATTGCCATAACAACCGTTATGCAGAGAATTATGGCAATGGTCACCCAGGGCCGGGCCACAATCCGCTCCAGCCAGAAGCGGTAATCGAAGATGCCGAAGTTGTGAGGGGCAGGAGTGGTCAAGGATTAACGGTCCTTCAAAACATATCCGCGTTAAAAATCAGACGCAAAAAGCCCTTTGCCCAACAGCGGCAATAAAAGCTGTAGTTCCTTGCCGTAAAAAAGTGTCGGCCTGCACTCAACCAGCAGCGCGGCAAGCCGGAATCATGGCCGGACCGATGCCCGGTACTCTTCAATAAGCTCAAGCACTTTCACGAGAAGGTCCGCAGGATAAAGCCTTCCTGCAAGCTGCTCCCAAAGGGGCCTGGTCAACTGGCGCATCATTGCAAGATCGTCCTTTTCCAGGGATGTCTCCTGGATGCCGTATTTTTGCAGCGCTATCATAAACCGCCGGTTCTCCCGGCGCATGGCGTCTGCAAATTCTGTTTCCATACCGTCCCGGAGCCGGAAATATTCGTCTTTGTATTTTTCCGGCAGGTTCAGCCAATCTTCCGAGTTGACAACCACAACCGCCGGCGAATAGCGCAGATGAACCGTGTTAACGAACTTGAAGCGCATGAACATCTGGGTGCCCACCACCAGAATTACCGGCCCTATCATGGAATCAGCCAGATTCTGATCAAGGGTTGGGCCCATCTGGACGCTGCGCACAGGCAAAGGCTTTGCCCCCAAGGCCTTGAATGTCTCCTCCTCCATTACCCCGTGCCATGTCATGAAGCGGGCTTTGCGGAAGTGCTCCAATTGGGTCATGGGATAGGCTGAAGAATAAACCTGGTCAAAACCCTGGTCTATCCAGGCAAAAAGAAAAACATGGCTCTTGCCCATGTACCGCTGGAAACCATCACGAAGCCGGGCCTTGACAAAATCAACCTCTTCATAGCTGTTGAAAAGAAAGGGCAGTTCCAGAATGGCCATTTCCGGGCAGAGGATGGTTGCCCCAAAACCTGTGAGCCCCGCCCCATTGAGGTGCCCGAAGCGCATCTTGCGTATGATGTCAGTATCATCGCCCATTATGCCGCCCCAGAAAACCTTGACAGAGATGTTGCCCCCGCTCACCTGGTCCACAATCGGCAGAATGAGATGCTCCAGTTGTCTGGCATAGCCCGCGCCCTTGGGCACAACAGTGCCAAACTGCCACTCAAGCCTGTTCCCAACAACCGGCGAGGCTCTTCCCGCATCCTCTGCGCCCCGGGCTGCAAGGACAGGGCAAAACAGAAGCGCACAAACCGCAAGCGCCAAAATTCGCCGTCTTGAAAAACCCTTTAGCAAAGTCATGGAACTACTCTCCCGGACAGGCGCCCCCAGACCTGTCAACAAATTGATGGTGCTGCAAAAATAAACCAGGCAGTCAGGCAAACAGCAAATCCCGACCAGGCTGGGGTGAGCCATCCGAATTTATTTTTAGAAGGCTTCAGGGGGGTGGCAACCCTCTCTTGAGCAAAAATTTTTCCGGAATGTGTTCAAGGTTCTCCGACACTATGCACCCAAAATATGGCTAAAAACAAGACTCAACAGTCTTCTTGTTCTTCAAATAATACCACAGCAAGGCCTCTGTCGGCAAGAACTGCTTGAAATAACGGGCCATAAGGATGACTTTTCAGCAAAAACCCGCAAAAAGGCCAGCACACCGCCAAAATCCATATCCACACCCTGCCCAGGGCAAATCATCGGCATTTTGTTTTTCTGCCAGCGTTGACATTACTTCCGCTCCTTTGATAATGTTTATAAAGAGGGCATTTATTCTTCTTGATTGTTCCATTTTGGGTTGTTTCTGCGTGAGGGGGCGTTTAATGAGAACGCGACTTTTCTGCGGCGATTTGGTTTGCTGCGTTTTGGCCTTGTTTGCAGCGGTTTTGTGCTGCACCGGCCCGGTGCTTGCCTCCGGGCACGGCCCGGATTCTGTTCTGGCTGCCAAGAGCCAGGAGAATTCCGCCGTGCTTGTAAGCGCTGTCGGGCCTGAAGACGGCGCGGAGCAAACCCGCCAACAGGCAGCCTCTTCTGATGAAATAAGCCTTGAAAAGCTTGATGCCCTGATTCAGGACGCCAAAGAGCAGCGCCAGGCAGCCCTGGACCTTGCCCTTAAAGTGCAGGAGCAGGCCCAAATAACTGCGGCTGCGGCAAGGGCCGCAGAAGAGGCAAGGCTGAATTCCCAAAGGGCCGAGCTTGATGCCCAGGCCTATGCCTCCAGGGTTCTTGAACTGGAAAAGGAAGTGGCCGCCAAACCCGACAACCAAAAGCTCCTTGAGGAGCTTGCCCGTTTTCGGGAGGTTGCCGCCCAGGCCCAGGCCCAGGCATATATCGCCGCCGGACTGGTGCGTCAGGCGCAGATTGAACACGATTTCCAAAAACAGGTTGAAAACGCCTTGAGAAGGGACTTGGCAATCCAGCGGGAAATAGAACTCGCTGCCCGCAAGAATCTGGCCGATTACCTTGAGCTTGCCCGTGGCGGGGGAATTGCAATCCCGGCAGGCATGGAAAGGGAAGCAGCGGCCCTGGCCGGGCTGACCGGCGAAAGCGCCAACAGCCGTGCCGCTTTTCTGGCTCACCGGGACAAGCTGCGCCGGTTCAACAGGCTTGTTGCCGGAATGAAAAATGCGAGCCTGGAGGACAGGGATCTGCACAATTTCCAGGGCCTTCTGGGCAGGGAGATAATCGGCCTTGATCTGGAAGATGCCATCCGCAAGCGCAAAGCAATTGAGCGGGCCACAGCCTTTCTGCTAGATGGACTGCGGGCGGGCATGCCCCAGGCAGATGAATCACCCCTTCTCTATCTGCCGGACTACCAGGGCCCGGCGGCCATGGATTTCTGGACAACATATAATCAGGCCCAAAACATAGTAACCTTTTTGGGGGGCTATTACGCGGTTGCATCCCTGGATACAAGAGCCCCGGTGGACTGGGAGTCGGAGTTTTTCCGGTTCACCTCGCCCCGCAGAAACTGGGTTGACCCAAGGGAGTACGATCCGTTTACCGGCGATACAAGGGCTGTGAGCAACAGAAGCTCGGAAACTTATGTCATTGCAGGCCTCATAATCGTAAAACCCCCAATTCTGGAAAGGGTGCCGTCCCACCTGCATTACGATGACAACTGCGCAGAACTCGGCATGAAGCCCGCCTATGAAGACTGCTGCCAATGACAGGCAGCCGGGCTTTAAGGAATATAAGCCAAAGCTTTTATATGACCGGGCTGACCCCCAGCCCGGCATATACTTTCTGCCTTGCGGCAAATGACGAGGCAAGAACCCCCGGCTCATCCACATAGTCGTAAATCCAGGCTGTTTCCTTGCCCGGCGCGGTGCGGACAACCCTGCCCACCACCTGAAGCACCCTTCCTGAAAAGCGCACCGGAGTTGCCAGAAAAAGCCCGCCCAGGGCAGAGCAGTCAAATCCTTCACCAATAAGCTGGAGTGTTGCCACCAAAACATCCAGAGATCCGGCCCTGGCCGCCTCCACAACACTTTTGCGCTGCTCCGGGCCGATATCGCCTGTAAGCAGGGCAACCTTTTGTCCCATTGCTTCCACAAGCCCGGCAAGGGTGCGGCAATGCTCTTTGCGGTCCGAAACAACAAGGGCCGTGCGGCCCGTTTTTTGGCTGAAAAGGGCTGCATCCCGTGCAACCAGGCTGTTTCTGCGCCCGTCCTCAACAAGGGCGCAAACAAGGGCGGAATAGTCGTCCTGGTACGGGTAATCAAAGCCGGTTTTGCGCACCACAAGCCTTGCCCCGGTTATAACCCCCTGCCTGCGGACAACCCTTTGGGTGCAGCGGCCTACGGAATCGCCCATGTAAAGGTGGATGAGCGGGGTCAGGCCGTCACGGCGGAAGGGCGTGGCGGAAAGGCCGAGCATGTAGCGGCTGTCAAAGGCCTTGACCGCATGGGTGAAGGTTTTTGCAGGGACCCGGTGACATTCATCCACCACCAGAAAGCCCGTTTTGGCGGCAACCTCTTTGGCGCATTGATAAAGGGTGTTCACCAGGCACAGGGTAAGGGGTCGGCCGAATTCCCGGCTGCCATCCCCCACCAGGCCTATTCTGCTCCGATCAAGCCCCAGAAAATGCCCGGCCCGCTCCTTCCACTGGTGCAGAAGCTCGCGGGTGTGCACCACCACGCAGGCGGGCTGGCTGCGCCTGGCAATGCAGTAAAGGGCAAGAACCGTCTTGCCTGCACCCGTGGGAAGCTCCACCACGGCAAATCGCTTGCCCAGTATTTTGTCGGCAGCATCCTGCTGAAAGTCGAAAAGGGCTGCATCAAAATTAAATGCAACAGGAGGCATCTGCCGGGTCAAATCCTGTACGGAAAAGCAGCATCCGTGCTCTTCCAGCAGGGCCAAAAGGTTTCCTGCAAAGCCCCGCGGCATCCACATGAAAGGGCCTCGGCACAGATAAAAGGAAAGCCGATTGGGAGTATCCTTGCACCATCTTCCGTACTTGCGCTTTTCAATCCAGGCAGGATTGGGCATGGAAAGACAGCGGACAAGCTCCACGCGGAGGGCGGGCGGAATGTCCCCTCTCATGCGGATTGCGGAGCTGATTTGTATTTCAAGGCCTTTGTCCAAACCAGTGGCACCTTGTCCCGGCTGAACCATAACTGTCATCCACAACCGGCAAAAATTGAGGCAGGCGCAGCAGCGTCTCCTCCAAAACGCGCCCCTATTGACTTAATGGACTTTTGTGCCTAGTATATAGAGAGTTGCTTGTATGTCAATGCAGCGAATGACTAGTCGTTTGACTAGCGAACGGTTGTTGCACCCAACAACGCCATTGAGGTGAAAAATGCCAACGAAAAAATTGCTTGTTCTGCTCTGCTGTATGCTGTTTTTTGCCGCTCCCGCATCAGCCCGAAGCCTTGGCGGCGTGGAGCTTCCCGAAACCCTGGATGCAGACGGGGTGACCCTGAAGCTTAACGGCGCGGATGTAAGAAAAAAGTTCAAGCTTGTGAGCGTCTATGCAGGAGGCCTGTATCTGGCCGGAAAAGCCGCAGATGCAGCGGCTGTCATCAACGCGGATGAGCCCATGGCCATTGCAATGGCATGGATAAGGGGAAACACATCCAAGGCGGAAGTGGCCCCGGCATGGGAAGAAGGATTCGGGCGGGCCACAGGCGGCAACCTGGCTTCCATAAAAGACCAGTTTGACCGTTTTCAGGCATTTTTCCCGGACAAGTACGAAAAAAACGACCTCTTTGTTTTTGTTTATACCCCTGAAAAGGGCACAGCCCTGATTTACAACGGCATTGAAAAGGATGTCGTTGAAGGCATTGAGTTCAAAAAGGCCCTTTTCGGCAACTGGCTCGGCGACAACCCCGGAGACAGCAGCCTGGAAAACCTCAAGAAAAAGATGCTGGGCCAATAGACGCCCTGCACCAAACTGCGTTTCAGGAAAACATTTCGGGGGAGACCGTTGTGTGCAACACGGCCTCCCCCGCTTTTTTTCCGCTTTCAGCCCGCGTCACAGGCCTTGTGGGGGCTCCACGCCCATTTCCTTTAATTTGGCCACTATGGACTTTTCGTCCATAAAGCCCTCGTGGCGCATTATCTCCCTGCCCTTTTCATCGTAGAATATCTGGGTGGGGATGACGCGGATGCCGAATTGCCGGGCTGCCTGCCGGTCCTTCCACACATCAACAAAAACAATGGCCGCCTTTCCGGAATAAGCCTTTTCCAGCTTGGCCAGAATGGGGGCCATGAGCTTGCAGGGGACACAGGCATCTGCCCCGAGATCCACCATTGTAACCATGCCCGGCACGGGCAGGGGGCCACCTGCATGGCTTTCCATTGGAGGCGGCAAAGGCGCTTCACCTTTTGGCCCCGTCCAACTTTCCCACTGGCTCACCACAGCCCCAATGGCTGCCAGCACAAGCACAAAAAGCACGGCATTTGTTCGCAGCTTTTTTTTCCAGGGGGGCTGCTGCACTTCATGCAACCCAGGCTCCTTATCCTCAATGGGATCCTTTTCCATTTGGCTCCTGCTTTGTTCTGCAACAGGCACGCAAAGTCCTTTGCCTGTTGTTTGGGTTGCCCTTTAAGAGCTATCGGATGATTATCATGACCGGAATTGCAATTTCCGGGCGCAGTTCGCTGTCCGTGGCCAGATGAATCATGGCGTAATGTCTTCCCGGCTGATTTTCCTTGCTGTCAATGTTCACAAGATAGAGGGTCCGCCCCTCGCGGAAGACTTCTTCAAAGGCTGCCTGGGCTACCTGCTCCGGTTCGACCCGGATGCCCGTAACAGCAAATTTTTCCACCGGCGTGACAACTGCCGTGCCTTTCAGGCTCGCCCCTGCTGCACCCACAATCTGCACATAGCGCGGCTCAACCCTGGCAAACTCCTTTACCATGCCGGTGATGACAAGTTTGAGCTCCGGCTGGGCCGGATCATTGGAAAAAACCCTTATCACATGGCCTGCCTCCCGGCCTCCGTAACCGGTGGTGTCAACAACCACAGATACTGTTCCCTCGCTTCCAGGAGGGATTTCCCGCGTAAAGGACGCGGCTGTGCAGCCTCAATCCGTGTGGATTCTCCCGATTACAAGCGTGGAATCGCCCTTGTTAAGCAACGAAAAATCGTGCGTTATCCTGGTGCCCTCGGAAACAGGCTCAAACTCGAATCTGGGCTGGGGCGCATGGAGGACGGGTGCATCCTGGGCAAAGCCGATCAAAGGCAAGGCCAGAATGCAGACTGCCAAAACCGGCAAAAACAATCCGTGGCGCAAAGGCGACATGACACATCCTTTCCTTTTGTTGCATCACAATTGCAGAGACACAAGCTCAAACCAAAAAGGCTCCCCTTAAATAACAGGGTCTTGCAGAAAGGGCCTTACCATAAAATATATTGCCAGGCTTCCCACAAGAATCCCGGCAGCCTTGCGGAAAGCCATTCCTCCCTTATGGAACGCGTTGTTTTCCAGGACTTTTCTTACAAGGGCAGCGCTGGAGCCTGCAATGGCGATGGGCAGGCAATGGCCTATGCCGAAAAGAACAATGTAAAAAATGCCTGTGGCAATTTTCTGCTGGACTGTGATGACCGCCAGAATGGGCGCGATAAAGCCGAAAGTGCATGAGCCTGAAAGCACCCCGTAGGCAAGCCCAAGCACAAAGGCTCCGCTCACGCCCCTTACCCGGAGCCGGGAAATTGGGCCGCCGGACATGGAGCAGGCTTTCACGCCAAGCATATCAAGAGCCACCCACAGCAAAATCGCCCCCACAAGTATTGTCCAGTAGGGGCTCACCTCGCCGAGCATTCTGCCCAGAAGGGCGCTTGCCACGCCAAGCAGGGCAATGGTTATGAAAAGGCCCACCGTAAAGGCCGCTGCATACCGGGCAGCGCCTTTTGCCTCCAGCAGTTTTTCCTGGCCCGCCACATAGCCCACAATAAGGGGTATGGATGCCAGATGGCAGGGCGAAAGGGCAACACTTATCATCCCCCAGGCAAAGCAGCCCAAAGCTGCAACAAGCACACCGCCGGACATCCAGGAGTTTACGGCCAGAAAAATCTCGTTAAGCATTTTGTTTTGCTTCCTTATCAGGCTTCAAACCATCCGCGTTTTATTCTGCCTCATTCTCCAATGTAAAAACCCTTTAAGGAGGCTCTTATTTAACCCCAATCCCGGCAAGCTGCTCCTCCACCTTTTCCTGGGGAAAAAAGCCCGTGTGTCGAAAAGACTCTTTCCCTTCCGCATCAAAAAAGGCCTGCACGGGAATGGAGCGGATGCCATAGCGGGCGGCAAGTATCTGCTGCTCCTGAACATGAACGAAAACAACATTCAGGGTTTTTGGAAATTTGGCCTTGAGCCTTTCCAATATGGGCTGCATGAGATCGCATGGTTCGCAGCCCGAAGCGCCGAACTCCACCAGGGTGGCCTTGCCGGAGCGGCGGGCCTTGTCCACGGGATTATCCATGGCTTTTGCAGCCTGCTCCTTTACCCAGTCCTTGTTGACGATGGCATTGATGGATTGTTCAAGGCCGTCCACAAATTCAGCGGCGATATTCTGCTTTTTTTCCTGGGCCAGATGCCTTGTGATTGCCTCCTCTACCGCCTCAAAAGGCGCGCCGCCCATCATCTGCTCATGGTTTTTGTAAAAGGATTGAGCCTCCTCCTGGGAAACGGAGACATCCTTTGTCATCTGAACGAAAAGCTGCTGAATGGCCTGGTCCTCATTTCCCGGGATAACGGAAACACCCGCATCCTTTGCCTTGTTGACAAGGGCCTGCCTCAAGGCCGCCTGTTCCAATACAAAAAAGAGGTTGTTATCCAACTGCTGGCGCACGGCAGGCGGGGCATCAGTTATTTTTTCTGCAACCTGGGCCTTGTCAATTTTGATGCCCGGGGCTGTGAGCAGGGTGTCCCCATCAAGGGCTGCCAGCCCGGCGCCGCGCAAAAGCCCGGAAGAAAGCCCCGGATAAACAGCCTCAACCGTGTTTTGGGCGGATTTTTGGGCAGAGGCCGCGGGCGCAAAAAGCAAAACCGCCAGCAGAATTATCCCGATTTTTCCAAGGTTGGCAAAAAGGCCTTTGAGTGTCTGATTTTTTTTCAAAGCTTGTTTCCTTTTCCGGCGCATCTGTTCAAACAATGCCGCTGCAAGGTTGTTTATGAAGACATCATGCCGCAAAAAACAGTTTGTCTCCGGCTGCCATTATCCGCATGGCAGGTTTTGCCTGATGGCGGGGATCAATCTTTCATGGGTATTATAAAGGCCGGTATGGGGCATTTTTGCAGAACCCTGCGGGAAGTTCCGCCCATGAGGGTTTCCCTGACCAGGCCCAGGCCCCGGCTGCCCATGACCAGAACATCAAACTCGCCCCTGCCTGCGTGGAAGAGTATGCGCTCCACAGCCTGGCCCGGCTCCACCAGGACATTGTTCAAAAGTAACCTGCAAGCCGGAACCTGCCGGGAAACCTCGGAGCAGAAGCTCTCAATTTTTTCCTGTATGCGGGCCATAAGCTCCGGCGGCGACTTCCTGTTTATCTCGTCCGGGTCCTGATATCCAAGGTATGCGGCAAGCAGCAACTGGGCATTGGGCGGTATGGGCTCAAAAACATGGAGCACCGTGACCGAAGCGTCAAAGGCCTCCGCCAGCCCGGCGGCATAATAAAAGGCCATATCCGCATTTTCCGACAAATCCGTGGCAAAAAGGATTTTCCTTATCCTGGGCTTGGCCCTTGGTTTTATTGGCATTTTTCCATCCTTTCCCGGCGGTTTATTTGGTTTTCGGCTCCATATAGACCTTGAATGCAAGGTATCCTGCCATCAACAGGAATATGGGGTCCCTTATAAAATACCACAGGGTGGGCGGCGGCGCTGCCGGGTCCGGCCGGGTGGTAAAGCAGCCGCAATGCACATCAAGCCCCCTTGCTGTGTTGAAAACAAGGGCTGTAAAAAAGCTCCACAGCAAAACATTGGCCAGAAGCACCGCTCCTGGAAGCCAGATGCCTGCAATTATGCAGATGCCCATAAAAAGCTCAAGCCAGGGCAGGATGATTGCCGTAATGTTGATAAGGCTGTCGGGCAGAAGCTGATAATAATAGACAGCCCTTGCAAAGTCCGCCGGGTTGGCAATCTTGTCCGCGCTGGCGTAGATGAAAATCCCTCCAAGAGCAAGCCTTGCCAGCAGAAACAACAGGCCCTTTGGCTGGTTTGTATCCAAAAGGGTCATGGCAGGCTCCCTGCATCCGGCCCTTTTTCCACAGGATAGCCGGCCTGCTCCCACACGGTCATACCGTTTATGAGCACCACAGCGTTTTTGTAGCCCATCTCCCGAAGCAGCAGGGCCAGACCCTCGGAAAGCTCACAGGCCTCGCCGTCACAGTAGGCTATTACAATGGTATGCGGGTCCGGCACAGCATCCAAAAACCCGGCCATGTACTGCTCCCAGCCCTGCCAGGGCAGATGGATTGCACCGGGTATGCGGCCCTCCTCGTACTCCCAGGCAGGGCGGGCATCCACAAAAACAGCCTCACGGGTGTCGTAGAACTCCACTGCCTGCTCCAGGGGTATGACAAAGCCCTCCCCCCAGGCAGCCATAAGTCTTGCCTGGGGCGACCAGTCCGCAACCAGGGCTATGCCCCCTGATGGGCGAAGGGCGTTTGCAGACAAGGCAACTGCAAGGGAAATCAGCCCCAGAACCGCTGCCTGCAAAAAGGCCCTGAAAACAGCTTTCCGGTTTATGCGGTACATCACCTGCTCAACCAAAACATTCTCCTTGCACGGTTCGGCTTACTTTTCAAAGATTACTGCAAATCCCCTTTTTGCAACAAGCCCTTGACCTTATTTATACCATTTTGCCCATTAAGCCTCCAAATCAAAGCCATTGAGGTAGCCCTCAAGCTTTTGAAGCTTTTCGCCATCAAGCTCCGGGCAGGCATCCGGGCCTATCGCGCCTTCCCTTAATGCCACGGCAAACACCATGCAGGTTGCCTGCCCGCATTTTTTGCAGTTGGTTTTGGGCAGCATTTTAAGAATTTCCATAAGCTGGGGTCTGGCCCTGCCGGCAAAACAGGGCGTTATGGATTCGCGGTTTTCCCAGGCCTGGTTTATCTCGTTTTTAAGCCACCCAAGAATTTTTTCCGCCTGGGCCTCATCCGCCAGGGCGTTGACGGCAATTTCCCTTGCGCCCACTTTTATTATTCTGCCGTTATGATGGAACATGACCTGGGGCGGGTCTTTAAAATACTGGGTTCCCCCAAGAACCGCATTGAGGTAGGGCAGCACCTCGCCGATGTCTTCATTGAGGGTTGCCACACAATGCACGGACTCAAAGGATGGATTGCACTCCGGCCTGAAAATTTGCTTGGTGTAACCTTTTAACAGCATGATTTCCTTCTTTTCAGATTCATGATGATTGAAGTGGCTCCATTAAAAAGGTGCAGGCTGCTTTTCTCAAAGGGGTCTTTCCCCCTCTCCGAGGAGGATGCGGATTTCCCTGCTGCATCAGCGGCCGCGGGGATTGGTTTCCCTGCATCGGCCCTGGGTGCAGGCGCCTGTCATCTCCTTTATGTCCGCCAGGCTTGTTGCTCCGTTTTGCTTTGCACGCAAAATATCGGCCTTGGTTACATTGGAGCAGTGGCATACTGTCTCAAAATCCGGCGCCAGGCGGATATCCGGGGTGTATTTGCTCATGGGGTGGCCCCTAACAGCAATTTCCGCCGCAGTCGCATCCGCCGGTAGCAGGGCCTGCGGTGCAGGCAGCGCCCTTCTCGAACCGCTTGCTGTCCAAGCCGATCTTTATGGCCCTTTTGGCGGCTTCCACATCCTCTTTGATTAAATTCAGGTTTTTGTTCTTTTCCAGCCCTTCCCTGGTAAGAACAATGTGAGCCGCAGGCTCAATCCCTGCATGATCCAGGATGCCTTTTGCACACCCCACATCGCAGCCATCCACAGCAACAAGCACAGGCACATCCTTTGCCGACTGCACAAATCCGGAAAGATGCGCACCCACTCCTGCCAGACAAAACATTTTGCCAAAGCCTTCCTGGGTAAGCTCCACAGCCGCCTGGTTGGCAAGCTGGCCGACATTGGAGGCCCCGGAACAGGCCAGAATCATCACTTCGCCCCCGCCACAGCAATCTTTCGACATATTTTCCTCCTTACTTGATCCAGGAAAGCACGGCCTCTTTTGTGGGAACCTTGCCCACAATTTTCACCTGGCCATCCACCACAACAGCAGGGGTGCCGAAAACGCCGAACTTGCCTATTTCCAGGATGTCCGTGACTTTTTCCACCTTGATGTCCCTGCCGGATTGGGCCACAGCCTCCCGCACGACTTCTTCGGTCTTCTTGCACTTTGCGCATCCGGGCCCCAGCACCTTGATTTCCATTTTAACCTCCTTTGTTAATCCTTTTTGAATTTTTCATGGCTGCCGCCCTGGCGGCTATCCCGCAATCGTTCCGTAAATCATGCCTGCAACAGTGGAGAGAATCACCACTATTGCAACAAAGGCCCCTGTTTTTTTCCAGCCCAAAACGCCTGCAATTACAAGCATATTGGGCAAGGAAAGGGCCGGGCCTGCCAGAAGAAGGGCCAGCGCCGGGCCCTGGCCCATGCCCGCACCCAGAAGCCCCTGGAGAATGGGAACCTCCGTCAGCGTGGCAAAGTACATGAGCGCCCCGGCAACCGAGGCAAAAAGGTTTGCCCAAAGGGAGTTTCCACCCACAAGCTGGGCAACGAAATGCTCTGGAATAAGGGCCGGGTGGCCGGGGCGGCCCAGCAGAAAGCCCGCGGCCAGCACGCCTATGGCCAGCAGGGGAAAAATCTGCTTCATAAATCCCCAGGAGGATTCAACCCACTCGATCCTTTCCTCCTTTTTGAACCAGGCAATCAGCATCCAGGTCATAACGCCAAGAAGCCCGGCTGTGACAAACCACTTTATGGAAAACAGGGTCTGCCAAAGCCCTGCTGCATTGCCTGAAGGCCGGGCAAAGGCTGCAAAAACAAGAATAAGAACCAGGGTCCCCATGAAAAGGGCGTCCTGGGCCAGGCTGCGGCCCTTTTCATCCTCATCGGGCAGATAAAAGGCCCCCGTGGTGCGTGCGTTATCCTCCTTGCGGAACAAAAAGGCCATTATAAGCCCGGTCAGCACAGCAAAAACTATTGCGCCGACAGCCCGCGCAAGGCCCATCTGCCAGCCCAGGATTCGGGCGGTGAGCACAATGGCAAGAACATTTATGGCCGGCCCTGAATACAGAAAGGCTGTTGCCGGGCCAATTCCCGCCCCGCGGGTGTAAATGCCCGCAAAAAGTGGCAGAACCGTGCAGGAGCAGACCGCCAGAATGGTGCCCGAAATCGAGGCCACCGAGTAGGCAACAACCTTTTTGGCTTGGGCCCCGAAATACTTGAGCACAGAGGCCTGGCTCACAAAAACTGCAATGGCCCCTGCAATGAAAAAGGCAGGGACAAGGCAGGTCAGAACATGCTCCCTGGCGTATTCCTGAAGCATCATGAAGGCTTCCAGACCGGACTGGCGCACAACCGGGTCTGACCAGGGGATGAAATAGGCCCCAAGGTAAAGGCCCACTATCCAAAATAAAATGGTTCTCTCTTTCATGGATTTATTCCCTGCTGTTTGTTTTGTCTTTTGGGAGTTTTGCCTGATATTTTGCCGGATGGCGATTTGGCCCTGCTATTTTCCCGGCAGGGGCCGCTGCATTGAAGGCTGGCAGGCTCCTGCAATCCGTCCCCGGAATAAATGTTTTCCCTTTTTATTTCCGGCAGCCGGGCCATAAGATCAATAAGTTGGCGATCTTCCTCCAGCCAGTGGCGCAACTGCCCCATAATGCTTGCAACATAGGCATTCTTTGCCCCATCTGAAGGAAAATAGTTTACCCACAGGCCATCCTTGCGGCTGGTTATAAGCCCTGCATCTTCAAGGATTTTAAGGTGTTTGCTTGCCGTGGACTGGGCAATGCCCAGAGCCTCGTGGATTTCGCAAACGCACATCATCTTGCGCTGGAGCATCTTTACCATCTTCACCCGGTTGGGATCCGACAGGGCCTTCATGACCTTTATGAATTCCTCCATAGCAGCCCTCCTATATCGCTAAATTGGAATATAGTGATAGCATGTGATGTGTCAAGGGCTTTTTTGGGGAAATAAACTTTTAATGCGGATGGGGCCCTGGCAAAGCAAGAAGGCACAAAACAAAAAGGGGCTTCTGGAAACAATGCCCAAAAGCCCCTGCATATTCTGGTAGGCACGGGCGGATTTGAACCGCCGACATCTACCGTGTCAGGGTAGCGCTCTCCCCCTGAGCTACGTGCCTTCAAATCAATGCAGGGATTGCGTAGCACCGGCCAGGGCTGCTGTCAAGCAAATGTTGTCCTTTCTATTGCCCTGGGCCGGAGTGAATTCAAGGCAAAACAACAGCCAGGGAGCAGCTTGCAAAACCCGGAAAAAGGTTTTTCAAACATCCCCAAGGTTTATGCTTATCTTGCGCTGGGATTTATAAAGGCTTTCCAGCACTCCGGGAAGCTCCTCCACAAAGGCCTTGATGGAGTCGCGCACCCTGTTGTAATGGGCTATGGCCTCCTCGCGGCTTGCCTCGTTTTTGGCAAGCAGGGGCGGGTCTTCAAAGGGCTTGTGAACGGTTTTTGCCGGAGGG
>Ga0351965_1114_pt1 | contig 20979 bp, 26 predicted proteins | sample TotcelT113001K13_FD_206839 | JGI IMG/M metagenome (GOLD analysis project Ga0351965, IMG submission 206839) | Enriched cells from coal bed in the Powder River Basin, Montana, United States - Total cells T11 rep3 HSBNCT.T11.300.1.K13 ... | reverse complement strand
AAATGACAAAAATTTATTTTTACGGATTCAGCTTTATTTACTTTTATCCGCAACATCGCGGAGAAATTTCATTTGCCATGCAGTGACGTCGACTTTTTCCGCCAGCATGCGACGGCGCCTGGCCTGGTACTCAGCTCGGATATCCGGCGCTCCAAGCAGGGCCTGCACCTCGCTAATGATGGAATCATCCTCCACCAGCTGCTTGACCAGCCCGTATTTATGCGCTTGTTCATCGATGGTTCCCGCGCGAACCGTGTTCACAAAAATGGAAGGACTTCCCAGCATGGCAGCTTCAGAAGCCATGGTTGCCCCCTCCCCTATATAGAGAAAGGCATAGGCCATAAGGTCATGAATTCTGGTTGGCGAAACAGCCAGGCGATAGGGCTCGAATTCCGCTGGCAGCGCCTTTTCAGATGTGATGATGACCCTGCCGGCCGAAGACAGCAACTGGACCAGGCGCCGTTTACCGTCTTCAGAAAACCCGCGTAATCCGCAGTCGTGCGAAGCGGCCCAGGAAATGAACCGTACGATAAAATATTTCTCTCCCTCCTTCAATCCATGGTCTTTTAAAACCGCCGGATCGGGGGTAAACCGCGCGGGATGCAAGTACGCCAGTTCATGATACCCGGCATATCGGACATGCTTGGGCCCTAAATCACCTTGGTAGGCCGTCGGCGTGCAAATGTAGTCTGCGAAGGGGTATGTGATGCTGTTCTGGAGGTGGGCGTGCTCGGTGTCGTAAAAAACAACCGTCGGGATGCGCAGTAATCGCCCGACATGGACCATGAATGTGCCGGCAATGGCCGACATAACATCCGGACGAAAACGCCGCGCAAGCCAGAATAATTGATACTCGCGGACCAGCAGCTCAATCCCGAGGCTCCACCTTGTCGAACGCGAGCGGCTCAGGCACCTGTGCGCCAGGCCGTACTCTTCAAGCAGGCGCAGGGTTACATCCTTGTCACGTGAGGTTATCAGCACCTCATCGCCGGCCTGCCGCCACAAGGATATTGCGTTGCGAAAGAAATGCACATGGGCCGGATGCCCGATATCTATGAGAATTTTCACTTGCTCTCCTGCCGGTATAATTTGGGGATGGCCTGGATCCGCGCCAGGGTAGACGCCATGTCAAGGTCGATGGTGTCGCAATACCACCGGATTGACTCAAAGCGCGGCTGGTTATCGCGAAACGCGATTTCCAGCGCTTTTTCACGGGTAAGAATACCTTCCCGGACCTGGTTGCTGCGGAACGTGTCGTTTTCCGTGAACCCGGCCACGACATAGTATATGTAATTATAAAATGAGGCTGTCCCGTCGCCGATCCGCCAGGTCGTGGGAGTGTCAGCGGCAACCTCCCAGTCATATTCCTTTTTCAAGGTCGAGTTGACAACATCCTCATCCCAGCGGATATAACGATAAAGGCGCAGGTAGTTATGCGGAATCAGGTAGTAACTGATGTACCCGCCCCACGTATCAAGGATGGAGCTGTTGAGGTAATCGGGATTCAGCAGGGTCTCCCTGGCGTAAAACAGGGCCACGTTGACTTTGTCTATTAATGGTGCCACCAAGTCGAAGCGGGGCGGAACGCCGCAAAAGCCTTCCTTGAAAAATGTCTCTTCCAGCGGGTGCCCCCCGTATAAAATTATACCGGCCTTCATCCGCTTGCGGAGATTGTTGGCATGCCAGAAGTACTGCTTGTCGCCGGCCATGAATAAAGGAATAACTCCCAAGCGTGGCCGCTTGAGCCAGGCGATGATATTTTGGCGTATATACCTGCGCTTGCGGCTGATGTCAGCTGAAATTAAAATATGCTCCACCCCCAGTTTCCCGCAAACGCGCGCCTGGTTGCGGCGCGCCAGGTCGGTAACCATGCCCCAGTCATAGCTGAAGGCGACCGGGTGCATTTTGAGCTCCTTTTTAACATAATGCAGCGAATAACTGCTGTCGCGGCCGCCGCTGAAAGGAACAATGCAGTCCGTTTCTCCGTTTGCGCTCCGGTATCTTGCTGCAAATTCTTCCAGCGCCTCCCGCCCTCTTGGCCGGTAGGGCTGATACCCGCGACAATAATTACATACTCCTGATTCATCAAAATCAATGGACGGCATTGTTTCGGGAAGGATGCATCGCGTACACCGGCGCAACGCCCGGATGGAATCAACATCAGGCGCCAGGCCCTTGAATTCATTTTCAAGGATGCGCACAGGACCCGGAGCGGAAAAATCATCCGCTCCTTTACGGGGTGATTCGTCAACGATTTCACGTTTTGCCGAGCGGGGAATCGCGGCCGCGCATGGCCCTCCTGCCAGCAGAGGGAACAGCAGGTGCTCGCCGTCAACCAGCCTGATAACGCACGCTTCCCCCGCCTTGAGCTGGAGAATATCTCCCGGCCGGAATATTGCGCGCCACCGGCGTTCTTTGCATAGCTGCAGCAGGATCCATGATTCGGAGGCGACAACCGTAACATTTCCGTCAATGCTGCGGCACCTGTACATTGATCCCGTGTTGGTGGCCAGGGCCATGATTTCCATGTCACAGAACAAGGCTGCGATGGAAGCTGAACCGGCTAAATGAGAATAGGTTTCCTGCAAGGCATTCTCAATCGATCCGGCATGTTCCATGTTCATCCGAATCAAGGCCATGATCACTTCGGTATCAACCTGCTGTGTTCGCCGGAGTTCGGGATATTTATCCCACAGAGCGGCGTCGTTAACCACGATGCCGTTGTGCACACCCACGACGCCGTCCTTGATGACCGGCTGGTTGTTGCCGTGCTGTTCCTGCGACCCATTCGTTACAAGGCGTGAATGCCCGATAATGGCTATGCTGTGAGGCAGGCATGCCGTTTCATTTCCTGAATCCCCGTTCCGCAATGCAATATTTACATAACGGCGGTACTCCTCCTGCCTGATCAAGTTTGACGCCGGAATCTTGTCCTTGAAAACCGATATGTTTTTAGGCCCAAAAACGGCCAGGCCCGAAGACTCGCGCCCGCGCGATTCGGAAAGGCAGAAGAGGCGGTCCGTCAGACGCATAATGTCTGCTGTTGACATGCTACCCGCTTTGACCGTGATGCCGAAAATGCCGCACATATCAGTTAATGAGATCCATCGGGGAACGAAACAAAAGCCTTTTAAGGATTCGGAAGAAGGATTTTACCGGCAAGAGGCAAATCTATTTATACAGCCTTTCATTGTCCTGAATATCCATAAACATTGCGAAAAACAGCGATTGGAAGCCCGCCGTGGAGAGGAAGAGAAACATAGCCAGGGTTTCAAACGAAATGCTCTGGCCATAGATGCTCAGGTAAATTATTTTGGCAATGTACGGAATAAGCAACAAACCCAGAATAAACGAAAAATTATACAGCAGGAACAGCGGATGGAAATCGCGGAATAAATATTTAATCCACAACCGCTTGAAAAACGATTTCAGAAGCAGCCATGAAATTTTCGGGATTATCTTGTGGATCTTCATTTTAGATTTTTCCCCAATATGATAAACCGGCTTGATTTCCACTTCGCGGAGCGTGCAATAGGCGATATTCAACTTGACAAGCAGATCGTTTGGCCAGCCGTAGCGCCGGTATATCTGGTGAATGCGCAGCGACTGCATGGCCCTCAAAGAAAGAGCGATAAATCCGCATTGGGTGTCGGAAACCCGCCAGTATCCGGAAGCTATCTTGGTCAGGATGGCCAGGATGGAGTTGCCGAAATAACGTATTTTCGGGATGACCAGCCAGGCGCTGCGGTGAATAAGCCTGTTCCCCTTGACATAATCCACCTCGTCCTTCACGATCGGCGTGACGATTGATTCCAATTCGGCAGGATCCATCTGGCCGTCGCCATCCATGACGGCGGCGCAATCAAACTGATGGTCCTTCGTCCATTTCAGGCCACGGGCGATACCCACCCCGTTACCGCTGTTTTTCAGCTGGTTGATCAGCACGATCCGGGAATGTCGTTCCTGGACTATGTCGCAAGGCGGAAAATATTTCAGCTCTTTCTTTTCGCTCTCGTGAAGAATTACTTCGGCTTCGTTGTGCAAGGTTCGCTGAATCGCGGATGATTGAGGCGTGACATCAACGGGGTTCGTATGGTCCTGCTCCATGTGCCGCAGGATTACATCGGCGGTACTGTCTTTGGAACAATCATTGATTATAACTATGCGGTCGACAAAAGCCGGCATGGTTTCAATAACCATGCCGATCTGTTTCTCCTCGTTATACGCGGGTACTACAACGGCTATTTTTTTGTTAAACAACATATTTATACCCAGTCTTTTCTACACATAGCATTAACAGACGGTACTCTATGGCTTCTTATAGGCATCATATGGTTTGTTACCTACAGCCAGGTCAGATGGTAGCACGGCTTCTTCTTCCAGGTCAAGACAGCGCAGCAATCCAGGGCTCTCCTCGCGGTAGCGGAAACCGCTTTCAGGACAGCGCATGATGCCGCCTTTATCGGGATTGACCATGCGGTGCCCGTGCCGGCTCATCCATCCCTTCTGGCGGGCGGGATTGCCGATCATCAGCGCGTAATCGGGAACATCCCTGGTTACGACTGCGCCGGCGCCGATAAAGGCGTATCGGCCGATCGTAACGCCGCAGACGATTGTCGCGTTGGCTCCAATCGTGCATCCGCGCCGCAAAAGAGTTTTCTCGTAAAGTGAGTGCCGGTTGACCTGCGAACGCGGATTAGTGACGTTCGTCAAGACGCAGGATGGTCCCAGGAAAACGTCGTCCTCAATTACAACTCCGGTATAGATTGACACATTGTTCTGGATTTTGACGTTGTTGCCGATGACCGCGCCGTTATCGACATTGACATTCTGGCCGAGAACGCACTTGCTGCCTATCATGGCCTTCGGCATAACGTGGCAGAAGTGCCAGATTTTCGTTCCGGCGCCGACTTGAGCGCCCTCGTCAACATACGCAGATTCATGCGCAAAATATTCTCTCATGTCAGTTTCCTTTCTGGAAAATATCAATTAACAGCAGGCAGTTCATCCCCCTTCGCCCCTTAACGGCTGGCTTCCTCCGTCGTCTGATCAAATCATAACTATGGAGGACAAGCCTCGGGATATGCAGTTCAGAATTCACGGTTTACAGTCAAAGCACAAGGTCCGGGTTCGCAGTTTAGGATTCAGGTTTTTTAAATGTTGAAAGTTGAGCGTTGGATGTTTCCGAATCCCTTAAATCAACTCATGATTGGGTTTTGAGTTTTTCCTCAAGGAATTCGATGTCTATCTGGTCCTGGGGACGGTTGGCCGCTTTCTTGGAGTCCAGCAAGTGGCGAGCACATAAACATCGGATTGAAACCCCATTTTCCGATTGACACTGAATTGCTGAGGCTTCAGCCACATCAAAAGCAGGCAATCCGGGACCTCCCAAATGAAACTGGATGATCCCCCATTGGGTTTGATATGTCTGCACAAAGTTCTCACCTTTTGGCCCAATTGGCACAAGAGGCATATCAATAATATTACCCAATACAGTATTGATTTTTTCGATATTGACCATATCCCGGGGTGGAATAAACACATCCCAATCCATTGAAAAGCGGGGCAGTCCTTCCAACCGCATGGCTTGGCCGCCGATAACCAGATAGCGCACTTTGTGAAGATTAAATAATTTCAGGATTTCTTCCACTGGCACCCCCCGCTCCTTGCCAGCGAGCGAATATATTCCTTCTTCCATTCGTTCATTTCCTGGTAGGAACTGAACCTGACGCACGTGAAATGAGGCAGATCAGCAATACTGCCAACGCCGCTCACTCGCGGATTATGCGCCCATAGACGCAACTTGGCTTTATAATCGTCTGATATTTTCATAATCTCCATTCTGTACCGGACAACAGTAGAAAGCAAGTGAACATGTCCTGAGCTAAACTAACCGTTTTTTTTCAATAATGGATGGTAGTCGCCGGTTAAAGCCACAGGCTTAGCATGGCGGATATCGTGAACAGTTTGAATGGAAGAACGCGCGTCCCGGAGGCCGAATCCCCTGCCCTTTAATATTTGTTCATAACTACGGGTATGGAGATCGGTAAAACCCTCGGAAAATTCAAGTTCTTTCCCATCAATCTTGATCGAACGATATGTTCGCTTGCCTTCTTGAAGAACTTCAGGCGGAAGGTCACGTGTATCCAGGGAAAGGAACCAGCGCACGCGCGCCCGGTCCAGCTCAAGATAGCCTGCCGCCCGGTTTGGTTCTGAAAGATGCAGGCGATTAACGCGCACACCGCCGAAAATCCACGTCAGCATGTCAAAAAAATGTATGCCGATGTTGGTGGCGATGCCGCCAGACTTTTCCTCGTTTCCCTTCCATGAATAAGAATACCAGTTGCCACGGCCAGTGATATAGGTCAAATCAACATCATGGATTTTACCGGCCGGCTGTTTCGCGATGGACTCGCGCAGCGCGGCGATGGCCGGGTGGAGCCGAAGCTGTAAAATCGTATTGATCCGGCGGCCGGTTTCTTTCTCTATCCCGGCCAGGGCATCCACATTCCATGGATTTAACACCAGCGGCTTCTCGCATATGGCGTCGGCATGCACGCGCAAAGCAAAGCGAATATGGGCGTCGTGCATGTAATTGGGCGAACAGATGCTGACGTAACGCACACTTTTCCCTTCTCCTTCGCGTTTCAACTTCTCGACATGCCTGTCAAATCGCTCAAACTCAGTAAAAAAAGACGCCGAAGGAAAAAAACTGTCTATGATTCCCACGCTGTCGCTCTTGTCAACCGCAACTACAAGACAGTTACCGGTTTCCTTTATGGCCTTCAGGTGCCGGGGCGCGATATAACCCGCCACCCCGATAATCGCGAAATTATGAGCCATTATGCTGCCTTTTTTCAAAGCATTTTACCGCTGACGCTTAACACGCAACTCAACGTTGCGCCCGCGTCAATCTTACGATCTTTGAACAATATATTTCACCCTTAATCTTTTGGATACAAAGGGTGCAGAAACCGACGATCATGCCTTCACAACGTTTGGATAACTCTTCGGATATACATTTCGAGCGTCAACGATCAACTTGGCATGTTTCCGGATCATGGTATAGTCCAGCCCGTCATGATCAGTGACGATCACGACAGCGTCGTAACTTGAAATCGATCTGGCTGTCGGCTTGACAGGTTTGAGATGCAAAGCGTGTTCGCGCGTTGGACGCACGCTTGGAATATAGGGATCGTAATAATCAATCTTTGCCTTCAGGCGGTGGAGTAATTCGAAAATTTCAAACGCCGGCGATTCGCGGTAATCCCCAACATTCTTTTTATAGGAAAATCCGAGAATCAGCACTCTGCTTCCGGATACTGATTTTGACCTGGCGTTCAGCGCTTCAACCAACCGGTGAACGACATAAGCCGGCATGGACCGGTTGATCTGTCCCGCCAGCTCAATGAATAAGGTGTCTTCGCCAACCTCGCGCGCTTTCCATGTGAGGTAAAAGGGATCTATCGGGATGCAATGCCCGCCAAGGCCGGGACCGGGATAAAAAGGCATGAAACCAAACGGCTTGGTGGAAGCCGCCCGGATCACCTCCCAGACGTCTATCCCCATTTTCTGGAACACTATCTTCAACTCGTTTACCAGGGCTATATTGACGCATCGGAAAATATTTTCCAGCAGCTTGGAGGATTCGGCCACTTCGGCGGAATTTACTCTTATAACCGTCTTGATCGCGCGCGAATACAAACTGCAGGCCAGGTCGCCCCCGAGATCCGTCAATCCGCCCACGAGCTTTGGTATGTTGTGCGTGGAAAAAGATTTGTTGGATGGATCCTCGCGTTCCGGGCTGAACGCCACCGCGAAATCCCTGTCCAGCTTAAGCCCGGTCGCTTCCAGCGCCGGAAGGACATCCTTGCGCGTGCATCCCGGGTAGCTGGTGGATTCCAGCACTATGAGCTGGCCGGGACGCAGGCGATCGGCAATTGACTTTGCGCTGCGGGTAATGAAACTGACGTCCGGCTGAAGATGGTGATCCAGCGGCGTCGGCACGCAAATTATAATAGCGTCCGGCTCATCAAGACGCTTCATGTCGGTTGTTGCCTTATAAAATCCGGATTTCCTCGCATTTTTTATGCGTTCCGGGGGAATATATTCAATGAATGATTTGCCTTTATTCAGTATATCCACCTTGGTTTGATCAACGTCAAAGCCAATAACACGAATTTTAGATTCCGCAAACAGCAGCGCCAGGGGCAGGCCCACGTAGCCCTGGCCGATGATGCCGACAACCACTGGACCCTTGCTGAATAGATCTTGTTTTATTTGCATATTACTATCCGGTCATTATTTTTAGTTTGCTGATATTTTTTTACAGAAATTATTTAAGAAAAAGAAGGATAATGTTTGTCATTATTTGCCTGGTTGAGCCGCGGGGCGCAAACAAAGTAAAACCTTAATTATCTTTGCGGCTTTTTGTGAACGCTCTTTTTTTCCCTTAAATAGGCGGCGTCGGTCAAATCCTGCGGCCTTCCAGCCGCTTCTTTGGCCCGAATCAGATCATCAAGGCACATTGCGCGGACTTGCAACCCAGTCTCTGTCTTAAGCATTATCGCGCGCGCTTCCGCCTCCGCAAAAGGAGGTATTCCCGGCCCGCCAAGATGAAACTGAACAATTCCCCAGGTAGTTGAATATGTCTGGATAAAACCTTCGCCTTTCCGCCCAAGGATTTCCAAAGGAATATCCGCTTCCTTACCCATCAGGCTGTTGATTAAAGCCGTGTTTTTTTCATCATGGGGAGGAATATAAAAATCCCAATCCATGGAAAAACGCGGAACACCCTCCAACCTGACGGCTTGTCCGCCAATCAGAAGATATCTAACGCCTGCTTTGTTAAAACGCCTGATCAGCTCTTCCATCTCACCCCTCCCCGCCGCATAATTTCCCTGATCAAATCCGCTTTCCAATTGTTCATTTCCGCGTAGGAATTAAAAGTCTTTTTGGCAAAACGCGGCCAGCCGGTTGCCTCGGGCAATGCGGCCGGGCCGGGATTGAGAAGGCTTAAGCGCCTTTTAGCATCGCGATTATCCGTGATTTTCATCTTTCTCCCTCATGACAAAACCGCATATGTAAAGAATCCTGATTTTAACAGAAGGTAACGAAGAAAGAACCTTGGTTAACCTTGTTGCCTTATGTGAAGAATCTTCAAGTCGCCACCGCAGGAGATGGTAAAGATTGAATGTTTTTAAGATCGGTTCAAGGTTCCGGGTTCAGAATTCACCCCCCTTCTTCGTTCGCCTATGGCGTAACTACCCGTCTTCGTCAGACTACGCCGTGGCACGCGCAGGGCAGGCAGTCAGACCGTTAGACTGTTGAACAGTCGGATCGTTTAACTGTCATACTGTCTAACCGTCCTCCCTGCTCCCTGATCCACGCCTGGAACATCAGGACGTCCCACAGCAGATATGCCCAATTAATCTTACCAGAAAGATGCTGTTGCCACTTTTCCCGTATCGGTTCGGGGTTAAACCAACCCTCCTGCCGTAAGCAACACCCATGATCGCGCCAAGCTCTAAATAGGAGATGGATTGATCAATGTGTGTTTGACACAAGGGGGAATATAGGAGCCGAGCACCGTCTCGGTGATTTTCGCTTTTCCGCACCGCTCCCGTTCCTCAATCAAATATCACGCAAAGGCAAATGCTTCCACCTTGACCCTGCGCGTCGGTTGTGAATGCTCTTGCGCCATCCGCCGGACTTTTTCTACCGTCTCCCGGCTAAACGTTGCTTCGCCACACCGGTCGCAGACCTGGGCTGGCACATGTTCAACCAATATGGTGTCTCCGTCCACGCGGAAGAATTCGTCCACGTTTTCCTGATGAAAAACGGTATTCCCGCAAACCTCGCATTTTTTCATACTTACCTCCGTTTCCGATATTCTTTCCATTGTCGCGAATCCGGCTCATACAATGTAATGATTTTTACCACGTTCACATCCGTATAGCATACCTGCATATGTAATGGCCTGAGCTTCCGGGTAAACCCGAACAACAGACAACTGGGCAGGTATTTGTCATCAGGATATTCTTCAATGACTTCCGCCTTCGTCCCGGCCTCAATAATCTCCGCCGCACTGATATTTCGCTCTATTGCCCGATGAAAAGCATGGCGACTGAATTCAAAACGCCCAGCTGCAATATTCTTGCGTGCTTGATCAATATCCATATGTATCAGATGCTACCAATTCCAGCATACTACTGCAATCGGTAAAACATCCTGGTACGCTCTCTGCCCCATGCGCAATCGGACTGTCATACGGTCGGGCAGTTGAACTATTGAACTGTCAGACGGTTTAACTGTTAGACTGTCAAACCGTCATCTCTGCTCCCTGATCCATGCCTGGAACATCAGGACATCCCAAAGCAAATACGCCCAATTAATATTTCCAGAAAGATGCTGTTGCCACTTTTCCCTTATCGGTTCGGAATTAAACCAGCCCTCCTGACGCAAGCGCGACTCATCAAGCAAATCCTCCGCCCAGTCGCGCAGGGGCCCGCGCAGCCACAGGTCAATCGGCACGCCAAATCCCATCTTTGGCCTCTCTATCAGGCTCCCGGGAATGTAGCGCATAACCGTGAAATATAACGGCCTCGCCGCCAACAATCAGGTAGCGAACATCCTGTTTATGCAGAAGCAACAGGAAATCAAGGACATCCCTGGAAAAAGAATCGGCGGTCAGGTGCTCTTTAGGCATGTGCGGATTGCCTTAGGCGGTCCAAATACCCTTTGTTGTAAAACTCTTGCCACCTTGATTCTTTGCTGAGGGGGCATACTTAATTGCTGCCGGCGGTCCCACGCATCCGCTTCTTTAAATGACTTTGCTATATGAACTACACGTTCCATATTGTTTATCCCATCCGCGCGGCGTGTTCCATGAGATCCAAACAGCGGGATGCCGACGGTTCATCCTTGAACACGCATAACAGGATGGAGCTGTCAATGGCGGTTATCATGTCCGTTTACGGGGCATATCAACCTTGCCGCGCGTTTTTTCAAGATATACATCTACGGATTCACTCAGTTTATCCTTGAGACACCCGCGGACCAATTCCATCTTTTTCCGTGAAACCGCCTTGCGCGGCTTAATTAAACCAATATTTTTAGACAGGAAATTACGCGCAGCTTTTCGCACCTTGCGCATAACACTCATTGTATGCCGGGCATCTGCGCGGGAAACCGGCTCATCATCGCCTGGATAGCGGGCTGTGACGGCATAAGTGGTTAACAATGCCTGGTCCGACACTGCAATCGGAAGCAATATGGTTTTGGGCAGCAAATGAATGAGCCTTTCAAGATCGTGTGTCTTCGGAAAGTCAATCTCATGCACTATGAGAATGGCCTTGATATATTTCTCCACGCATTGTTGGGCATGAAAACATATACCAATGAAGGGCACATTCTGTTTCATGGTCAGCACATAGACGGCCAGTTTATAGTCATCTTCAGCCTTTTCAACCCATTGGCGCGCCACAACCGATTTAATGCTTTCGTTTGGCATAGAGAATTTTCCCTTCTTTCATGGCAGGCCGAATAAGCGTCCCAATCACTTCCTTCTGATCAGAAACCTCTTGCGGCGTCACCACAATAATATCTTTCGGAACAGGAATATCATGGACCTCGCAGCGAATATCCACTTGCATTTGCCGCCTTGATCCATTCACCGGCATGATGACCAGCAGATCAACATCGCTGTCAACCCCGGCCGACCCGCGCGCATACGAGCCGAACAACACAATTTTATCGGGCTTAAACCGTTTGGCAATACGACGAGACATCTTTTGGATTGCAGTTTTTACAGTCATTTGAAGTATAATACTTACAAAATCATGAAATGAAAAGTTTTAAAGCCTGGCGAATCTGGAATTATATCCATACCCGCCCCACTTCCCTCTGGTCATCTATTCATAGTCATCAGTGTTAACTTGGCAAGTTCTTATAGAATTCGGGAGACACTGTCTCCCAAAATCCGGGGATATTGGAAGCTGATACTTCTTTCCGTTTGCGGAGCGTTACCCTTCTTCGCCAGAAAGCCCTGTGGCTCTTGACCTGCGTAGCCATTTCGGCGAAGCGGGTTGCCACAGGGATGATCCTCCGTCGCCAAAACGGCTATGGAGGACAGGATGGCGTCCGTGGCTTCCTCCTTCGCCCGGCCAGCTTCGGCGGACAAGTCGCAGGGTTCCGCAAAGATCCAGCCTTCGCAGCCAGGAGCTTTGCTACGGCGGAGTAGGCTGCCCCGCGGCTTCCGCCGTCGCCCAAAGGGCTATGGTGGACAGGTGCCGCGGGGTGCTTCACTATAAACGATCCTATCCCAAAATACCGGCGAGCAATTCATCGGGACCGAGAACCTTCAGGGTTGCATGGCGAAAGTCTTTTTGATTTCGCGTAACAAGGACTTCGGCCCCCGCCAGTCGGCCGGCTTGATCGAGAACCGCATCCTCGAAGTCCGTGAGCTTGCTCTTAAGAGCTTCTTCCAACACGGCCCGGTTGACGGATGCAATCTCAAACAGTTCCAGCAGCTTCTGCAAGGCTTGACGGGCGGCAGGACGAGGCATGGCTTGCGTCAAAAGATAGTCAATTGTCGTGATGGTGGTTGCGCACAGGAGCCCTTCGATTTTTGAATGCTCGACCAAGCCAAACACTTCGGCGGATGCGCCGAGGAATGGCTGCCGCGCGAGGAGCACATCGAGCACAACGTTGGTATCTACCAGTACCCTCACGAGTATTTCTTCCGCAGATGCCTCCGATAGTCAGACTCCTGAACCCCGGCGCCTTTCAGAATGCCGACGAGCGAAGCCGTGACGGGGGGGAGTTCCGGCGCTTTTCGGCGTCCTGACGCCAGGGAGTCGAAGAACTCGCCCACTATTTGAGAAACCGACTTGCCTCGCCGGCTCGCCTCCATTTTGGCCGTCCGAATCAGTTCCGTGTCCATACGTAATGTAAGCTTTGTATTCATGCCGTACAAGTTAACGTAATCTGCACGTCTTGTCAATCAAGAAATTATCACACCTGAACATCCAATGAACACGCGAAACCTCAAGTTCTTCAAAACTCTGCACACGATTGCGCATTTTTTATGATGACAATTCCGAAACAAGCAAAACACGAATACCGCTAACCCCCGGCCAGGTACGATCATTAGAAAGGACATAATCACAACCGCAGACCTGCGCCGTGGCCAGCTGGATGGCATCCGGCGTTTTTAAAGCATGACGGGCGCGTAAACGTATGGCCGCATCCGCCACGCTCACATTCAGCGGATAGATAGCGAGTTGATCGGAATTGGTAAAATAATTACGATATTTTCCACTTAAGAGGCGATTTCCAGTTTTTTCCGGATACGTCAACACCTCAATATAAGTTACCATTGAGGTCATAAGGGGAATTTGCTTTTCTGTGATTTCGTCAAAGAAACGAATCAGCTTTTGGATATAATCCGGATGTTCTTCAAACCAATAGATCAACGGCGCCGTATCAACGAATATCTTCTGCCCGGTCTTAAACGTTATTGCCATTGATCGCGTTCCTTTTGGATGTATGCCTCAACATTATTAACGCGGCGCCACACTGACTTCCCCAGGCCTCTCGCCTTGCGCCAATCCAGTTTTCCGGATGAACGGGACGCCGCGGGTTCATCCACGGAAGTTAATCGGGCAATTTGTTTTCCGGCACGTTCTATGATAATATCGGCATGGGTTAATGATACGATATTCAGGATACGGCCCAGATTAGTGCGGGCTTCCACAGCGGATATTGTCTTCATATTGATTTCCTCGTGCTATTTTTTGTCTTAGGTGCCATCATATCAATTGATATGATTACGTCAATACTATTACTGGCTGCCCCCTTCTTCGCCCATGGGGCTACGCTGGGCAGGTCCTGGCATACCGGTTGGCGCTGCTTGCTCGCCAGCAGCCGCTCATAATAGAGGGTGCCGATTTGACGTTCCAGAGCGCGTGAGTTCCAGTTCTGCGCCGCCGCCTCTTGTAGATACCAAGTGCGGGCGACACCATCTTCCACCCGCAGCAGCGTGCGATAGTGAGTCCAACTCAATTCGTGACGCAGTGCGTCACAATTCCGGAAAGCCTGATAAAACAGCCGCATGTAGCGAAGGTTGGACGCATCGAACCCCTTCCCAAACTCCACCGTGAGCCGCTCAGCCAACCGCGGGATCAACCGTGCCCCATATTCGGCGCGATGGATACCGCCCTGTTCGAATTCAACGATGTGCCGCCCCACTTCCCAACAGGTACGAACCTGCACCACATCCACTGCCTGCAATGCCCGCTGGCGACCCTTCTGGATCAAGGATCGCAATTGCCGTAGCAGACCGGAAAAGGAAGGCCTGGGCTTGAGTTGTCTGTTTGATCTGGTCATCTATGCCGCATAAATAAGCCGCCTGGCTTCCTCTATTTCCCGCCTGAAGATGCTGTTGCGAACACTTGAGGGGCAAACAATATCCACATGACGTTCGAGCAGATGCTCCAGTTCAACCTTGAAATCGAAATACTGATCGAAGCTGCCGGCGACCCCGTTTCTCAAAAAAACAGCCACACGATAGCCGTTTCCGCTTTAGCGGGTCATGCGCTTAAATCAGCCAACCACCGGCCGGCCGGAACAATTGAAACGCCGTGAACATTTTGTTCCTGCCGCAGATTATGAACAATTTGAACAGCTGACGCCGCCGGGTATTTCCCGGCAAAGTATTTTAATGCCGGAGACAGCGAGGCATCAGACAGTTTCGCTTCAATCAACATGTCAAGCACCCCATCGCGGCTGATCGCAAAATCAACTTCCTGCCGATCCTTGGTGCGAATATAATGCAGGGCCATCGATTCCCCTTTGGCATCCTGAAGAAAGTGAACGTGCTTCAACAGACAAACGGCGCAGGTATTCTCATGTTTCACGCCGTCATCGCCCTGAACGAACCCGGTATCGTAAAAATACACCTTGGGTTCTTTCAACACCGCCCGCGCTACGTTCGTATGAAAGGGGCGAATCAAAAATATTACGTGCAGACTGTCCAGAATCTCAATGAATTTCTTTACGGTGTTTGGCGCAATCTGCAGATCCCCGGCAATGGACGCATAAGAAAGAGGCGAGCCGACCCGGGTCCGAAGCAATTCAACCAGCAGGCGCATCGCCCGCACTTCATGGAGACGGCTGAACTCCAAAATATCCTCACGAATTAAATCCGTATAGTATTGATGACGCCAACGCGCCGCCTCCACTTCCGAGCCGGATAAAAACGGCTCCGGAAATCCACCCAGTCGATTTAATCCGGCGACGGCCTCGGCAGGATCCATGCTGCTGCTCAATTCTTTAACCGACAGAGGGTGAAGACGGTAATAATAATAACGACCGGCCAGCGATTCGCCCGCTTGCCGGAATGTGTCCATCCTGGAACTGCCTGTTACCAGCAGAGACTGAAAATCAGGGCGCGTATCAAAGACTCCCTTCAGGAATTTCTTCCATGATTTCATTTTATGAATTTCATCAAAGACAAGCATGTCGGCGTTAACTGACCATTGACGCGATTGAATGATCCTTGCATCATCCAGTAAATCAAAGTTTAAATATTGGGGCTTATGAAATGCGGCCATGATTTCTTTGGCCAAATAGGTCTTACCCACCTGGCGCGGTCCTGTAATAAGAACCATTTTTTTTGCCAAATCACATCGAATTAAATCGTGTAAATACCGCTTCATATCCGACCATTATGCAGGACTTTGCGCTTTAGACAAAACTATTATGCAATATAGCGCAAAATAGTTGGGAAATCTGTGCCTGCCCCGCGAAGCTCTCCGGACTTCGGCAAGCTCGGTCGAGCCGCGAAGCATGGGTCTCTGTGCCGTGGTCAATCTTGTTTCTTCTCCAACTTCTTTTTATTATAGCAGCAATCAGTGTTTCAGGTACTAAACCGTATATTTCGTCACAATTCACGCTATTATCCGGGCTAAAAATAATTTTACTACTTCACCTTCCCTTTGTCCGTTGTGTGTCCAGTCATGTTGAACGGCGTCTTAATCCGTTCTTCCAGCTTTTTCTGCCGTGCCGCCCGGCCCGGATCTGATTCCCGAAGCGAGGCTTCCACAAAATCGGCGTACTCATCCATGGAAAGCCGGGGTGGCATAGGAATCAACGTTGACGGCGAACGATTCATGTCCTTAGCGCCTCCACCTGGCGGCGGATGAGATCGTAGGTCTTACCAGTTCCAAACCGATTGCATAACGGCCGTATATCAGACTCCAAATCCAGATTATGGAGAACGCTCAAGTAGGCAATGTCGGGCAGATCCTTGCCCATACGACGGGCAACGTCCCGGGATAAGGCAAAAATTTTCATCGCAATCAGGTCCATGAGCGCCGGGACCTTAACCTCGCAACCATGCACGCTGGCATTGATGGCGTTGATAAGGAGTTTGCGCATCGTGTCCCCGTCTACGCGCAGGAAGTCCACGCGCAAAGGCAAGCCCGGGGCGCTGAAAAAGGCGACGTTTTCATCAATTGCAACGTTTGTAAACCCGGCATGCGTCATGATCTTTCTCACGGCGTCAAGTTGTTGCGCAACGATCATGAAGTCCACATCTAAAGTGTTGCGTGTATAGCCGTGATAATTAACGGCAAAACCGCCTATGAGGATGCAATCAACGCCTGCCGCCGGCAATTGGCGCGACACGACCTTGAGGATCGTCATCAGCCCCTGGATTACAACCGTGCCGTTTGCCGGTTTACGATTCATGTTTCTTTTTTCAAAGGGTCAGGATGATCAACATTACCGTCTGAATAATCCAAGCCGGGGCACACTCCGTCCCCGTGCATTATGCACCGCCCTACGCCGTTGCGTTACGCATTTTCTAATTTAACTCTTAACAGTTTTGCGCTTTGGCGAGGTATTTTCCCGGAGAAGCAGGGCGCCCGGACACCATTTCATGGTCTTCACTTTATTGATGGTTTGCGCATACCAACAGTTCCAAAGCATTATCAGCAAGCCCTGGTTGGGAGACCATTTCGAACAGACATCGAATGCGTGAACATTGATGCCATATTGGGTGGAATCACGGTTGTGACAATGCCATTGCGCCTCACCGACATGGACACAAAACCCGCACCGTATTGGAATGATCAGCGGCTTATATCGGCGAAGATATTTGCGCCAGGTCTTTTCCAGCCGTGACTTCAACGCCTTTCGATCTGTCTCCGTGCTGGCGATATAGATATCCTTGTGTGATATCCGGTCCGGTATCTGTACGGTAATCTGCATTGGCTTGGTTCTGTTAAGTGTCTTGATTTCCTTCGTAACATCACCCGGCTGAATGAACAGGATAAATTCTTTCCTCCGCCAGCAGCCATTTCCATAACGGAATCAATGTCACCGTGTTGCCATGGAGTTCCTCCTCTCCCTCCGTTTCTTCCGTGATGAGGGTCGCCGCGGAAACACGGAGCTCCTTCATAGCCTTGGCAAGACTTCTCATTTCCCTGTTCCTGGTCTTTTCATCCCTGATATTCCAGCACACCTGGATCAGCCGTTCCACTTTAACCCCCTTCTTCATGGCAAAATCGACCTCGAAATGATAAGCGTCCTTCCAATAGAACATCTCCAGCTCCGGATCCAGCGCCTGCGCTCTTTTCAACGTGATGAAAACAATATTCTCGGCTAATCTTCCGATGTTTTCGGAGAACCTGAAACCCACGGCGTTGCACAGCCCCGTATCGATCGCGTACATTTTTCTCGGGCTCTTCTCCTGCTCCCGCACTTTGAACGAAAACCGCTTCAAAGGAAAAACCAGATAGGCCTGCTCAAGATAGTCAGTATAATTCTTGGCCGAGGTGACCGAAATGCCAAGTGCCCGCTCGATCGAGTTGAAGGTGGCCAGCGACGCTATGTTCGAAAAATAATATTTCACGAGCGATCGCAGATCCTGCCCCTTCCGGATTCTGAATCTCTTGAGAAGATCCCTCGTAACCACGTCATCAAAATAACCCAGCAGGATCTCCTTTTTCTGCCCGGAGATCGCCACCTCGGGGAATGATCCCTGCTCGATATACTCCCTGAGAAGGCCTTTAATCCGGATCTCATCGGCGACCAGGCCCAGCTGATCCGTCACAACAACGCCATTGAACGACAGGAATTCGCCGAACGATAACGGAAAAACCTCCAGGTCAAGGTGCCGGCCCGTCAGTAAAGTACCGAGTTCCCGGCTTAAAAGCCGCGCATTGGATCCGGAGATCACCAGTTTAGCCTTAGCCAGTTCATGCATCATCCTGATCCATTTTTCAAAATTATCCACCTCCTGGATCTCATCAAGGAATAAAACGGGTTTGCCACGGGGGACAATATACTCCTGGTAGGCTTCAAATATCTGTTGCAACAGCGAAACGCCGTATTCCGTGAACCTGGGATCTTCAAAATTGACATACAGGATGTCCCGGGGATCCATCCCGCCATTGATCAGACGCTTTGCCATCTGCCGCATGATAAACGACTTGCCTGAACGCCTGGCCCCGATGATCGTTATGACCTGGTTCGATGAACACAAAGATTCTAATTTGGAAAGATAGGCAGGCCTTAAAACACCTGTTTCCTGGTCTTTGTTCCAGAAATTCCAATCGCGAAGGATTTGGATTATTTCATTTTTGACCATTATCTATTCCTTAAATGTCAGGATTATATAATTATGACACTTAAAGGCAATCTAAATGTGAAGTGCCGCGTTTCCAAAAAACACATCACCTTGATTCAGGCAAGATAGCCCGCCATGAACAGCGGCTTTGCATCACGGCGCGTATCCGCATCGTGCGCCAGCACCATCTTGCGCCCCGCCTTGACGCCTTTGAATTGCGTCCGTCCCTTGCCGGGCCCGCCGATCTCCACAACCCAATTGCCCGATTCCGTTGTCAACCAGAAATCGGGCGTCTTCCGCCCGGTGGTTGATTTCAGGTAATGAAACGGCATGTCAGCCATGTTCATGGCCGTGGCAAAAAAATCCTCCCGCAACGCGCCAACGGCATCATCCCATGAGCGGTAAAGCAGCCGGTAGGGCGCCTGCATCAGAATCTTGGGTTCACGCAGGACGTTTTTTCCCTCCGGATCAACCTGGATAAGGATGAAAGCCTTGCTCAGCAGGTCCACGTATTCAATGGCTTTGTAACGCGTAATCCCAAAGTTTTTGGCTATGGTTGTGGGATTCACGCCATCCACGGCTGAGAGACCGATAAACCTCAAGACCTTGCCGATCAAAACAACGTCCTGGTAAGTCACCTTGGCCACCCCGGGAATGTCACGCTGTAGCACCGTGTCCAGGATATTGCGCAAGACCGAGAGCGGATCAGGTTCGGCCAGTGAAAATGGATACAATCCCCCCTTCAGGTAAGAATCGAAGAGATATTCGTAGCGCGCGTGTTCAGGCAGCCAGTCGCCGCGGCCGATATCATCCAGGGTCAACCTCTTGAGCTCAGCGCTTTCCTTGAAACGCACATATTCCCTGAAAGAAAAAGGCAATAAACGCGCCAGATGGACGCGCCGTGAAAGATCAAAGGCGGACTTCTGGAGCGCCAGGGCGACCGAACTGGTGAAAACCACATTGAGTTCCGGCAGAAAATCGAAAATTTTTTTCAACTCGCCGTCAAAGCCCGGAAGGAAATGGATCTCATCAAGCAGGAGCTTCCGAATTCCTCTCTTTTCAAACAGGACGCGCGCAAGCTCAAAAAGTGAAACATCCTCAAAAGTATCGACGCTGGCATAAAACGAGCGTTCCGATTCCAGGGCCAATTGCTTGAGAATTACTGTTTTGCCGACCCCACGCGGACCCACAATCCCAATATAACGCCGGCCTTGCGTCTTTTTAAGGAATGCAAATACCTCCCTGTAATTCGGGTAACGCTTGGCCTCGGACCGGGATAATGAATCCAATTCCTGTAAGTTATTGATATTCACTGGCACAATAATGTCATTTTAGTAAACCATTGTCAATAATGAGTGCTATTTTATTTAATGATTATTTAAAAAGTAATACAGATATCTTTTTTTGTCAATGATATTACTGACAAAATTACACTCCGTCCCCGTGCATTATGCACCCTGAGCATGTCGAACAGGTTAATTATGCACTCTCCCGCGAAAATACATATTGATTCATTGGCTAAAAAAACTTGGATGTTAATAATAATAAATATCTTACATGATTCAAGAATTATTTGCGCCCTGCCCTGCCTGTAACCATGTTCATTACGCGTTACAATCCAGATTAAAAAACTCCGGATTAAACAGGGATTAGTGCGCAGAAAAATACGGCGGGAGGACTGAAAAGCCTGATGAATTTCACGGCACCCAGCGGCAGTAGATGCCGCAGGGCAGTATCTTGCCGTCGCTTGTGACCGGCAGGCCGATTTCGCCGCTCTCCAGCCTGCCTTCTTTGCCGGCCAGGACGCCCTTCAGCATATTGGCAAGCACAAGCGGAGACAGGTTGGCGGTGTAGGCGTTGACGAGCATAAAGGCCGGAGTTTTCGCGAGCAATTTACGGCATTCATCCAGAAGCTCCCATAAATTATCCTCCAGCTTCCATACTTCCCCGCGCTTGCCGCGCCCGAATGAGGGCGGGTCCATGATGATCGCGTCATAGGTCCTTCCCCTCCGTATTTCGCGCCGGATGAAGGCCAGGCAGTCGTCGACGATATATTTTATGGGCGCTTTTGCCAGGTCGCACAAGGCGGCGTTTTCCCGGCACCACTCAACCATGCCGCGCGCGGCATCAACATGGCAGACCGAAGCCCCGGCCGAAGCCGCCGCCAGGGTGGCGCCGCCGGTGTAGCCGAAAAGGTTGAGGACCGAAACCGGCCGACGCGCGCTTTCAATAACCCCCGCGATCCAGTCCCAATTGGCCTGTTGTTCCGGGAAAAGGCCGAGATGCTTGAATCCCGTCGGCCTGACCTTGAACTTCAGGGACCGGTAATTGATTATCCAGTGTTG
>Ga0351965_1105_pt1 | contig 22229 bp, 12 predicted proteins | sample TotcelT113001K13_FD_206839 | JGI IMG/M metagenome (GOLD analysis project Ga0351965, IMG submission 206839) | Enriched cells from coal bed in the Powder River Basin, Montana, United States - Total cells T11 rep3 HSBNCT.T11.300.1.K13 ... | reverse complement strand
ATGAACTTTATGCCGTTTACTTCAGCGGGATCCCGTCCGTTTCGAATAGCATTGAGCAGCTCGCGGATAGTTAATTCCCCTTCGCCGACGACAACATAGTGGATGATTTATTCGGAAACAAGCACGAGGATGCCCTGCGCCTTTGCGGCATGCTGGGCGATTATCAGAAGGCGGTCGGCGTGAATATTGATATCACTGTTCAAATCAGGCTGGATAAGTCCAGGGACGCGGAACTCCTGAAAGCTATGCGCGCGGCCGGTATCAATAAAATATGCATAGGTTTTGAATCGCCGATTGCCGCTGAACTGGCGGCGATGAACAAGCATATAAAGCCGGAAGACATGCTTGCAATGACTAATCTCTATCACCAGGCCGGTTTCATTGTCCACGGCATGTTCATCTTCGGCTATCCGCTGCCGGGCAACGCGCGGCTGGATATGGCTCTCAGGGAACGCGTGAAGCATTTCAGGAGATTCATCAGGAAAGCAAGGCTGGATACCATCCAGGTGCTACTGCCGATCCCGTTGCCGGGCACGGAGATGACGGCGCGGCTTGCCGTTCATAAGCGCCGCGAGAGCGTTTTCACCGGCAAAATGCTGCCCGCCGGCAATTGTAATAACGCCTTTTTGCCTGTAGAAACGCGCCAGGTCATGGAGACGGGAAACGGTGCTGCTCAATCCGCCATAGAGTCCCACCACATCCGCGTGCCGGATGGTCTGGAGGGTATTGTGGTCCGGCAGCCCGGCGACGTCACGCGGACCGAACTTGCGGTAATTGTTCTCATCAATGACCTCGACGTCCCATCCTTCCATTTTACTTACAGAAGTCGCCACCCCAAGGGGGCCCAACGCGGTCGTCAGTTTAGCGATGCGGGAATAAATATTGAATGCCGGAAAGGCCGGGATAATCATCCTGAATCGCATCCTTTGCGTTTTCATGCCAATATATTCCCATGGAAGCTGATGTTTATTGCCTAATCAAATAATAGTGTTCAAAATATGTTAGAATTATAACAGAATTGCCTTAATATTTAAACTAAATATTTTGACCGCAAGCAGGTTTTAAGTCTTTCGTTTTATCCGGGCAGTAACAGATCGAAATATGCCTGTTAGCATGCGTTGCCAAAAGAAACCGATTACACATTAATTGATGATCTTACACGATATTTTGGTTCCAGAATAACGGAGAAAAAAGCGCTCCTTGAAGCCGCGGCGTGCAGAGACGCGAGCTAATGCTATAAAAGAAAATAAATTAATTTAAATGTTCAAAAAACATTAAAATGGCGTATGATTTAGGTATTGACAATCGGCCACCGTGTCGTATGTTTTTTAATTTTAAAATAAGAGCGAGGTTTTGATGTATCATTCCGGGGAAATCCACGCGACAGAACTGCCGTCAGGATTCAAATATATCATTGGCCTTTCCGCCCTTTTCATCGCCGGATGCTCGGCGTTTTTCTCGGTTTGCGGATTGGGGTTCCTGTTTGCAGGGGCGATAGTGCCGGTGATGATCATGGCGAGCAGCCTGGAAATCGGCAAGCTCGTCGCGGCATCGTTTCTCTACCGCTACTGGCACCACCTCAACCATCTGCTTAAGATATACCTGCTGATCGCGGTACTGGTGCTGATCGGGATTACATCGCTTGGCAACTACGGTTACCTCGCACGGGCATACGAGCGGACGCACACGCGCGTCACCCTTTTTGAAGGACAGATCGCGGCCCTTGAGAATGAGATCGCCGACACGCAACGTCAAATAGATGCTTCGCGCGGCCAACTTGGCAAAAACACCGATGCAAGCCGCGAAAACATCGCTAAAATTCAACAGCGAATTTCAGATGCAAACACATCTCTGGAGCAATCGCTGGCCCGGCTCCAGGAACGCCGTAAGAACGCGCAGGAACGGCGCGACCGCGATATCCAGGTGCTGACGCAGCAGCTCGCCGAAAAAGCGGAAGTGCTGAAAAAAGCCATCAACTCTGAAGAAAGCGCCATTGCGGATTGCAACGAAAGCATTACCGTGCTGGACCGCGCTGTAGATGCCTATACCAAGGAGGGCGGAGCCAACATTCTCAAGCCTGACAGCGTCAAGAAAGGACAGGAACTCCGTGAAAAGCAGCGACCCGAGCGCGAGTCTATCGCCAGCCAGATCGCCAACCATCGCCTTCGCCAGGAAAAACTTCACGCCGATTTTGCGAAAGTAACCGAGGCAACGGACAAGGAACTCTCCGCGGTGCGCAAAAAGTTTGAAAATGAGACGGCCCAGTTTGATACCGACGAGCAGGACCTGCGCAAATCATGTGATACCGCGGTTGCGCAAACCGAACAACAACTGACCACGCTGCAGTCACAAGGCGAAACCACAGTCGCCGGCAGCGATACGCAGGTTGAAGGCTTGTACCAGCGCATACGTGCCCGCAATGACGAGATCCGGCTTATGAAGGAACAGATTGCCGCGACCGACATCGGTTCCTACCGTTTTGTAGCCCGCGCGTTTGACGCCCAGTCTGACAGCGTTGTAAAGTGGCTGACGCTGGTCCTGGTGCTGGTGTTTGACCCGCTGGCGGTTACGCTGTTCGTCGGTTTCAATGTTGCGATATTGGCCGACCGGCGGAGGCGGTTTCCTTCCGGCAACGAGGCTATCCCGTCCGATATTGTGGATGAACAAGATACGCCGACAACAACGCGCCATAATCGCTGGCTCTTTTTCGGCACCAGCGTGTTATTGCTGATTTTCATCATTGGCGCAATCATCGCCGCCACGAAATGGGGTATCCGGACCTGGCATCACCAGGCATTGGCTTCCCACGCCGTGTTTATTCCCGCGGACAGCTTCGCGGTTGTCTCAGTGCACCCCGCCGCATTGCCACGGTTCGCCCAGCGCCTGAATTTACTGGCCGCGCTTGGCGCGGACGCAAGCACTAATCTCACGGAAGTACTGACGCAGTTGCTCAACAACGGCGTTGATTCGCACGCTGACATTTATGCCTTTGCTAAATTCCCGACGCGACGCTCGGAAGATAGCGGCAACCGGCCGGTTATACTGGTCGGCCTCGTAATGCAACTGAACAATGCCGCGGTGGCGGAAGAGTCATTTTCGCGGATAGCCGAACAATTCGGTAGTATTCTGAACACGAATGTCGTCGCCTTTCCTCTGCTGACCAGCAATCGGGTGATGGTGCGGTGCGGCCAGGGACGTTACATTGATCCCCACGGCGGTTTTTTCACATTCGGCCTAACGGACCGCGTCGCGGTGTTTCTGCTGGAATTTGAAGGCAACCAGAATGCATCCAATGTGGAAAACGAAATGCGGATGTGTCTCGCGCCCGATGAATCAAGGACCGGCGCCACAACAGTGCGCGCCAAGTTGCCGGAGCGGGCATTGAGCCCAAATGGTGCAATCACCGTATGGTTTGACGCAAACCGTTTTTTCAACACCCTGCCAAAGAATCCGGCCGCGCAAACGCGTTACGAGCAGCTTCAAGAGTATCTCGGGTTTGACCTTCTGTTAACGGCCCAGCCGGAAAACACCGATCAGTTGCACGTAACAGCCGACTATGTCTACCAGGCGGAACGGTTCAAGGACGGTCAACAGTCGAGCGCAATGCAACTACTTGCCGGCCTCGGGCCGGTCGATCCCTCCGGACTCGCCGGTCGGTTCATGGACCGCTGTGTTGACACGCTGGACTATGACTCGCTGATCGAGAGGCTCCGCGTTGCGCTCAAGGACGCGAAACAAAAAGGCGTGCAGGATGTTGTTGTTGAAAAATCGTTCATTTCATCCCGTAAAGCGCGGTTTGTATTGACGATCCGTTGCGACCCGCAGGCCGGATCTTCGATGGCAGCAGTGTTTAAAATGCTTCGGGAATAGAGGAAAAACACCCATGCGCTGGCCGCGGTTATCGCTGATCCTTGCCATCTGCCTCGCCTTGACGGGTTGCCGGACGCCCGGTGAAAAAGTGACGATTCAACCTTTGTCACCGCCGCCTTCCAAAACCGATCCCCCCCCGACGAATCACGGACAAAACGATATTGACCCCAAAAAGAGCGGGCAGCCAGATCGCCCCCACGAAGCAAAAACCGGCAACGATTCGTTGGCGATCACCGAGGTCGCATCAAACCGGCAACAAACAGTGTCGTTGCGGCCGCCTGGCACGCAAGATAACAAGCCGCCCGCGATCAGCGGTAATACAAATTTGAACAATGCCGGCAATATGCAAGCGTTACCGCGACCGGCGGCGAGCGGAACGCAAACCGCTCCCAACGCGTCATCCGCCCTCAAACTACCGGTTCCGGATCGCACCCAAAACAGCTCCGGCGCCAAAACGAATCTATCTTTCAGACCAACACTGGGTTCCACCCTGCTGCCGGTCAACGCCAGCAATGATGACATCCCGATGAAGGCGTTTTCCATTAATCTATGGCAGCCGCTAACATCGTCAACAAGTCGCGCGGGTACCGCCGTACCATTGGCAAAAAACCCCGCCACCGGTCAAACGTCAATCAATAACCTCGCGAGCGGAATCGAATTGCCACTTGTTGAAAGAAGCTCTTATAATGCATCCCCCGGCAACGAAACGCCGGCACCGGTACTGCCGATGGCACCTTTACTGGAGGACGTTAATGCCGAAACACAGCGGCGCGCACGCGTGGTGAGCCAGAAGGAAGCCGAACGCAAAATGCGGGAGGCTGAACGTGACAAATTCAATAGAGCTTTTTACCAATTTTTTTTGGGGAAATGATTCTGCGCCGTCCGCGCCCTGACTGAAGCCGGGTACGATTTTTTTCGATTTTTGCTTGGCATAAATCTTTGCATCCTTTAACGTGAATATAGAAGTGGCTTGCCGCGCCACGTCAGCCTGGAAGGCCAAGTGGTCGCTTGTCCCAACGTTTTCGCCTTGGGATGCCGCGAAAGACACATCGGAGTGAAACGGAGAGGTGGCTGAGTGGTCTAAAGCAACGGTTTGCTAATTCGTGTTATCAATATTGCACATGATAGCACATACAAGGTCAATGTTGCACATTTTATTGGAGCAAACACGATGCAAACTGGCGTCAGCATTCATGGCAATTCTCTCACTTGATTGAACACGCTCTTCTGTAAATCACTCCACGTTGCGTATTCTCACCAAAGTGAACACCTGTTCTCATCCGAAAGTGAACGGCATTCGGAGCGTAGCGACGCTGTCTTTTTGATTGATAACACTTGAGCCGTTACAACTCAAGTATTCCTTTCGTTTTTCATATCGTAGTCCCGCTTCGGGACGACGCTCTTTCTTTTCCTCCTCCCCTTATTATTTATGGGACCTGCTGTAGCTTCCCTGATCGCGAAGCGTATCAGGGAGGGGTCTTTTTCCTCCGTGTCAGGTTCCTTTACTCTTGCGTTTACGCATGGATTCCCCCTTGAGCTCGATGCGGTGCGCGTTGTGGATCATGCGGTCGAGGATGGCATCGGCAACCGTAGGGTCCGGAATCGTCTCATGCCACGCGTTCACCGGGAACTGGCTGGTGATCAGGGTGGCACCGCCGCCTTGGCGATCATCGAGGATTTCCAGGAAGTCCCGGTAGCGTTGCTCGTCCAGTTTGGCCAGACCCCAGTCATCCACAACCAGGAGCTGAGCCTTGGCGATCTTCTTCAGGAGTTTGGGTAGACTGCCATCGGCCTGGGCCAAGGCGAGTTCCCGAACCAGCTTCGGGGCATAGAAGTAAATTGCACGATAGCCTTCACGGCACGCCTTCTGGGCTAAGGCGCAAGCCAGGAAGGTCTTGCCGGTTCCCGTGGGACCGGTGACAATGACTGTCTGGTGATACTTGACCCAGTCGCCCGTTGAAAGCTGATCGAGCACCGCTCGTTTCAGGCCCCGCGCTTCCCGAAAGTCCACATCTTCTACGCAGGCCGATTCTTTAAGCTGGGCGTAGGCCAGGCGGGCCGCCAGGGATCGATTTTCTTTCCAAAGCCATTGCCGTTCGACCAGCATGGCAAGGCGATCTTCGAAGGGCAACTCCGCCGCGCGTGCCTGGGTGCGTTGTTCCTCATAGGCCTCTACCATGCCGTTGAGTTTCATGGCCAAGAGTTTGCTTCGGGTTTGTTCGTTCATCATACGGCTTCCTCCTTGTTGATGGGTTGTTGATCCTGCCCGGCGCCGGACAAGTAGTAATCCGCGCCGCGCACATTCAGATGGCGAATGACGGGTGACGACTGTGGCAGACTCATGAGCGGCTGGCGGTCCAGCCCCGTCTGCAACATTGACTTGATGCTGCGATAGGAACACGCGGACAGTAATATGGCTCGTGCACAGGCCTGCTCCAGGCGCACCTTCCCATACATCCGGCCCAACCGCATTAGTCCAAGGCAGGCGCGGTAACCCATCTCCGGGTGCGGTTGGATCTCCAGAATGCGGGTGACGGCTTGCGCGCAGTGCGGACCTACCTCGGCCCCGGCCCAATGGATCAGCCGGCTGGGCGTCCATTCCAGATGCTGTTGATGGCTTTTCGGCCGGTGGGCCGGATCAGTGGTAGCTTTTCCGCGCTCATAGCTGCGCACATGCGCCGCCACACGGACACCGTTGAGCAGGAGTTCCACCGTCCGGGCGGTCAACCGCACGTCCACTGTGGCATGCACCAGCCGGTACGGCACGCTGTAGCAGTGGGTGTCGACCTGGACATGGTAATCGATATTGACCTTGGCCTTGCGCCATTCAGCCAGCTCGTAGCGCCGCTCCGGCAAAGGCCGCAGGGCGGGACGATCCAACTGCTCGAAAAGGCTCCGCCGCGATCCGGCTAACTTTTTAAACGGCCGATCGTTCAGGCGCACCAGCATTTCACGGATTGCCTTATTCAGTTCCAACAGGCTGAAGAAAGTCTGGTGGCGCAAGGCCGCGATAATCCAGCGTTCCGCGAATAGTACCGCCGCCTCGACCTTGGCCTTGTCGCGCGCTTTGTGCGGCCGGGTGGGCAGCATGACGGTGCCATAATGCGTGGCCAAGTCCTGATAGCTGGGGTTCAGACCGGGTTCATAGCGGCTGGGATAAGTAACGCCGGTCTTTTCATTGTCCGCCACCGTCCTCCGCCCCCGGCACAACCCGCACCGCCTGAAGCTCCGCCCCCGGCAGCAAGTGAATCCAGTCAACCCCCCGCCGTTAATCCTGGTTAGGTTTTTCTTTTCATAAGAACATATGTCTTTTTTTTCGCGACAACATTCTAATATTCTGCAGAATATTAGAATGTTATTTGACCTGATTTTTCACGGCAGGACTGTATAACAGGGACCTGTACGCGCGTAGCTGGAACCGGACATCCAGAAATACCAGTTGCCGGATGGATCCACGATGGCCGGGTCTGCTTTGCTGTCACCATCATAATCTCCCGGCACAGGCTGGCCGCTCTTTCCCAACTCATCCGGACCGCTCAGGGAATAGCCGCGGTCTGAAAGCAAGTAATACCATTCACCATTGGCGGACACGACCGCCGGGTCAGATTTGCCGTCGCCATCATAATCGCCCGCCACGGCACGGCATCCCGGCCCGCCCAAGACCGCGTCCACCATTCCATATCCGGTATCCGACAACATAACGCGCCATTCACCTGTCTCTTCTTTGTACACTGCCGGATCCGTCCGGCTGTCCCCGTCATAATCACCCGCAACCGGCGTAAAGCCGACTTGCCCCAACACCACGCTGGCAATCTCATAACTCCCGTTCCCGGCATTCTGCAACAGCACATACCATCGCCCGCTTCTTTCCTCATACAATCCCGGGTCCGCCATACTGTCCCCGTTGTAATCACCCACCGCCCCTTTCGTCTCGCCCTCGCCGCCAAAATCAAAACTTACCGCCTCATAATCCATCGCAGATGGCATGATGTACCACTGCGAGCCATTCTTATTGTGGACCGCCGGGTCGGTCTTAAGATCTCCGTCATAATCCCCCGGTACTGTTTCATACCCCGGACCGCCGAATGCAAATTGCACCCACTCACCGGAGGATGATAACCTGATCGCCCATTGGCCGCCGGCCTCGTCATATACCATCATGTCCGACACCCCATCCCCGTCATAATCGTTCACCACGCTGCGAAGAACATCGTCAGGGGGATGAATCCTGACCCTGATCGGCCCATCCCGCATCGCATAAGCGCCATCCGGATCTGACAGGCCTGATTGCGACACTAGCCGCACGTCAACAAATACGTAGTATTCCCCGGACAACCCTTCCGGAATGGTCACGTCAACGTTATGAGGACGGCCAGGATACCTGATCGTTGTTTGACTCCATTCAGCAAGCGTTATCTCCTCGGTAATTGTTCCTATCGCAATATCATCTTCATCACTGAACGTCATGTTGGTTGACAAGTAGAAGGTGATCTCCAGTTGTGTGATAGGTGAGATAATCTGCGCGGGACCGTCATTGCGTAAATTGAAGGAGATCATGGCCGGATGATCACCCGCCCATAAATTCTCCGGCACTAACTTGAGGTCGGAAACTTCTAAGTCAGCAGTATTTTCCGGCGTATTGTCATTATCCACTATCGTAACTATCGCTGAGCTGGGCGAACTTAATCCAACTCCAATAGGACTGCCAAGAGTGACCGTGAATGTCTCGTTATTTTCGTCCAGACTGTCATCCGTGATGGATATGGTTATGGTCTTGCTTGATGTATCACCATCAGCCCAGGATAATGTCCCCGATTGGGGCGTATAATCAGCGCCGGCAAAGGCCGTGACATTGGCGGTTGAATACTGAACATTGGCTGGCCCTGAACTGCTGCCTGTCCGGATCACGATCAGGATCACTGTCCCTGCATTCTCATCCACACTATAAGACGATTGGGCAAATTGGACTGTACCGGGTTCCGGATTGTTATCATTATCCACAATCGTCACCACGGCCGTGTCCTGATTCCCCAATTCCGCACCCGTCGCGTTCCAGAGTTTTACGCTGAACGTCTCATTCGGTTCATCCAAGAGATCATCCAGAATCTTTATCGTTATTTGCCGTTCTGATGCGTCGCCGTCAGGCCAGTTCAGCACCCCGCGTATATTCTCATAATCCATCCCCGCCGTCGCCGTTCCGTCTATCATCGTATATTCAACGCTCGCAGCCCCATAATCCCCTCCTAAGCGCACAACACTCAACGTAACCGATCCACCGCCCTCGCCAATCTCTGCTGAAGTTACCGCAAATTGAATTACGCCGGCCGGCGGATTATCATTATCCACAATCGTTACTGTGGCCACGTTCGGCCCGGATATGCTCGTCCCCACCGCGTTCGTCAACACCACCTCAAATACTTCATCCGGTGCGTCCATTGAATCATCCATAATGGGAATCGTGATGACCTTATCCGATGCATCCCCATCCGCCCACGTCAAACGCCCGGTCACTACACCGTAATCCATTCCCGCCGTCGCAGTCACTGGCCGGTTCGTGTAGTCCACACTCACCACCCCGTAACACCCGCCCGTGCGCACCACCGTCACCACTAACCCCGTTATGCTTTCATTCACAATATAATTTGTCACCGCAAATTGAATCATGCCGGCCGGCGGATCGTCATTGTCAACTATCGTCACTGTGGCTAAACTGGGCGACCCCAGACTATCTCCGACAACATTATTGAGAGTCACCGTGAATGTCTCATTATTCTCGTCCAGACTGTCATCCGTGATAAAGATGGTTATGGTCTTGCTGGAACTATCCCCATCAGCCCAGGATAATGTCCCCGATTGGGACGTATAATCAGCACCGGCAGAGGCCGTGCCATCGGCTGTGGCATAATCTACTGATGCTTGGCCATAACTCCCTCCTATCCGCACTACACTCAACGTAACCGATCCATCACCCTCGCCAACATCCTTTGAAGTTACCACAAATTGAATCACACCGGCCGGTGGATCGTCATTGTCCACTATCGTAACGCTTGCCACGTTCCCCCCAGAGATACTTGTCCCCACCGCGTTCGTCAACACCACCTCAAATACTTCATCCGGTTCGTCCATTGAATCATCCATAATGGGAATCGTGATGACCTTATCCGATGCATCCCCATCCGCCCATGTCAAACGCCCGGTCACCACGCCGTAATCCACTCCGGCACTTGCAGTCACTGGTCGGTTCGTGTAGTCCACGCTCACCACACCGTAACACCCGCCCGTGCGCACCACCGTCACCACTAACCCCGTTATGCTTTCATTCACAATATAATTCGTTACCGCAAATTGTATCATGCCGGCAGGTGGATCGTCATTGTCAACTATCGTCACTGTGGCTAAACTGGGCGACCCCAGACCAGCTCCGACAGCATTCTTAAGCGTCACTATGAATGTCTCATTATTCTCATCCAGACTGTCATCCGTGATAAAGATGGTTATGGTCTTGCTGGAACTATCCCCATCCGACCAGGATAATGTCCCAGACCGGGACGTATAATCCAACCCAGCCAATGCCGCACTATTAGCCGTGGCATAATCTACTGACGCTTGGCCATGACTCCCTCCTGTCCGCATTACACTTAATGTAACCGATCCGCCGCCCTCACCAATCTCTGTTGACGTTACCGCAAATTGAATTACGCCGGCCGGTGGATCCGTTACAATCACCGCGTTCGTCACACTGTTGGCCGGCTTGTATATTCCATTACCACTTTGACTGGCCACCACCCACACCACACCATCCATCGTAAACATCAGATTCGTATCACCGACTATTTTCCCAGGCCCAGATACTACTGAAAAACTGACCGGCAAGCCCGAACTTGCCGTCGCCACCAAACCAACCTGCGATGTCACAACCTGATCCGGAATTGCCGGGAAAGTAATCGTCTGGTCAACCTTGTCCAACAGCAGATTCACCGTAACGATCTGTGGTGAATTGATCGCCTCCGCCGAAGTGATCGTGACGATACCAGTATAGGTTCCGGGAGATAATCCAGCACTCTCGTAATTTACGCTAACAAGATCAGTTTCACCCGTGCTAGTTCCGCCCGCGGGCGAAAGCGATAACCAGTCAACATTGGCCGAGAGGGCGTAGGTCATCAACGATCTTGCACCACCATTCCATACCTGGATCGTTTGCCCGGTCGCATCGGATCCATAATCACACCGATTATAAAGTATCGCAGGGCATCGCATGATAACACTATTTACGTCAAGACACTCATAGGCGCCCATATCCACCACGCCGCCAATGATTCGCGGCAGGCCATCAAGATCTGTAGCGCTCGTCATCCAGGAATTGTTCGTGCCGGTGTTGATACATGGGGATGTCTGCTGGAGGTGGTAGTTACCTGGCACATGGTTAAGTCCGTATCCCGTGCCATTTAAAACAAACTGTGGATCGTTGGTAGTGTTGCCGATGCCGGCGATGTTTGATCCAAGGCAACTATATGAAATGGCGCCTATTACATCATTGTTTTGATTATAATACGCGATGCAGTTTCGTACTGTTCCGGCCATGACATACACACCGCCGCCAGCACCTTGGCCACTACGGTCTGAAAAGATCGTGTTTCCAACGATAGTGCAATTCTCCACTGTGCCGCCTTCGGCATGCACACCACCACCACTATCATCGGCCCTGTTCCCAATGACTAAACAATTATTCACCATCCCGGCAACAATACATACGCCGCCGCCAAAGCTGACGGCATTGTTCCTGTTGATTATGCAATTCTCCACCGTGCCACCCCAGAGAAACGCACCGCCACCGTCCCAGTAGGCTGTGTTTTCTATGATCGTGCAGTTACGCACTTTGCCATTCAAGACAAACACACCGCCGCCGCAGTCATAGTTGATCGGTGTTGGATTTGAACCATAAGACGTGTTTCCGCTGATCATACAATTTTCCACCAAGCCGGTCGTGAGATATGCACCGCCGCCATTAAGGTAGGCCGCGTTTCCACTGATCATGCAGTTCGACACCGTGCCGGCCAGGAGATATGCACCGCCGCCGTCCTGGTCGGCCGTATTACCAATGATCGTACAGTTCGACACCGTGCCGTTGTTTCTAATAAACGCGCCGCCGCCGTTCCGGTCGGCCGTGTTCCCAATGATCGCGCAGTTTTCCACCGTGCTATAATACGTATGCACGCCGCCGCCGTCCAAGCCGGCCGTGTTTCCAGTGATCGTGCAGTTTTGCACCTTAACTTTTTGATATGCCCACACACCACCACCCCAAGGGGCTCCATTTCCGCTGATCGTGCAGTTCTCCACCGTGCCGCCTTCGGCACCTACGCCGCCGCCAAATTTACTGGCATTGTTTCCGCTGATTGTGCAGTTATCCACCGCGCCGCGATAGACAAACACGCCACCGCCGTTCAAGCAGGCTGTGTTCCCAATGATCATACAATTCTTCACCACACCGTCCCAGAGAATCGCACCGCCGCCGCGCATGTTGGCTATGTTCCCGCTGATCGTGCAGTTCTCCATCGTGCCGCCATAGATAAACACGCCGCCACCAGACTCGTCGGCTGTGTTCCCGCTAATCGTGCAGTTCCGCACCGTGCCGCCCCCAAGATATACGCCGCTGCCGGACCAGCAACTCGAGTTCCCACTGATCGTGCAGTTCTGCACCGTACCTCCAAGGGAATACACGCCGCCACCACCATCACTGCTATAACCATTCATCACCGTGAACCCATCCATCACGGCATTTGCAGACAGGTAGGCACAGCGCGTCACACCGCCGCCGTCAATCGTTGTGAATTGAGCGCCATTAAGACTGCGAACGATGATGCCCGGGGAAATCGTAATCGGACCGTAAATGCCGTCGGCCACAAGCACCGTATCGCCACTGGCGGCGACATTAATGCCGGCCTGGATGGTCTGCTTGGAAAGCGTCCAAGTTGTTCCGTTGTTGGCGTCGTTGCCGGTTGGACTTACGTAATACGTGGCGGCCTGCGCTAAAACTGCCGCAATACAAAACCAACAAATAAGCACAGGCCTAAAAAAATAACGAACTCCCCCCATTTGGCATGCAATGGCGCAAAGAAAACTCCATTTTATTTCCACCGGGGTCTTCATAAACACCGACCCCTTTCCTTATGGGTTGATTAATCGTTACTTCTGGACACCTCCACTGGCCTGTTGGCAACCTTTAGTGCTCACACTGTTCTGCGTGAAATATTCTGGATATGGGCCTGTACTAGCGTAGCTGGAACCGGACATCCAGAAATACCAATTACCGGATGAATCTATGATGGCCGGGTCGGCAATGCTGTCACCATCATAATCTCCCGGCACAGGCCTGCCGCTCTTTCCCAAATCATCCAGACCGCTCAGGGAATAACCGCGTCCTGAAAGCAAGTAATACCAGCCCTGTCCTGAGCCTGTCGAAGGGTCGCCATTGGCGGACACGACCGCCGGGTCAGATTTGCCGTCGCCGTCGTAGTCGCCCGCCACGGCACGGCATCCCGGCCCGCCCAAGACCGCCTCCACCATTCCATACCCGGTATCCGACAACATAACGCGCCATTCACCAGTCTCTTCTTTGTACACCGCCGGATCCGTCCGGCAGTCCCCGTCATAATCACCCGCAACCGGCGTAAAGCCAACTTGGCCCAACACCACGCTGGCAATCTCATAACCACCGTTCCCGGCATTCTGCAACATCACATACCATCGTCCGCTTCTTTCCTCATACAATCCCGGGTCCGCCATACTGTCCCCGTTGTAATCCCCAACCGCACCTTTCGTCTCGCCCTCGCCGCCAAAATCAAAACTTACCGCTTCATAATCCATCGCCGATGGCATGATATACCACTGCGTTCCATTCTTGTTGTGGACCGCCGGGTCTGCCTTAAGATCCCCGTCATAATCACCCGGCACGGTTTCATACCCCGGCCCTCCGAATGTAAATTGCACCCATTCGCCGGAGGATGATAACCGTATGCCCCATTGGCCGCCGGGCTCGTCATATACCATCATGTCCGACAACCCATCCCCGTCATAATCGTTCACCACGCTGCGATATTCATTATCATCGGAAGGATGGATCCTGACCCTGATCGGCCCATCCCGCATCGCATACGCTCCATCCGGATCTGACAAGCCTGATTGCGACACTAATCGCACGTCAACAAATACATAATATTCTCCGGACAGCCCCTCCGGAATAGTCACGTCCGTGTTATGTGCACGCCCGGGATACCTGATCGTGGTCTGACTTCCCACACTGAGCGTTATGGCCTCGGTTTTTGTCCCGATCGCCATATCATCTTCGTCCCCGAACGTCGTGTTGGAAGACAAGTAGAATGTGATCTCCAGTTGTGTGTCAGCAGCGACAATATCTTCAGGCCCCTCATTGACAAGATCGAAGGAAATCATTGCCGGATGATCACCGGCCCACAAGTTCACCGGCACAAACTTGAGGTCGGATACCTCCAAGTCGGCTTCGCCATGTATATCATCGTCCACCCGCAGATACACCGTAACTACCTGTGGTGAATTGAGCGCCTCTGCCGAAGTGATGGTGACGATGCCTGTATAGATTCCGATTGCCAATCCGGCACTATCGTAGTTGACGCTCACAAGATTGGTTTCGCCTGCGCTCGACCCGCTTGTTGGTGAAAGCGATAACCAGTCTACATCGGCCGACAGGACGTATGGCATCGCTCCCGTTCCCGCATTCCAAACCTTAAAGGTCTGCCCAGTTGCGTTGGAGCCATAGTCGCAGTGATTGTAGAGAATTGCTGGATTTCGCATGATGGCACTGCTTGCGCCAACACACTCATAGGCGCCCATATCGACCACACCATCCAGGATGCGCGGCAGGCCATCCAGATCTGTCGCGTTTGCCATCCATGGCTGGTTGATACCCGTGTTGATGCAGGGAGAGGTTGACCGGAGGCGGTAGTTGCCCGGCACAAGGTTAAGTCCGTATCCCGTGCCATTGGACAGGAACTGCGGAGCGTTGGTTATATTGCCGACGCCGCCAATGTCCATTCCAATGCAACTATAGGAAACAGCTGAAATGATACCATTATAATCACCATTCTGATTATAGTAAGCGATGCAGTTCTGAATCGTGCCGGAATCGAGATACACGCCACCGTCATGGCTGGCAGAGTTCCCGCTGATCGTGCAGTTCTGCACTACGCCCCCATTGACATACACACCGCCGCCAACATGGATGGCAGAGTTTCCGCTTATCATGCAGTTCTGTACTGTGTAACCAATTACACAAATACCTCCACCGGAGTGGGCCGAGTTTCCGCTGATCGTGCAGTTTAATACAATGCAATTTCTTGGATACGCATTTGGGGCGACAAACACACCACCACCGGAGAAGGCGGCCGAGTTACCGCTGATCATACAGTCCTGCACCTTGCCACCCCAGGCATATATACCACCGCCGCTTTCGTGGCTGGCCATATTCTGAATGATCATACAATTCTGTACAGTGCCTCCAAAGATATCTACGCCTCCGCCCAATTCGGCCGTATTCTCGCTGATAATACAATCCTGCAACTTACCGCCCCACATTAACACGCCACCACCGTGGGGGTACAAAATATTGATAGCCGAGTTCCCGCTGATGATGCAATTTTTCACGGTGCCATCCCACATAGCCACGCCGCCACCACCGAAACCGGTAGCTGAGTTCCCATTGATCGAACAATCCTGAACCGTACCGCCAGATTCGACAAAAATACCTCCGCCGGGACAGAAAGACGAATTCCTGCTGATCTTGCAATTCTGCACTGTACCACCAAAAAGAAACACTCCGCCACCGAGCCATGATGTATATCCATTCTTCACCGTGAACCCATCCAAGACGGCATTCGTGTAAAGGTAGGCACAGCGCGTTACCCCACCACCGTCCAATATTGTGGCTTGGGAGCCATTGACGCTACGGACGGTGACGCCAGAAGAGATTTCGATCTGGCTGGTCAGAAGGTATGTGCCGTCGGCCACCAGGACTGTATCGCCACTGGCGGCGACATTAATGCCGGCTTGGATGGTCTGTTTGGAAAGAGCCCAACTTGTTCCGTTGTTGGCGTCGTTGCCGGTTGGACTGACGTAATACGTGGCGGCCTGCGCTAAAACTGCCCCAATACAAAACCAACAAATAAGCACAGGCCTAAAAAAATAACGAACTCCCCCCATTAGGCATGCAATGGCGCAAAAAAAACTCCATTTTATTTCCACCGGGGTCTTCATAATCACCGACCCCTTTCCTTGTGGGTTGAGAACTCGTTATTCCTGGACACCTCATTTTAGATTATTAGCGATTTGAGCTATTATATTTTTCAGGTATCTTAAAAAATTAACATACCAGCCCTAATATGAGCATATCTTGTGCCTATTCATAACAATATCGTGAATCATTATACTTTTTAAGCAACTGCCATAAATTAAGCGATTAAAAATTCTCATATATGAGAAAATGAGAATAAATGTTAACATTTGATCGTTACAATATTGGCGCAATATTCCGGTCAGGCCTCGCGCTTTAGCTTTCGCAGGCGGGCGGACAGGGCGATTTTTTTTATGGCCGTGATACGGTCCACAAACAGGACGCCGTTCAAGTGGTCTAACTCATGCTGGATAACCCGGGCCATCAGGCCGCGCGCGTCAAAACGCCGCGGATTGCCTTTCAGATCTATGAATGAAACCGTGACTTCATAGGCCCGGTGCACGGAAGCATATATCCCGGGAAAGCTCAGGCATCCCTCCTGCTGGCTCTGCGCACCCCGGCGTTCATCCAGGACAGGATTGATCAAAATAAGCGGGGTGTCTATTTCCGGGTTCAGGCGTTTGCCGTCCGGCTTGTCCAGGTCGTACTGGGCCGGGACATGCATGACGAAAATGCTGATTGTTTTGCCGACCTGCTGGGCGGCCAGCCCCACCCCGTTCTTCTCCCGCATCAGCTCCAGCATGCTGTCGGACAGCTTCTTGAGGCCGGCATCAATATTCCTGACAGGCACAGCCTTTTCCCTCAAGACAGGATTGCCGTATGTGTATATTTTAATCATTCCGCCACCAGCGTTAAGATGAAATATGATAGCAGTGTGATTAAGCCGATCAAGCCCAAATATTTTCCATCCTTTCTTGCAATTCACGGTTCATTTACTGTAGATTCAAAGTATGGAAAAAGTGCTGGTCATAATCCCTACTTACAACGAGATAGAAAACGCGCGCGCTATCGCGGCCGCCGTCTTCAAAGCCTGCCCCGACCTGAACATACTGTTCGTGGACGATAATTCACCTGACGGCACCGGGACGGCCGTGGATGAGATGTCATCCGCCGATAAACGCGTGCACGTTATCCACCAGCAGGATAAACGCGGGCTGGGCCGGGCTTACATTGCCGGCTTTAAATGGGCGCTCGGGAAGGATTATACCCACATTTTTGAAATGGACGCTGATTTTTCGCATAACCCCGCCGAGATTCCATCCTTCCTTACCGCCGCAAAAAACGCCGACCTGGTGCTTGGCTCGCGCTACGTGAACGGAATCCGGATAATTAACTGGCCGCTCAGCCGCCTTTTTCTCAGCCAGGGCGCCGGCACCTACGTGCGCCTGGTGACCGGAATGCCTTTCAGCGACCCGACCGGCGGCTTCAAGTGCTTCCGGCGGGAAGTGCTGGAGGCGATAGACCTGGAGCGCATCAAGTCAAACGGATACTCCTTCCAGATTGAAATGACTTACGCGGCATGGAAAATGGGTTTCCGGGTTGTTGAAGTGCCGATCATTTTTGAAGACCGCCGCTCGGGACATTCAAAAATGAACCCGAATATAGTCCGCGAGGCATTGTGGATGGTCATGCAATTGCGCCTGCGGCCGGTTCCGAGGAAGAAATAACAAGGAAATTTTAACGCTCAACTTAGAACTTCCAACTTAAATCTTCGGATTTAAACTGGATGTTGAACGTTGGACGTTGAATATTCAATGTTTTCTGGCTTTAGCATGAATTTGCGCGACATCATAGTTGAGCTGCGCCCGCGGCAGTGGACTAAAAATCTGATCGTGCTGACGGCATTTATCTTCGCCCTCGGCGACAAGCAGCAGCATCTCCTTCTTTCCATGGCCGGGTCTTCCATCATGGCCATGATCCTCTTTGCCATCGCCTCAAGCGGCGTTTATGTCTGGAACGACATATCCGACCGCGAACTTGACCGCGCCCATCCCGTGAAAAAGAACCGGCCAATCGCGGCGGGAACCATTCCCGTCCCGGCAGCTTGGCTTATGGCCGTTACCTGCATAGCCGCCGGGCTTATCGGAGCCTGGCTGATGAACCCGCGCTTCGGAATGATCATTGGCGCCTACATCGCGCTCCAGGCGGCTTACACCCATTTCCTGAAACAGATCCCGCTCGTGGATGTTTTTGTGATCGCGTTCGGGTTTGTCCTGCGGGCCGTCGCCGGGGCGGTGGTAATCAACGTGGTAATCTCGCCTTGGCTGCTTATCTGCACATTCTTGATGGCCCTGTTCCTCGCCCTGTGCAAAAGGCGGCATGAAAAGCGCATGATGAACGGCGCTGAGAACCAGGATTCACGCCCAAGCCTGAAAGCCACCGAGGAGCGCCTGTTTGACCAGCTGATCGCCATCACGGCCGGGGCGGTGATCATAGCCTACGCGGTCTATACCCAGTGGCCGGAAACCGTCGCCAAGTTCCAGACCACGCGCTTAAGCCTGACGATTCCGTTCGTCGTCTTCGGCATCTTCCGCTACCTGCACCTGGTCTATAGTCACGAAAAAGGCGACCAGCCGGAATCAATCCTGCTCACGGACCTGCCCCTGATCGCCAGCGTCATCCTCTTCGGTTTCGCCGTGATCGCGCTGGTGGTGATATAGACCATCCAAGGCGGCGTCTTGCCAACCAAATTTATCATATTGCCAATCATCGTTCATCACGCTTAAAGGCGTGATAAATAGCAGAGCGAATTTCGTTTGAAAAAAGCGACGGCCATTCCGGCCCATCTGCGTTGTTGCCGCATTCGCGCATACACAAGTATAGCGCTTCACACGGCGCCGACGCATCTGAACCGGACTAGCCTTGCTTCTTCAAATCCCGTTGCACGGGAAGCAAAATTCGCCCTGCGATTCATTCCGTCCAATCCGTCAGTTGACGGATTGGACGGAGTAAGACTTAACCCACGACCAGCCCATGCTTTCAGATTGGCAAGTGCAGGTTAACCACGCGCAGCGCGTGGCCAGGGTTTAAACGGAACGATCTAACCCGGCATGAAATAATCAGCGCGTCGCCCAGCCGGCGGCGAGCATGGCGAGGTAGTTTTCAACCGGCACGTAATCCGGGATGCTATTGCCCGATCCCAGGGCGTAGCCGCCATCCGCGCCGCATTCTTTGATCAGCTCATTTGAAAAGGCGGTAATTTCCTCCGGCGTGCTCCGGCACAGGCGGTCAATATCCAGCCCTCCCAGGATGGCGATGCGCTTGCCGTATTTTTTCTTGGCCGCCGTAACCGGCAGGATAGCGTCCTCGTAGGAATGCTTGGCGTCTATGCCGACTTCATCAATCAAGTCATCCATGACCGCCGCCAGGTTGCCGCAGGAATGCAGGAGACATGGCTTGTCGTATTTATGCGCAATCTCGACAAGTTTCCGGAACCACGGGAAGACAAATTCCCTCAAATCACCGGGGGCAACCAGCGTTTGCGTCTTGAAACCCAGATCATCGCTTATGACCACCGCGCCGACATCCTTAATCCGCGCCATGCCGTCGTAAAGATGCAGATACAGGTTGCCGATACGATCGAAGAGTTTAGCCACCAGCCGGCGGTCGTCAGCCATAAAAAGGCAGATGTTCTCGTAACCGCAAAGTTGCTGGGCCATTTCAAAAATGCCGCCGGTCTGCCCGATCATTTTCATGCCGGCAGGCAGAACCTTGGCCACGGCGGAGAATTCATCAAAGGTGATCATATCAGGCGAAGGCCAGGCAAAACTTTCGAACTGGCCAATGTCATTGATCGGATATCCCCCGCGACGATCCACAAGGTCTCCATGCTTAATCGGCAAGCCCGGCCAGACAGGCACGTAATCGTACCCGGCATGGTAATAAAATTCAACGGTGGACGCACGATCGGGCAAGCGCTTGCCCAATATTTTTTCCATGACCGGCCCGTTCACATAAAGCTCATAAAAGGGAACATAATCGCCTTTCCCCTCGCGCAAGAGCGCCTTGCGAAGCTGGCCGAAATCCGGCCTTGGTTTTATCCCGGTTTCCTGGAGAGTTTTCATTATATTATGATAAATTTCCTGTCAAAGTCCCTGAAGTTAAATATTTCCTGAATGCTTTTTGCGAAACTCAGAAAACAAGCTGGCCGAGCGCATTCGTATCCGTCACAGCCGGCGCGTCGCTCCAAAGAAAATAGCGACCTTGCTCAACCTTGTTCCTGGCCGCGTTGAATCCCCAGGCCTCTCCCGCCGCGGGCGCCTTGCCGCCAAATTCGGAAAACGGCATTTTGAACCACGCCGTCCAGATTCTTCCATTCAGTGACCAGGGCCCCTTTACCCCGCTGGCCTTGAAAGCATAATCCCACTTGCCGTTCCACTGCACATCCTCGCCCATGCGACCCTTTTCACCGGGCGTAAAGACCGAATCGTAACGCGAGCCCTCGACCGGGTTGGCCGCCAGCCTGTAAACCTTGCCGCCCGAATCCGGAGGCATGATTCCCAGCTCAACGTATTCCTGCTTGAGTATGTCCCCGTCAGGCTCCTTCGGGAAAAAATCCTCCGGGTGTTTCGAAGGGTACAGGCTGTCAATCCGGACATAGAGGTTATCCTTGTCGCGGAGAACTTTCATGGTCGTCTTCACGTTGGCATACGGCATGCCGCCGCGGTCCTTGAAAAACAACTCCGGCACATTATTCCACGCATTGGAGTTGTCTATCCCGGGCAATTCCTCGACCGAAGCAACCTTGATCTGGTGCTTGTCATCGAGGATGCCGCCACGGATCGCCTTCGTGTCCCAGTTCAGGCATGTTTTGTCCCACTGCTGCTGGTAGCCCGAGTTTTGAAGCGCGGCGATTCCGTAGTAATGCCCGCAGAACGGACGCATCTCGGGCCAGTCGCTCAAGGGCAAAAAGAGCCTTTTGCCTGTGCTTTCAGATAGTTTTTCAAGGTCCGCATGCCATTCATCGATCGCGTCAACCAGCGGATCAAGATAGATCCGGGAAGGATTCATGGTCCAGGCATTTTGCATATAAAATATCCTCGCCATCTTTTTGATGTAGTCGAACTCGATCCGGGTGAGATGCAACCTCGCCTTTATGTCCGGATCCTTCGCGTTTTTTTCGGCCGAAGAAAGGAGGTTTTCCGCCTCGGCCATGTATTCCGGGGTGAATATGCTCATCACATGCCACTTGCTGTCATGGAATCTCGACCTTGAATACTTGCGGTTCCAGGCAGGCATCATGACCCCGTAGAAGTCGGAATAAATCGCAATTTGCATATGCAGGAGATCGAAGAATCCAGTCATCTGCGAGGCCACATTGGTAAACGCGGCGTCGCAGAACTCCTTGTAAATGGCCTTCCAGTCGGCAGCGGGATCGTCCATCATCCGCCCGTAGACGTAATATGCCGGGGCCTGCATCCCGCGCACATAGCCGAGCGCGCCGTCGCGCATGGACCATTTCACGTTATTGCGCGCCTGGGCCTGCACCACGCTTGCAATATGCTCTGGCGTCCGTTCCGGCACATACGGCCCGGCCTGGCCGAACCCGGTGAAGGTCTCCTCGAAGCCGCAGATCCCGGCGGGAAACTCGATCCCCTGGATCCGGTCAAAATCCAACTGCGAGGCATACTGAATTTTCACTATCACGTTTTCCGGAAATTTCTTGATCACTTGCGCATTTACCGGCGTATCCTGGTAATCCAGCATGACAATTTTCACATCGGGATATTTCTTGCGGATGCGCTCCGTAATTCCAAAAAAAGCCTGCCAGAGCTTGCCGGACTTGCCGCGGGCATAGATCTGGTCCCAGTTTTCAGCCTTCATTCCGAAAAGCTTATTGCATTCTTCGCAGTTGCACTGGCAAAGCCGGTAGCCATCCATGGTGGAAAGCATTATCGTTGTTTCACCCTTCGCTATCAATTTTTCCGCTTCCTTGAACACGAGGTCCTGCAAGCCCTTATTCGCGACGCAATACGGCACATGGTCGTCAAAGCCCATTTTCAGATCGCAGCCGCGCTTCCCTTCCTTGGTCAACGCATAATACTCCGGATGGAACCCTCCAGGTTGATACGCGGAGCATAGCGTTCATCCCGACGCC
>Ga0351965_1101_pt1 | contig 23092 bp, 19 predicted proteins | sample TotcelT113001K13_FD_206839 | JGI IMG/M metagenome (GOLD analysis project Ga0351965, IMG submission 206839) | Enriched cells from coal bed in the Powder River Basin, Montana, United States - Total cells T11 rep3 HSBNCT.T11.300.1.K13 ... | reverse complement strand
CTCCAGTATTCCTCGGACTCGAAAGCCATTATAGCCCGTTCCCGCTCGCAGATTATGCGCACGGCCACGGACTGGACCCTGCCCGCCGAAAGCCCGCTTGCCACCTTGCGCCACAGAAGGGGGGAAACCTGATAGCCCACCAGCCGGTCGAGGATGCGGCGTATCTGCTGGGCCTCGTACTTGTTGGTATCCAGGGGCTGGGGGGTCTGCATGGCCTTGAGGATGGCGTTTCGGGTAAGCTCGTGAAAAAGCACCCGATGAAAGGTGTATTTGCCCTTTCCTTTGTTTTTGGAAAGCTCGTCTGCCACATGCTGGGCAATGGCCTCTCCTTCGCGGTCCGGGTCAGGGGCAAGGTAGATTTCCTTTGCGCCGCCCGCGGCCTTTTTGAGCCTGGCCACAACCTTGTCTTTACCCTTTATGACCGTGTATTCAGGCTCAAAACCGTTCTCGATTTCAATGCCAAGCTCGCGGGGGGGCAGATCTTTAATATGGCCCACGGTGGCTTCCACATTGTAGTCCTTGCCCAGATATTTTTTAAGGGTGCGGACCTTTGTGGGAGATTCAACTATTACAAGAGGTTTTGACACTTTTAAACCCTGCTTTTGGCGCAATGGCCAAACCTGCGCCTGTTTGTGATTATTTATTCAAATGGCTTCCGCCTGCTGTCAGGAACCGGCCTGGCAACCCGCAAAGCCGGGTTATTAACCTTGCTTTGCGGAAAACATCTTGCCAGGCTCCTGAACTGCAAGCCCCATTATTTCCAGTTCAAGAAGGGCTGCTGCAAGCTCGCCGGCAGGCAGGGAAAGCTCCCTGCACAATTCATCCATCTGAACAGGGTAGGGGCCAAGGGCCTTTAGCACCCTTTTTTGCAGGTCTGTAAGAGGCAAACCGGCCTCCATTGAGGTCCTGCAGGGGGCGGATTCCTGTCCCTGAAAAATCCCTGCTGCCTGGGGTGTTTGCAGAAGGGGGCCGGCAAGGTGGGCCAGAACATCCCTTGCGTTTTCCACAAGGGCTGCCCCCTGTTTGATGAGATTGTGTGTTCCCGCGCTTTTAAAAGAAGCCACGCTGCCGGGTACGGCCATCACTTCCCTGTTCTGCTCCAAGGCCATTCGTGCGGTGATAAGGGAGCCGCTTCTTGCCGCCGCTTCCACAACCACAACGCCCACACACAGGCCGGATATGATGCGGTTCCGGGCCGGGAAGTTTCCGGCATTGGGCGGGGTGTTCATGGGAAATTCGCTCACAACGGCGCCGGTTGAGGCTATGGATTCAAAAAGCTCCTTGTTTTCCGGAGGATACACACGGCCCAGTCCGCACCCTGCCACGGCTATTGTCCGGCCGTTGGCGCTCAAGGCCCCTTCGTGTGCTGCGGTGTCAATGCCACGAGCCATGCCCGACACCACGGTTACGCCGCAGCCTGCAAGCTCCCTGGCAAGCCTGTTGGCGGTCTGCAATCCGTACTGGCTTGCATTTCTCGCCCCCACAACCGCCACGGCCCTGTCATCGGAAAAAAGCTCGCCCATGACATACAAAAAGGGCGGAGGGTCCGGTATCTGGGTAAGCATGGCCGGATAGTTTTCATCTGCAAGGGTGACTATGCCGGCATTGTGCTGCCTGACAGCCTCAAGGTCTTGAAGGACTTGTTGGGGTATGGTTCTGCTTTTCAAAAAAGCCGCGGTCTGGGGCCTTATGCCCTTTACCTCAAGCAAGGCCTTTTCAGAAGCCTTGATAACAGCATCAGGATGCCCGAATCTCTCCAGAAGCTCCTTGAATACGCGGTTCCCAACACCGGGAGCGTTTTTTAAGAGAAGCCAGGCAAGCAGATGCTCCATGAAAAAGGGCTACCGGTTTTGTGTTGCCAGCCCGGAGCGCATTTTCTTTTGCCATATAAGCAAAACAGGGCTGGCCACATAGATAGAGGAATAAGTACCCACCAAAATGCCCACAAGAAGCGCCAGGGCAAAGTTTCGGAGTATTTCACCGCCCAGCAGAAAAAGGGCTGTCACCACCATAAGGGTTGTAAATGATGTCAGAATCGTACGGGAAAAGGTTTCGTTGATGCTCCGGTTGATGATGAGCTCAAGGGGCTTTCTGGCAAGTTTCTTGTTGTTTTCCCGGATTCTGTCGAAAACAATGATGGTGTCGTTTAATGAGTAGCCGATGATTGTAAGAAGCGCCGCGATGATGGGCAGGTTGAATTCAATGTCAAGAATTGAAAAAAGGCCCACCGTGATGACAACATCGTGGATAAGTGCAACGATTGCGCCCATTGCGTATTTCAATTGCAGGAAGTAGAAACCGGCCAATGCGGTGCCCAGGGCGATGACCGCAAGCCAGGCAAGGGGAACGCCCATTCTGCCGAAAAGGAGGGTGAGCCCCAGAATGGCCGCGGCAATGATGGCCGCTTCAGCCCACTTGAACTCAAAGCGCCCCGAAATGTAGATGGAGATGAACAAAAGGGCATAGAACATGGCGGACATGGCTTTGCCCCGGAGGTCTGCGCCCACCTGGGGGCCGACCATCTCCACACTCAAAATCTCGGCCCTGTCTCCCAGGGCATCTTGAATCTGATCCTGTATTGCGGAGGCTGCGCTTTCATCCTCCTGGGCAAGGTCGAGCCGGATGCGGAATTCATTTTCGTCCGCCTCTCCAAACCTCTGTATGCTGGCCCTGTTCAACCCCGCCTGGTTTAACATGCCGCGAACATCAGCGGTGTTTGTGGGGGTATTGAAGTGGACGGTTATCTCCGTGCCTCCGGAAAAGTCTATGCCGTATTTGGGCCCGCCGTGCATTATCAGCGAAACCACGGCAATGATGAGGAAAACCGCAGACACGGAATAGGCAATATAGCGTTTGCCGATGATGTCAAGATTGATGTCGGGTTTTATGAACTGCATGGCGTCTTCCTATATGCTCAATTGCCGAACACGGCGATAGTAAACAAGATAGTCGAAAATTACACGGGTCACCACAATGGCTGTGAAAAGGCTGCACACGATGCCCAAAGACAGGGTTACGGCAAAGCCCCGCACCGGGCCGGTGCCGAACTGGAACAGCACCAGGGCTGAAATAAGGGTTGTGATGTTGGCGTCCAGAATGGTCAGCACAGCCTTTCCGTAGCCGCTGTCAACCGCAGCCCCCGGACTTTTGCCGGATCGCAGCTCTTCGCGGATCCGCTCAAAGATCAGCACATTTGCATCCACAGCCATGCCTATGGTCAGAACAAGGCCTGCAATGCCAGGAAGGGTGAGTGTTGCGGAAAGCAGGGCCAGGCCCGCAAAGATCATCACCATGTTGAGCATAACGGCGATGTCCGCGATAAGGCCCGCTCCCTTGTAATAAACAAGGATGAAAAGAATAACCAGGAGCCCGCCTACAATCATGGCGGTCCGGCCCATGCGTATGGAGTCCGCGCCGAGGGACGGGCCCACGGTGCGCTCCTCAAGAATTTTAACCGGAGCTGGCAGGGCGGTCTGGAGCACGCGGACAAGGTCCCTTGCCTCCTCATCGGTGAAGTTGCCCTCAATCATGGCTTCGCCGCCGGAAATGCGGTCCCGGATAACCGGCGCGCTGCGGACAACGCCATCCAGAACAATGGCAAGTCTTCTGCCCACATTGTCTCCGGTCAACTGGGCGAATATCTGTCCGCCCTTGCGGTTGAATTTCAGGGAGACATAGGGCATGCCGAAATCCGAATCAATGCGCACCCTTGCCTCGGAAATGTAGTCTCCGGTGAGAAGGGTCTGCTGCATGACCACTATGTTTTCACGGATTATTCTTCCGGTGTCCTGGCGCTTGCTTTCCATGGGAAGGATTTGGCGGCCCACCGGCAGACGGGCGGAGTCAAAAGCGTAGTCCTCTGCCCGTAAATTGTCGTCCACCAGCTTGAACTCCAGCAGGGCTGTTTCTCCCAGCCGCTGCTTGGCCTTTTCCGCATCCTTTATGCCTGGAAGCTGCACAAGTATGCGGCGCTTGCCTTCCCGCACAAGCTGGGGCTCTTCCACGCCGAACTCGTCAACACGGGTGCGCAGGGTTTCAAGCGCCTGGCCCACGGCATTTTCCATGACGCGGGACTTTTCCACTTCAGGCAGGTTGAGAGCCACGGTTTCGTTTTCCCCTGTCGGGGAGCGGGACAGATAGGAAAGTTCCGGGAATTGCTCATCCATCATTTTTTCAAAATTTGTGATGGCTTCATTTCCCAGAAGGGTGATGCTGATGACATCCCTTTCCCTGCCCAGGTCGGTGTGCCGGATTCTCGCGTTGCGCAGCTCATCGCGCATATCGTGGAGCTTGCGCTCCATGAGCGATTCCACCGCCTTTTCCGCCTGAACCTCCAGGACAAGATGCATACCGCCCTGGAGATCAAGGCCCAGGTTGAAAACCTTGTGCGGCCAGGCCGTGTTTTCCTTGCTGGCAGGTCCCACCGTTGCACGGTCTTTGCTGTAATAGTCCAGGGATGGAAAAATGAGCACCACTGCTGCCAGAACCACCACAAGGACCAGCGCCAAGCGCCACTTGAATTGTCTCAACTTAAGACTCCCTTTGTCTAAAGAGCCTGCAAAAAGGTGAAGGCCCGATTTTAAAAACCCTGGCCGTCTTTAATCCTGTTTTTCGGTTTTGTCGCCATTTTTTTTGGCAGGGCCGCTTGCGCTTTGCTGGCCGGGGGCCAGGGCTCCAACAGCCGAGCGCAGGAATTTGACCTTGGTCTTTTCCGCTATCTCCAGGGTCACGGTCGTATCATCCAGGCCGGTCACGGTGCCGTACATCCCGCCGTTGGTGATAACGCGGTCGCCCCGCTTGAGGCTGTCCCGCATTTTCTGGGTCTCCTTCTGCTGCTTCTGCTGGGGCCGGATGAGCAGAAAGTAGAAAATGGCTATCATTATTATCATCAAAAAAATGGGGCTGCCAAGAAAGCTTGCCTCCCCTCCGCCCGAGCCGCCCGGCGGAGCCATTGCGTATGCTGTTTCAATGAACAAGGTAACCCTCCTTTTGCGGTCTTTTAAGCAAACACGCGGTCAAAAATGGTGTCCACATGCTTGAGGTGATAGTCAAGATCAAATATCTGCCCGATTGCCTCACCATCCAGGTATCTGCCGATCTGCCCGTCCTGCAGGAGAAGCTCCTTGAAATCCTTTGAAGGGTCCTCCCACACAGCCATTGCCTTGCTTTGAACCAGGCTGTAGGCCTCCTCCCGGCTTGCCCCGGCCTGGGCAAGGGCCAGCAGAACCTGCTGTGAAAAAATCAGCCCGCGGGTGAGGTCCAGATTCTTGAGCATGTTTTTGGGGTAAACCACAAGGTTTTTTATAATCCTTGTGAGGCGCACCAGGGCATAGTCCAGCAGGATGGTGCTGTCCGGGCCTATGACCCGCTCCACGGATGAGTGGCTGATGTCGCGCTCGTGCCACAGGGCGACATTTTCCAGGGATGCCAGGGCATTCGAGCGGATTATGCGTGCCAGGCCGCAAAGATTTTCCGAGGATATGGGATTTCTTTTGTGGGGCATTGCAGAAGAGCCCTTTTGCCCCTTGCTGAAAAACTCCTCTGCTTCAAGCACCTCGGTGCGTTGCAGGTGGCGGATCTCGGTTGCGATTTTTTCAACAGTGGCGGCGCAGATGGCCAGAGTCGTGAAAAACTGGGCGTGGCGGTCCCTCTGCACCACCTGGGTGGATGCAGGGGCCGGGGTGAGCCCCAGTTTTTGGCAGACAATGGCTTCCACCTCTGGCGGGGTGTTGGCAAAGGTTCCCACTGCTCCGGAAATTTTGCCCACAGCAACCACCCTGACAGCGTCCTGAAGGCGTTTTTTGTTGCGCATCATCTCATCGTACCACACCGCAAGCTTGAGCCCGAAGGTTATGGGCTCGGCGTGGATGCCGTGGGAGCGCCCTATCATTACCGTGTGTTTGTGCTCCATCGCCCTTTGGCGGATGGCATCGGCCAGGTCATCAATGTCTTGAAGCAGAATTTCACCCGCCTGTTTCAAAAGCCAGGCAAAGGCTGTGTCAAGCATATCCGATGAGGTCATGCCCTTGTGGATGTAGCGGGACTCCGGACCGACATTTTCGCCCACGCAGGTGAGAAAGGCAATGACATCGTGCTTGGTTTCCTGCTCTATCTCTTCAATGCGGGCAACATCAAAGGCAGCCTTTTCTTCAATGACCCTCACAGCCTCGGCAGGGATTATGCCAAGCTCGGCCATTGCCTGGCAGGCTGCTATTTCCACCTTGAGCCATGCCTCATAGCGGCTCTTGTCGGTCCAGAGGCTGCCCATTTTCTCGTTTGTGTACCGGGGTATCATAAACTCTCTTTTTCTGCCTTGCGGCAGGGTTGCCTTAAAACGGCTTCCTGCAGGGCCTTATCTGCTGTTTTGTGCAGCAGGCAGCCATAGGGTGTCTCCGTCAAATTGAATCAGGTTTACCTGGGAGTAATCAAGTTTGTCGAGCAGTATAAACACCTCGCTCATGTTATAGACCACTATTTTCTCGTTGGGTGCAATAAGGTTGATATCCGCTTCAATGTTGCCGGTATTCAGATTATAAATGTGAACCAGGTTTTCCGAAAACTTGAGGATTTTTCCCACACCGGAGCTTTTTCCGGTGGGAGCGGGCTGGTCCGCCCTGGGGGCAAGGGAAACACCCTTGTTTCCAAAAAAATCCTTCAGAATCCGGAAGTGAATGTTCCAGATATTGTCCCCGGGTTGGACGACATGAATGCCAAAATCCTCCGGCCCGCCCGCGGGAAGGTCTGTCTGGATGTTCCTTTCCAGCACAAGACCTCTGGCTTCAGCCACCTTTTCAAATATTTCCTTCATTGAAACCGTGCGCTGACCCACGCGCAGGGCCTCATCGGATGCAACTATCAGGTCCAGGCTTTCATTGATGCCGTATTTTTCCTTGCGAAGGGCCATAAGCGCGCTCTGGCCCTCGTCGTATTTCATCCTGTCGTAGTCAATGACTCTTTCCGGCCCGGAGTAAGCCGCTTCAGGAGGACCTGCAACCAAAGGGGTTGCCGTTTCCGCCGGGGCGGGCCTGATTGAGGTTTCCTGCCTTTGGGGCCCCCTGAAAAGAAAATAGCCTGCAATGCCCACAACAGCTGCTACCAGAAGGATTATGGCTATTGCAAGAGGCTTGGGTCCGGATGTTTGAAGGCCTGTTTTGTCGGACATGGGACCCTCCTTTGCGAAAATGGCATATTCCCCCGAATATCAACCGGGTATCAAAAAACGCCACCGGCCCAAAGGGCTTGAGGGCCTTTTGCCGTCTTTCCCGGCGCTTTGAATATGCCTGTCTGGAAAGCCTGCCTGTTGTGCCACCTCTGTGGCTACCGAAAATAAGGCCTTATGTCAACCTGGGCACCCCGGTATTTGGCGGCAACCACATGGCTGCATCTTTAAAATTCGGTACAGCCAATCTGTCAGGTGCGGCGCCAATGCATTTTCACGCGGTTTTGGCCTCCTTTTTGCGGCGCTCGATGGCCATGAAAATCCTGCCCGACACCTGCATGATAATCTGGATTATTCCAAGCACCACAAATATGCCCACAAAGCGTATGAGAAGGGTTGAAAGGGCATAGCTCCAAAAACCGGGTTCTCCGCGCTGAAGTTCCGACTGGGCCTTGAGAGAGGAGACAGCCATTTGGTAATTCTCGGAATCCGTCTGCGCCGCAATCGCTCCTGAAACGGCCAAAAGGAGTGCCAGAAAGAAAAGTAGCACTGCCAGGGCCATTGTAATCCGCCGCATTTTTTCATTCCTCATGTTCATGATGACTCCATTGTTGGCTGCCAAACGGACAAAGCCTTTTTTCCTTTTGCTTGATAGGGGTACAAAGCCTACCCGAACATGGCTATGAACATGCCCGCTGCCGCTGCGCTTCCGATGACTCCGGCAAGGTTTGGGCCTATGGCGTGCATGAGCAGAAAGTTCTGCTTGTCCTCCTTCTGACCTATGACCTGGGATACCCTTGCGGCCATCGGCACGGCGGACACCCCTGCCGCCCCGATGATGGGGTTTATCTTGTTTTTTATGAACAGGTTCATGATGTGCACGGTTATAACTCCGCCCATTGTGCAGATGGCAAAGTCAACAAGCCCGAAGCTGAAAATGATGAGCGGCTTTGCGCTCAAGAACTTGTCCGCATGCATTGTGGCGCCCACGGATATGCCCAGAAAAATGGTGACAATGTTCATGAGCGCACCCTGGGCTGTGTTGGAAAGCCTTTCCACCACGCCGGATTCGCGCATGAAGTTGCCGAGCATGAACATGCCCATGAGCGGTGTGACCGCAGGGATGAGAATGGAGATGACCACATACACGGAAAGGGGGAATATGGTTTTTTCCAGCTTGGAAACAGGCCGGAGCTGGGGCATACGGATAAGCCGCTGCTTTTTTGTGGTTAGCATGCGAACTATGGGGGGCTGAATAAGGGGCACCATGGCCATGTAGGAATATGCGGCCAGGGCGTTTGCCCCAAGCAGATGCGGGGCGAGCTTGGCGGTGAGATAAATGGTGGTGGGGCCGTCTGCTCCGCCTATTATGCCAACGGTGGCTGCCTCCTTTAGCGTGAATCCGAAAAACAGCACACCGATGAATGTGACAAAAACGCCAAGTTGAGCCCCTGCACCGATTATCATGGTTTTGGGGTTGGCAATGAGCGGGCCGAAATCGGTCATGGCTCCAAGGCCGAGAAATATGACACAGGGAATGACTTCCCATTCAATGCCGTAATGGTAGAAAATTTCAAAAAGATGCCTTTTTCCGTTGGCATCAAAGCCCATTAGCGGCACCAGAGGGAAATTCACCGCCAGAATGCCAAACCCTATGGGCAGAAGCAAAAGGGGCTCGTATTTTTTGGCGACAGCCAGGTAAATGAAGAAAAGGCCGATTGCCCACATCACGGCAAGTTTCCAGTGCAGATGGAAAAGGCCTGTTTGGGATGTGAGGATTTTAAGAAGAACATCTGAAAACGATTCCCAATTCATGGCAAACCTATTCTCGCTAGGGGTGGCGCCGACCGAAGCCTGAAGAAAACATTCAGCCTGACGGCAGGGTCATCTCCTCTGCGCTTGATTGTGTCGGCAAACCGGGCTCTTGTATATGGCTCTTTGGATTTGCCGCGAGCTCTATACGGGGGATGCAAGAGGCTTAAGAGCAATCAGGCGCAGTTTCCAGGTCGCAGTTTATTAGAGAAATAAGTCGGCCGCGTCAAGAGCTATTTTCCGTGAGTATTTTGCTTTCGCCGGGTATGAGCGAGGAATCTCCCCTGATTGTTATGTTAACATTCCTGCGGTTTTCCAGCTCTGCAAGTTCATGGCGCTTTTTATTCAGCAGATAGTCGGCTGCAGATTCGGGAACGGTCCCCGTGACCGCGCACACGCCGTCTTTCATGGTTTCTATGCGGAGCTTCCTCAAAAAGGAAAGGGCCATGGTTTCGGCAGACGGTATCAGCCCTTTGCCACGGCAGTGGGGGCATTGGGTGTAGGACCCGTAATCAATGGAGGGACGAAGCCTTTGACGGCTCATTTCCAGAAGCCCGAAGGCCGATATTTTGCCCACCTTGGTCCGGGCCTTGTCCACCTTCAGGTGCTGGCGTAGGGCCTTTTCCACCTCTGCGCAATGCTTGCGGTCGCGCATGTCAATGAAATCCAGAACAATGAGCCCCCCCAAATCCCGCAGGCGCAACTGCCGGGCTATTTCCTCGGCTGCCTCCAGGTTGGTCTGGAAGGCGGTTTTTTCCACATTGGATTCCTTGGTGGACTTGCCGGAATTCACATCAACGGCCACCAGGGCTTCGGTGGGGCTTATCACAATGGTTCCGCCGGATTTCAGGTTGACGCGGCTTTTGAAGATGGAGTCTATCTGGCTTTCCACCCCGTACTTGGAAAAGAGGGGCTGGTCATCCTTGTGCAGGCGGACTATTCTTTCGCGCCTTGGCGATATTATCTTCATGAAGTCCTTGACTTCATTGTAAACAGAAGGATCATCAACAATGACCTGGGTGATTTCCGGAGTGTAGTAATCCCGCAGGGCGCGGATGGCCAGGCTCTGGTCCTTGTAGAGCAGGGAAGGGGTGCCTTCGCTCATCCCCTTGGCCTTGATGGTTTTCCAGAGGCGCAGCAGGTTGTTGATGTCTTTTATTATTACGGTCTTGCCCCGGCTTTTGGCAGCGGTCCGCATGATTATGCCAAAGCCTTCGGGGAGCTTGGCCTCATCAATTATGGCCTTGAGCTGCTGACGGTCCTCCTCCCCTTCAATTTTGCGCGAAACGCCCCGGCTGGGCGAGCCGGGCATTATGACCACATAGCGGCCGGGCAGGGATATGTAGGTGGAGAGCATGGCCCCTTTTTTGTCTATGGGGTCTTTCAAAACCTGGACCATGACCTCCTGGCCGGGTCTCAAGAGCTTTTTGAAGTCTGCCTTGCCGTCAGGGGTGTCCTGAAAATAGTCGCTGTGGATTTCCTGTTTCTGCAGGAATCCGTGGCGCTCCACCCCGAAATCCACAAAAACGGCCTGGAGGCTCTGCTCAACGCGGGTTATGACGCCCTTGTAGATGTTGCCCCGGATGATTTCCCTGGCTGCGGTTTCAATGTGGAACCCTTCCAGGTATTTGTCTTTCATGATGGCTATCCGGCATTCCTCCGGGTCCACCGCGTTGACAAGAATTTGTGATGACATGATATTCCTTAAAATAATAAGATGTTGAAGGACAGGCGGAAAACCGTCTTGATTTGCAGGCAAAAATGAATGCCAGGCAGCGGAAAAGGCCCGGTTGTGTCAATAAACCGGACAGGCCGCGTAAAAATCCAAGGGGTTTGCCGGCGGTCCTTGAAATAGGGTGAAAACGCCTTAACAGGGAAAAGGTCATGCCTGTCGGAATATGCCTTTCCGGCAAAGGCGTTTTGCAATAAACTCAAACTTGAGGTTTCATCAGCAATTTTGCTGTGTAAAAGAGCCTGCTTTTATTTGCAGCAGACTTTTCAAGGCTTCTTGTGTTTTAACAGGGATTGTGGCACAAAAGGCCTTCGGAAGCCTGCGGGCGTTATTTCCCGAACATAAACAGAAACATCCTACTCTCTTTGCACAGGAACTGCAAGCAATATGGAAAAGCATTATTCCCCCGGTCAGGTGGAGGCCAAGTGGCAGGCCCGCTGGGAGGCTGCCGGGCTTTTCAAGGTGGAAAAGGACGAGCAAAAGCCCAAGTATTACCTTATGGAAATGTTCCCCTATCCTTCGGGCAAAATCCACATGGGCCATGTGAGAAACTACACCATAGGCGATGTGGTGGCCCGCTACAAAAGGATGCGCGGTTTCAATGTGCTGCACCCTATGGGCTGGGATGCCTTTGGAATGCCTGCGGAAAATGCGGCCATTGCCAACAACACCCATCCGGCCAAATGGACATACGAGAACATCGCCTTCATGAAAAAGCAGCTCAAATCAATGGGCTTTTCGTATGACTGGGACAGGGAGATAGCAACCTGCCGGCCCGAATATTACAGGTGGGAGCAGTGGCTATTTTTGAAGATGCTTGAAAACGGCATGGCCTACCGCAAGGAGGCTGATGTCAACTGGTGCCAGACCTGCCAGACGGTGCTTGCAAACGAGCAGGTGGAGCAGGGGGCCTGCTGGCGCTGCGGCAACGATGTCACGCCCAAAAAGCTCAGGCAGTGGTTTTTCCGCATAAGTGACTATGCCCAGGACCTGCTTGATTATTGCGAAAAGCTTCCCGGCTGGCCTGAAAAGGTCGTGACCATGCAGGCCAACTGGATAGGCCGCAGCGAAGGCGCTCTGCTGCGGTTTCCCATTGATGGTGCAGATGAATCCATAGAGGTTTTCACAACCCGGCCCGACACCCTGGCGGGCGCCACCTTCATGGTTCTTGCCCCGGAGCATCCCCTTGTTCCCCGTTTGAGTGCAGGCACGGCGCAACATGGGCCGGTGAGCGAATTTGTCGAGCGCATGAAAAAGGCCGACAAGATAAAGCGCACAAGCGATGCGTATGAAAAAGAGGGCCTGTTTGTGGGCGCTTATTGCGTAAACCCCCTCAACCGGAAGAAAATTCCTGTTTACACGGCAAATTTTGCCCTGATGGACTATGGAACGGGCGCTGTGATGAGCGTTCCGGCCCATGACCAGCGCGATTTTGACTTTGCCCGAAAATACAACCTGCCCATTGTTGCGGTTATTCATCCGGCAGGTGAAACCCTTGATGAAAAAGCCATGACCGAAGCTTACACAGGGGAGGGCTTTCTGGCCAACTCCGGCCGGTTTGACGGCATGGAAAACCAAAAGGCCAAAACAGCCATCCCCGAATTCCTGCAAGAAAAGGGCCTTGGCGAAAAAACCGTCAACTTCCGCCTGCGGGACTGGGGAATTTCCCGCCAGCGCTATTGGGGTGCGCCCATCCCTGTTATCCACTGCGAAAGTTGCGGCGTGGTGGGGGTTCCCGAATCCGAGCTGCCGGTGGTGCTTCCCGAAGATGCGGACCTGCTTCCAGGCGGCCAGTCGCCTTTGGGCGCTCTTCAGGACTTTGTAAACGCGCCCTGCCCCAAATGCGGCAGGCCCGCCCGGCGCGAAACAGACACAATGGACACCTTTGTGGAGTCATCCTGGTACTTTGAGCGCTACTGCAGCCCCCGCTGCGATAAGGGAATGTTCAACAAGGATGATGTTGACTACTGGATGCCTGTTGACCAGTACATCGGCGGGGTTGAGCACGCAATTCTGCACCTTCTGTACTCGCGCTATTTCACGCGGGTTCTGCACGGGTTCGGCCTTGTGGATTACAAGGAGCCCTTCACCCGGCTTCTCACCCAGGGCATGGTGTGCAAGGAGACCACCCGCTGTCCGGAGCACGGCTTCCTTTTCCCTGAAGATGTGTTGGGGACAGGTGAGGCCCGCACCTGCAGGAAGTGCGGCAGCCCTGTTGCGGTGGGCCGTGTGGAAAAGATGAGCAAGTCAAAAAGAAATGTGGTGGATCCGGGCGTTTTGCTGGAGCGCTACGGTGCGGACACGGTCAGGCTTTTCTGCCTGTTTGCCTCCCCCCCTGAAAAGGATCTGGACTGGAGCGAGCAGGGCGTTGAGGGCGCATCCCGTTTTCTGGGCCGCGTGTGGCGTCTGGCGGCGGGCCAGTCGGAGCTGATTGCAGGGGTCAAACCCTATTCGGGAAAGACGGATGGCCTTCCCAAGACCCTTCGCCCCCTTTATTCCAAGACCCATGCCACCATAAAAAAGGTTTCCGCGGACATCGAGCAGCGCTTCCATTTCAACACAGCCATTGCCGCTGTCATGGAGCTTGTGAACACGGCCTACGAGCTCATCGAAAAAGGCGGCGAAGAGTCCCACAGGGCAGCGGTCATGCGCGGGGCCATTGAAGCTGCCGTGCTGCTGCTTTCGCCCATTGTGCCCCATTTCTGCGAGGAGATTTGGGAGGCGATGGGCTATCCGCCAAGCATTCTGGAGGTTGCCTGGCCGGAGCATGATGAAACCGCTCTGGAGGCCGACAAAATGACCATAGTGGTTCAGGTGGACGGCAAGCTCCGCGCCCGGCTCACGGTTGATGCGGACATCTCCGGGGAGGACATCAAAAAGACTGCCCTGGCTGATGAAAATGTGATAAAATTTTTAAACAGCGGGTCGCCAGGAAAGGTCATCTATGTTCCCGGCAGGCTTGTGAGCATTGTAAATTGAGGAAAGCCTTGGGCCTGAACGCAAAGGCAGGCATTATCCCATGCATGGCGTTGCTGGCCTTTCTGGCCGGGGGCTGCGGTTATTCCCTCACGGTTTCGGGCGCACAAGGGGATGGGCCGGAGCGGGCGCTTTTTGTGCCCGTGGTGGAGAACCAGACAGCAGAATCCGGCCTTGGCGTGCAACTGGCGGATGCCTTTATGGAAGAGCTTGTCCGCACCCGGCGCTTTGTGCCTGCGGGCCGCCGGGATGCCGGGTTTGTTCTTTGGGCTGCTGTCCGCTCCATACACGATGAGGGCCTGGCCCGCAGAACAGGGGGCGATGCCTTCACGCGGCGGGTCAGGCTGGTTGTGGATGCAAGGCTTGAAGATGCTTCTGGGCGGACCCTGTGGCAGGAGGTCGGCATTTCCCAGCACGAGGACTATGTGGTCAGCCAGGAGGACATTCAACTGACCCGGTCGGCAAGGCAAAACGCCCTGGCACGCCTTTCGGAAAGGCTTGCCCGCAATGTCGGGGACCGCATCTCAACAGGCGTGGAAGGGTTCTAGAGCCTTTGGGTGCCGGCTTTGTTTGAGCCATTACAAATATGCCGGGCCTCTCAACCGGAAAAGAAGAGAAAGGCCCGGCAAAAAGACAGGGCTGTAAGCAGCGTTAAAGCGCCGCGATTTTTCTGGCAAGGCGGGAAAGTTTGCGGGATGCCTTGTTTTTGTGAATGATGCCGGAAGCCGCGCCCTTGTCAATCACAGACTGGGCCGCAAGCAGGGCCTTGTTGGCTTCCTGCTGGTTTCCGGCTGTAATCTGCTCATCCACTGCCTTGATGACATTCTTGATGCGGGTGCGCTCGGAGCGGTTGCGCTGCTGACGCACGATGTTCTGCTTGTTTCTTTTTAGAGCGGATTTGTGATTCGCCAAAACCTTGTCCTCCACGCCGACTTTTTTGTTGGGGTCGGCTGCAAACTTAAATGGTCATCGCCGGGCGGGGCTTTTTCCCCGCAAGTTATTAAAGGAATTTTTCCTACGCCAAAGAGCGTTGTTTGTCAAGGTCAAAACGCGCCTTATTGTTTGCCCAAAAAAAACGGGCAGGAGTTGAACGGGTTTCCCTGGACAGGACAGGGAGGAGCATCCCAAGTTGAGAATCGCCTTTTTATCGGATATTCACGGAAATCTTGAAGCCTTTGAGGCCGTGCTGCGCGACATTGACGAGCAGGTTGTGGATATGCGCTTCTGCCTTGGCGATTCAGTGGGTTATGGCGCTGATCCCGATCAGGTGCTCAAGCGTCTTTTTTCAGAAGCCATTCCATCCATCATGGGCAACCACGATGCCGCCATTTTCGACGAGTCTGTTCTGGCATGGTTCAACCCCCAGGCAATGGACGCCATATTGAAAACCCGCAGGCTGCTGGCGGAAGGGACGGTTGACAGGCTCCGCTATCTGCCCAAGGTTCAGTCCGTTCACGGGGCTTACTGCGTTCACGGCTTTCCTCCCGACTCCCTTCACATGTACCTGTTCGAGGCCAATCGCGGAGATGTGGCAAGGGAGTTGACCCGCCTGAAGGAAAAAATCTGCCTTGTGGGCCACACCCACACCCTTGGGATTGTCACCTGGGACGGCAAAACCGTTGAAAGCGCCCCCTTGCTGCCCGGCATCATTCTTCTGGATGACAAAAGCTACCTTATCAACATCGGCTCCGTGGGCCAGCCCAGGGACGGCAACAACAATGCCAAGTATGTCATCTGGGACAATGAGGTGAACTCTCTGGAAACCCGCTTTGTTCCCTACGACATTGCAAGGGCCGCCAACAAGATTCTGGAAGCCGGAATGCCGGAATTCTGCGCCAGGCGGCTTTGGTGACTTTCGCCTTTCCATGAAGAAAATAGGAAAATACGAGGTTGCCGGCCTTCTTGGAAAGGGCGGCATGGCCCTGGTTTACAAGGTGCGGGTGCCGGTTGCGGGGCGCATGGCAGCGGCCAAGGTCTTGAGCCCCCACCCTTTTCTGGAAAACCTGCTGGGGCAAAAGCGCCTTCATGATCTTTTTGTCCGTGAAGCGCAGGTTATGGGCGGGCTTTATCATCCCAACCTGCTTGAGGCCCTTGATTTCGGGGAGCACCAGGGCCGTCCGTACATGCTCATGGCTTATCATCCTGTAAGCCTGGGCCTGCTCATGGGCGAGAGCCATGAGCCTGACGCGCCATCCCGCACAATGCTGCCCCTTGCGGCCTTAAACTTTTGCGAGCAGGTGCTTTCCGGCCTTTCCTGCCTGCATGATTTTAAAATCGTCCACCGTGACATCAAGCCGTCAAATATCCTTGTGTCCCATGACGGCATTGCAAAAATCGGCGATTTCGGCCTTTTTCAGCGGCCCGGAGAAAAGTTCAGGCAGCCGGAAAACCTGCATGTGGGCTCCCCCTATTATTCCGCGCCGGAGCAGGAAAATGACCCGGATTCCGCCACAGCGCAATCAGACCTCTACTCTGTTGGCGTGATGCTTTTCCGTATGCTCACCGGAGCATTGGCCGGACCGGGCGGCTTTGTCCTTTCCCGCCTGGTTCAAGACCCGGACCCGGACCTGGAAGCCCTTGTGGCAAAGGCCACGAATCTTGCGCCTGCCAAACGCTTTGAAAATGCCAGGGAAATGCGCAAAGAGGTTCGCCGGGTCCGAAACCTGCTTGAAAAACGGCAAAAGGGCGCTGTCTGCCGGCTGGAAGTGAAAGCCCCTGACAGCCTTATGATGGGCAAGGCAAAGGGATTTTTCCGCTCGGCTCCGGTGAAGGTACACGCCAAAAACGCCCGGAGCTTTTTCGGCCTGGATGATCTGTGGAGGCCTTTGCCCGGCCCCATGCCTGTTTTGGAGGCTGACGGAAAAACGGTTCTTGATAAGGGAACCGGCCTTGTGTGGCAGGCCCAATGCACGGATTATCCCCTTTCGTGGCAAAGGGCGCAGGCTTTTGTGGCGGAGCTGAATAGCAAAGGGCTGCCGGGGCTTTCAGGGTGGCGGCTTCCCACCGTTGAAGAGGCTGTTGGCATTCTGGCCCCCAGGCCGGTGGACATGGACCGCTGCCTGCCGGAAGTTTTCGGCAGCCTGCCGGACTGGCTGTGGACTTCAGACAGAAAATCCTTCACCGCAGCATGGAGCATCAATCCAAAAATGGGTTTTGTGGCCTGGCAGGATGTCACCGCCCTGTGCTCCGTGCTGGCTGTGACAGGGCAGTCCAAAAAGCCGTGACAGGAGAGTGTTGAAGCCCGGGCAAGCCCGTTTATTGCTGCTGCCGGTCACAGGGGGCGTTCCTGCCTTCTCTGGTACTCGATATAGCTCACCGCGTGATCTATCATGGACTGGATATGGGTATCCATGAGACGGAGCTGGTTTAAAATATCCAGGTGCATCTGGTGGGAGGCAATGCTTTCCCGTATTCCCTTTGCCATGCGCTGGTAGTGGATGGCCCTGGAGAGCTCCGCCCGCTCCTCAAGAATCTGCTTGGCCTGCTTCAGTTGGGGCAGGTTGGTCAGGTCCGGCTGGGCAATGAATTTCACGGAAGCCCTGAAGCCCTCCAGAAGCGCGTCAAAAAGCTTTTGCAGCTCCTCAATGCCTGCGTCCGAAAACCACACCTTTTCCTCAATCCTTTTCAATGCAATGCGGCTTGTCATGGTTTCCAGAAGGTCGCCCAGGTGATCCAGATCCGAAATGATGGATGCCAGCATTCGGGCCTCTAGTGTCTGCTGCTCGTTCAAGGGCTTTTGCATGACCTGGGAGAGATAGCGGTTTGCCTCTCCTATAAGCCTGTCCACATTGTCGTCTGCTGCCACCACCTTTGTTATGAGCCTTGCATCGTTGTGCACAAAGCCTTTGAATGTGTCATGAATCATGGCCTCAACAAGCTCGGCGATGTAGATCATCTCCAGGCGCACCCGCTCAACGGCCAGGGCAGGGGTGTGCATTAGGTTCCAGTCCAGATACTTTGGCTTGACGATTTCGCTGAACTCCGCCGCAGTCACCGGCAGCACAATGTTGGCAAAGGCTGCTATCTGCCTTGTGAAGGGCAGAAAGAGCAGGGCTGCGCCAATGTTGAAAAGAGTGTGCGCATTGGCTATCTGCCTGGGCACGACCGTGGCTGGGTCTGCTGAACCGGGTATGGCCTGCACAAGGGCCGCAAGCTGCGGGATGAACAGAAAAAAGACCCCCACACCGGCCACATTGAAAAATGTGTGGACAAAGGCCACCCGCTTTGCCTCCCGCGAGGCCTGAAGGCTTGCCAGATAAGCTGTGATGCAGGTTCCTATGTTGGCGCCGAAAATCAGCGGAATGGCAGCCTCAAGGGTTATGAGGTTCTGCTGGGCAAGGGCGATGACAATTCCGGCAAAGGCTGCGCTGGACTGGATGAGGGCTGTCAGGACCGTGCCTGCCAGTATTCCCAGAAGCGGCCTGCCCCCAAGGCTCACTATCCCGTTCGTGAACCAGGGCTCCTGGCGCAGGGGCTCCATTGCGCCGGACATAACGCCCATGCCAAGAAAAATGAAGCCCACGCCCACAATGCCGTAGCCTATCCATTTAACCCTGCGGGCCTTGCTCACGGTGCGCACCAGAAAGCCAGCCGCCACGATAAAAAGGCTGTAATCGGTCATTTTGAAGGCAATTAGCTGGGTGGTGACGCAACTGCCTATGTTTGAGCCGATGATCACGCTAACCGACTGCACTGCGTTGATGAGATGCGCCTGGGTAAAGCTCACCACAAGCACTGTGGTGGCGCTTGAGCTCTGCATGAGAACCGTTACCACAATGCCGCCCAAGGCTCCGAAAAGGCGGTTTCTGGTCACAGCATACAGAAAGTCGCGCATACTGTTTCCAGCGGACTTGCGCATGTTTTCCGCAACCATCTCTATGCCCAGCAAAAAAACTGCAAGGCCCGCAAACAGCCCCCCGAAAACCCCCAGCGAATTCAAGGAAATGCCCGGCTGGGCAGCCAGAAGGATGCCGGGCAGAAGGGCAAAAAAGGCGCAGGCAAGCCCTGCCCGGACAAGGATTGATGGCACAAGGCGCATGGAGCGCTCCGCAAGGTAAAGGAAAATGCTGATAAGAGCCCCGGCTTTCTGAAAGAAAACCTGTTCAAAACAAATTAGCAAAACTGAAGGTTTTAAGAAAGGCGCTTTTCTTGCCGGGCGGCAGGCTGCGATTTATAACAATTAAAATCCAAAAAATCAGCATATTACAACTAAATTTATAATAAACCTTCATTGACTGGCAGGCAGATATCCTATACACAGACAAAAGGGAGGAATTCCGTGCAACACGAAAAGAGCAAAAGAATTATTGTGATTGCCGGGCCAAATGGGGCAGGCAAGACCACCTTTGCCGAAGAGTTTTTGCCCAAGGAGGCCAACTGCCCCTATTTTATCAATGCAGACCTCATCGCTGCAGGACTGTCGCCCTTTGCCCCTGATAAACTGTCCATAAAAGCAGGAAAAATCATGCTTGCCCAAATTCACGAATATACCCGCAGGGGAGAAAGTTTTGGCTTTGAAACCACCCTTGCCGGAAGAGGTTACGCCAAGCTCATTGTGGATTGGCAACGGGCAGGGTATCTGATAAAATTATTTTTTCTGTGGCTGCCCACACCCGAACTTGCCATAGAGCGTGTCAGGCAAAGGGTCAACGCCGGCGGCCACAATGTGCCGGAGCAAACCATACGCAGGCGTTTTGCAGCAGGCTGGACCAATTTTCAATCCCTGTACAAACCCCTGGTTGATCAATGGAGCCTGTACGACAATTCCGGACAACTTCCCAAACTGATTGAGGAATATAAGAACCCATGACAGACAAGATAAAACCTGCAAATAAAAATGACGGCCAGAGGGATCCCGATATGGTGGGTGCGGATGCCGCCATTAAAAGGGCGGCGCAGCTGGCCCGCCATAGGGCCATGGCCGCAGGAACCGGCATTGTCGTGATGATTGACGGCAAAATAGTTGAAATCCCGCCGGACACACCTGTCTGATATCCGTCTTAATATAAAAGACAACTCCGGCAGGCTTGAACTGCCTTTTCCTTTTCAGAAAGAGGGGGTTTTTCATGCAAACGCTTTGGGGCGGCGACTTGGTTAATGCCCTTGAAAAGATAAAGGACAAAGGGCTTCCGGTTGCGGGCTGTTTTCCCCTTTATCCGCCCGAGGAGCTTGTTCACAGCATGGGAATAAGCCCTGTGGTGCTGTGGGGCCTTGGAGGCGGCTCAAATGAGCTTTCCCTTGCAGACGCCAGGGTGCAGAACTTTGTCTGCGCCGTGGGCAGGCGGCTTTCCCAACTGGTGCTTTCGGATGCAGGCGCAAACCTGGATGCAATTTTCTCTTACAATGCCTGCGACACCTTGAGAAACCTGCCTGAAATACTTGCAGCCGGAGTCAGGGAGCAGGGCGGAAAGATAAGCCGGTTTTCCCTGCATGTTCCGGCAATATCAATGCAACGCCCTGAAACAAAAAGTTATTTTGCTAACAACATAAGGCAGTGCATTAAGGACCTTGAGGCTGTTGCCCCCAGGCCCTACAGCACGGAAAACTTTTTGCAAAGCATTGCCCTTTACAATGAGTGGCGGGCCCTTGGCAGGGAGCTTGACATTGCAAGCGGCAAAGGCAATCTGCCGTTTGAAATGCTTGTCCGCCTTGCCCTGGAAGCTGCCTTCCTTTCGGTTGAGGAGCGCCTTGCCGCGGGAAAGGCCCTGCTCAAGCATGCTGTCGGCAACCCGCCCCCCAAAAACGCGGTTCCTGTGCTCTTGAGCGGCATAATGCCGCCCCCGCCTGCTTTTTTGAAGGTCATTGAAGAATCCGGCCTTTTTGTTTGCGGCAATGATCTGGCCCCCCTCTGGCGAACCTGGGCGCACAGCCCCAGGCCTGCCGATGCCCCGGAGTTTTATGCGGATTTCTACTCGAACCATTTTCCCTGCTCCACCCTGCTGCCCACAGCCGATGCCCGGCCCGCGGCCCTTGTTGAGCTTGCCGGGCAAAGGGGGGCAAGGGGTGTTGTTTTCATAGGCGAAAAGTTCTGCGAGTACGAATACTTTGAGTTCCCGCACATGGAAAAGGTGTTGAACAGGGAGGGCCTTGCCACCCTGTTGCTGGAGTTTTCGGTTGACGACATTGCCAATGTGGCCCAGCATTCCACGCGGATTGAGGCCTTTGCCGAATCCCTTGCAGGTTAGGCCGTTTTCCAAGGAGAAAATCATGAGCCGCAGCAAATCCCCGGCCTTTGCCAACCTTTCGCAGATAATGCGGGACGGTTACATGGATTTTCACAGCCGGGCCGCCAACGGCGCGTTTGTGGTCTGGATAGCCATAATAGTCCCTGCCGAGATTTTTGCGGGTTTCGACAATGTGGTCTATGCGGTCCCTGAAAGCCACGCTGCCATGAGCGCGGGCAAGGGCGTGGGCGGCCTGCAATGCGAAAAGGCCGAGCGCCTGGGCTACTCCATGGATCTGTGCAGCTATGCCCGCATTGACATGGGGACTGCCTTTGACAACGGCAAGGATTCCCCCACCTTCGGGCTTGGCCGGCCCAACCTTCTGGTTTCCGACAACAACAACTGCTCCCTGCTGGTTAAGTGGTTTGATGTGTACCGCAGGGAATGGAATGTGCCGCACCTTCTTTTGGATGTGCCGTTCTGCTACGGCCCGCAGAAGCCTGTTGACACCCTTTACATTGTGGAGCAGTTCAAGGGCCTCATAAGCGAAATCGAGCGGCTCTCCGGCCAGGATTTCGACATGGAAAAGGTTCGCCGGGCAATGGAGTACACTGCAGAGGGCCTTGCCCACTGGAAGCGCTTTCTGGAATTTGCAAGGCACAGGCCTTCGGGGATAACGGTATTTGATTCCTTTGTGCAGATGGCCCCGTTCCTGACCCTCCGGGGAACCCCCCAGTTTGCAGCCCATTACAAGCTGCTTGCCGATGAGACCCGGCAGAGGGTTGAAGATGGCGACTTTCCGGTTCCCAATGAAAAGTTCCGCCTTCTGTGGGACAACATCGCACCCTGGCATCAGTTGCGTGCCATGTCAAAACGACTGGCGGAGCTGGGTGCAAACATCGTGGCTGCTCCCTACACATCCTGCTTTGGCTCCCTTGAGGGCGGGCACGGGCTTTATCCCTACAAAAAAGGGGATGACCCCCTGACCTACCTTGCCCGCACCCAGAACAACACGGTCTGCCCCTATGGCCTTGCCCTGCGGGAAAAGGCAATGGGCAGGGCCATTGAGGAACTTGCCATTGACGGCGTTGTCTTTGCCAGCAACAGAAGCTGCAAGGTTTTTTCCCTGATGCAGCTTGACGAGAAGATGGCTGTTGAAAAAAAGTACGGTATTCCGGCGGTCATGATTGATGTGGATCATGCTGATGTGCGCAAGTATTCCGAATCAGCCGTTTTTTTGCGCCTGGAGGCCCTGCTGGAAAACATCGAGGCTGCCAGGGGCTGTTAACTTTTCTACAAGAAACCGGCGCGGATCTGCCGGCCCAGGACGAAAGAGCTGAAATGCACCATAAAAAGCGGATACTGGTCACAGGCGGCGCGGGCTTTGTGGGGTCGCATCTTTGCGGGCGGCTTCTGGAGCAGGGGGCAAGGGTGCTGTGTGTGGACAACTTTTACACCGGCAGCGAAAACAATGTTCTTCATCTGAAGGATAACCCGGATTTCGAGCTGCTGCGCCACGACATAATCCAGCCTCTTTTTGTGGAGGTGGACCAGATATACAACCTTGCCTGCCCTGCTTCTCCGGTTCATTACCAGAGAGATCCCATCTGGACCATCAAAACCAGCATTCTTGGAAGCATGAACATGCTGGGTCTGGCCCGCAGGCTGGGGGCAAAGATACTTCAGGCTTCAACCTCCGAAGTTTACGGGGACCCGGATAAGCATCCCCAGGCGGAGTTCTACCGGGGCTCTGTGAACTGCATTGGGCCAAGGGCCTGCTATGATGAAGGCAAACGGGCCGCGGAAAGCCTTTTTTTCGACTACCGCAGGCAGCACGGTCTTAAAATCAAGGTGGCCCGCATTTTCAACACCTACGGGCCCAGGATGCATCCCGATGACGGCAGGGTTGTGTCCAATTTCATTGTCCAGGCCCTTACAGGAAAGCCTATCACCATATACGGAGACGGCTCCCAGACGCGCTCTTTCTGCTTTGTGGACGATCTGGTGGAAGGCCTTGTCCGGCTCATGGAATCGGATGATAAAGTCACCGGGCCTGTGAACCTGGGCAACCCAGGGGAATTCACCATTCTGGAGCTGGCCCATAAGGTTCTCCAGCTCACAGGCTCAACAGCTCCCCCCTGTTTCAAGCCTCTGCCCGAGGATGACCCCAAAAGGCGGCGGCCCGACATAGGCCTGGCAAAAGAACTGCTGGGCTGGGAGCCTTTGGTGCCTCTGGACCAGGGCCTCAAG
>Ga0351965_1092_pt1 | contig 24233 bp, 22 predicted proteins | sample TotcelT113001K13_FD_206839 | JGI IMG/M metagenome (GOLD analysis project Ga0351965, IMG submission 206839) | Enriched cells from coal bed in the Powder River Basin, Montana, United States - Total cells T11 rep3 HSBNCT.T11.300.1.K13 ... | reverse complement strand
TTACATCATCCCCCGTAAAGGGAATAAAGTCATAGGCAATATTGTGGACAGTGATGTTTCGATTGTATATCATCAGGGAGACTTCATCAGTGATGAGAAATAGATTGTAATGGAAGTTTTTCAAATCTTGAATAGAGATATCATCACCCCAGCTAAAAAGGTATTTGGCTGTGAACTTGGATGGATCGGAGACTGACTTGGATAGATGAGTAGTTTGAAGCTTCAAGGAGGGTTTGTTGGTGCTTTGATGAATGTGTTGATAAACATAAGCAAGAACACGTTGATACAGGTCGGGCCAATTGCCCAAAATATAATCTCTTTGATTAATCCATGTTGATCGTTGCGCGCGAAGCCCTGAATATGTTAAACGTTTGTTGCCGCATAAGTTAGGATAATGGTTATCATCTACAAGATATAGAACAGTATCAATGTTGGCATTGTTTTGCTCAAGCTCTTTAATAAAAGTAAGAGAATACCTCAGCAAATCATAAGTCGCATGGAAGTATTCCACCAGATGACGGCGTGGAGAAGGATCTGTCGCAGAAAAGGACCTGGCGGGAAGCAAAATGATGCATCCAGCTATAACAAGAGCTACGAATAAACTCGTAAAAAGCTTCATCTATGCCTCCTTTTCTCTTTGCTTTGCATATTTATTTCCTCATTTTATACGGGAAGAACTCATCAAAGGGGTACTATTTGCTTTCTGGAAGAAGCTTAACTAATTTTCCATCCCTGTAAAGTGTTAGAAAACCTCCCTGAGGAGTGGAATGAATTCTGGCAGTATCGGTACCTGCAACATTGGAAAGATCTAAATTTCCTCCATGATCACCTGCATACAATCCACATACCACTTGATCCAGTTTGTTCTTGATGTAGAAAGCTCCCCCTCCAGTGTATATCATATGAGGATTTAACACTATCCTCTCTTTCTCCTCGTAACTATACAGCGTTAAGGAACCGTAACCACTGATTTGAGCAACTAACCTGTCTTCTGTATCTCGAAACTTAAGACCTTCTTCAGGAATGATTATGTTACTGAATTCTGGTTTGTCCAACTTCTTTTCAAGAGCAAGCAAAGAATTACTCATGGATTGAAGCTTGTTTGAAAAAAAGATAAACAAAGTAGCATTAGAAATTATGATCAGCAAAATACAGACTATTAGACTCTTACTTTTCATGTATCACTTCCTTTTTAAACACAGCATCCCTGGAGAGTTTGATTTTACCTTGGTCGATTCTATATTTGCACTATTCATCGATGCATTCATCGATGATTGCTCCTGCTTTAGCATATTGGCAACAAGGTATAGTGTAAATCCTAATGAGCAAGCGTCAAGGAAATAAAAAAAAAGAGGGAGCCGGGAAGGCTCCCTCATGATACAAGGGGACGGGGGTGTTGACTCAAGAATACCAATGACGTAAAATTCTCTTGAATACTGCATAAAGAGCAAATCATACAATACTCGTAATCACCTAAAAAACGAATATTTTCTGTCAACCAACTTCGAAGTATTAGCGAAAAAAGCTACATGAACAAAGAATATATACGTTATTTGTCTGATTTTTAAAAAAACTAGAAAACAAAAAAACTAATAAAAAGCACCACATAACCCTACTATGACTAATTATATGGTGCACTGAAAATACAATTCCAGTTTGATGTTGTTTGATCCTGGATAAGATTAAAATCCTTACTATGACTATATTTGATTGAGTAAAAAATGAGTCAACACCCCCGTCCCTCTGACTCAAAATAAAAAGAGGGAGCCGGGAAGGCTCCCTCGGAGGGTGAAACTTGCTTACTGAAGACTAAGGGATCGGTTTAGGGATTGGGTTTTTCGCCCTGTCCTCCGCGTCCACCTTTGCCTCCGCGTCCAGATCCGTCACGGGGGGGATTGCCATCGCAATTTCTTCCGCCTCTGCAGTTTTCCATGTATTTGACTTTCTGGGCATCGGTGAGCTCATTATAGATGGAATCTTGTGAGGATTGACGAATGACTTGCATTTCTTCGCGAGTTTTCTTCATCTGATCAATAAGGGCCTGAGCTTTTTCATCGGTATAATCTTTGGACCATTCCAATTCTCTGAGTGAGCCCATGGTCTGATGCATGGCCTGCATTTTTGCAGTAGCTTCTTGATTGCTGCTTTTTAGTGTAGTTTGAATCTTGGCAATTTGAGCATCAGTGAGTTCTAAAACTGTTGCCCATCCTACGGTTTTGCGGTTGGAAGCACCGGGGCCACCTTTTGCATAGGTCAGGGAAGCAGTACCTATTAGTACTACGAGAGCCAGACTTGCGAACATTGTCCATTTTTTCATTTTAAAAACCTCCTTAAATGTCTTTACCCTTAATACGCCAGAGAAGTAAAAGAAATGTAAAGTAGATGTGAAGATATTGTGATTTGATGAAATCATTGTTTTTTGATATAATTAGCTTTAGTTTTGACAACTTATAGAGTGCGGAGGAGCGATGTATGCGTATGCGGTATATGCCTGAGGAGGCCTTGATACCGTAAAGGGGTAGATCGCCGAAGGAAGTGTTTTCCTCAAAACACTTGCCTGGGGATGCATGGGATACATGCATCACTGTCATGAAGCAATGTTTGCTTCCTGAAGAGCCGACTAAGTATGCATGAAACCTTTTTCTTGCTTAGGCCAGCGTTTCTTCAGGAAACGCTTTTTTTATTGGTTTTGAAGGAGGTTTTATGAGAATAGGAATAGTTGGCGCTACAGGGTTGACGGGCAAAACCCTGCTGGATATTTTAGCGCTTGCCCCCGAGCCTGTTGATATGGTCTATCTGACTGCATCTGAAGCTTCGGTAGATCAGCATATAAGTTTTCGCAAGCAGGATTTGAAAATTTCTGCTACAAGCCTGGATTTGCTCAAAGAATCAGTTGATGTGGTATTTTTTGCTACTTCCACTGATTTGTCTTTGCAATGGATTCCTGTGGTGAAAGAACGGGCTCGATGGATCATTGATCTCTCCAGCGCCTACCGTATGGAGGCTGATGTTCCCTTGCTGGTACCTGGAATCAATGACCATACCCTGGATCAAACAGGAGGCTTGATTGCCAATCCCAATTGCAGTACTATCCAACTTCTTCGAGCTTTGTATCCTATCCATCAGGAGTATTCCATTCAAAAGATCGTGGTGGCTACCTACCAATCGGTTTCAGGCATGGGTCAAGGCGGTCTGGATCGTATGCAAAAGGAGGAAGAGGGCTTGCTGTTTCCTTCTGAAATTCCTTTACATCGCAATGTCATTCCCTGGATTGGGCCTCGCACCAAAGATGAGCTATGCGATGAAGAGCAGAAAATGATCGAGGAAAGCCGTAAAATATTTTCATACCCGTCGCTTGCGGTATATCCCACTACTGTTCGGGTGCCAGTGGCCATCAGCCATGGGGAAGCTGTGTATGTGGAGACTGCACAAGAGATGCAAGCCAGCGAAGTGATTGATCGTTGGAAGCAAACTCCCGATCTGCTTTATTCGGAAGACTTTAGCTACCCGCTTCAATCCAGTGGGAGTAACATGGTTTGGCTGAGTCGTTTGCGTCTTCCCGACCCTCGGGTGATGCAATTTTGGTGCACTGCAGACAATCTCAGGGTAGGGTCTGCCTGGAATGCCTATCGAATTTTGAAGCTGTTGAATGACAGGAGTTTGATATGATTCGTGCGGATGCAGTGGGCAATACCTTTTTGATCGTGGAGGATGCGCTAGCTCATGAAGATCGTCCTGCCTGGATACTTGCTCAACAGGTACAAGAAGACGGCGTGATTTGGGTGGATGAAGAGGCAGGGGGCTTTTCCATGGATTATTACAATCGCGATGGATCCCGGGCAAGCCTTTGCGGCAATGGTAGTCGGAGCGTGATTTGCTATCTCTTGCGCCAAGCCAAAATCAAAGTTTGCGAGTGGGTAGAGCTTCATACCGACGCTGGAACTCTCTTGGGAATGGCCATATCTTTAGAGGAGGCTATGATATCCATGCCTGTGGTGGAAAATATTTCTTCGGTAGCTTGCCTGTCTTACTCTGGGCATTTGCTGAAGGTGGGAGTACCTCACGCAGTATTTGAAGTTCCGCGTTCTGAATTGGACAGTGTCTGCATGGAAGAATGTTTTAAGAGCTTGACCACTCATCCTGCTTTGCCGGAAGGGGCGAATGTAAATTTCTACTCTATAGACGGGGAAAATATTTTCAACCGAACCTTTGAGCGAGGAGTGCTTGCCGAAACGCTGTCTTGCGGGACGGGAAGTGTTGCAGTAGCCTGGGTGCTTCATTCTCATGCTCCAGAGCCGTCAAGGACTTATAAGATACATACCCGGTGGGGATGCCTGGAAGTTTTGGTCAATGATAAACAATTTTTTTTGAAAGGAAAGGTGGAATTACATGAATTGGTTTAAAGGAACGGGCACGGCTTTGGCCACGCCCTTTATGGAAGATTTTTCTATCGATATGAGCAGTTTTGATCGCTTGCTTCAGGAGCAAAAGAAAGCTTATATAGATGCGTTGGTTTTGATGGGCACGACGGGGGAGTCTCCGGTGATCAGCTTTGAGGAACGCGCACAGTTGATTCGACGGGCAAAAGAGCTTTTGGGAGGCTCGATGCCTTTGATCGTAGGCACAGGCAGCAATAATCCTGCTGTAGTGCTGGAGAATAACCGCCAGGCAGAAGAGCTGGGTGCTGATGCTATTTTATTGGTTAATCCTTATTATAACAAGAGTACCCAGGAGGGTCTGATTGATTTTTATACCTATATTGCCGGGCAGACCAAGCTTCCCGTGATGTTGTATAATGTACCCTCCCGCACTGGGATGAACATATTGCCCGAAACGATGGTGCGTATTCATCAGCAGGCTCCCAATGTGTCTGCCATCAAAGAAGCCAGTGGAGATATTTCTCAGATTGCCCGGTTGATGTCGCTGAAACCCTCTTCGTTGGAGGTTTTTTCGGGAAATGACGACCAAACCCTGCCTATTATTGCTCTGGGAGGTAGAGGAGTGGTTTCGGTGGCTTCCAATGTGGCACCTATGGAAATGAAAGCGATGAACGACGAACTTCTGAGTGGTGACTGGGCCAAAGGAAGAGAGCAGTTTTTAAAGCTCTTCCCCTTGATGAAGGATTTATTTATTGAAACCAGCCCTTCTCCATTAAAGTATGCGCTTTCATGCCGTGGCTGGTGCAAAAATGTTTTGCGAAGACCCTTGATCAAGGCTAGCGAAAAAGTAGAGAAAATTCTTCGTGCTGATCTGGAAAGCTTGGGACTCTCATGAACTTTGGTATCATAGGATCGCAAGGACGGATGGGCAAAGAGCTTCAGGCATGGTTTGAAGCTCAGGGGCATCAGATAAGCTATCGAAAGGATATTGAAGAAGAGATCCTGAAGGCTAGCCCTGACTGTCTGATTGATTTTTCCAAGGCAAGCGCTTTGGAAGAGACTCTAAAATTGGCGCATCGCTTTTCCTGCCCCCTGGTATTGGGCACTACCGCTCTGCAGGAAGAGCACTGGGATCTGCTAAGAAAAGCTTCGCAAGAGCTGGCAGTTTTTTATAGTGCTAATTATTCTATGGGGATACAGCTTTTTCATCGCATGCTCCGAGCTATTAAAGATCATCTTGGTTCCTGGAGTATGGAGATGATTGAAATTCATCATTGTCAGAAAAAAGATAAACCCTCGGGCACTGCCCTGGCTTTGCAGGAGAGTCTTGGACAAAAGCTGGATATACATTCACTCAGAATGGAAGGAGTTCCGGGAGAGCATAGCCTCATCCTGACTCAGGCTGGAGAGGTTTTGCGCATAGAACATCAGGCTTTATCTCGCACGGTGTTTGCCCAGGGAGCTTTGCTGTGTGCTCTATGGTTGATGAAGCAAAAGCCAGGTTTATACTCGATGGATGATTATCTGGGTCAGGAAAAAGGAGCATAACCATGGACACTGAAACTATCATTCGTACTATTGCTCAAGCAGTTAAGACAACACCCGTAAAAGCTTATCTGAAAGGAAGCTTTTCTGAGGAGGATTTGAATGGATTTGAGTATTATCGAGGGATGGATTATTGCTTGATCTTTGCCGATTGGAAGGAGCTTAAACCCTGGCTGGAAAAGAACAAAGAGCATATACAGGGGCAGCGAATTGAATGGGATCGAAAAAATTCGGCTATCCCCATGAAGAATATCCTGGAATGTCATGCGCGAATTGAGCCAGGGGCCATTATCCGTGATATGGTGGAAATTGGTGAGCATGCAGTGATTTTAATGGGAGCTATTGTCAATATTGGCGCTGTGATTGGTGCTGAAACCATGCTGGATATGAATGTGGTGGTTGGAGGCAGAGCACAAATTGGCAGGAAGTGTCATATTGGCGCAGGATCGGTGATTGCTGGGGTGGTGGAGCCTGCCAGTGCTGTCCCTGTGATCATAGAGGATGAAGTGATGATTGGGGCGAATGCAGTGATTCTGGAGGGGGTCAGAGTGGGAAAAGGTGCGGTAGTAGCCGCTGGCGCTGTCGTGATTAGGGATGTTCCTCCTTTTACCGTGGTGGCGGGAGTTCCTGCTCGGGAGATTAAGACGGTGGATGCCAGGACGCAGGACAAGACCGCCATTCAATCTGCCCTAAGGAGTCTGGAATAGCATGGAAACGGTAGTGCAAAAATATGGGGGAAGCTCTCTGCGGGATAGAGAACGTTTGGAAAAAGTCGCGGAAAGAATCTTAGCTTCCATAGAGGCGGGATTTCGAGTGCTTACCGTAGTATCCGCTATGGGAAGTACCACCCAGCAATTGATTGATTTATCGCGATCTGTGACCGACCATCCCCCTCCCAGAGAGCTGGATATGCTGTTGACTACGGGAGAGCAGGTATCAGCTTCGCTATTATGTATGGTGCTGGCTGAAAAAGGGGTAAAATGCAGATCAGTGAATGCTTTTCAGGCTGGAATAGTAACGGACAACAGCCATAATCGGGCAAAAATAAAGACGATTGACAAGGAACGACTTATGCGCTGGCTCACCGAGTATGAAGTTTTGGTCATCACTGGCTTTCAAGGCGTTACCGATCAAGGCGATCTGACCACTTTGGGGCGGGGAGGATCGGATACTACTGCGGTGGCTCTTGCAGCCTCTCTTGGCAGTTCCTGCGAGATTTATAGCGACGTGCCTGGAGTTTTTACTATTGATCCCAAGCGCTATCCTCTCGCCAGGAAGCTAGCAGTGATTAGCTATGACGAGATGTTGGAAATGGCAAGAACGGGCTCTAAAGTGCTCCATGATCGTTCGGTGGAAATTGCTAAAAAGTTTAAAGTACCGTTAACTTGTGCTTCAAGTTTTAGCGAAGAGGAGGGGAGTCGCGTGATTGAAGATATTGATTTGGAAAATTCGATGCCCGTAACTGGCTTGAGTGTTTTGGATCATCAGTGGCTGGTGAAGGTTACGATGCAAAGTGCTTCTGCGATTCAAGATATACGTTTGCTCTTTGAGCGGATGGATTTAAATATTGATATGATTGCCTTGTTTCAGAATAAGGGAGAATTTATCGTTTCTTTTACGGTATGGGAAGAGGATTGGGAAAAAGCAGGGGAAAAGCTGAGAGCCATCCAGGGGTCTTTGAATATGGCCTCGATGAACATCGAAAACCACTATAGCAAAATCACTTTAGTGGGCTCGCATATGCGGACTTCTGTGGGGGTTGCTTCTACCATTTTCAGTGTGATCCCTCCTGATCGGGTTTTCCTTATTACTACTTCGGAAATCAGCATTTCTCTGCTGGTTCGGACCGAGGAAAGCAACGAGATGATTCACGCCCTGGCAAAGGAGTTTGAACTATGACAGAACTTGTGGATTGGTACCCCTATTTTCCTATGCGTATATTGCGCGCCAAAGGGATGTATATGTTGGCGGACGATGGGAAGCGCTATATGGACACGTTCTCTGGGCTGGGAGTGCATTTGCTGGGACATGAGTTTGAGCCTCTGATGCAGAAAATGCATCGAAAAATGAGGAGATTTACCCATTTATCCAATTTCTTTAAAGATGAGGATCTGGAGCCTTGCGTGGAGAGTTTGATGGAGGCTTCGGGCTTGAGGGGTGGTGTTTTTTTTAGCAACTCGGGTACTGAAGCCAGCGAGTGTGCGATGAAGATCGTAAAAAAGCATGCAGGAGCTTCACGCAGAAAGGTGCTTTATTTTAAGCAGGCTTTTCATGGGCGAACCCTGGGGGCCTTGTCGGTCAATGGTTTTGAGGGATTGACCCAGGCTTTTCAGCCCTTGCTTCCTGATACGGTCAAATTGCCATGGAACGATCCTTTGGCTTTTAATGAATATATGGGCAAATTTGGAGAACAGGTGGTGGCAGTTTTTGTAGAAGTCGTGCAGGGAGCTGGCGGGGTAAGGGTATTGAGCAGGGAGATGATCCAGGCTTTGCAGGAATGGCGAGAAAAGACAGGCTTTTGGCTGGTGTGTGATGAAATACAGTCGGGTCTGGGTCGTACGGGAACCATGTTTTCGTATCAGCATGATGCTATGATTCCCGATATGGTGCTTTTGGGTAAAGGGCTTGGCGGAGGCTTGCCCCTTGGAGGGGTGATTCTGCATGAAAGGCTGAAAGGGAAGTTGCTGCCTGGAGATCATGGCTCTACTTTTGCTCCCAATCCGGTCGCTTTGGCTGGATGCAGGGTGCTTTTAAAGCGTTTGCCTGATTTGTTGCCCTTAGTGCAGGAATTGAGTGTTGAGGCAAATAGATTGATTCAGGAAGAGTTGGGAGCTTATATCACTGAGATTCGTGGCAAGGGCTATATGATTGGGGTAGAGCTAAAAGAAGCCATGCCTTCTTTGCGGATGCATGCCATGAAGTCGCAACAGCTCTTGCTTAATGTTTTGCAGGACCGGGTGGTACGTTTGCTACCTCCGCTAAATATTTCGTTGGCCCAATGGAAAAAGATGATTCAGCGACTGGCCTTATCGCTTGAGGTGCTTTCAGGATGTTAGCTCAGGTGGAAGCGCTGGCCTTAAAAGTAACTACTCCTTTTTATTGCTATGATGAAAGTAAGATCGATTTTCAGCTATCCCGGATGAAGGCTTTCTTTGAAGGCTTGGATGCCTTTCCTGGTTTTGCCATGAAAGCCAATGCCAATCCACATTTGATGAAGCTTTTTCTTGCCCAGGGGGTGGGGATGGATGTGATTTCAAGTGGAGAGTTTCTTTCTGCCCGATGTGCTGGAGCAGACCCAGCAAACCTTATCTGGAATGGCAACATCAAGAGTCTGGACGAGATGCGGTGGATGTGCCGGCAGGGTTTGGGATGGGTGAATGTGGATTCCTTTCAAGAGCTAAGACGGTGGAAAAGCCTTATGGATGAGGGGGTTGAACGGTTGCCAGGTCTTTTTGTACGTATTAATCCCGAAATTGCTGCAGATACCCATCCTTCGATTGCCACTGGGCTGGGGGTGCATAAGTTTGGTATCGGTCTGTACGAATTGGCAGAAGTGATGGCTTTTGCTCGTTTGTACGACTTGTCTATCAAGGGTTTGCACGTCCATATAGGCTCGCAGATTTGCGATTTCAAGACGCTGGAGAAGGCTTATGCCATGGTTTGTGAGGAAGCAACAAAGTACGGATTGAAGCATATTAATCTTGGTGGCGGCTGGGGAATCCCTTATGCAGAAGGCAGGGAGCTTGATTTATTGGAATTGCGTCGTGTGGTAAGGGATTTTTTGAAACCTTTTACTGTGTTTTGCGAGTTGGGCCGCTTTTTGATAGGAGAAGCAGGATACTATGTGGTGAGAGTCAGGGAAGTTCGGAAATCTGCTGGGGCTTGTTTGGTGATTACCGATGGGGGGATGCATCATTTACTTCGCCCTTCTTTGTATCAGGCAGAGCATGGTTTTTCTGTTTTTTCCCCCGATGGTGACGAAAAATCTAAGATGAAAGTGATGGGAAGGCTTTGCGAAAGCGGAGACGTGCTCATCCCTGAGACGATGGCTTGTTTGCCCCAGGAGGATTCGCTGATCGCCATTCACCAGGCGGGGGCTTATGGGTTTTCCATGGCGAGTCATTATAATGGCTTCCCTTTGCCTTCTGAATGGCTGTTGAAAAGCAGTGGTGAGTGGCAGTGCATACGCGAGCAGGAGGAGGCAGGAGCTTTTCTCCATGCAGTACCTGGGGGGATGGAATGTTAAGTCCCGTTGAGCTACGGCATTGGATGCAGGAGCACCCGGAGTTGGCTTTTCAGGAGCGCGGGATTACGGACTTGTTGTGTCGGGAGCTGTCTCTGTTGAACGGCTTGAGTCTGCTCCGACCATTGGAAACTGGCTTGGTGGCGGTTTATGAGCACTGCCCTAGGAAGCCTTTTATCCTTTTTCGTGCCGACCTGGATGCCCTGCCAGTGAGGGATGAAGTCAGTGGAGAGCTTGTGGCAAAGCATGTTTGTGGGCATGATGTGCACACGGCTATTTTGTATGGTTTGATCCTGCAGACTTTGGAAGAAGCTTACCCGGGTAACTTCCTCTTTGTTTTTCAACCTGCAGAAGAAGCGGGAGGGGGAGCTAAAAAGTTGCTCGATTCGGGGGTATTGGATAGCTTTCCTGTGGATTCGGCTTACGCACTGCATGTGTCGGATAAGTTTCCTCTGGGAGTGGTCGCAAGTGCAATGCCCACGCTTTTTTCTTCCTCGCAGGAGCTGGATTTACACTGGAAAGGTTGCCAGAGTCATATCACCCAGCCTGAAAAAGGGCGGGATGTTTGGAAAGCTTGTGTGGCTTTGGAGCAATGGAAGTCTTGCCAGCTGGAAGGAAAGGAAGAGGGCTTTTTTCTGGGGATAGGGCAGGTGGAAGCGGGAACGGTGCGTAATTGCGTGCCTGAGAAGGCAGTGATGCGCATGACTGCCCGAGGAAAGACTACCGAGATTTTACGCAGGGGTCTTGAAAAAGTACAGCAAGCGGTGAGGGAGATCAAGCTTGAGTGTGGAGTAGAGGCTACCTTGACGTATGGTACCTTTTACCCGGCTGTGGAGCAAAACCAGGACCTGTTTGACCGATGGATGAAGGTTTTTGGCAAGCAAGGGAAGGCAGTAGTATGCGACCCCGTCTGGGCAGCCGAGGATTTTGGCTATTTTGCACAACGGTATCCTGCCTGGATGTTTTGGCTGGGCACCCGTTTACCCGAAGAACCCGAGCTGGGCTTGCACCATCGTTCCTTTTGCCCCTCCGACCCCGTCATCCCCCTCGGCATCACCACCCTCTCAAAAATGAGACAGAGGGACGTGAGACAGAGGGACGGGGGTATTGACTCACTTTCCTCTTCCTGTTAGAATACTACTGTTCATCAAGTTAAACGTGGTATTGAGGTGATGATATGCCAAGAGTGGCAAGGAAGCTTAGTGCAAGTGGGATCTATCATGTGATGGTTCGGGGAATCAATCGGCAAGATGTTTTTCTTGATACTGAAGATGTAAAACGGTATCTTCACGCTCTTGAAAAATTAAAAAAAGATACGAACTTCTCACTTTATGCCTATTGTTTCATGAGCAACCACGTTCATTTGTTGATAAAAGAGGGCTCTATTCCTTTAGGCTTACTGATGCGACGACTTGGGAGTAGCTATGTTTTTTGGTACAACCGGAAATACGATCGTATAGGCTACTTGTTTCAAGATCGTTATAAAAGCGAGACAGTTGAAGACGAATCCTATTTTCTCACCGTTTTGCGTTACATTCATCAAAATCCCATAAAAGCTGGATTAACAAAGAGGATTGAATCTTACCCATGGAGCAGCTATCCTGACTATTTGTCAGGGAAGGGCTTTACAGACTCTGAAGTACCTTTAGCTATGTTTGATACTAATCGAAAGAAAGCGAAAAAGGAATTCATCGATTACCATCGACTCATCAATGAAGATCACTGCCTGGAAGTAGATGGGAAGCAGCTTCTTTCAGACCAGGAAGCTGAGAAAATCATTACTAAGTTGTGTCATATCAAACAATGTTCAGATTTACAAGATTTGAGTAAAGTGCTTGCAAGTGAGTATTTGAGACGCTTAAAAGAGATTAACCATCTTTCTGTACGTCAAATAGAACGTTTGACTGGAATTGATAGAAATATCATCGATAGAGCTTAAGAGGATTATCGAAGTGAGACAGCACCCCCGTCCCTCTGTCTCATCATTCAGGGTTGGTGTTTTTCCATTGAAGCTCGAGGGTTTTGTTGAAATACTGGTAGACTAGCGAGATGAGCAGTAGGAATACGCCAAAAGCAAAGTAGGAAATGATTTTCCAAAAGGCTGTGAGCCCTGAAAGGTCGAGAAAAACAAGTTTAGCAATCGCTAGAATAGTCAAACCCAGACCATATTTTCTGAGTAGGGAATAAGATTTGCTGAATCCATAGATTATCATCAGCACAGCAGTCAAAACATAGACTAAGCTAACGGTAAGACTCTGAAAACTCATATTGAATTGAGTTATAAGCGTTTGTGTGAAAAGAAGTAAAAAATAAGCACTGAGTACCAGGGGAAGAAGTTCAACCCTGATATAACGTTTAGCAACAAAACTACAAATGATCTCTTTGAGAGCAAGCAATGATAAGATACTCACTAATATTAAAATCATAGTACCCGTAAAATAAACTATCTTGGGCAGTGAATCATTGTAAAACGGTACAGGTCTATGGGTATAGTTTAGGATAAAGAGCCATATTATTCCGAAGCAATACAAGAAAGTAGAAATAACCTGCATGAAAGGATCTGATAAAGCCTTGACGTGTTGGAGGATATAAGCAATGATGAAGGTAAGCACAATGCTGATCGAGGCAATGAGGTAAAAGGGGTTATAGGAATTTTGGGGAAAGGCGTTGATGAGAAGAGTCCCCCATTCAGCTCTTACAAAATAGAGCACGAACAACCAAGCATTGATGGCTGTAAGATAGGCGAATATTTTTGCAGTAATGTGATTAAGATTCTTTTTGATGCACAGAGAGGCAACAACTGAGATACTGCCAAGAGTTATGGCAAAGTACTTAAAAGTAAAGAGCTTGATTTGAGGGCTGTGATGAAGGTAGGGAAACAAATAAGCATAAAGATCAAACAGGATAAAACTGCCTAAACAAAGCAGGTAAGCCGCCATTCCAAACCATGTAAAGTTCTTTTTTTCTTTCAAGATGCCATAATTCGCTAGCACTACTCCTTCTACGAGCCATCCAAGAGATAGCCAGGTTTTGTCGAATTGATAGGGGATAAAGAGCAAGACAAAGGATAAACTGGTGAGGTAAAAAAGTTCTCGCATCAGCTTTTCCTGGGGCATTTTTTGTTTAAGTAAATAGGCAAGAGCAAGGTAGATCAAGGCGAAACAAATAGCCATCAAACCGTTGTAAGCTGTAAGTTGCAGTTTAAAGAAAGTAATGTTGAGCAATATAGTGCTAAGTAGGGTGTTGCTTGCGATGAGGATCATGTCATGGGTTGAGCACAGCACCTTTTTCCTATAACTTGTGGCAAGAGGAATGAGGGTGTAGAGCATGAAAACCAAGAAGAGATATACGAGAAGTATAAGTTCAGCCGTGCTAAGGGTTTGGGGGTTATTTCTCCCTGTAAGAATAAGCCTCATAAGGTAGATGTTGGCTAAAAAGTTGAACATGAAACCAACATAGTTGCTTGCATGCCATTTTCTATGAGTCGAGATTGAGAGTAGGAAAAAATGAAGGAAAAAGAAATAGACCATCAGGAGAAAGGGAGGCATTCTTGGATCACTGAGGGTAACGACGGGAAGATATCCTCCCGTTAAAGCAAAAATAGCGATGCTTTGAGACTGGTACCTAATCGAAAGAAAGAAGGCAAGTACCGTAATCAGGATGCATAGGTAAAGAGCAGTTTCAATAGGAAGGATTTTTAAGCTGAGATAGCTCATGGAGGTGGCAACATACAGGATAGCTACCCCTCCACCGGTAAGAGCTAATGAAAAAATGGTAGAAGTTTTGCTATTGAGCCATTCTCCGATAAATAAAAGGAAGCAAGCAATTGCATAAATGACTATGCCTTTTGCGACGGGACCCAACATTACGTAGCCATGACGGGACAAAGCGATGACTGCGACAATTAGAAAAAGAATTCCCAGTTTGCTCATAAGGTTTAAGCCAATCAGCGATTCCAGATTATTCTTTTTCAGGCTGGCTGAGAGTTCTGCTTCGCTGAGTTTTTCTTCTTTAAGGTCGGAATACTCAGATTCCTGCTGTTTTAAGAATTGGGACGATTGCCTGAGAAAGTCTTCCTGGGCCTGGGCAACAAGGGTATTGATTTTTTTCCTGAGAGCTTCTAACTCCTGGAAGATCTCAGTTTCGGAGGCTATTTTGTTTTTTTTAAGCTGATCACAAAGCTCATTAATTTTGCTTTCACTTCTTTTTTCAAAGGCTTTCAGGCGATTTAACTCACCCTGGCTTTGAGCAGTAAAATATAGTTCTGAGCGTTTTTTGACAGCAGAGAGTAAGGTCAGTTTTTCGTTGTAGATTTGTTCGTATAAGGCGTTTTTAAGTTTTTGATTTTCGTCTGTCAGGATTTCGTTACTGCTTTTTTCTTGCTCAAGAGCAGTTCTTGTTTGGTCTAAATCTTCTTTTATCCTTTTATTTTCATTTACCAGATCTTGTGTTTCCAGTGCGTGGATTTCAGTTTCCAGGTCGGATACCAGCTTTTTTTGATGCCTTAAAATGCTTTTTATTGGATCAGTCAATGACATAAAAAACACCTCCAAGAGGCTCATTCAATTTAGATAAACGCTTATATGGTAATACAAAGTAAAAAAAAATCCAGCAATAGTTTAGCGCAAAGACTAAACTCCCCCAGTATTGGCTTGTGGTACAATTTTAAAAAATAAGCAGTGGAGGAAATAGATGAGCAAGTTTCATATGGGTAAACAGGAACGAGAGATCACTGACAATGCGGTGAAACTGGGGATACTGAAAAAGGCAAAGTATATGGTGCTGGCGCTTTGCAAGGAAAATCAGCCCTATGCGGTAAGTTTGAGTTATGGCTACGATGCTCTTCGTAATGCAGTTTATTTCCATTGTGCCGAGGAGGGGATGAAAATGGATTTCATCTTATGTAATCCCCAGGTTTGCGCGACGGTGATTGAAGATCATGGGTATGCGCAGGATGATTGCACACAAAACTACCGTTCTTTGGTCCTTTGGGGAAAACTCAGGAAGGTAGAGGAAACAGACGAGAAAAAACATGCATTTAAGGTAATGTTCAGGCATTTGGAAGGCGAAAATGAAGCTATGAGTGCTCGTATGTTGAATGAGGAAGATGCTGTGGTTGGCGTGGGGGTACTTCGATTAGATATAGAGCAGATTGATGCTAAAGGGAACCTATGAGATTCCTACCTACCGTGCCACAGGGACGGGGGTATTGACTCATCTATCTCCCCTTGATAAAATCCTTTTGACCATCTTATTCAAGTGATATATTGAGGTGATGATTTGCCAAGAGTAGCAAGAAAGCTAAGTAATAGTGGGATGTACCATGTTATGGTTCGTGGAATAAACAGGCAAGATGTTTTTCTTGATACTGAAGATGTAGTGCGTTATCTCCAAACACTTCAAGATTTAAAAAAAGATAGCAGCTTTTCTCTTTATGCATATTGTTTCATGAGCAACCACGTCCATTTGTTGATAAAAGAAGGCTCAATCCCTTTGGGCTTACTAATGCGGCGACTTGGAAGTAGCTATGTTTTTTGGTACAACCGAAAATACGATCGAATTGGATATCTGTTTCAGGATCGATACAAAAGTGAAGCAGTAGAGGACGAGTCCTACTTTCTGACTGTTTTACGCTATATTCATCAAAATCCCATAAAGGCTGGAATAATAAAAACGATTAGCTCCTACCCTTGGAGCAGTTATCCAGAGTACTTGTCAGGAGAAGGCTTTGCTGACATTGAAGTGCCTCTAACTATGCTTCATACTGATCCACAAAAAGCAATAAAAACATTTATAGATTTTCATAAGTTAATCAACGATGATAAGTGCATAGAAATAGATACGAAGCATCTTCTTTCAGACCAAGAGGCTGAAAATATCATTATCAAACTTTGCTGTTTAAAAAAAGCTTCTGACTTGAAGCATATGGAAAAGTTGGCTCGAGATGTATTTGTGAAGCAGTTAAAAGGTAGGCATGATCTTTCCACCCGACAACTTGAACGATTAACGGGCATTGGTAGAAATACCATCAATAGGGCATTATAGGGATTAAAGGAATGAGTCAACACCCCCGTCCCTCTGGCACACTTGATTTTGTATTGATTGATATTTGACAACTAGTATAAGTAGTTGTACTATTGCAAATATATTGCATCTATTAAATTTTGAAATTTCATATTTCATTTTTGGGGGAAAAAATTATGGAAAGTAAGATCGAACGGAAAGAAGTTCGTAGTTCTTATGAGGAAAGTCATACTGCTCAAGCTATTATTGGTACGGTATTTGGATTAATGGAGGCGATGCTTGCGTTTCGGTTTATTTTTAAATTGTTTGGAGCGAATCCGCAAAGTGGTTTTGTGAAGGGAATTTACTCTGCAACACAATTTTTTGTAGGTATTTTTCAAGGGATTTTTTCCCTGGGTACCGCAAAAGGTGTTGAAACCACAGCGATCTTTGAGCCTGGAACACTAATAGCGATGATAATCCTTGCTATAATCGCCTGGGTTGTGCTGAAGTTGGTTAAACCGCGTGATAGCAATCGTATTGAAAAAACGGATTACAAAGCAAATGAATAATAAAGAAAGGGATTAAAGCAACAAAGAAATGAGTCAACACCCCCGTCCCTCTCGTACAATAGATACCAAAAGCTATGGGCTTTACCCTAAAGGGAGTAGAATCATAGCATAATATCATAAAGGGTAGGTGAGGAGTGCGTTAGTTTGGGTAGATCGTCGTCCCTAGTAAGCGATGCAGTTGCATCAGCTTGTGAGTCAGATGGATCGCCCTTTCTAAGTTTGAATAGTATCATAAGCGGAAGATAAGCCTTCCAGCTTGAGCTATTACGAGGGTAAACGTCAAAGAAAGGGCTAACCCACCTCTTCAAGCTCTTCTCCTATTCCTAGGAGGCGTACGTATGGATTATTATATGGGCATTGACGTATCAAAGCAAACTTTAAGTTTGTTCGATGGAAAAGAAGATGGTATCGTGGCCAATACGCCCAAACTAGAAGAGTTCCAATCGTATTTGCAAGAAAGCTACGGAAAACGCTGGAAGAAGGTTCGACTGATTTATGAACCCACCGGACCTTATGCCTATGCGCTTCGTCGCTTTGCTGCTGGGCAGGGGATGAAAGTTTTTGTGCTTAATCCCAAGCAGAGTGCTCACTTTAAGAAAGCCTTGGGACTTCGTTCCAAAACCGATGTGATGGATGCCAGGATGTTGTACCGCTTCAAGGACTTACTGAAGGAAGAGGAAGCCAAGGTGCCCACCATCGATTCGACGACTGCTCGCTTATCCTCTTATTTAAAGACCTATGCCTTGATCCAGAAAGTGCGTAAGATCGTTGGCAGTCATCTGTATGCTCATGGCTATGATGAGCATTTTCCAGCTCCCTTGGCGCAAGCGATGCAAGCCGAAGCCTCCAGTCTTCAACAACTGGAAACAGCTTTAGTAGAAGCTCTGAAGACCTTTGCAGAAACGACCGAGGAACTTCGGGAAGATTTTGCTCTTCTGCAAAGCATTCCCGGAGTGGGCACCCTCTCGGCTGCCGTCCTCTTAGAGCTCTTTCGACGGTATCCTCCCACGAACCGATCCAGGATCGTAGCCTTGGCGGGATTGGATCCCACCCGAAAAGAATCGGGTACTTCAGTTCATGGGCGAAGTCGCATCAGCAAAGCAGGATCAGACCTGCTCCGCCGTATCTTATATTTTTCCTGTTTGAGTGCAGTTCGGAGCAATGATCGACTTCAAGCTTTTTATGGTCATCTCTTGGAGGAACACAAACCTAAGAAGGTGGCCCTGATTGCCTGTATGAAAAAAATGATCCTCATTGCTCATCAGATCTATACTAAGAAAGAAGGCTATCGACCCATGGTTTTAAATTAATCCTATTTTATACTTGACATGAACCATAGTATCTGTCTCATGAGTTATTTATTGTTGGCGGTGCTATGTAGTGCTTCGATTGCTCTGGCGTTTCGTTGGAGCGAGAAGCAACAAATGCAACGACTGACCCTGACTATAGGCAACTATGTTGTGGCTACCTTGGTGGCAGGAGTTTTACTGATTTACCGAAACAGCCAGACTCCCATTTTTAGAACCCATAGCACTGAACTTTTTGCTGTCATGCTTCTCGGGGTTCTTACTGGCGCACTCTTTTTTGCAACTTTCATGGTTTATCAACGAGCAGTGGGGAGCAAAGGTGCTCCATTGGCTGGTGCTTTTGCCAAGATGGGCACCTTGGTACCTATGAGTTTGTCGCTGATCCTCTGGAGAGAGTCTTTAAGTGCTTTTCAATATATTGGTCTGGGAGTAGCTCTGCTTGCTATGCTTCTGATGAGTGTTTCCTTAGAAAAGCTGGATTGGAAAAAAATCCATCTCCTCCTCTGGGTGCTTTTACTGATGGGTGGTTTGGCTGATTTCAGCAATAAAATTTTCCAACAACATTATTCTTTGGAATTAAAGGAATGGTTTTTGTGGTGGATTTTCTTTTCAGCTCTCATCTTCAGCGCTTTCACTCAGATACTTAAAAAAAGGTCCTGGCACTGGGCAGATTTACGATGGGGACTTGTCATAGGTGTGCCCAATATTTTTTCTTCCTTTTTTCTTATCCTGGCGCTTAATGTGCTTCCAGCATCCGTGGTTTTTCCCTTTTTCAGCACTGGGACTTTATTGGCGATTCAAACAACCACTCATTGGATATACAAAGAGCGTCTTAATTCTCAAGAGATGTGGGGTTTTCTTTTGGCCATCGGAGCCTTATTCCTGCTGAACTTTTAAAGAGGGAGGTAAATGAGTCAACACCCCCGTCCCTCTGGCACGTTATGGAATAGCGAAGCTGTAGCCTTGGTCTCGGAGGGTGCGAGCTATATCGGGAAGGGCTTTCAGGTTTTCGTCGGTGGTGACGTGCATCAAGATTAAAGCTCCAGGGTGAATGTGATCTATCACGGTTTGATAGGCTTGCTGCCAACCTCCCGGAAGCTTTTCCCAATCAGGATAGGCAATGCTCCAGAAATAGGATTTGTATCCCATCTGTTGAATAATGGAAAGAGAATACTCGCAAAAATGACCCGAGGGAGGCCGATAAGCACGCATCTTTTGACCCGTCAGATCAAAAAAGAGCTTTTCCACGGTTTGAGTATCTTCAATAATTTCTTCCTTGCTCAGGCTTGGGAGAGATTCATGCTTGTGGGAATGGTTGCCTACCTCATGCCCTTCCTCGAGAATACGTAACACCATTTGGGGTTGAGTTTGAATGTAATAACCTGTCACAAAAAAAATAGCTGGGATTTCCAAGTCTCTGAGAAGGTCAAGCAATTCGGAGGTAAAACCTGCTTCGTAGCCCAAGTCAAAGGTGAAGTATGCAATTTTCTGCTCTGTGGGGAGCAAGTAATAGCCACTGTGTCGATCGAGTATGCTTTTCCAATCTGCGGGGATACCTGGTTTGCTACCATCGGTGCTCATCTTTACTCCGAAGCGACATAAGGTACGGGACCCCTCGGGCTGGATTTCCTCGATTTTCATGATAGTGGGTTCTTCTATTGGTTCAGCTGATTCTGAAACTGCTACAGGCTCGCTTATAATTTGTTCTGTCTCCTCTGGTGGGGACTGGGTCGAAGAACTTGTAAACCTATGGCAGGATACTGCAAAAGAGCAAAGTAAAAAGGCTAACAGAAACGAGATCATCTTTTTATAACTTGTCATAGCATAGTTATAAAGGCTATTGGATAATTTATCAAGCTTTGCTTTGTTTGGACTTGACGACCCTTAGCTTGCAGGAAGAAAAGTCAGGGGCAGACCAGTGGATGGAAAGTGCTTTTTAAGCAGAGGCAAGTCGCATTGAACCCGGTGAATCGAACAACTGATCGTTCCCTGCTCAAACTTAATCATGGCCCAGCTAAACCCTGGAATTCCGTCTTTGGGTCTTCCTGCACTGCCATCATTGAGCAGGATCATAGAGTCTATTGTTTTGATATAGGCCTTGTGGGTGTGTCCGCAAGCCAGGAGATCAGGTTTATCAACTGGAAACATTCGCAAGATACTGCTTTCTGGGCGCTCTTCAAAGAGATATTCGTTGATTTTACGGGGACTACCATGTACAAAGAGGAGTTTTTTTCCTTCAAGCTCCAGAGTGTATTGGGGTAGTAAACTCTGCAAATAGTCTTTGTTTTCCGGACTAACTTCTTTCTGGGTCCATCGAAGGGAAAGATTGCCCAGTTTGCGTTCTTCTTCGCTGGGGTAGGCACAGCCACAATCATCCAGGTCAAAGCCCACCCCCTGGTCATAGTTGCCCATGATGACAGGAATATTCAGCGTCCTCACGCAATCAATGACTTCATTGGGAAAAGGAAGGTAGCCAACCAAATCGCCCAAACAGATCAAATGATCCACCTGAAAGGATTCGATATCTTTTAACACCGCGTCCAAGGCTTCGATATTGCCGTGTATGTCAGAAAAAACAGCTATATTCATCTCTATCTCCTCCCTGCATCTATGGATTTATTGTAAAATAAAAGGGTTTAATTGTTAGCATTTCAATGTTAAGATTTTATTAAACAAGGTTCATATTGGATTGACTTGAAGCTAAAGGGAAAAGGAGAAAAGCTGGTGAAGGCAGTGGATCGCTTTTTATTACAGCAATTGGAGCGTTTTGTTCAATGCGAAGGGCGCAAGTTTCTGGATTTACAGGAAGGCTTTAAGCCCACTTATTTAAGTCCCCTTCGTGGAGCTTCTTCGATCACTTCTTTGTATGTGCACATCCCCTTTTGCCGTCAGTTGTGTCCCTATTGCTCCTTTAATCGGGTGGCCTACGAGGAAAATCTTGCCCGAGCCTATTTTGATGCCTTAAAAAAAGAGCTAAGCTTCTACGCAGAAAGATCCTATGCTTTTACTCATTTATATATGGGCGGAGGAACTCCGACGGTAGACATGTCTTTGTTGAAAGACCTACTCACCGAGATTAAAAGACTATTTCCCATTCAGCAAATTTCTATAGAAGCCAATCCTGCAGATCTCACAGCCAGCTTGGTGGAGGAGTTACAGACCTGCGGAATACATCGTCTGTCCATGGGGGTGCAAAGTTTTCAGGATGATATGCTTAAAGCCATGGGGCGACTATCTCATACGGGGGACTTGGCGATGCAGAGTATCGAACGAGTTCGAGGACGTTTTGAAACCGTCAATATTGACTTGATGTATAATTTTCCTTCCCAGTCCACTGCCTCATTTTTAGAGGATATTCGTTGCTTCAAATCGCTCGATATAGAGCAGGTTACCTTTTATCCTCTGATGCCTTCTCCCCACAAAAAAACTGCACTAGAAAGACGCTTCCAGAAAGTAGATCCTTCCAGAGAATTTGAATTTTACCAGCTTTTACTCGATGAAATGCTACCCACCTACCATGCTTCTACCAGTTGGTGTTTTTCCAAAGGGGAGCGCTTGATTGATGAGTATATTATTGAAGTCGATGATTATGCTGGGCTTGGAGCTGGTTCGATAGGTTTTATCGATGGGGTTTTTCTGGTAAATGCCTTCCGTCCCCAGCGCTATATTGATCTGGTTTCGCAAGGGCAAATCCCTATTGTTTATCACAAGGAAAGCTCCAAACGAGATCACGCCAGATACCAGATGCTTACGCGTCTATTTGGGATGAAGTGGGACTGGAAAAAGCATCAGGAGCAATTTGGAAAGGTGCTATGGCCGGAAGTAGCTATGCTCAAGGCTGCTGGAATCATCACTAAAAAAGAAAACATGCTGGTGCCCACCCGAAAAGGGATGTATTATGTGAGCATCATGATGAAAAACTTTTTTGCCACTTTGAATCGTTTACGGGAAGAATGCATCAGCTCGGGTATATAAGTTTTGTTTTATTTTAGTATTTCTTGTAAATCTTTTTGCGGATCATCAATAGCCTTCATACCCCATTGATTTTGTAGAATTTCCCAGACTGGTGCCTTGATAAATGCAGGCAAACTAGGACCAATGCGGATATTTTTGATACCTAAAGAAAGCAGGCTTAACAATACTGCTACTGCTTTTTGCTCGTACCAACTCAATACAAGGGTTAAAGGCAGGTCGTTGATTTCTGCACTCAGAGCTTCCGCAAGCGCTTTAGCAATAAGGACCGCAGAATAGGCATCGTTGCATTGTCCTACATCTAAAAGACGAGGAATTCCATCGATGTCTCCCCAGGACTCCTTGTTGATTCGGTATTTTCCACATGCCAGGGTGAGCAAGAGGGTATCGGGAGGAGTGGCTTTAGCAAAGTCTGTATAATAACTGCGACCGGGTTTGGCTCCATCACATCCGCCAATGAGAAAAATATGCTTGATTTTACCTTCATTGATTTTTGCCAGCAAAACTTCTGCAAGGCCAAGCACGGCATGATGAGCAAAACCGATGTCTGCTACTTTTTCAGGGGCATCTTCTGTAAATCCTTCCATGGATAGGGCAGTGTTGATGAGTGGGGAAAAATTACGGTCAGCAATATGGACTACTCCAGGCCAGGCAACCAAACCGCTGGTAAAAATTCTGTCCATGTATTTAGAGCTGGGTCTCTGGATGCAGTTGGTGGTCATGAGGATAGGCCCTGGAAATTGAGCAAACTCGCTAAGTTGGTTTTGCCAGGCAGAACCGTAGTTGCCTATAAAATGATCATAATGCTTGAATTTGGGGTAAGCAAGTGCAGGCAACATTTCCCCATGGGTGTAGATATTAATGCCTTTTCCTTTGCTCTGTTCCAGCAAAGCCTCCAAATCTTTGAGATCATGCCCGGAAATGAGGATGGCTTTCCCTTTTATAGGACTCATGCGTGCTTTCATTGGCTCAGGATGTCCGTAGGTTTCGGTGTTGGCTTTGTCCAGGAGCCCCATGACGCTAAGGTTGAGTTTTCCAGTTTCTAGTACTTTTTCCAGTAGATCTTCCTGGGTATGATCTCCCTGGGCTATAAAATTCATTAATTCATGAAATTTCCCAGCAATCGCCTCATCGTAGTATCCGAGTACTTTGGCATGATCAGCATAGGCAGAGATGCCTTTGAGACCATAGAGAATAAGATGTAGCAAGCCAGCTCGAACTTCCCCCATTTTCTCGATGTGTTGCCATAAGCTGACTTGATCTGATTGCGCCAGCAATTCTTCTTGGTTTTTGCCAGCTTTGAATTGAGCTGGACCTGCTGGGTTTATTCCAGTTTTTTCTTTTAAAAGGTCTCGTTTTTCTACTGTTTTACAGATCAGAGAAAAAACTCGATCAGGATCGAAATTTACATTAGTGATGGTGCTGAACATGCCTTCAAAAACGAGTATATCAGCCTCTTTATCGATAATGTTGAGCTGCCTTGCCCGATGGGCTACCTGACTGAGACCTTGCAGACTCCAAATCAAAATATCCTGAAGCCTTGCAACTGAGTCCTCTTTTCCGCAGACTCCTCTGATAGTACATCCTGTACCCTTGGCTGTTTGTTCACATTGATAACAAAACATTGTTTACCTCCATTTCTTCTTACTTAAACAAAAGAGCTTTGAATAAAATTCACTTTTTATGCTACGCAATTAATTCTTACAAATTATTATACGCCTTAAAGATATAAAAAAACTTGATTCAGTAGCTATAAGTACTATTGACTTTAATTTGTCAACAGCTGTGGATAAAAAGTGGATAAGTCTGTTTTATCTGTCGATAACTCCCATTAATACATAATGTATAGCATTGAGGCAAGTCTTAACGAAATCTTAACAAATAAGCGTAATGGAATTCGTCAAGATATTTCCAATAAACGTTTTAGTTTGCTTTTACCGAACTTGTTTCGAACTGAATCCATTGCTGAATCTAAGAGTTCTGTTTTTTCTTCCTCATCTGGATACAGTTCTTCGTCGCAATTGAAGTTGGAAACAAATATACCAATCAATCTTATAGATTGTTTGATATAGGGTTGATACAAGACACATGCGAAATGATAAAGGTCCAGATCAGACTGAACTGCTTTGGTTTGGGTGCTTTGTCTGGTGATGGTACGAAAAGGAGGGAAACGAAGTTTTATTCCAAGAGTGAAGGCTTTGGTTTTCTTCTG
>Ga0351965_1088_pt1 | contig 26011 bp, 23 predicted proteins | sample TotcelT113001K13_FD_206839 | JGI IMG/M metagenome (GOLD analysis project Ga0351965, IMG submission 206839) | Enriched cells from coal bed in the Powder River Basin, Montana, United States - Total cells T11 rep3 HSBNCT.T11.300.1.K13 ... | reverse complement strand
ATCTGCCATGCCCTGACAGGCGACGCCCATGTTGCCGGATTTCATTCAAAAGAAGACACCAAGCCTGGCTGGTGGGACGCAATGATTGGTCCCGGAAAAGGCATCGACACAGATCGTTTTTATGTCATTTGCGCCAACATCCTCGGCGGATGCATGGGCACAACAGGGCCATCCTCCATTAATCCTCACACCGGAAAGCCTTACGGATCAACTTTTCCCTCGATCACGATTGGCGACATAGTGACGGTTCAACAACTGCTGTTACGTCAAATCGGCATCAACCGTCTGGCTGCGGTTGTCGGCGGGTCTCTCGGTGGCATGCAGGTGCTTGAATGGAGCATCCGTTTCCCGCAAATAGTGGATAAATGTGTATGCATCGCCTCCGGCATGAATCTTTCCGCCCAAGCCCTGGCCTTTGATATTGTGGGACGGAACGCCATTACCGCCGACCCGGCATGGTCAAATGGAGATTACTACGAAAACGAGCAAAAGCCGGCTCAGGGTTTGTCCCAGGCACGCATGATCGGCCACATTACCTACTTGTCCTCGGAAAACATGAAACGCAAGTTCGGCCGAGAAAAAAAGGAATTACAGGAACCCCTGCCCCGCTTCTCAACTCCGTTTCAGGTGGAAAGCTACCTTGATCACCAGGGTTCAAAATTCGTCAACCGTTTTGACGCCAATTCATATCTCCATATTACCGAGGCCATGGATGTTTTTGACCTGACGGAAAAAGTCCATGAACCATCAGAGGCTTTCCAGGCCGTTTCCCCCAGGACCCGTTTTCTTGTAATCGCCCTCAGTTCCGATTGGCTCTTTCCTCCTGAACAATCTCTGCAACTGGCCAGCTCCTTAGTCCGCGCCGGTAAAAAGGTTTCATACTGCCTTCTGCGATCTCCATATGGGCACGACGCATTCCTGGTGGAGATTGATCACCTGGCGGAGGTCGTTCGCTCTTTCCTGGAATCGCCTGACACCCCGGTCTCATCAGCTGAAACGCCGACGCACGACCGATCATCATCTTCTGATTTACTTCATTCCGACGGCAAAAAGCACCAGATAACTTCCGATTACACGCTCATCACCAGGCGGATCCAATCCAAGTCACGGGTGCTTGACCTCGGCTGCGGCGACGGGAAACTGCTTTGCGAGCTGTTCGCGCGCAAAAAGATGATCGGCCTCGGGATGGATATCGACCTCGCAAACATAATCAGTGTCATCCGCAAGGGACTTGATGTGTTTCAATGCGACCTGGACGCCGGTCTGAGCTCAATTCCCGATAATGCCTATGATTACGCCATCCTGAGCGAAACCCTGCAGGTTGTGCGCAAGCCGCGAGAATTGCTGAACGAGATGCTGAGAGTGGCCCGGACCGGACTTGTCATATTTCCCAACTTCGGTAACTGGCGATACCGCCTGAGCCTCGGCGTGAACGGGAAAATGCCCGTGTCCGATTCGCTTCCGTTTGACTGGTATGACACGCCGAATATCCACCTGACCACCCTCCGCGATATCAGGGTCCTCTGCGCCATGGACCATATCCGCATCATCGAGGAAATCTGCCTCCCGCGCGGGTTTCCGGACAATACATTTATAAAAATCGGCTGGCGAAATCTTGGCGCCGACCGTGTCCTGATCGTTATCACGAGAGATAAATGAGCGTGTTCAGCAGTGCAAGTGAAACAGGGCCGGGTAATATCCTGTTCTATCATCCAAAGGAGAAAGCAAATGAAACTTAAAGAATGGATAGACCGCTCGCTTCCCGCAATAATAGACACTCTGGCCACCGATATTAATTGTCCGGTTCTGACCAATACCGAAAAAGGATTTAATCTCGCCAGCCAGAAGGCAGTGCATGCTGTCGTAGACGATTTTCTGGGAATTTTATTCCCCGGCTGCCATGGCTCAGGCCCGATGCTTGAACGGCACCTCGATGACTTCTACGGCGTCCAATTGCGGTCGGCCACCTCACACTTGACCGAACAGACCGAAAGCGCCTTTCGCTACCAGTGTTCCTTTGATAAATGCAAAGACTGTTCGGACTGCCGCGAGCGCGCTGAACAGGCAATAATGTTTCTCATAGAACATTTGCCGGAGATCCGCGGGATACTTCAGCAGGATATTCAAGCAGCTTATGAAGGCGATCCCGCGGCAAAATCACTCATGGAAATTGTAATGAGCTATCCCTGCCTGCAGGCGATTGCCATCCACCGCATCGCCCACCTGTTATACCTCAAGGAAGTTCCGTTGATCCCGCGCGTCATGTCCGAACTGGCCCACTCGCGCACGGGCATAGACATCCATCCCGGGGCTCGAATCGGTTCCGGATTCTTTATTGATCACGGCACCGGGGTGGTGATCGGTGAAACCTGCATTATAGGAAAAAACGTGAAGATTTACCAGGGTGTAACCCTGGGCGCCCTGAGCTTTCCAAAAGACGAACACGGCAACCCCATCAAGGGAATCAAACGCCATCCCGAGGTCAAGGATCATGTCACCATATATGCCGGCGCCACGATCCTTGGTGGAGAAACTGTCGTTGGTGAAGGCGCGGTGATCGGCGGTAACGTCTGGCTTACCCACTCCGTCCCTGCCAGGGCAAAAGTATACAACCGCCAGCCAAAGCCGGAAATAAAAATTACCGAATAGCATGCAGTTATGAAGTACAAAGCTTTTTTATCTTTCATCCTTTTCCTGCTTTTGTACCTTCACCTTGCCGCCGCGCATGCCGCTTCGCAGGCTTTCCCGGACATTGTCTGCGATGAGCCGGAATTCTTTTTTGGCGCTGCGACCAACACCCAGGACATTATCCACGAATTTATTTTATCCAACGAGGGATCATCACCTCTCTATATCCGGTCGGTGAGAACTGACTGCGGGTGCGTTGCGTCAAAACTCGCAAATGACACTCTTGCTCCCGGCGAAAACACGGCATTAAAGATCCGACTTGATCTGGCCAAAAGAAGCGGTCCGCAGTTCCGGCGCATCATCGTTGAATCCAACGATCCCGACAAACCCCGCATGATCCTTGCGATGGCGGGCGAAGCAATAGCCCCGCTTGAGATAATTCCCGATCAGATTTTCTTTGGCAACATCCATGTTTCCGCCGCGGCTCAACAAACCTGCGAAATAAAATTCAGCGAGGGCGACCAATCATACATACATTCCGCTTCTGCGCTCTCCCCTTTTTTTGTCACCGAGCTGATTTCCTTGAGGCCGCGCCGTGATTATAAAATCAACATCAGAACCGTTCCACCCCTGCCAAAAGGATCATTGCAGACATCACTGAAAGTTGTCACCGACCATCCCCGTTTCAAAACGCTTGAAATACCGGTGCAGTGCCGGGTTGTCGGCGATATTTATTCAATCCCTGAGGAAATCACGGTCAAATCTAAAGACGGGGCCCCGGTCGCGCGCACGTTCTTGGTTTATTCAGGGTTAAAGCAGAAATTCAAGCTGCTCAACGTGAATGTTCCCGTAAGCGGCATGGAGGCGCGCATACGCACGATGTCATTTGCCAACGGATACCGCGTGGACCTGCGCAATATAGTACCCTCGCAGGAACTAAACGGGAAGAATATTGTGGTAGAAACTGATTGTGAAACAGCTCCGACGCTGAACGTGCCGCTTCGCCTGCAGGAAAAAGCACCTTGAGCGTGGTTAATATTATTGGAACAAATCAACAGAGGAGATATTGTCATTAAAATATATATTTTTGTGGACATGGAAGGCACAAGCGGTGTATCCGGAAGCGATTTTGTTATAACCGATAAGAGGTTGTATGCTGAAGGCCGCCGATATTACACAGAAGATGTCAACGCCTGCATCAAGGGTTGTTTTAAAGGCGGCGCAACCAGTGTGATAGTGCGTGATGGCCACGGCTCCGGCAACCACATAATTTGGGATGCCTTGGATGAGCGCGCGGAGTTGGTCCAGGGCAATAGCGGTGGGCAGCGCTTCCCTGGAATCGATGAATGCAATGCTTTGATTTTATTGGGATATCACGCCATGGCAGGAACTGCTGGCGCGCTGCTCGAACACACGTATTCTTCCGCCGGCATACAGAATTACTGGTTGAATGGCAAACGGGTTGGCGAAATCGGCATCGATGCCATGATCGCGGCCGAGCATGGCGTGCCAACAATACTGGTAACCGGAGACGACTACGCCTGTCGTGAAGCAAGCGAATGGATACCCGGTGTCCATACATGCATTGTGAAGTACGGCCTGTCATGCAATGGGGCACGCCTGTTACCAAAAAATGAAGCCCATCGATTAATCAGCGAAGCTGCATCTTGCGCGGTCGCCAAGGCCTCGCAAATATCCCCAATCAAAGTCACCTGCCCAGTCAAGTTGCGTGTTGAAGTGGTTGAACGTGGCGCCATCCCTGATAAAAATATGCCTAATATCGCGATCATCGACGGCCGCACTTACGAGCGCACTTCTTCAAGCTTAGAAGGTGCACTATACGGCCGGTAATTTTTATATGGTTTCAGGCGATAAAACCGACCTGCTCGGTCTTGAGGCTATCCGGGGGAACTTCAAGTAGAAACCTGGAAGGCGAAAGGAATACCGCGCCTCCGTTCTGATCGCGTCGCACGGCCGGCATGCACAAATACAGGTCGTCCTTGGCCCTTGTGACGGCAACATAGAACAAGCGCCTTTCTTCTTCATCGCCGCCAGCCTCGTTGAGCGAACGGGACGAGGGGAACATGCCCTCCGCGGCCCAGAGGATAAAGACCGCCCGCCACTCCAGCCCCTTCGCCTGGTGCACCGTGCTCAAACGCAGACAATCTTGTGCTATCCCATCCATGCGATCCATATCGGAATCAAGGTTTGTAACCAGAGCCACTTCATTAAGGAACTCCTCCACCGATTCAAACTCGGCCAAAAACCCGACCAGCCCTTTCAAATCCTCCAGGCGCCGTTCGTAGTCGTCATAATTATCAAGCAGGTAAAGGTCGTAAAAGCGGCTTATAAAATCGATTATAATTTTGCCCGGGTCACATCCCTGCCCACCGGCCTGGAAGTCATTCAATATTTCCTCAATCTTTCCCCATGATTTTTTGGCCGCGGGGGAGATCAACCTGGATAATGCCAGCCTCTGGGCGGCGTCACGGATGTTAAAGCATCCTCCCAGCTGGCGCCAGATCTTTGCCGCAGTTTTTTCTCCAATGCCCGGCAGCAAACACAATAGTCTTTCAAAGGCAAGCTGGTCCTTCTCGTTGTGAATGATGCGAAGCAAAGAACAGGCGTCCTTTATATGGGCTTGTTCAAAAAACCTCACCCCGGACATGACCACGAAAGGAATCTGCTCGCGCGACAATGCCAATTGCAGTTCAAGGGCGTGATAATGCGCCCGATAAAGCACAGCTATGTCGCGCCAAGCCAGGCCGGACCTGTGCAAGCTGCGTATTTGTTCAATAACGAATCTGGCCTGATGATCACCATCACGCAAAACCGCAAAAACTGGCTTGCGGTAACTCGCGCGCGTTGAACGCAATGTTTTTTGAAATTGGTGGGGATTGCCGGCAATGCATGCGTTGGCCAGAGCCAATATTTCAGGAACACTGCGATAATTGGTTTCTAATTTAAAACGCCTGGCATCGGGATAACGCTCGGGAAAGGTCAGGATATTACGGTAATCAGCGCCGCGCCAGGAATAGATACTCTGGAAATCATCTCCCACCACCATAAGGTTGCGATGCCGGCCTGCCAGTAAATCAACCAGGTCGGATTGAATCAGATTGGTATCCTGGTATTCGTCGACCAAGATGTAAAGGAATTGTTCCTGATAGTTCAAGAGCGTTTGCTTGTGCCGGCTTAACAGCTCATATCCGTTTATGAGAAGATCATCAAAATCCATGGCGTTTTGAACACTTTTTTTTTCCTTGTATAACCTGAGGACAGCAAGAACTTCGGAGAGATTTACCTTGTGATCACCAAAATAGGCCTCAACGGCTTCTTCCAGCTCGCGCCGCCTGTTGACCGCACCGCTCAAAAGCGACATGAGCACCTCGGCACGGGGAAATTCACGGTCAGTCAGTTTCAGCTCCTTGGCGCAGCTTCGTATCAAGCTTATGGAATCATCGCGGTCAAGAATTGTGAAATCGAGCGCGTAGCCGATGAAATTGGCATGGCGACGCAGGATGCGATTTGCCAAATGGTGGAAAGTCCCACTCCAGAGCCCACTCACCTCGGGCCCGACGATCGAACGGGCGCGGTCCAGCATTTCGCGTGCGGCCTTATTGGTAAAGGTCAACAGCAGAATACGCCTGGGTTCAATTCCGCGGGCAACGAGGTTCGCCACGCGGTAGACAAGAGTTCGCGTTTTCCCAGTACCGGCCGCGGCAAGAACAAGCAATGGACCATCGGGCGCATGGACAGTTGCAATCTGCTCCGCGTTAAGCTCGCGTTCGAAATCTATGTTTAGCTTCATCGTTTGACACGGATAGTCGCAAGCAGTTTAGATCGCACCTGAGCCTGACTCGCAAAGGATTTAAAGGTATCATTCATCAGCCTCGTTTTTTAGCGAAGCATGGTCAAGGCGCGCATGAAGCTGAAGCAGGTCGGTTATATTTAAACCTTTAAGAACACCGGCCGCGCCGGCATCAATCCTTCCGAGCACATGCCGGATAGCCGGATTAAGGCGTTCCAATCCAAGACTTTGCGGGGTCGATCCCGACCTGAGCATTGCATTAAAGACATCCTGCACATGGATGGCCGATGGAGTTTTCAGGAGAACGTAGCGGCCATCACCCCCGGCCGCTTCAACCAGCAGCCCGGCCCTGACTAATTCCGCAACAACTTCGTTAATCAGGCGCACGGGCACACGGTGCAAGCGGGCATAATCTGATATTCGGAAGCAGGGCACATTAACCAGCATCGGCTGGGCAGCGTGTGAAATAATTGAAAGGGCGAGCATTATCTTAGACTGGGGACTAGCGCCGGGCGCTTTCATCTCCATCCTGTATGTTGAATGATTCTGAAATGCAAAAACAATTTCTGCGCCAAGGAGCAGGATCTGCCACGACAGGTACAACCATAAAAGAAAAATCGGGATGGAAGCAAATACCGCGTATATCGCGTTGAACTGACCTATGCTTATTTGAATCTTTAGATAAATTTGCTGCCAAAAAAACCACATCGAACCTCCGATTACGCCCCCGATAATGGCAGAAAGAGGGGAGATTTGCGTATTGGTCATAATGGCATACAGGAAAACGAAGGCCACCCAGGTTGCAACAAGCGGTAATATCGACAAGGCATGGATATAAATAAAAAAATCCTGACCGACACGGTCCTGGATCAGGCCGGCAACACTGTGGCTTGCAAGCGACGCATTGAATGCGCTGGCGGCTGCCAGCAGTACCGGCACGACAATAATAACGCTGAGGTAATCGGAAAATTTACGGCTTATCCTTCGCGGCGAAGTAATGCCCCATATGCGATTAAACGACATTTCCATGCGGTTCAAAACCTGCAGAACAATCCAAGCCAGCAATGCCAGCCCAATAATACCCAAAAATGAAAAATCGGTATTTCGCACCTGATCAAGCACACGGAAAACAACTTGCCGCACCTGCTCCGGCATGAATGCCGCGATGTCGCCGATTTTTTGTACAGCAACATCACTGATACCGATCCGCCGCATGATCGAAATGGCCAATGCCAGAACCGGCACAACGGCCATAAGCGAATTGTATGTCAATGCGGCCGCATGCAGCGGGCAGTCGTTCTCACGGTAACCTTTTAATACGAGAACAATAATCCGCATGAAACTTATGCCGAAACGTTTCACGCGTGAAAGAGAACCGATATCGATTTCCCAAATATCCTCTAAAAAACGGCGCTTTGGGGGATGATTGCCGTCGGATCGCGATGTTTTTTCAGGAATCATTATTTATTACCCCGCCTGTGCTTGTAAAGCGTCCAAGCCGCCAGTGTCTTGGCATCTATTATTTTACCGGATGCAAGCATAATTTCAATCTTACGGGCATCAAAACAGAAAACGCTGATGTCTTCATCATGGTCAGCACGACCCTTAATTACCGAGGGTATAACTTCGGCAAAATAAATTTCAATTCGCTCGTCACAAAATCCTGGGGCCGAGTAAATACTGCCAAGGCGTCGAAGCAAGACAGCCTTATATCCGGTTTCTTCAAGTATTTCCCTGCGGGCGCAAACCGCCGGACTCTCGCCCGGCTCGCGCGTGCCTGCCACTATTTCCAGTATATTTCTTTCAAGCGGCTTGCGAAACTGGCGCACAAATACAAATTTACCGTCAGGGCGGCGACAAAGCGCGGCAACCGCGCCGGGATGACGGACAATTTCGCGTCTGGCCTTACGTCCGTTTTTCAGCCTGACATGAATTAAATCAATGCTGATCAGACGTCCTTTGAATTTGCGCGCTATATTAATGGTTTTTTCATTCATTCTAATGCCAACAAAGCCCGTAATTTACATTAAAATTTGAATAAAAGGAAGGTGAAAATGGGCCTTTCTACCGCCGAAAGTATCGAATAAAGCGCCAAACTTCATTATAGCCCCCGCAGACGCAGAAAAATGCATATCAAAATGGTATTGACGTTGATATTTTTTGATGTATTATTATTAGTTTTGATAATTTGCCAACGTAGCTCAGCTGGTAGAGCAGCGCATTCGTAATGCGCGGGTCGTCGGTTCAATTCCGACCGTTGGCTCGGTTGTAAATTAAATTAAACAACACCTGCATTCAGCCAACATATGAAAAAACGCAAAAAGCAAAAGAATCTCCGGAAAAACACGGTTAAAAGCAAAAAAAACGTGAAAATAACCGGGACGAATATTTTGCGCATTAAAAGACCGGCCCTTAAGCTAAAAACCGGAAAACATAATTTAACCCGCTCTGCTCAAAAGCATTCAGCCAAATCCGGCAAGGACAAGCAAACTCCTCAAGACGCCGAAGCCTTGAAAATCAGCTCGCAGCTGCGGATAAAGCTCAGCAGCGATGAGCTTCACGAAAAAGTGAAGGAGTTGATTAAACTATCCCGCGATCAGGGCTACCTGACCTTTTCGGATATTAATGAAAGCCTTCCGAACGATCTTATTGATCCCGATGAGCTTGAAGGATTTATCCTGCTTTTACGGGGAATGGATATTGAAATAATCGACTCATCGGATGTGGAGCAGTACAAAAAGCAGGCCGAGAAAGCTGAACGGGTCGAACAGGCCAAATCTCTTGACGCCATGGATGATCCGATCAGATCGTATATTCATCAAATGGGCCAAGTGCCCCTCCTGACCAGAGCCCAGGAAGTTGAAATCTGCAAGCGGATTGAGGAGGCTGAAATCAATTCCCGGGCCCTCTTTAAGGAATTCGGCTTTTCTATGGAAGCTTATTTCGGGCTTGCCGATCACCTGGAGGAAGGGAAAGAGCGTTTTGACCGGATTATCATGGACAAGCATATCGAGGGTCGCGATAAATATTTCCGCATAATGCCCGCGCTGAAAAAGAAGGTGCGTTCGGCCCATGTAAGATTATCCAAATTTTTCATCAAGACGAACAATGACCGTGCCAGCCAGGCCAAGCTAAAACGATGGGCTGCGGTTTTCAACATCCATCATCGCGCTTATGCAAGGATACTCGACAGTTTCCATTTTAAGCAGAAAGCAATTGAGGACTTTGTCACGGTAGCGGATAAATATCATCTGCAGTACAAGGAATGCGCCGCACGATTGCATAAACTTACAAAACGCAAGCATCCGAACAATGCCGAGTACAGGTCTGAATTACGCACAGCACAATCCGAGTTTAAAAAACTTGAAACGATTTTCTGGATGAAGGGCGATCAATTTGACGCCAAGTGCAAGCAATTGCGCGAATGGCTTAAAAAGGGACAGAAAGCCCGAACCGAAATGGCCGAGGCAAATCTGCGCCTTGTAATCAGCATCGTTAAAAAGTACATGAACCGGGGCCTGATGTTCCTTGACCTTATCCAGGAAGGCAACACCGGCCTGATGCGCGCCGTTGAAAAATTCGAATACAAACGCGGATATAAATTCAGCACTTATGCCACCTGGTGGATTCGCCAGGCGGCAACCCGCGCAATAGCCGATCAGGCCAGGACAATTCGTATCCCTGTTCATATGATTGAAACAATCAACAAACTGGTCAGGGTACAAAAGCAGTTATTGCAGGATTTCGGCCGTGAACCCACCCCGGAGGAAGTCGCCAGTGAAGTCAATCTCCCGGTTGAACGTGTCCGCGAAGTTTTTAAAATGTCCCAGCAACCAATTTCCCTGCAGGCCTCCGTCGGGGACAGCGACGACACGACCTTCGGCGATTTTATTGAAGATAAATCCGCCGAAAACCCCTCGGAAATGGCCGCCTACAGCCTGTTGCGTCAAAGGCTTCAGGAAGTTGTGCACACATTGTCCGAGCGGGAACAGAAAGTTGTCCACTTGCGTTTCGGTATTCTTGACGGGTGTCCGCGGACCCTGGAAGAAGTCGGGAGCATGTTTAATGTCACCAGGGAGCGTATTCGCCAGATTGAGGCAAAAGCCTTGCGCAAGATGCGCCATCCGACAAGGCTGCAGAAACTGGAAGGTTTCCTTGATATAAAAACATAAAACGGGGAGGTTGCAATGAAAATGGTAACAAGAAATTTAGACCTCAGGATTTGCCTGATAATATGTTTTATCGCTCTGCCGTTCATATCTATGCCGGTCATTGCCGCGCCGCCGGCCACAACACGCATTGAGATCAAAGCCAGGCAAAGGAGCGGCAAGGAGATGACCAAGGAACAATGCCTCCAGCTGATCAACAGTGTCAATCTCAGCAAGGACCTGCGCGGGGCCAAACTGGATGAAATTGACATATCGGGCGCGAATCTTGTCTCCGCGGATTTATCTGAAGCCAATTTGAAAAAATCAATTCTCAAAGGCACCAATCTCGGCCGGGCCAATTTGAGTAAAGCCAACTTGGAAGGCGCGATTTTGTATGAGACCGATCTGAACGGCGCAAACTTGAATAACGCCAGCCTGAAAAACGCCAATCTGATCAGGGCAAATCTGCAAAATGCCACTCTGATCGGGGCGGACTTGAGCAAGGCCATCCTTGTTGATGCCGATTTAAGCGGCGCCAATCTCACGGGAGCCACCATGGATGGAGCCAAGACAAACGGCGCTGTCTTTAAAGACGCTTCTATGCCCGACGGCCAGATCCATCCTTAATACTATTTTTTATGGCGGCCAGTTCTAGTTATGAAACATATAAAAAAATACCTTGCCGAATCATCGGCGATTGCCTCAAGGCTCAATGGCCGGGCCATTGCAGGTATAATTGAAAGCCTGGTTTCCGCGAGAAGGCACAAAGGGCGAGTTTTCGTGCTTGGTGTCGGCGGCAGCGCCGCGGCAGCCTCGCATTTTGTCAATGACTTGCGCAAGCTGGCCCACCTCGATGCCAGCGCCCCTACCGACAATGTTGCCGAACTGACGGCGCGCATCAATGACGAGGGATGGGATAACTGCTTCGAAGGCTGGTTAAAGGCCGGCCGGCTTAAACAAAATGACGTTGTTTTTGTCTTCTCGGTAGGAGGAGGAGACTTGGAAAGGAACATAAGCCCCAACCTTGTCAAGGCCTTGCAGTATGCCATGGAAAAAAAGGCAACCATACTGGGCGTGGTCGGCCGCGATGGCGGTTATACCTCCAAAGTTGCTGATTCCTGCGTTCTGATCCCGGTTATCAACAAGAACAATGTAACCCCGCACACGGAATCATTTCACTCGCTTGTTGCCCATTTAATTATCTCTCACCCCCGTCTTCAAATAGCATCGGCCAAGTGGGAATCAGAATCTGAAAAAAAGTAATAGAAACAATTTTCTATTACTGATTATTTATGCGTTAAATTCATAATTGCTGGACTGTTTTTTATGGAAAAACGAATAAATACCCCTGTTTTCAGCGACCTGACTATTAAAATATTTGCCGATGGGGCGGACCTTGATTCGATCATCGACGCCTACGACAAAAAAATTGTCAAGGGGTTCACTACCAACCCCACCCTCATGGCCAAGGCCGGCATCACTAACTATCTGGCGTTCGCCACAGAAGTGCTGCGGGTTGTGCGTGATTTACCGGTTTCTTTCGAGGTTTTTTCCGACGACATCCCCGGGATGAGGCGCCAGGCCATGAAGCTCAACGAGCTCGGCCCAAATGTTTACATTAAAATTCCTATTACCAACACCATGGGGGTTTCGTCAGCTCCTTTAATTCATGAATTGGCCTGGCAGGGCCTGAAACTTAACATAACGGCCATCATGACCACTGAACAGGTTCAAGAAGTGGCTGAAGCCCTGAAGCCTGACGTGCCCTCTATCGTTTCTGTTTTTGCCGGGCGGATAGCCGATAGCGGTCGTGATCCTCTGCCGATTATGAAACAATCTCTTTCTATTTTAAAGCCCTTGCCGGCCGCGGAGCTTCTGTGGGCGAGCCCGCGCGAAGTCCTGAACATCGTCCAGGCAAACGATATCGGCTGTCACATCATTACTGTCACCCCCGACCTGCTTGCCAAGTCGGTCAACCTTGGCAAAGACCTGGAATCGTTTTCGCTTGATACTGTTAAAATGTTTTTTAACGACGCCGCGAAAAGCGGCTTTTCTATCTGAGCATGCCGATGGCAAGTTTTGTTTGCGAGATGCATATCACGGTGCACAAGGATGATTAGTACCTTATGCATGAGAAACTGAGATAAAAAACAAAATATTACCACGGATGAGACGGATAGCACTGATATTGAATATCTTAACAAGGTCATGCTGGCTCACTTTATCAGTGAAATCCGTGAAATCAGTGGTTGATTTATTGGTTGCAGTTATGTGCCGCATTGAAATATACCGGAGATTATGTAATTATGATTATCACGCGCACTCCTTTCAGAATCACGCTCGGCGGCGGCGGGTCTGACCTGCCGTCCTTTTACACGAGTCACGGCGGCTTCATATTCGCGATGTGCATTAACAAGTACATGTATATCCTCCTCAATCGCAGATCGGTCTGTGACCGTAAAATCGTCATCCGCTACAGCCAGGTTGAGACCGTTGACAGCATCGAAGAAATAAAACATCCGCTCGCGCGCGAAGCCCTCCGCCTGCACAACGTTTGCGCCAACATTGAACTGACAAGCATCGCCGACATGCCCGCCAAAACGGGCCTGGGCTCTTCCGGCTCATACCTGACCGGGCTGCTCACCGCTATCCGCGCCTATAAAAGGGAACCTGCCTCGCCGGCGGACGTTGCCGAGGAAGCGTGCCGAATTGAAATGGATATATTGAAGGAACCGGTCGGCAAGCAAGACCAGTATATGTCAGTTTTAGGCGGCTTCAGGAAACTGGAGATAGACCGCGGCGGAAAAGTTACCGTCGGTCATGTGCCGGTTGATTTTGTAACCGCGAACGAGCTCGTTTCCAAGGCACGGGTTTATTACAGCGGAGTTCAGCGCTCGGCCACCGCGGTTTTAAAAAACCAGGACAACGCAACCCGCCAGAGTAAAAATCCGGATCACAATAAAGTCATCGAATGCCTGCTTAACATCAAGGATATCGGGCAGCGCATTTATCAATCATTCCTTGAACGCGATCTTGATGCTTTCGGCTCGTTAATGGATGAACACTGGAAATTCAAAAAAAGAATGTCCGCCTCAATCAGTCTAAACGTGCTGGATCAGCTTTACGAGGAGGTCAAAAAACGCTTCGGCGTTCTTGGCGGCAAAATCATCGGCGCCGGCGGAGGCGGGTTCCTCATGCTGTATTGCCCCAGGCCGGGACGCGAGCTGGATGAATTCATGGTTAAACACGGCATGCCTCGCATCAGTTACTTCCCCTCCCACCAGGGCGCCCGGGTGGTAAGCGATTTGACAGCGGTTGATGACTTTGACCAGATATAATTCAACCATGAAAAGCTCCTCCAAAAAACGTTATTTCATTACCGGTGGGGCTGGATTCATCGGTGCACATCTTGTAAACCGCCTCCTGGATACAACTGAAGCGGAAGTTATTGTTTACGATAATTTCAGCACCGGACGGCGCTGGCCATTCGGCGAGCGGGTTAATAATAAACGCCTGAAGATCATTGAAGCCGACGTATCCGATTTAGATCGCCTAAAGTCGGCCATGGCCGGCAGCGAAGTAATATATCACCTTGCCGCCAATTCCGATATTGCGCGGGCCGCCAATGAGCCCGGCATAGATTTCTGGAACAGTCTCTGCCTGACGTTCAACGTCCTGGAGGCCATGCGCCTTGGAGGCATGAAGCGTATCCTCTTTGCATCCGGATCAGGCGTTTATGGTGATGTCCCGCCCATACCGCTGCCGGAAGCCTATCCCCGCTCCATCCCGGTTTCAACCTATGGCGCCGCAAAATTATCCGGCGAATCATTTATCAGCGCATACAGCCACATGTTCGGCATCAAGGGGTCAGTCCTGCGCTTTGCCAATGTCGTCGGCCCCCATCAGACGCATGGCGTTGCCTATGATTTCATCCGCCGTCTCCTGAAAGACAAAAACCGACTCCTTATTTATGGCGATGGACGGCAAAGCAAGCCTTATATTTTCATCGATGATGTCCTCGACGCCTTTATGCTGATCGAGCATGAACAAACTGCCGGCTATGACATATTCAACGTCGGGACCGCGGACTATCTTACCGTTACCCAAATAGCCGGAATTATTTCTGATAAAATGAAACTTAAAAACGTGGTTTTTGACTATACCGGCGGCGCGCGCGGCTGGAAAGCGGATGTTCCCGTCTATCGGCTCAACACCGATAAAATCAGAAGCCAGGGCTGGCAGAACAGGCTTAACTCAAGGCAGGCCGTTGAAGCCGCAGTTGCAGCGATGCTGGAAGACGCTCGACTGGGTAAAATCGCGCCAGCCCCGTAAAATCATTAATCAGGAAAACATGGAACGTATTCTCGGCAACTCGGTAAAAAAGATCTTCGTCACCGGCGGCGCCGGATTTATCGGCAGTCATGTCGTGGATCAACTGGTTAGCCAGGGTTATCAGGTCTGCGCCTATGATAATCTTTCAAACGGCCGGCGCGAATACATATCAGCCCATTGCGGCAAGCCAAATTTTAAATTTATCAACGATGACATCCTGAATGTTGATTGTCTACGGAAAAGCCTCAATGGCTATGACCTTGTCTGGCACCTCGCCGCCAATACGGATATTATCGGTGGCGCTCAAAATCCGCGTCGCGATCTGAACGACTGCGTCGTCGGAACTTTTAACGTGCTGGAAGCCATGCGGTTGAACGGCATAAAGCTTCTGTTTTTTTCCTCAACCGGCGCGGTCTACGGCGAGCTCTGCCATGATACGCCGGTTGCCGAAGACGCCGGGCCGCTTTTACCTGTTTCCACATATGCCGCCGGCAAAATCGGGAGTGAGGCATTTATCTCGGCATTTTGTCACCTTTACGGCATTCACGCCTGGATTTTCCGCTTCGGCAATGTGGTCGGCGGACGCATGACCCATGGCGTTATTTATGATTTCATAAATAAATTGCGCGCCAATCCCGCTGAATTGCTTATCAAGGGCGATGGACGCCAGGAAAAAAATTACTTTCTCGTCGAAGAATGCATTGACGGCATGGGATGGGCTTTCCGCAACATACCCATGTCGGATGAAACCCCCTGTGATATCTTCAACCTGGGAACAACAAGCGTGTCAAAAGTAACCGACATAGCCGCCATGATCAAAACCGAAATGAGGCTTTCAAAAACCGAGATCATTATTGAGGGAACGAAACGGGCCTGGCCGGGCGATCAGCCAAGGGTGCATATAACCGTGAGCCGCATGAAAAAGCTCGGCTGGGTTACCAGGCATACATCCGACGAAGCAGTGCGCATTGCCGCCCGGCGGATTTTAAATTCCGGATCCAAGTTCAAGGATCCAGAGCATTGCTCCAATACACCGTTGGGACAGGAAACTTTCATTAATGAATAAGATCTGCGTAATAGGATTATGGCACCAGGGCGTGGTCGGAGCCGCCTGCCTTGCCGATCTGGGTTGTGACGTTATCGCAGCAGATCAAAACGAGGAGACCATACGCCTGCTTCAGTCCGGCAAAGCCCCGATTTTTGAACCTGGTTTGGAGCAATTACTTCAGAAATCATTACAGGCGGGCAAGTTGAGTTTTACGTCAAACCTGCGAGCGGCGGTCAAGGGGCGTGCATTCGTCATGATCATGTTTGACACCCCTGTCGATGAAAACGATCAAAGCGATTTAAGCGTTATTTTCTCGGCCATAAACGAGATTGTTCCCGATCTGGCAGATGATTGTGTTATTCTTGTAACTGCTCAAGTACCGGTTGGTACATGTGAGTTGCTTGAAGAAAATATTAAAAAAAACAACCCTTCATTGCGTTTTACCGTTGCTTACAGTCCCGAAAACCTGCAACTCGGCAAGGCGATTGATCGTTTCCGCAACCCGCCGATGCGCGTAATCGGCTCAGAGAGCAAACTCGCCCTTGATAAACTTGAATCGCTGTTGTCTGTTCTCGGTGACCAATGGGAACGCACTTCGTTGCGGACGGCCGAAATGATAAAGCACGCTTTAAACGGCTACCTTGCCGTTTCATTGTCATTCGGCAATGAGATCGGCAATCTCTGCGACATGGTCGGCGCCGACGGCAGGAGAATTGCCGAGATTTTGCGGACCGAACCGCGCGTAGGCACTAAAGCCATGTTATTGCCCGGCCTCGGGTTCTCGGGCGGTACCCTGGCGCGCGACATGCAAACCCTGCGCAACTTAGGACATAAATATGGGATGGCAACGCCGCTCCTTGACGGGACCTGGCAGTCAAATGAGGTTCATAACGGTATAATAACAAAAAAACTCCGGCTGCTTTTTAAAAACCTTGCAGGCAAAAGAATCACCGTGCTCGGCTTGACTTATAAACCCGATACAAGCACCCTGCGCCGCTCCATTTCCCTGGCGGTCATCAGGGAACTGATCAATGAGAAGGCGATTGTCGCGGCACACGACCCGCGCGCTGACCGGACTGAGATTTTTAAAGCGCTGGAAACGAATGCCGCTGATGGCAAATTCCGGTTTGAGGATGATGCCTATAAAGCCGCCCATGGCGCGGAGGTTTTGATCTTGATTACCGGATGGAATGAATATAAATCTTTGGATTATGCTGAAATTAAATCTTCGATGTCCGGCAACCTTTTAATTGATGCGAATAACCTGCTTAACAGGACCGATATCGAAAATCTCGGGTTCCAATACATAGGAATAGGACAAGGCTGCAAAACTGCATCAAAAAATAAAAAGGATAAACCATTATGAAGGTCGCAATTATTGGCGCTGGCCTGCAATGCCGGCGGCGTGCCCCGGTGATACTAGATGACAAGGGAATTGAATCGCTGGTCATTGCCGACAAAACACCTGCCAAGGCCGATGCCATGGCCAAATCATTAGGTTGTTCGGCGGTCACAACATGGCAGGAGGCTGTTGCAAGGCAGGAGATCGGGATTGTTCTCGTTTGCACCCCACCCTATGCGCACGCTGAAATCACCATCGCCGCACTGAAAGCCGGCAAGCATGTCCTTTGCGAGAAGCCGCTGGCGCGGACATTGGCAGAAGCCGGTGAAATGATCGCGGCGTCCCGTAAAAACAAGCGCACCCTGAAATGCGGGTTTAATCACCGCCATCACCCGGCCATATGGCAGGCAAAAAAGGCGGTTGATGATGGCATCATCGGCCAGCCGCTTTTCGCACGATGCCGCTACGGCATTTGCGGACGACCTGATTATGATAAGGAATGGCGCGCGGATCCCAAGCAGGCTGCGGGCGGCCAGTTCATCGAACAAGGCGTACACGCTATTGATTTATTCCGCTGGTTCCTCGGGGAAATAACCGAAACGGTCGGCATGACTGCCCGGCGTTTTTTCACCGGCCAGGCGATGGACGAGGACGGCATGGCCCTTTTCCGCACGGTCTCAGGCGCGACCGCGACCCTTCACACCTCACTGACCCAGTGGAAAAACCTGTTTTCGCTTGAAGTGTTCGGGAGTGACGGCTATGCCATGATCGAAGGACTCGGGGCCAGTTACGGGACCGAACGCCTCATGATCGGCAAACGCGATTTCACTGCCCCATTTAATGAAAGCGTGACGGAATACAGGAGCGGCGACATATCCTGGAAAAACGAATGGAAAGAATTCACCGCTGCCATTGAGGATGGACGCGAGCCGATCGGCAACGGGCTTGACGGCGAAAAGGCTTTAAGAATCGCGCTGGCCACATATGAATCTGAAAAGACGGGAATAATCATCAAGCTTTAACAGGTTCATGAATGGTGAACCATGAACCTTGCACCCTACGATGAAATTTTTAATCACAGGCGCCAACGGCTTTATCGGGAGCCATCTTGTTCAATACCTGCTTCAACAGAATCATTCAATCACCGCAATCGTTCATCGGAACAGTAATTTCATTTCATCATTAAAAGGCGATGTTAAAATTGTCTGCGGCGATCTGCTGGACAGCGCCTTTGTTAATATGCAAGCGGTAAAAAGTGATCCTGATATTATTTATCACCTTGCCGCACAAAGTCTTCCGCAAGTCGCCTGGCAGGATCCGGCTCATACTTTCAAAACCAACTTATTTTCATCTCTAATATTATTCGAAGCTGCCAGGCAGCAGGGCGCCCGCCCCCTGATCGTTACCGTTTCTTCCAGCTCAGTCTATGCTCCCGGCAACAAGGGCCAGTTGCTGTCCGAAACCGATTCTGTCCTGCCCGGCAGCATTTACGCGGCAAGCAAGCTTGCCATGGAAAATCTGGCAGGTAATTTCATTGAGTCAATTGGGCTGAAAATAATCATTGCCAGACCTTTTTTTATCATCGGACCGCGCAAAAAGGGCGACGTCAGCTCGGATTTCGCAAGGGGAATTGCGCGCATTGAACGGGGTGAAAAAGACGATTTAAGCGTCGGCAACCTGAATAATATCCGTGATTTTCTTGATGTACATGACGCGGTTTCCGCCCTGTGGAAGATCGCCATTCAAGGGAAACCAGGCTCCATTTATAACATTTGCTCAGGATATGGTCATACCGTCGGCGATCTGCTTGCGGTTTTTAAAAAGAACGCGCGGCGTGAATTCACAATTGTTAATGACCCGGACAAAGCGAGGCGCATAGACGATCCATTTAAAACAGGCGATCCGGCCAAATTATCCGCCTTGGGATGGAAGCCGCAGATTGGTCTGGATAATTCGGTAATCTCAATTTTGGATTACTGGCGGGCACAAAATACCAATTGAATACCGGAGATAATATGCAAGTTGTTATACTGGCCGGGGGAATGGGTACAAGGCTGAAAGCAATCGCGGGCGATCTTCCGAAAGCACTAGTACCTGTTGCCGGAAAACCTTTTATTGATCACCAGCTCGCGCTGATGAAAAAATATCACATTGAAAATGTCCTCCTCTGCGTAGGTTATAAAGGCGATATGATTAAGGAACATGTTGGGCACGGGGATTCTTTTTGTTTAAATATTTCGTACTCGCACGAATCAACGGACAAATTGCTGGGCACGGGAGGGGCCCTCATCAATGCTTTTCCGCTCCTTCGGGAAAGTTTCATGGTGCTCTATGGCGACTCATACCTGCCGACAGATTACCGGAATGTTGTCAGGGCTTTTGATAATTGTGATGCGCCAGCCTTGATGTGCGTCTATCACAACAAGAATAACTGGGATCAAAGCAACGTTAAAATTGACGGGGACATGGTGGTTTTTTACTCGAAAAAAACAGGAAATGAAAACCTTGAATATATCGACTATGGCTTGTCGGTTTATAAAAAATCTGTTATTGAAAGATATCTCAATGAAAGTCCGCCCTTGGATTTGGCTGAAATCCAGGAGGATTTGGTCGCCAGACGCGAAATGGCGGCGTTTGTTGTTGCTGAACGTTTTTATGAAATTGGCAAACCATCCGGATGGAGCGAACTTCAAGAATATCTGGATCGGTCGTGATATAAAATTGCATTATAGCTGAAACCGGGAATCGTATTGATATATGAAAAAAGCTGTATTCATTGATCGGGACGGTACCCTGAACGAAATGGTTTATAATAATACACACGGAATATTTGATTCACCGCATAATGCCGAGGAAGTTCGTTTAAAGCCAAAGGCGGCTGATTTTTTGAAAACTATCAGACAAACCGGTTACTTTGCCATTGTTGTTACCAACCAGCCAGGTATTGCCAAGGGAACCCTGACAGTGGAAAGATTGAATAAAATCAACAATAAGCTTTCAGCCCTGCTGGCCGCTAAAGGCGCCGGCTGGGATGCCCTCCTGTACTGTCCACATTATTCAGGTCCAGGTCATATAAAAAACAAATATTGGCGTAAATGTAAATGCCGCAAGCCCAAGCCCGGTCTTTTGCTTTCTGCCGCCAAAATATTCCATATTGACCTGTCGAAAAGTTGGATGGTTGGCGACGGCCTGAATGATGTCCAGGCCGGAAAATCAGCGGGGTGTCGGAGTATACTCGTCACAAACCTTAAAATAGAACAGGTTGAACACTTTTTCAACCTTGGCAAATGTCAACCTTTCGCCGTTGCCCGCGATTTAAAACAAACCGCAAGAATCATCAAAACCGGCAAACGAGGGAGCAAGACATGACAACCTTGAAAAAAGGGTTTTTGTCCGTTGTTATTCCTTTCCTCAATGAAGCAGAAGTCCTGCCAATCTTTTATAAAAAGCTTTCGGACTCTTTAAAGGATATCAGCGGCGAATCGGAGATGATCTTTGTTGATGATGGCAGTTCTGATGGTTCTGCACGCTGGGTAGCGGACAAGGCCCGCGAGGATAAAAATATAAAACTTATTAAACTTTCCAGGAATTTCGGCCACCAGATCGCAATAACCGCCGGCATGGATTACGCCCATGGTGACGCCGTGGTTATTATTGATGCCGATTTGCAGGATCCGCCGGAAGTTATTCCGCTCCTGGTTGAAAAATGGAACGAGGGCTTTGAAGTTGTTTACGCGGTGCGGGAACAACGTGCCGGAGAAACATGGCTTAAAAAGGCGTTTGCCGCTCTTTTTTATCAGATCTTCCGGCGCCTGGTTGATTTTGAAGTACCGATCAATGCCGGCGATTTCCGTCTGCTGGACCGTAAGGCAGTCGAAGCCCTTAAGAATGTGCGCGAACGTCATCGTTTCATGCGCGGCCTGACAAGCTGGGTTGGTTTTTCCCATTGCGCCGTTTCTTACAAGCGCGAACCCCGTAAGGCCGGAACAACCAAATACCCGGTCTGGAAATCATTTATTCTGGCATGGGATGCCATTACCTCTTTTTCGAGTTCACCCCTGATGTGGGTTACCGGCCTTGGGATAATAATCGCATGCCTTGGAGTTTTGGAAGCGATCAGCATTGTCATCAACAAACTGCGTAACCCTGAGGGAATGGTATCAGGATGGGTGACAGTAATGGTGTCAGTCCTTATCCTCGGCGGCATTCAACTGATCAGCCTGGGCATAATCGGCCAGTACATAGGCCGGATATTTGACGAGGCAAAAAAGCGGCCTCTCTACTTCGTCAGCGAGACCATCGGCTTTGATAAACCAGATCCGGTTTGAATTCACAACCCGTTAATGCACAGGCGCCTGGCCGCAGCGCGCCATGAGTTCTTCAAAAAGACTGACATAAATTTTTGCGGTAGTTTCCCAGTTCCAGGTCTTGCGGGCATATATTGAAATTTCTTCCCGGCGGCCGGAAAGTTTCTGCAAATCAGCGGATAAATTCATCACTGTTTTTATAAGCATTGTGGCATCGCGCTGGCAGACGATAAATTGCTCGCGGTCTTTGCCATAGCCGGCAAAAGTCTCTTCGGAAATCAAACACGGCAGGCCGCAGGCCATGGCCTGGGGAACTACTGCCGGCCAGCCCTCGCCCACCGAAGGCATCATGAAAAGGTCATGGGCGCCATACAGTTCCCGCAATTCCTCATTGCTCACATATGCGATTAAACGGATATTCGCCAAGCCCCATTCCTCCGGCGATATTGGCCCCTGCCCGACCATGGTTAAACGTATTTCAGGACAATTTTCCGCCAACCGCCTGATAAATGCCAGGCCCTTCTTTTCGTATAAACGCCCGACAAACAATAAATTGAGACGCTCCTCATCAATCTGCCATTTGCCACGCAATCGCCGCCGCTCATTTTCGTCAACAAGATAAAATACTTTTTGGTCAATTCCGGCAGGAGTCATTGCAATCTGATCGGGTTTTATCCGGGAGTTATCCAAGAACCACTGCCTGACCGCCTCCCCCACGAATGTCAATTTCATGCCTTTCCCGGTCCCCCATTTTGCCATTGAACAAAGGAATTTATTTTGAAATGCATCAAGAAACTTATTGGCCAGCGGTATCACGCCTACATGCTGGGTGGCGACAACCGGCTTGCGTTTAAGTAAAGCCAGAAGCAGTGCAAGGCTTGCAAGTCCCGGGGCGAGACTGTGGATGTTGACAACATCGCATACCTGGATCGCGCGGCTGATCATCGGCAGGTAGAAAGGATTGATTAACGGGGAATTAATCTGCCAATTATGTTCCAAATAGTTCGTGGCCGGCACGCGCAGGTTATCCGCCGAGGATGGGACGGCGCGGCGCGGGATATCGGTCGTCAGCCAGATGACATGATGGCCAAGGCGCAACCAGCAATCTTTGAGCGATGAAGCGGCAAATTCAATTCCGCCCATGTGCGGCGGCTGATAATTGGTTACCAAAAGGATTTTCATTATTCCATTACCGCCTATTTTTGCAGGGCAAAAGCCCAGAACGCGCAGACACTTGGCGGAAGATTCTGGGAACGCTTAAAATCGTTTTCAGGCCAGCCGTTAGGATAGCTGCGCTTTGATAAAAAAGTCTCCCACAGCGGCCAGAGGAAGAAGCAACGGTGAAATGATACAATGATGAGATTATAGTCCTCGAAAAGTTTAATCAGGCGCCGGAAAGTGAAAAAGTTCACATGCGGCGAACAAAGATTTGCCGTTGTCAGATCTGCTGTTTTAAGAATGCTTTTGATGAATTTTACAACCGCCACGCCGATTGGCCACTTTTTAAGAGCATAACTCGGCCTGCATAATATTTCCGTGATGCCCCATCCATTAGGAACCGTGATTATCAGGATGGAATTGCTTTTCATTGATCCCGCGATAAGGCTGACCATGTTTCTGTATTTATTCACGTGCTCCAGAACCTCAGTCAATATTATGGCGTCATACTCACCGGGATTAACCGATTCAATGGAGCCATGAATAAATTGAAGATTACTGAATAGATTACGATTCCGAGCCATGAGTATCGAAGGCTCGTGAATATCGCAAGCAGTTATCTGATATCCAAGGCTTGCGATCGGCATGGCGATATTACCTACTCCGCAACCTATCTCAAGAATCCTTCCCTGCCCGGGCATAACAGCCTGCCGAAGCATTTGAATAATACACGCGAGCCTGACCCGATGCACGGCGCTGTTCTTAAATTCAGTATATTCGAGGTAAGACTCGCCGCCTTCGCGCACATAATCCAACGAAATTGGCGGTGGTATTTGCATGAATGCAGATCGACTGGTGAATTGTTACGGAGACGGCACTATTTCAACCTGATCTATCAGCGCCGGTACTTTCGAAACAGACCACAATGAATCTGACAAGACGATCTTATTAATCCCGGGCTTAAAAGTAATATCACTTAACACCCATTCTTCCAATTGCATATGGCGAAAATCATGGATCTTTCCGCTGCTTACTACGCGCTTTGAGCCATTGAGCGCCATGCCACGAACATTCAGCGCAACCCGATTAGTTAATCCGGTCAGGTTATAGATATCCAGCGACGCTTCTTTCTCAAGAATACGCCAATCGCGAAAATCCCGCAACTGCTGCCAGAGTTTCACATAACCCCATTCCGGTCCATACAAGACAAGATATTGGTTGCCTGCCGCGCGGGCATTGGCGATAGTATCCTCGCGCGTATTATAAAAAATAGTGACAATCAGCTTGTTTTTGTGAGGGTCAAAGAATTCTTCACGGTGAGCCAGCCCTAACTCAGCCAGCTTGATAGCCGCCTCGTTTGTAAAAGAAACCATCCTGGCAAAATGCCAGTTCGTAACAAGACCTTTGATCTGCCGTTCGGAATTAAAATACTCCAGATATGCCGCATCCGGATATTTTTCCATGAATCTGCGGGCATGCAATGGCCAATTAACCTGCTTGAAGACATCCGGAGGCTCAGAAGGAACCGGAAATGTGAAATATACATTTGTGGAATTATGAATACGCAGCTCATTCCACGGATCAAACCAACGCTCCACCAGAACGAGAGAATGCGGTGGAAGATTACTGTCGCACCAGTGGGCAATATCCCAATAAGGTGTCGGCTTGCCAGAAAGCTGGGTTGCAAGATAAGCGGGCAAGATGTTCAGGCTGAGAGCTACGGCTATTAGAGCGGAAGCAATCGCTATACCGATCCGGCTGTTATACTTTCCCGAAAGACGTATAAGGTCAGGAACAAACCATATACCAAGAGCAAGCCAGATTATATACAGCGGCAGAGAAGTCAGCAAATATCGCGAGCTGGTTGCCTGTTCAATCAACACAAGCCTTGCGGCCGCGAATAACAATATATTGCCGGCCAATAAAACGATGACGACCGGCACGGCGGCCGAACGGCGCCACAAGCGAAAGGTTACTATGATGCTTAACAAAATAACCACAACGGCAATCAAGGATCTCAAGATCGTCTTGCCCCATCCAAACAAAAAAAGAGGGCGCGTAAGCATTGATAAAACCGGCTCGGTGCCTGGCCCGAATATCCGGCTCACATAAGCCTTATGCTCCGGAGATGATATGCTGATCATTTGCGGTAACGCCCAGTCAAGCAACAGCAAGGGGATCCCGATTACTGCCAGGATAAAAATAATCCCGATCAGAGCGCGCGTAATATATTTTTCCCGTAAGGCTTTCTTAGCCTGCATCCATAAAATTACCGAGATGGACATTAACGCGAACGGCCAGCCGGAAGGTTGAGAATAAGCAGTTAAAAAAAATCCTGACGCTAACAGAAAATAGAAGATTCCCGGCAACGTATTTTTATCCCTGACAGTTTTGATTTGTAAAAAAACGGCCCAAATTAAAAGCACGCTGCCACAGACCATGGGAGGATAAAAATATGCCTCGCGGCTGATTCCAATATGAAAGGGATTCAAGGCAAAAAATGCCGCAAGAAACAAGGCGAAAGCACTTCCAGCCAGTACACGCCCGCAACCGTATAAGGCCAATATGGCCAGGATGCCCCACAATGCCGAAGGGAGCCGTATCATGAATGGAGTCAAGGGAGCGCCGGTGATGCTTAAAAATAATTTAGTCCATGCCACGGCAAAGGGGAATTGTCCTGTCTTGTTCATTCCAAGGGTTGACGACCATTTTGCGAAAACATCCCAGAAAGTGGTCGGCTGGCGGGCAAAATCCATAAAGATCATTGTGTCCGCCCGGAAAGCCGGTTCACCCAATTGGTATAATCTAAAAAAAACAGCAAGGGAAATGACAATTATTAACAGCAATAGCTCAACCCCGGGCGCAAGGCTTCGTGATGGAAGCAAAGGCTGGGATGATTTCTGATAGGATAATAGGCCAAATAATTTAATCACTTAAACTTACCTTAAACGACTGCAATTAATATATGATTTTTACATATTCATTATGCTTGTTACAAGCGGATTTATCGTATAATAATTTATCTGTTATATCCGGAACTTGTTTCTCAGCATTGGCGTTATAAACTGGAAATGTCCGAAAATAAAAATAAAATATCGGAACCGTCCTGGAAATGGCGGTATCAACGCGGCAAACCATCCATCAGCCGGAATGGATCTCGGACCGGCAAACTGATTATTCAATCAATCATTGCCTTTGCAGTCGCCGCGCTTTTTGCCTTCGTCTTTCATCGTGTAA
>Ga0351965_1087_pt1 | contig 26031 bp, 24 predicted proteins | sample TotcelT113001K13_FD_206839 | JGI IMG/M metagenome (GOLD analysis project Ga0351965, IMG submission 206839) | Enriched cells from coal bed in the Powder River Basin, Montana, United States - Total cells T11 rep3 HSBNCT.T11.300.1.K13 ... | reverse complement strand
TTGCGCTCCCCGCTTTTATGGGTAAGGATCAGGCTGCCGCCCGCTTTGACATATTCAAGAACGGCCTGGACGGCCGTATTGCTCAGGCACACCGTGTTTGGCAATATGACCAGGGCAAAGTCCTGGAGGCGGGAAAGAACCTGTTCCTTTTCAAGGACCACCGCGTACTGTATGCATTCATCCGCCAAAAACTCGCACCACCCGACAAATTCCTCTTCGTATTCATTGCCGTTGCCATGGTCCAGCATGTCGCGCGTTGATTCCCCGAGGAAGATGCCGACATTGGCAAGCGGCGCCGCGGGCCCATCAAGCTCCTCTTTATGCTTTTCTTCCCACGCGAAAAATTCCGCATAAGCGCCGAAATCTTCGGGATGATTCAATAAATGACTTTTCGGGCCAAGGTCTTCGCCGGTAGTCACGCTTGAGGTGGCCCATACCCGCGCGCCATGCGCCAGGCGCAACGCCCAGTTGAAAAATCTTTCCCCAGATTGATGATACATGGTGGCAATCGTCGGCGTCTTATAGTAACCGCTCAAACCCGCATAGACCATCAGGTTCGCCGACAGAAATCCCCTGCTGTATAAATGAGCGGTGCTGGAAGAGGAAAGTTCTATAAAAAGCGTATTGATCCCGCGCGCGCGCTCTTCGGAGCTGTCCCCAAACTGCTGCGTGCCGTAAGGATAGATGTCGGCGCTCTTGCACCCCATCAGCACCGCGCCAGGGTTGACTTCAACAAGCGCCTTGTATAAATCCCGGTAAAAGTCGCCGACGGACACGCAGCGGAATTTGATCCATGCCCTGAAGGCCGGATTTTCGAAATTGCCCCAGAAATAACCGGCGGAAGCGTCCGGCAGGACATGGCCCGTCATCTTGCGGTATTTTTCACGGCAACGGCGGCAGGCGCAGCCATACCAGCCCGTCCTGAAATAGACCTCGTCGACCATAAACCCGTCAACGCCGGCTTCCACGGCCACTTTCTTGCAGAGGCGGAAATATTCCGCGCAAAAATCCGGGTTGTTGATGCACCACAAGTACCATCCGCCCCACATGTTCAGGAAAGCGTGTTCGCCGGTTTGGGCGTCGATGCTCAGCCATTCGCGCCGGGCTTCGTCGAGTCCGTTTAAATCCTGGTCAACGAAAGACGCGGTGGTATGGTGGATAATTTTGATTCCTTCGCGGTGGCATGCGTCCACCGCCGTCTTAATAGCCTCGATCACCTGCGCTGTTTTATCCTGGCTTTCATACAGCATCAGTCGGCGCACGCTTTCCGTAAGCACCATGTTGATCCCGGCCTTGTTAAAAGCCCCGGCGTCCCTGGCCATTTCATCGAGCCCGATCCCACCCTCAAAATAAGGGTCCATGCAAGGGGCTATCTTCATCGGGGCAGATGTTGCCGGGGTCTTTTTAAAAACCCACTGCGTGCAGCGCGCATGCCAAATCCATTCGGGAGGTTTATTCATTGTAGCCAACGCCGATATAATAAGCCATGTTGGACTGGGTGGTATCAAGGCGGCCGAACTGCGCGACAATGTTGATATCGGACCTGATCCGGAGGGCGTACTGGGTAAGCGGCGGAATTTTAACCCCGCCCATATCCCGCGGATGGTCAAGCCGCAGGGTTTTTACACGCTCCGGCTCAACCTTCACGCTTATTCCCTTAACCGGCGCTCGGTCGGAATAATATATGTCAATCAGCACGCCCGCTTCTTTCCTGTTTGTATTAAACAGCATCAGCGCCTCGTGCGCTTCCATTTTTCCCTTGGCAGACTTTTCCGGAAGATATCCGTCGGGGAAATACCAGGTCTTGGCTCCGCCATGTTTCATTTTTTTCTCCAAATCCAAAATCAACCACTGATTACACGGATAACACGGATTGGGGAAAGCCGTTTATATTCCTTATCAGTGTCATCCGTGGTAAATTTTTCTATTTCCATTACAGTTTCTGTTATCTCAGATTTCTTTCCGGCACATTTCCCTGATGAACGGCGTCAATGATTCCGGTCCTTTCTTCGTGATCACAAACCCCTCTTCAATACGGTTCGAGCCGTCGGGATGGCCGAAGAGGCTTATATCGGAATTGACGCACATGCCTTCCGTCAGGGGATATGTCGCCTTTTCATCGGGATAAGGCGATTCGGCTTCCGCCAGGCCGATGCCGTGCATCGGCGGGTAAACATCGTATTTGGTCAGCCCGTGCTTTTTGAAAACTTCCTTCACGGCCCTGACCATTTCGCCGGCGATGACGCCGTCGGCCAGGTATTTCTGCTGGACATTGGCGGCCTCAAAAAGCGCTCCCAGGAACCGCTTCTGGCCGTCGCTGGCCCTGCCGGCCACAAACGGATATTCCACCGTGGCCACATAGCCTTCATACTGGACCGCCAGGGCGGCCATGACCATGTCGCCTTCTTCGATTACTTTCTGCGTTGCCCGGCCGATTATGGTGGCCGCCCTTTTGCCGCTCCCGAACACAGTGAAATTAATATCCTCGGCCCCGGCCGCGCGCGCCGCCCCCTCGGCCGCGCCCGCGGCCATGGTCTCGGTATTGCCGGGGACGGCGGTTTCCAGCAATTTTTTATAGCCGAGGCAGGCCTGCCGGCCGGCCTCGCGTAAACAGGCGATCTCATCGGCGGTCTTGATGATGCGCAACGACGTTAGTACGTCGCCGGCATCGGCAATTTGCATCCCGTTCACTGCCGCTTTGATCCTGTCCAGGACAAAAGCCGGCATGTCCTTCAGCCCGATAATCCCCAGTCGTTTTCCGCCATCCAGGACTTCTGCTAAAATGGTCTTGAATGACGAGAAATTCGCCAGGGGATAATCAATTTCCTCCGGCACGGACACGCAGGCAAACTCCTTCACGTTGCGCAAATCGCGCCAGACTGACATTTCGCGCGCGTAAAGCTCGCCCTCCGGGGCGCCGGCCAGTATCGGCTCGCCCTTGCGCGGGATGAAGCAGGCCGCGCGTTCGAAGATCGGCCAGAAATTGGAAACATAGCGCAAGTTTTCCTTTCGGTATTCATCGCCATAGACCAGCATGGCATCCAGTTTTTTTTCGGCCAATTTTTCCTGTATCCTGCCGATCCTGGCCTTGAATTCAGATTTTTGTATTTTAATCATATTGTCCTTCCGATGTTGATTGTCTTAGGCGGCCTTTGGCCGCAACCAAATTGTTGTAGGCCCGCATAATATGCGGGCAAGAGCCGCGATATTATCGCGGCCTACAGCATTCTTCTTTGCAAATCTGTCATATGTTTATACGGAACGAGCATAACTACACGCCATCTTTTCTTTTCATTCGCCTTCATTTTATCATGAAACTTTCAATCCGCATCAGTTCCGCCGCCTTGACAAGCTCCCCGCTAACCCGGCCGTGCACAACGATCAGGTGATGGGCCACGCCGCGCTTGAGTACCGATTTTATATAATCCACGACCGGGCTTTCAACTTTGACCATGGCATGGATTTCATCGCACGGCAGGCACGGGAAATCGATTGCCTCGCCCTCCGAAATAAACATGCGCCAGCTGTCGCCGGTATTGAGCATGTGGCCCATTGTAACCGGCCCCGCCTTCATGATCATCTCGTAGTTCAGGCCGCTGCCCTTGAACCCCCACTCCTCCGGCGACGCGGTCAGGGTCACTTCCCGATCGCTTTTGGCGATTTCCGGCGAGGCGATCCCGTGTCCGAGCAGGAAAATGGCGTTGCGGCTGCAATCGAACTGCCCCCACTCCGCCTGGAAAGGGATATTCCCGGTAAAATCATGCATGAGCTGCATCATGACCAAACCGGCGATATCGCCCTCGCAGGCGACCATGATCCGGTCCTCTTCAAGCATCAGGGATGCTCCCATCCTGGCCGGAGCGCCGGTCATCTTTTCCAGGTAATGCTGGCCGAGGAAACAGAGGCCGTCCAGGTTGTACTTGTCATAAAGCTTTTTCATCGCGATGCCGACCCGGCAGGATCGTTTCACGTCATCAAGCGCGATTTTTTTTGATTTAAAGCGCCGGAACAGCTTACCGGCGGATTTGTCGACTTCGGCCGCGCTGACATCCTGCCAGCACTCAAGCAGGTGTTCCGGCTGGATGGTCATCACCTCCGGGCCGAGGAATCCCTTGACCTTGGCCTTGTCGAACTCCAGGTCAAACATCCCGCGGAAAACATGCCCGACCAGGCCGTAGGTGCTGTTTCTAAGCCTTTTAACGCTGCGCCAGGCTGACAAAAGACCATTGATTTCATGATACACTCCCGGGTCGCTTATTTCCCCGCAGACAACCTCATAGCGAAGCCTCATCTTGTCAAAAGACCCGGTTAGCTGTGAAATGCCAATCAACGCGCTGTTTCGCATCGTCGCCATATAATTATCCTTTGGCGAAAGATCCCGGCCGGTCTGTGAATTAAACAGGATAATCCATGGCCGGCTTCCGGCACGATTGACGGCGTGCAAGGTGATAAAATCGGGGATATAGGTACCTTCCGCGATGATAAGCGCTTCAACCTGTTCCGATGCGAATTTCGCGCCTGCTTCCTCGGCGCGGTCAAGCGTGTCAACCATGCCGGGATAAATCACCTCAAATCCCTTGAGCGATTTTTCCAGCCTTGCCATCACGCCTTCCAGGTCTTTGCGGACAATTTCCTTCAATTGCGGATACATCCTCCAATATTCAAAATAGCCCAACCCGAGAAACCCGATTTTGACCGGGCTTTGTCGGGAACGGCTGGTTAAAACATCGCCATATTGCCCGCTTTGCGAAGAATCAAACGATGTGACGGCCTGATTTTTTTTCTGTTTCACGTCTTACCCTCCTTGACCGGCACGCTCCGCTATCTTGGAGAGCGTCACGGATTTTAAATCGTATTTGCCTTTTTCCGCAGCCGCTTTTGCATGTCCAATAAGCTTCCGGAATAATTCAAAACCAAGCCCCGGTTCGTCCCCCTCCTGGATCGGCGAAACATGGCAGACATTGATGAAAGGCAGGGATGAATTTATGCAGCAGCCAAAATCGTGCACGGCAAGGTTATAGAACTCATCAAGTTTGTTGCGCCCCAGATACCACGTGTATTCGGCGGTCAGCGGCAGTTCCAGCAGGCCGGCCTTTTGATGTTGGGTGAACTTTTCCCGGTTTATTTCCCGGGGCACATATTCCAGGTTATTTAATATGTCCCAGGCGGCCGGCTGCAAGCAGGTGGAGCTGTCAAACATATATCCTTCTTCTGCCAGGGCGATGAACATGTTGTCGCACGATTGCAGGGCCGGGGAACGGAACCCGCGCACCCGCATCCCGATGGCGTCTTCAATGATCTTGCGCCCTTTACTGAGCTTCCGGCGGATCTTTTCCACCGTGTGCTCAGTTTTGAGTTTTTCCCTGTTTTCCGCCAGGAACTTTCTGGCCGGTCCCTCATGCGGCAGCATCATGATCATCTCGGGCGGTATGCCGATTTCAAAGCGGTCATGGGTCAAGCCATGCTGGGCTACCTCGTGCCCGCGCTTGATCGCGTCCCTCAGGATTGACACATAAGCGCGGCGGGCGCTCATCTTCTTCCCCTCAGCTTCCGGCACCGTAAAAAACGTTCCTTTCATTTGATAGTCATCCAGGAAATCAAGGATGTTGCTTAGATGCTTCTCGGTCGAATAACCGTCCAGGCCGACATCATCAACTGAAAATCCCCACAGGACATTTTTTTTCATTATTTACAGCTCCTGGATTTTAAGAACCTTGTCAGGGACAAAAAACGACTGGCGCAATACTTCGGCGTATTTGACCCCTATTTTACTTCCATGAAAGCGGGCGCGCGATTCCGCCTGCTCGATCATGCTCGCGAGGTGCTCCTCGGCCGATTTGAATATTTTTAAGGCGCGTATTTTGTCCTGGAACGAATCCGTCACGTCAACGATATGCGTCGGTTCCGGCAAATCGTGAATGACCTCGAAATGATACATGGCCCGCGCTTGCCACGGCCGCCCGAGGTCGGCGCTGCAATCCCAGCCGGCCTGCCACCATGAGTCGCAGGTGAGCCGCGCCATGTCCCGGTGCTGGAAATATTCCCGCCAGTAATGGCCCAGGATGATGTCGGGCTTGTATTTACGGATGGCACGGATGCAGGCATGGTAAGTGTCCCGGTTGCGCTGGACGCCGAAATCCGGAAGGCCATGACACTCAAAGGAATGCACCCCCACTGATTTATGCGCCGCAACTGCTTCCGCCATGCCCCTATCAACCGCGGACGCCCGCGCGCTCATTTTCGTGTAGGCCTCGTCGTTGTTCCCGAAGCAGAACACGTGGACTTTTACCCCCATCTTGACAAACCGTCGGATGATGCCGCCGACGGCGATAACGGGATCATCCGCATGCCCCGCAAGAACCAGCACGGATTTAACCTTGTTTGTTTTCATGACAGAATACTCCTTTTTAAAAACCAAATTGTAGCGGAACGGAACAAGGCGGCTACAGGCAGGATGCTAATTCCTTGTGCTGGTTTGCTGTTGCCGGTAGCGGGTCGGCGCCGCCCCGGTTGACCGGCGGAAAACATGGTTGAAATGGCTCAGGTTGCCGAAGCCCGCCTGGAAGGCGATTTCGCTGACCCGCAAGCACGAATTCGTCAGGTAATATTTCGCCCAGTTTATACGGACCAGGTTCAAATATGCGGTAAAACTCATTCCGACCTGAGCCTTGAAGACGTGCGCCAGGCGGGAGACGCTCAAGCCGGCTATCTTCGCCACGGCCGGCAGGGTGACCTGGTCCGCGTAATGAGCCTCGATAAAATCCATCGCTTTGCGCATGGGATCATGCCTGGTGGCGGTCTTCAGCGCCTGGAGCCGGCCGGCATCAAGCAATCCGACCACCATTTGAATCAAGTCTATGATGGCGGTAACGCACCGTTTCTCAACAACCGGAATATTGAAATAGGCCTTACGCGCCTTGGCGGTATCAATTCCCATGGCGGCCAGCCGCTTTCGAATCTTTTTAAAATGCCCGCGTGAAATTTGATTGTAAAAAAACTGCCCGGTGCACAATAATCCCACGACTTTGTTATTCATCACAACCGGCACATAAACATCCATCAGTCCCAGATGACAACGCCTTAAAACACACCCTTGCTTTTTGAGGCAATCATCAAGTGCCTTTTTCTCGTCCCGGTCGCAGGCGTCGCGCCCCGCGGGCGAATCATACATCATGCGGCAAAAAGGCGTGAAAACCCGCTTTGCCTGGAGCCTCTCCGAATGGCGAAGCCCCATATCCACAAAATCAAAAGGCAGACCGGTCAGCCGATACAGGTCATTTTGGAACTTTTTCAAAACGCCGAATTGCTCTATTACGAGAAAAAACGATCTGTATTCCTGGCCCGGTCCAGGGAAATTTTCAGCCGCAACTTTATCACGAAGATTGCTCATTTTATCAACCGAACATAAATATTGCGCTTTTGAAATTACACTGTAGAATTACCCGTTATTTATCAAATCAAAGAAAAGGAAGAAACAAAAATGGAACAGAAAATAAGGGCAAAATTAGAACAAACGCGGGAAATGCTCCAGGCCGACGGCGGCGACCTGGAAATAGTGTCCATAAAAGGCACGACGGTCCAGCTTCGTCTTACCGGCGCCTGCGGCGGCTGTCCCCACGCCACCATGACCATCAAGCAGGGCATTGAACGCATCCTCAGGCAGGATGTTGACCCAAATATTATTGTTGAACAAGTTAAATAATACCTCAAGGTTGACAGGCTGAAGGATGATAAGGCTGAATAATCGCCTTCAAAAGCGACTCAACCATCCTGAAAATTATCCCGCCGACTTAACAATCATTTAAACATCAGCAAACAATTCAAATCCTAAAGGACAAGACAATGAAAGACAGGATCATCCGGGTCGGGATCGCCGGCCAGGGACGCAGCGGCTACAACATTCACGGCAAGTGCCTCAGCATGCACGAGACCGACAAATTTAAAATCACGGCCGTGGCCGACCAGATGCCCGAGCGCCGGCGTGACGCCGAAAACGAGTTCGGCGCGCGCGCTTACGATGATTACGCCAAGCTTATCCGCGCCGGCGGTTTTGACCTGTTCGTCAACGCCCTGCCTTCGCCCCTGCATGTTCCGGCAACGATTCAGGCGCTCAAGACCGGCTACCATGTCCTTTGCGAAAAGCCGATGGCAAAATCCGTCGCCGAATTCGACAAAATGGTCGCTGCTGCAAAACAATGTAAACGCCACCTGTTCGCCTTCCAGAACAACCGGCCCCAGCCTTTTTTCCGCAAAATTCTCGAGGTGGTTGATTCGGGTGTATTGGGCGAAATAATCCACGTCAGGAGCAACTGGTCGCACTTCAGCCGGAGGTGGGACTGGCAGACATTCCAGGTGAACATGGGCGGCACGCTTTACAACACCGGGCCGCACGCGATTGACCAGGCGCTGATGATGTTTCCCTTCAGCGTCAAGCCGAAGGTTTTCTGCCGGATGGAGTGCAAAAACAAGCTCGGAGGCGACGCGGAAGACTTCTGCGCCCTCACCATCTACGGGAAAGGGGCGCCAACTATTGAAATTATCATTTCCCAATACCTCGCCTATCCCATGGAAGCAAGATACAACATTTGCGGCACTCTGGGAGGTTTATCCGGCAACGAAGGAGAATTGCGCTGGAAATACTACGATCCCAAAAAAGCGCCCAAACAGAAACTCTGGGGGCTATGGTCGGTGGACCGCAGATATCCACCCGAAACACTGCCCTGGGTTGAAAAAACCTGGAAAATTGACGCGGAAACGGCCAAGAGCGCGGTCGGGTACACCCTGCGCTCTTTTTCTTCCGGACCACAGGCCATTTATAACAATATGTACAACGTGATCCACGGGAAAGAAAAGCCGTTCATCACGCTCCCGCAGGTCAGGAGGCAGATTGCCATCATGGAAGAAGCGCACCGGCAGAACCACCTGCCCCGGAAGGCAAATCGCTGGCCGATAAAGAAGTAGGTGATGCCCGCCTTAAATCGTTCCGTTAAGATATGATACACTTTTGCGGAGAACATTATTTCTGACATGTTTTAAATTCGAAGCACGAAATCCGAAATTCGAAACAAACTCGAATGACCAAAATTCTCCGCCGAAGGCGGATCCACCGCTGGCGGAAAAACCAAGTAGTTTCGGACATTGAAACATTCGAATTTAAAATTTGTTTCGGATTTCGATATTCGGATTTCGAATTTGGTTGTGGCCGCCGGCCACGTTAGGGGATCAGGCATGCTTTACGAATCAATTTGCCGCCAAGCCGGAAAGATATCATCGCAATCACTGGCGCGCCCTTTATCCCGTCGGGAATGGAACAAAACTCTACCTCACCGGCGCAAACAATGGTTGGAAATGCTCGGGCTCTGGCCATTGCCAGAAAAAACGCCGCTCGAGCTCAAATCTGCCGGTTCACTTGACCGGAAGGATTATATTGTAGAGCGACTCCATTTCCAAAGCCTGCCCGGAGTGCATGTGCCCGCCAACCTTTATCGCCCGACTGTAATATCACGCCCATTGCCGGCCATTTTGTATTTATGCGGGCACAGTTCCGAAGGCAAGGCGCACGACCAGTACCAGGGGCACGGAATATGGTTCGCCCGGCACGGTTATATCGCGCTGGTCCTTGACACCATTGAAGTAGGCGAAGGGACAGGCAATCACCATGGCACCTTTTCCCTGGGCCGCTGGGACTGGTACAGCCGCGGCTACACCCCGGCCGGCATTGAGGTCTGTAACGCCATGCGCGCCCTGGATTACCTCGAAACACGCGACGATGTTGACGCTCAACGGTTCGGCGTAACAGGGCTCAGCGGCGGCGGAGGCGTCTCATGGTTCCTCTCCGCCGCGGATGAGCGTGTAAAATGCGCGGCTCCCTGTTGCCAGAGCGGGAGCATCGCACAGCACGTTATTGACCGGACCATTGACAACCATTGCGACTGCGCCTTCTGGATCAATTATTACCAGTGGTGCTGGCCGGACATCGGGGCCCTGATAGCTCCCCGTCCCTTGATCGTGGCCGCGGCCAGCGACGACCTGATCTGGCGCCCATATGCCTACCGCGACGTCCTGCGGCGCCTCCGCCGCCAGTATGCCGAATTGGGAGTGCCCGGTAATATCAGGCTGGTCGAGGACAAAGCCCCCCACAGCTACACGCCCAGGCTCCGCAAGGCGATTATGGCGTGGTTCAACCTGCACCTGAAAAACGACCGCCGCCCCGTAAAGGACGACCTTGCCGCCTACGTTGAGCCGGAAAAGAACCTGAACGTTTTCCGTGGCAAACGCCCCGAACAGGACCTGACCGGCAAGGTTGCCGGGCTGCTGCCGCGCAAGGCGGAAATTTCAGAACCGGCCAATGCCGGACAATGGCGCGACCACCAGAAAAAAACACTGGCGGCGCTCCGCGCCTTGACATTCCGCAACCTAAAGCCGCCGGCCCAGAAGTTCATCGAAAAACGCGATGACGGCGCCAGCGCCGCGTACACCACAGCATCTTATGTCTTCCTTTCCGGCGACGGACTTCGCCTGCGCGTGAAAACATTCAATCCGGTCCGGACGAAAGCATCGCTAACCATTGTTTACGCGGCCGATGAGACATGCCGGGCGCTCAAAGGGCGGCCGGATTTCGGAAATGAATTTGCCGTCGCAGGCATTGAAGTCCGCAACACCGGGGCCACCTCAACCGGGCCGGGGTATTCATGGACCCTGCGCCGCTGTTACCCCCTCCTTGGCCATACTCTCCCGGAAAGGCAGGTTGCCGACCTCCTTGATGGAATATCGATCCTGCGCCGGAAAGCGCATCCCGGGAAAATTATTTTGTACGGCGAGGGGCGAGCGGCCGTGCTGGCGATTTATGCAGCCCTGCTTGACGGCAAAGTGGAGGAAATAATCATAAAGGATCCTCCGGAATCCCACGCGTGGCCAAATACGCCCGAGATACCCGGCATCTTGCGCCTTGGAGATTTGGCCCAAAACCTGGCGCTTGCCTGGCCCACCGCGATAACGTTCATCGGCAAAATGCCTTCCGCATACCGATGGACTGAAAAGCTATACGCCAGACTGGGCGACAGGCATTTGATCAGATGTATCCGTTCAATGAAGGAATTGAATCCATGCCAGAAAAATCTTAAGGCATGACAATGGCTGACGAAACTCCCCGCCCCTGGTCATCGCGCAGGGCCATGAGGGTCATCACGCGCGGGACATAATTGCGTGTCTCGGCCGGGAGATGCGGCATAATTTCAAGATAAGTACGCGCCTTCTGCGCTTTCAGGGCCCTGCGCACGCGCCCCTCGCCGGCGTTATAGGCCGCCAGGGCAAGCGACCATTCGCCGAATTCAGAATGCAGCTGGCGCAAATAACAGGCGGCCGCTTTCGCGCTTTTACCAGGCGTTTTGCGGTCATCTACCGGATATATTTGCAATCCAAATCTCTCGGCCGTGGCAGGCATCAGTTGAAACAGGCCTACCGCGCCGGCGCTGCTGACGGCCTCCGGGTCGAAGGATGATTCAACTTTCGCCAGCCAGGCCAGATTCTGCGGCACGCCCTCTTTCCTGAAAATATCCCGCATAACAGCCATCATTTCCGGTTCTGCCGGACTGCTGTTTTCGCCAGCAGTTTGACCGGCCTTGATATGTCCGGTTTGACTTGCCGGCACATAGCACGGGATGTTTAATCTTGTTTGAAGCTCGTTTCCGGCAAAAGCCAGGATCAAATGCCGGTTACCGTGATTTTCCGTAACGCGCCAGTTTGTCGCGGGCAGGCCAAGCCGCGGCCCGCAGATCGAAACCATCAATAATGCTATGATGACCTGTTCCATGGATAAGCCTCAAAAATAATCACCCGGCCGCCATAATGCAATCGTAAAATTGTTGCATTTGATTTTTAAAGAGAGTAAATATTTACTGCTTTTTTTATTATGAAGATCCATACCGGTGAATTTCGGATATTGTCCACCAGCGGCATCCTGGGATACGGCTTTCCCGAAGAGTCATTCCGGCGGGCAATCCGGCGCAAACCCCATATAATCGGCATTGACGCGGGCTCAACCGATCCCGGACCTTATTATCTTGGCAGCGGCAAATCGTTTACCAACCGCCTCTTCGTCAAACGCGACTTGCGCCTCATCCTCGCCGCCGCAACACGCTTGGGAATCCCGGTCGTGATCGGTTCGGCCGGCGGCGCCGGGGCTCGTCCGCACCTGGATTGGTGCCGGGATATTATTTATGAAGTAGCCCGCGAGAACAGGTTGTCTTTCAAAATGGGCGTGATAGCAACCGACATATCCGCCGGGCGGGTATTGCGCTCGCTGCGCGCTGGCGATATCCAGCCCCTGCCCTTCGTCCCGAAGCTTACCCCCGGGGCCGTCAGGGAATGCAGCCATATCGTGGCCCAGGTCGGCGTGGAACCGATCATCAAGGCGCTCGACAGGGGTTGCCAGATAGTGCTCTGCGGCCGATGTTACGATCCGGCTGTTTTTGCGGCACTGCCGATTGCCATGGGTTACGACCCGGGCCTGGCCATGCATATGGGTAAAATTCTTGAGTGCGCCGCGATCGCCGCCACTCCCGGATCGGGCGCCGATTGCGCTATGGGTATTCTGAATAAGGACTCTTTCGTGCTTGAATGCCCAAATCCTCTAAGAAAATTTACCCGGATGTCCACCGCCGCCCATACCTTGTACGAAAAATCAGATCCATGCCACCTGCCGGGACCGGGCGGCACCATCAATTTGGAAAACTGCTCGTTCACCGAAGTGCCCGGCGGACGCGTTGAAGTGCGCGGCAGCAGGTTTGAAAAAACACCGCATTACTGGATAAAGCTGGAAGGCGCGCGCCGGATCGGGTTCCGCGCCGTCAGCATCGCCGGAGTGCGCGATCCGGTCATGATCACTCAAATAGATAAAATACTGCCTGCCGTCCGGGCCCAGGTCCTGAAACTCAGCCATGCTTCGAATTCCGGCGGGCGCATCATTTTCCACATATACGGTAAAGACGGCGTGATGGGCGCACTGGAGCCGGAAAGGCGCCCGGGCGCCCATGAACTCGGCATAATAATCGAGGCGCTCGGAAATACCCAGGAAGACGCCGATATGTTGTGCAGCCTTACGCGCTCCACCCTGCTGCATTACGGCTACCCCGGGAGGATTTCAACCGCCGGCAACCTGGCGATGCTGTTTTCGCCATCCGATATCGGCATGGACGCGGTCTACGAATTCACGGTCTACCACCTCATGAAAATACATGATCCGGCTGGCTTTCCCCTGGCGGTTGAAAGGATCAGCGGCGGGCGAAGGCTTTCATGAAAAGGAGCATTTTAAGGGCGGCCAGGGTAATCCGGTCAAAAAATTCCGGCCCTTTTGAACTGACACTTGACATAATGTTCAAGAACAAAAGCTACTTTGACCTGTTCAGGCGCCGCCGGCTGATCAGCGAGCGGAAAATCTCGGCGCTCTACAAGGTTCCGCGAAAGGACATACTGGGGATTATTTATTTTGAACCGGCCCTCGCGGTGAAGGTCACCATCAGGCGGATGGTACCCTCGGGCGCTCCCGGCGACAGCGATATTTACGGGGCCCAGCAGCACGCGCCATTGCTTAATCTAAAGTTTTAAGCACGGCCTGCGGGATTAAAGCCCGGTTCACGCGCTTTCATCTTCCGGATTAACGGATGTAAATTTGTAATCTCCGGGAATACCCAATTCACGGCTGATAACGGGCAGCCGCCCGTTGACTTCTTTATCCAGCCTGTCAAAATAATTATTGCCGCGGGCATCCATATCCACGAAAAACGGCCCGAATTTTTCCACCTCGAAAAGCCAGGTCGCCTCGGTTTTTCCAAGCTCTTCCAGGAAATAAACGGCCCGGATGCGCTTGACCTGCGGGACGAGCTGGTTGCCGCAAATGCCGATCTTGGTAAGGTGCGCCCCGCCAACCTCCCGCAAGGCTTCCGACGTTCCCCGCCCCATCGTGGTTTTGCCTATCAGCACGCGCAAGTTCAGCTTGCGGACAACGGCGGCGCCATAGCGTTCGAAGCGGATGCTCGATGTGGGCTCAATGCTGACGATCTTCCATTGGCCGTTTTCCTGGCGCATGACCGGTCCGGCATGGAAGAAAACGTTGATCTCCCTGAAATCAACAGGGGGCAGGATATCCTGCTCAATGGCCCTGATATGGAACCGGCTGCGGCCGGTAAAAACCGTTCCGGTCAGGGTGACCATTTCGCCGATTTTCAGCGAGCGGGCTTCCTTTTCGCTGAGCGGCAGCTGCAGGTGGCGGATAGCTTCCATGTTGATTTTATTCTTCCGGAAATGAAACATCACCGCCGGCGTTTATCCGCGCGCGCCAGCGCCTTCCGACCAGGCACTGGGCGTTGACCGCCACCGGCAGCGCGGCCGTGTGCGTCAAGGCCTTTTCGATGTGCAGGGCCATGACGGCGTTGATTCCTTCGGAACCCATCGGGCCGATGCCCAGGCTGCGGGAAGCCTTCATCAGTGAATCTTCCAGTCGGGCCACTTCAGGATCAGGGTGCTTCGTCCCGACCGGCCTCAAGACAGCGGCTTCCTTTGCCAGGCGCATGCACAGGTCGGCTGTTCCCCCGATACCAACGCCGATAATGGCCGGAGGACATATTTTGCCGGCGTAGCATCCCTGCCTGATACAGTCAATTACGAACCGCTTGATGCCGTTTTCCCCGTCCGAAGGAAAAAGCATGCGGTAAAATGTACCGAATATTTCCGAGCCGCCGCCCTTGGGCGCGGCGACAATATCCAATCCATTATCGTGATCATCATCAAAAGACAATTCAACTTTCGGCATGCCCGGGCCGGTATTTTCCCCGGGATTGTTGCGGCTGAGCGGATCAACCATTGTCGGGCGCAAATAATTATCGCGCGTGGCGCGGGCGGTGGCGGCGGCAGCGGCTTTCCAGATCGAGGCAAACCCGCCTTCGATTTCCGTTTTATTCCCGGACCGGACAAAAAAAAGCGGATAACCGGTGTCGCCGCAAACCAAGCCTTCTCCGCGTGATGCGAGTTCGGCGTTCCGCAGGCTTACCTCGAGGTGCCGGCGGGCCAGCGGGCGGGTTTCCTCGGCCAAAGCGCGCCGCAGGGCCGCTTCAACATCGCGCGGAAGCCTTGTTACGGCGCGCCGGATCGCCTCGTACATGGCCGTTTCAATGGCCTTTTTAGTGATCATGGCGTTTTTTCCCGGCCAGGCCGGATATCATGTGTAATTTCTCCATTCGCGTCCAGGATTTGATCTGCGCTTCGCGTTTCAGGGCTGATGATTTATCCGGGGTTTTTTCGGAATACATGATCTTTTTCGCGCCGAAGGATTTAGTGTAATGGCCCCCTTTGCCGCTCGCGTGTTCCCGGAACCGCCTGCGCAAATCGGCAGTTATGCCGGTGTAAAGACTGCCATTCCCGCACTTGAGGATGTAAACAGACCACATTAAATTAGTTTGTCCCTTGGACATGCTTCATGGCTTCTGTCTATAATCGTTTGGATCAAGACAAGAATCATAAAGTTGCTTGTCTATTTTGATCCAGTCGGACCCATTAATACCCCGAGTATTTGAAGAAGTTGGACTAACTGGAAAAGCGCAGGCAATTTTAATCCAACGTTGTTCACGCTGCGCAATCATTTTTATTTCAGCCACCACTTCTGACAAGTCTTGGTCTTGACTGAAAACCAATGCTACATCATAACGTTTTTCTAAAGCATACCGGACAATATCCAGCGCTATGCGAACATCAATGCCTTTTTCCCGGCCAACGGGTTTGGTGATTATACTACCATTCGGTAATTTAATAATTTCATTTTGATAACGTATAGGGCGGGTGAAAGTACGGATACCTCTTTTTCCCATAACAGCTAATTTGCCGGCCCAAAAATGATGACGTTTTGGATCGATAATAGGATCGGGAATACCGGTGTAAAAACAGACACTGGAAAGTCCCCATTTTTGTTGTGCACAAACAGCCTGCGCCAGTTTTAAAGGATCATAATTTGGATAGGGATAACCAAAGGCTTTTTTGGCCGCATTAAACAAGTTTTGTCCATCAAAGAAAACAATAGCATTTTTATTGGACGGTTCGTTGATCATAGGGGGCTTGCTAAAAAATAACCCCGCTGAAGGCCTTTCGGCTGGTCCAGCGGGGGGTAATTAAACTAATTCTCTTTTATCATGTAAACTCTATACTCATAGGGCATAATAGTCAACAATTATTTTCGTGTTTTTTGCCTGTAAAACCGGTCTTTATAGTGGGTGTGTTTCATTTTATCCGCGTTTTGTAGAATTCATTGATCTGTTTCAATTCCCTTATGACCTAATCCAGTCTGTCTTTTATTCCAAAAACGGCAAAAGGTAGGCATAACCAAAGAATGGCCAATATGACGCCCAATATAATCAAAAAGATGCCAGTTAATCCAGCGAATGTCAGGCATGGGGAGAAACCATCGCGGAAAGACTATCCCTGCGATAGCGATATCGCAAATGGCCTGTACTGAGCGTAGTCGAAGCACTGCCGGACTAGGACTTGAACCTAGACAAGCAGATTCAGAGTCTGCTGTGCTACCATTACACCATCCGGCAATCAAGTTACCAATATATTCAGCCGTTCCGGACAGTCAAGAGGTTTGACTTATAATCTTTTACATTGCCGGCGGTCATGCTAATGTTTAATCATGAAATCGGGACAGAAGCCTATCCGCAGGTGCAATCGCTGCCTTCTTAATCTCGGGGACCACTGCTGGACTTATGCCTGCCCGCGCGCCCAATGGAACAAAAAAAAATGCCCCGGATTTGAAAATGAGGATTTGTACCGCCAGTTCCGGAAATGGCAGGAAGAGCCCCACGTTAAAACCCGCAAACAGCTCCGGCAGGAAATATTCCGCTCCGCCAAACAGGCGCGGCGGCTTCATTATTCCAACAAACAGAGCGCCAAACGATGACGGTACAAATGATCAAACGAGACGCTGAAGAGCGCGCCCTGCTGGTGCAGGCCATAATCGGCCGCCAGGACATCAATGAAGCCGCCGATTCCATCGTCGAGCTCGAACGCCTGGCCGACACGGCCGGGGCGCGCAGCCTCGGAGGCATAACCCAGCGCCGCGACCACCCTGACGCGGCTTTCTTCATCGGCCAGGGCAAGCTGTCCGAAATACAGCTTGCCTGCCGCGCCAGCGGGGCAAACCTGGTCATCTTTGACAATGACCTTTCGCCGGTCCAGGTGAACAACCTCGACCTGGCAATCGGCGTCAAGGTCATTGACCGCACCGAGCTCATCCTGCAGATATTCGCCCGGCGCGCCAGGACCGCCGAGGCGCAAACCCAGGTTGAGCTGGCGCAATTGCAGTACCTGGCTTCGCGGATTCCCGTTTCACAGAAACAGCACCGCTTCACGGGCGGAATCGGCATGCGCGGTCCGGGCGAAAGTCCGTTCCAGCTGCGCCGCGCGCCGATGATGGCGCGCATCACCGTTTTGAAAAGAAAATTAAAGGAAATGCAGAAGCGGCGCGAAAGGACCAGGGAAAGGCGTCCCTGGCCGGTTGTCGCGCTGGTAGGCTACACCAACGCCGGAAAATCCACCCTGCTGAACACGCTGACAGCGGCGGAAGCCTACGTGGATGACCGGCTTTTCGCCACCTTGGACACCAAGAGCCGCCTGCTGTACCTTTCCCCAAGTCTCAAGGTTATGCTGACCGACACGGTCGGTTTCATACGCCATCTGCCCCATGGCCTCGTGGCGTCATTCCGGTCCACCCTGGAGGAAATACGCGATTCGGACCTGCTGCTTATCGTGGCGGAAGCTTCCCATCCCCATGTCCACGACCACCTGAGGGTAGTTCAAGACACCCTTGCCGAAATGCGGGCGGACAATACCAGGCGTCTACTGATCATGAACAAGGCCGACCAGGTTGAAGACCGTTCCGCGCTCGCGCGAGATTATCCCGAAGCGATTTTTATTTCGGCCTTGAACAAGGATGGATTGCGGGAATTGAAAGAACGGGTTATCGCCATGATTTCGCTTGAAAAACCGGCTTAATAAGGTATGGTATTTTAAATGATTGCGGTAAAGATCAGTCAAATATCGTTATCAAACATGGGGTTTGTGGTTTTCCTCAAGGAACAGGAAGGCCAGCTTACGCTTCCTATTTTCATCGGCGCGGCGGAAGCCCAGGCCATCGCCTTCGTGCTGGAAAAGGTAAAGCCGCCGCGGCCGCTGACGCATGACCTGTTTAAAAACCTGATGGACAACCTCGAATGCCGGATCAAAAGGGTTGAGGTGTGCGATTTAAAGGAAAACACATTTTATGCCAAGCTGTTCCTTGAATGGAACGGGACGGAAATCGGGCTTGATTCCCGGCCGAGCGATGCGATCGCGCTTGCATTGAGATTTTCAGCGCCGATTTTCGTGGAGGACGAGATCATGGCATCAGCGGGCATGCTGATCAAGGAAGAGGATCAAACTCCGAAAACGGATACCGAGCCGAAAAAAAAGCTTTCCCCGGTTGCGTTCCTGAAACATAAACTCGACCGGGCCGTGACCGAAGAACGTTATGAGGATGCCGCAAAATTCAGGGATGAATTGAAGAGACTGACAAACTCAAATTGAATTTAATCCATTATTCCCTGACCTGGGCGGGAGAATTTGAAATGCGTATCTGGTAGTCCTTGTCCGGATTTTCACTTGCCTTTCCAGATTTAGCGGGTACGGTGACAGGAACCGCTTTTTTCATTTCCCCTTCAGAATTGTAAGATTTTATTTCATCCTCGGGCGGCAACTCGTGCGTTTTTATTGCCTGTCTCCTGGTCGCGCGGATCTGCTCGGGCGAAGGCGCGGCCAGGTCGCTTGGCGACCAGCCCTGGACCCACATGTTTGAAATGCTTGAAAGGCTGGCCTGGCGGCGGGCGGTTTCGGCATAGGCTTCCTCGGGCGTATCGAGCACGTAGGGCGTGAGCATTACCATCAGTTCCACGCGCTTTTCCTCGATATCCTCGCTGCGGAAAAGATATCCCAGAAGGGGAATGTCCCCCAGGAAGGGGACCTTGGACCTGGATTTCCGCTTATCCTCGGAAACAATGCCGCCGATGACTATCGTGCGCCCGTCATTCACGGAAATGGAAGCGTTAAAGTCGCGGGTAATAATCACCGGGACCGGGTTACCGTCAATTTGCACATCTTCGCCCTTGTTTTCAACCTTCTGCTTAACTTCCATGACCACAAAACCTTTTTTATTGATATGCGGGGTCACCTGGAGATCAATCCCGATGGGAACGTACTGGTATGCGGACTGCTGGACCCCCCCGCCGGAAATGCTGGTTGAGGTCACAATGGGCCTTTTTTCGCCGACAAGGATTTTGGCCTCCTTATTGTTAGTGGTCAAAATGACCGGGGTGGCAAGGATTTTCGCCTGGCTCGTTGAAGAAAGCATATTTATAACCGCGTCAATATTGTAGTCGAAAAAGGTGAAATAATAAGTCAGCCCCGACCCGTGGCCGGCGGTGTTATCGGCGATCGTATTAATGCTGGCCCCGTCTTTTAAGGCGCCGTCCGTGCCCACGCGGTCGACTCCCGAAAATCCCATGAACGCCCGCCTCCCCCCGCCCTTCTTTTCAGTATAGGCGATCATGGAGCGCTGGAGCCAGTCAATGCCCATCCTAAACTGCTCGCTCAGGTCCACCTCGATAATCACGACTTCAATCAAAACCTGGGAAAGCGCGATATCAACTTTTGAAATAACATCCTCAATGAGCTCCATGTCAGCCCTGCAGGCCATGATCAGGAGGGCGTTGATCCGGCTGTCGGAAATCACTTTAACTTCGGAAGAAAGCTTGCCGCTTATCTGGGTTTCACCCGATTCGGAAGACTGCGCATCCTTTTTATCAGTTTGGCCGGCGGAGGGCGGCTGCTCTTTAGGCGGCTGGACAACCGGCAGGAAAGGCTGGGTCTGGCCTGACTTTGCGCCGGAAGATGACGCCGTGATAAAGCTGTTCAAAAGCGAGACCACGTCCTTCGCATCGGCGTATTCCAAGGTAATAACCTTTATGTTCATATCAGGTTCAACCTGCTGGTCAAGGGTTTTGATTATATTTTCCAGGAAGAGGAACTGTTCCTTCCTTGTAATAACAATGAGCGAGTTGATGCGGTCATCCGCCACCATCTTTACCCGGCTTTGTATCAAGCCGCGGTCCAGCGCCCCGCCGGATGTATCCGTTGTCGTGCCGCCCGGCGAAGGGGCTGTCTGCCCGGGAGCGACCGGCTGGAAAGGCAGACGGGCGGCGGTCAGCTGCCGGCGGATTACCGTGGTCTTGACACCCTGGGATTGGGAGTCGGCAATAATTGACTCAATTTTACTCTGGATCTCAGAAGCCTTGGCGTGCCTTATCTGGAATATCCTCAGCTCCTCCCTGCTTTCTATCGGCTGGTCTATTATTTCAAATATTTCCATGATCCTTTTCAGGTTGTTGGCCGTTTCGGTGATCAGCAGGCAATTGACCCTTTCCATGGGAATAATCTTGGCGTAGGTATGCAGGAAGGACTGGATGGCGTTCTGAGCCTCGGTCATTTCAAGATGCTTCAATTCAACAATCCGGCTCACCAGGTGGTCGGTTGAGGAAATATCCTTTTCAAGCGGGCCGGCTTCGGTTTTCATGCCGTGCTGGCGGGCGGTGTCGATCTTAACGACCTTCAGGAAATTATCCCCCATCGGCACGAGGGCAATGCCGTTCATCGCGAGCACGCCTTCTATCGCGAGGAGCGCCTCGCGTTTCGGCAGGCGCTTGGGACATTTGAGAGTGATCTTCACCGAAGGAACATCCGGGGATTTCATCAGGGCCAACCCGGTCCAGTCGCTGTATTGTTTTATCACTTCGTCCGAATCGATGTTTTCATACTTCAGGCCGACCGGCATGTCGTTCTGAAGCGTGCCGGGCGTCAAAGGCATAATCTGCGAAAGGGACTGGACCTGGTTGGTGCCGATACCTTCCTGTTCTTCTTCCTCCTCCTCTTCAGCCACCAAATTGCTCTGGCCGAAGCACCCAAGCGCCGGCGGCAACACAAGCATAGCCGCCAGCCACAGCAGTTTTGTAAATTCAACCGGTATTTTCATCAGCCTGATCCATCTAAAAGCATTATGCAATAAATTCCCCTGAATTTATATTATTACACGATTGCCGCGATGACGGCAATGACAGATTATTTTTTTCTGGGAGAGGCAGGCGGTATTTTCGGAGGTACGTTTGCTGCGGGCGGCGAGGCGGGTTGGCCTTTCCTGGTGTACAGGCAAATCAGGGCGAAATTGCCTTTCAGCCTGCCCTTTCCTCCCGCGACAAGCGAAACGCTCAAATCATCAATATCCACGGTAACTTTCTGCTGTTCGAGGGCGTACAAAAAATGGACCAGCGAGCCCAGGTCCGATTCCCACGTGCAATCAATCGCCAGCTCATACACTTCATTGTGCTTTTTCTCCTTCTGCGGCTGGCGCTTGGAAAGGGTGACGCTGTTGTCCTTGACTATCGTTTCAAGAATTTTCAGGTAATCGGCGATAACATCCTGCTCGGCCGGATATTTTGTAAGCTTCATGGCCACTTCCTGGAGCCGCTTTTCCCATTCGCCGCGCTGGGCAACAAGCTTTTCGGCCACCTCTATCCGGCTCGTAACCGCCTTCCTTTTATCGGTCAGTTCTTTCCAGACCTTGATTTTCGGCAGGCAGACCCAGAATGAAAGCGCGAAAAGGATCACGCAGGCGGTCATCCATCCCAGCACCATTTCTCTTGAGGTTACTTTCACCTTTTTACTTCTGCTCCTTAAACCTGGCCGTCATCTGGAAGGTATTCACGCTCGTGTCCTTCCGCTTGCCGGGTTGGACGCTGCCCATGTCAATCTTGGCGAACAGCGGCGACTTATCCAGGGCCTGCTTGTAATCGTAGATCGCGTTGACCGCCAGGGCCTCGCCGCGGATAATAATGCTCTTGCCTTTCTTGAACTGGAACGAGGTCAGCAGGACATCCTTCGGCAGGTTCTGGCTGACTTCCCGCAGGCATTCCAGGGCCGAATACTTCCGGTCAAGGTACTGCTCAAATGACCTGCACTGGTTCTGCATCACGCGCACTTCTTCGGCCGGTTTTTGCAGGGCGACCATTTTTTTATCCAGCTTTGCAAGACGGAAATGCTGGTACTGGTATACACCGAAGAATACCGCCATGGCCATCAACCAGAAAGCCAGGATGCCGATGGAAGCCGCAATCAACCTCCGGCGCAACTGCCGCGCGAGGACCGCCGAACGCCATGAAGCCGGCACCAGGTCAAGGACGGCGCGGCCGCTCCGGGCGCGGGAAAGCGACGGTAAAAGGCCTGTTCTCGCGAAGCGCCTCGCCAGCCCCTCGCTGACCGGTGGCAGTGAGTCAAGGGAATGCAACGCGGCTTCGTGCTGGATTTCATCGCGCAGGGCGGCAGAGAGTACGCCGGCGTCAATCCCCCGCGAGAATATTTCCAGCCCGGCCAGCGGCACGCTTCCATTTTCCATGTCAATGGAAAGCAGGAACGCCCCGGCATCCCGCGCGACTTCCGAGGCAAAATCCGGAAAAGGCACTCCCTCCGGAGAAGATACGGCCCGGAAAGCCAGCGGCGTCCGCCGCTGGACCGCGATCCAGACCCCGCCCCACTGCTCCAGAACAAGGAACAAATAACGATTATCATCCGGCGGTAAAACATTTTCCGAAATCAGGTGCCACCAAGCCATAGCCTCGGCATCAATTCTCTGCACGTCCAGCCCGGCTTTTTTAAGGACTTCCCCGGTCGTTTCAACCAGGTCTTTCTGCACCGCCGCGATCAGGACGCGCACCCCCGTTTCACCGCTCGCCAGAACTTCGTATGAAACATAAATACGATCGTCCGGGAAAGGCGAAAAGGTGTCAACCTGGAGTTGAATCATGTTGGCCATTTCAACAGGATCGGTCGTGGGCAGCTCCGCGACTCGCATCAGCATTTTGTCGGGAGCGATGCCGACGGAAACCGCGTTTTCTATCCCGGAACAATGAAATTTGATCTGCTCGTCCCGGGCTTCATTTTCCTTGTGCTTGGCGGGATCAAAAGGCAGGACAGAGCTGTTTGAAGCCAGGATTTCGACGCCGGTTTTCGCGTCGCGCGCCGTTGTCCATTCAATGAAATCGGCCCCCAGCCTCAACCCGGTTACGGTATTGCGGTTCGCGGAAGAACGCATCCCGGAAAGCGCGCTGACGTCCTTGTATTTCTTAAAAAATCCGCTGAAGGTACCGGATAATTTTTTATTTTGAATCTTTATATTGTCCATGCCGGCCACGCAATTACGTAATAATACAACCCTGGCTCCTGACTATTGGATTCTGCCTTCTGTCTTCAGATATGTCAACGGGTTATCAGCTCAATGGAAGCCGAATCGCCCTCGATCCAGCTTAAAACCGTCAAGTTTTTTTCGCTTAGCAGCACGACGCAGGCGCACACGCGTTCTATGTCGCCCACTTTGCCGGATGATTGAATATAAAACCTTCCCCTGGAAGTAAAGGTCACATAAGGCCCAACCGCCTGGTTGAGGGCCGGCGCGCGCGCCAGGAGGTCGTTCAAATCCTTGAACGGAGTGTCGTCTTCGGTGCCCGGCTCTCCGTCCGGCCCGGCGCGCTGCATGATAATTTCCTCGGCCAGCTGCGCGTCAACATCAAGGAAAGCCATGAGCGTATCGTGATCCACGGCGTTGATGTTGATGGTGCGGTCTTCGGCATAGGTTGTAAGAAAACGGCCCACCGCCTCATAGACCGTCTGGGTGGTGTCGGGAATAACTTCATCAAATCCCTTGATCAGCGCCAGTTCGTCGACGGTGTCAATGGGCGCATTTTTTGATTTATAGGGCGGAGTCAGGGTCTCGTAATATTCCGATTCCACCCCGTTCAGCTGCGTCAATTCGTCCTGGTCAATCCAGTCAATAAGGCAGTCGATCAGGGCGTCGCGCTGGTCAAAGGATACGCCGGCAGTTTCAAAAAGCGGCTCCCATAGTTTTAATGTTTCCGCGGGGTTGCCGGCAATGATGATGCTGTTCAGGTTGATCCGGGCATTTTCAGGCCGGATTCGGAGGGCGATCGTCCCCTCACCCAGCCGGCGGGTCAGTTCCGCGCCGCCGCCGCGCGAGAGCGACACGGTGGCCGAACGGCGCTCGCTGTCGGATCCGTTGGCGACATAACCCGACACCTCCGGGCTGGTTACTTCCGGGTCGGCGGTTTCCAGGAGAGCCATGCGCGCCAGTTCTATGCCGGCCCTGGCAAGATACTCGGCCTTGATTTTCTTGCGCCAACTCGAGACGATCCGGGCCTCGATATGCATGTCAAAAGAAAAGGCCATTACAAACATGGAAAGCAGCCCTATGACCCAGAGGACGATAATGAGCACCGACCCGTTCATTATTCTGCATTCTGTATTCTGCATTTTTAATTTCCGCTCTTTTTCACGCTCCAGGAAAGAGGCGCGACCGGAATTTCGACCACCCTCTTTACTTCAACCGGCTCCTTGAGGTCGTCAATCGGCTCAAGATATAAAACCACCTCAACCGCCAGCGGCAGGCGGTTGGTGCTGTCCAGCCCGCCCCATTCATCCTCCCATTCCCAGCCCTCGTCCTCGTCCGCCTCCTTCGCGACGCGGATATTGATTCCGGTGATTTTTTCGGAAATAAAAAAAGGCTCAATGTCCTCCGGGTTGAAATCTATTGAGTTGCCGTATGGCCGCCAGGCGCGCGAGGCAATGGCAAGGCGTCCATCCTCGTCTTCCTCCACCGAAATCTGCACACGGTGCAACCCGCGCCAGAGGGCGTCCTCGGGACCGAGCAGGGCCGATCCGGTTTTTACCCAGCTGATTGAATCGCGCGCGCTTGCCCCCTCGCCGTTATCAACCAGCACGAACCCGTAATCGCTGGAGGATGACGCTGTCACCGTCGCGCCGGTGTCCGCGGCATTCGTCCCGGCCGGCTGGGCGTTGGTGGCCGCAGAAGAAGATTGCCGGACCGGATAAAACGCCGAATGCAGTCCGCAGACAACCTGTTCCATGATAAACTCGCCGCGGTTCAGGTTTTCGGACATGGCCTGCCCCCTCTGCCAGGCCTTGGAAATGCTGTAAAAAGTGCTGAAAGTTATGCCGAGCGCGATGACCAGCAGCGCCAGGGCGACAATCAGCTCGATCAGGGTGAAGGCACGATGAAATGTAGAAGGCAGAAGGCAGAAGGCAGAAGGTTTATGAGATGCTTTTGTCATTTTTCTTTTGCATTGTCCTGATAAGCTTGCCGCCGAAAATATATTTTTATCAGGTTTTTTCTTCATTCTGCATTCTTCATTCTGCATTCTGCATTTATTCCTCGTTCGGGCAATAGACATAGCTGACCAGCTCTTCGCCTGATGCCTTGCCGGTTTCAGACCAGGAAACTTTGGTAATTACCGTGAAAAGTTTCTTCTCGCCATCCACCGGCTGCAGGTCGCGCGAAAACACGTAGCCATCGTAGTCAACGGGTTCCACCGTGTTATCTTCCACGCTGTTGGTGCCGCGCAGGGGATGCTCGCTTTCGCCGCGGTCAAGGATGGCGCGCGCCGTCTGATAATTGCGCGCCATGCGAACCACGGCGATGCACTTAGCCGTGGTTTCGACCAGGATAAAAATGCCGATGCTCAAAATTGCCAAGGCGAGAACAGTTTCAACCAGCGTCATGCCGCCTCTGGCGGTTGATTCCAAATTTCGCCTCACATCAGCAAGATCGAAAATTGAAAATCGAAAATCGAAAATATTTTTATTACTCTTTTCCATATTCGGTCGCCCTGACGCTGGCCAGGGCGTCAACCTTGACAATCACGTAATTCCCGCGACGGTCAATAATTTTAACCGTGAAGGGCTGGCATAGTCCGTTGCGCCTGAAATTTACCGAGCAAAAACCCTCGCTGGCATCGTCGCGACCCTCGACCTTCACGTACGCGATATTGACGTCCTCTATCATTCGCGTGAAGCGCGGCAAGGAGACGTTGGTCG
>Ga0351965_1082_pt1 | contig 26709 bp, 13 predicted proteins | sample TotcelT113001K13_FD_206839 | JGI IMG/M metagenome (GOLD analysis project Ga0351965, IMG submission 206839) | Enriched cells from coal bed in the Powder River Basin, Montana, United States - Total cells T11 rep3 HSBNCT.T11.300.1.K13 ... | reverse complement strand
TTCGCGGTTGGTGGAAACGGATGTCATGGCCGAGCGGGGGCAACCCATCCTGTCGTTGGTTAGCCGCGTGTTTCTTCGGGCCCCGGAGCGTATAATAGAGCAATTGACGCATACGGGGCACGTGGATTTGCTGTGCTACATGTGGCAGCAGGTTCAGCAATTCCGCAAATTTGGCAAGGGTTTTGCGATGCAACACAAAGATTCGGAGTACTTGGACGAGGTGGAAGCGGAACTCAGAACAGCGGTGCTGGAGGCGATTCCGCCCGAGGAGCGGCTGCGCGGGTTGCTGCCCGAAGAGCGGCTGCGCGGGTTGCCGCCCAACCAGCGAATGCGCGGGGTGTCGTTCGACGAGTTAGTCCTCGACCTGAGCGAAGACCAGGTGGTCCAGCTTCGCGAAGCGCTGGAGCGACGGTCAGGCTCCTAGGAGACTGTCCAAGAATTAGCTGAGATCATCTTTCTTTTCGTTTCTTTTCGCGTCCCCGAGGGCCTCACCGAGGTCGCTTGGCGACCTCGGTGCGCACGGGGAGCGCAGAAGATCAAGGAACGCTTGAAACGTGTCTCCAAATTTTCGGTAGGTTGTGCGTCAGGCAGATCAACTACCATTCCCCAGAGACGTTTTCCAGCCCCCCGAAGCAGGAGCTTGCGAAAGCCGCGAATCCGCTTGATCTGGCCGAACACAGGTTCCACGATGTGTTTCCGCGCCGCATACAGCGCGCGGCCGGTCGCCGTCCGGACTTTCTTTGCCATCGCGGTTTTCGGGTTCTCCTCCGCAGTGACGCTGGAAGCGGCCGGCGCCGGGGCGGCGTCAGCGGAAACACTCGGAACGTCGCTGCCCGGAGCGGCCTCCGGCACGTGGTGTTTGTCCCGGCCCACGGCAAAGTACGGATCGAGTTCCGCGTCCGTGACGCCCTGCACGTTCGCGGCGCTAAAGTAGGAGCGGGAAAGGTGTCAGGGAAAGCGCCGGTCAAAACCGGCTGAGAGGTGTGGATGAAAGAGCCATACGAGAAAGGTCTAGCCAACCGTCTCGGCCCCGCGTCCTGCGCTGGCGATGGTAACATCGCGGGTGTTGCTGGGATAGGGGTACACGCAGGCCAGGTATTGACCTCCGAAATCACCACTCCCGCGTGCCGACCTTGTCCTGACATGGGGAAGGCCACACGTCAGCTGGCGCTCTCTGGCGAGCCAGTGGACGACGCGGTGGAGTCTGAGACCCTGCGCATGCGTGGAACCTTTCAGCACGGGAACCGGGAGAAGAGCGAAGATCTCGCAGCGCCGGAACTCCGTGTCGTTCGGTCTGGGCGACGTACGGGAAGCAGTAAGACGTTTCGCCGTCACCCACCCAAAGTAGGAGCCGTATGAGGTAGTTCCTCACGTACGGATCTGTGCGGGGGGCCGCCCGAAAGGGCGGTCCCTACCGCGACAACCGTTTTTGCCCTTCTTCGTTGAAATTGGCTCCTGACACCTCGTTCGCGTCCAGGTCGGCAAGCCAGATGCCGTTGGCATTGGCCAGAGCACATCGGGGAAGTAGCGGGTTAGTTGCGAGGTCGGCTCCGAGGCCCTTTTCGGTGGTAGCTGTGGTCATTTTGCACCGCCAGTTACATCGCGTTACATACGCAACTGTTTATTTATCAATGACTTCGATCTCTCTTGGCGTTTTCAACAGGGCCGTATGCACATCCTGTAACATAAGATTACCCCCAAAACGGGTTGTAGTTAGCATACTTCTTCGAGCCGCCTTCGATGTGCAGTCCTTGCGGAATCGCGTCGGCATCTGGGTTGCCGGGGGTAGTGTTTCTCGAACGATGCTCAAGTGGCCCATCGGACTCCGCTTGATAGAATGATGACCTGGATGGAACAACAACGGTGGCGTTTGCCGAGCCGCCCTTTATCACTCAGCGGACGGAGAAACCTTCATGACGGGAACAGACCGCGTCGCGAGCCCTGATGCCCGGATCGGACGGGCGTTGAGCGAGCTGGACACGCCGACGTTGCTGCTGGACCGCGGGGCGAGCGATCGCAATCTGGCAAAAATGGCGGCCTTCTTTCGCGATCGCCCTGTGAAACTGCGTCCCCATTTCAAGAACCACAAATGCGTTACGCTCGCCAAACGGCAACTGGCCGCCGGCGCCGTCGGCATGACGTGCGCCAAGGTGGGCGAGGCCGAGGTGCTGGTCGAACACGGTTTTCAGGATGTCCTGGTCGCCAACCAGGTCGTCGGCGAGGCCAAGTTGGCGCGGCTGGCCCGACTCGCCACACGGGCGCGGATCGCCGTCGCCGTCGACCATGGGGATCAGGCGGTGGCGATCTCAACAGCCGCGGTGGCTGCCGGCACGATCGTCCATGTGCTGGTCGAGGTCGATATCGGAATGGGACGTTGCGGAGTACAGCCCGGAGCGCCGGCTCGCGAACTGGCGCGGCGGGTGAATGAATTACCGGGAGTGCGTTTCGCGGGGCTGCAAGCCTATGAGGGCCACCTGGTCAACTTGCTCGATCGGGCCGAACGGACCGAACGGGCCCGCGCGGCCATGCAACAGGCCGTCGATACGCGTCGGATGCTCGAAGCCGCAGGCCTGCCCGTGGCGTGCGTGAGTGGTTCTTCCAGCGCGACTTATGACAGTACGGGCACGATGGCCGGCGTCGACGAAATCCAAGCCGGCACCTATGCCACGATGGACTGGCAATACCATCGGCTGGTTCCCGAGTTCGAGGTGGCGTTGTCCGTCCTGGTCCGTGTCATCAGCCGCCCCGGCCCCGACAAAGCCGTGCTGGATGTGGGCGTCAAGGGGGCTGGCAGCGAGTTCGGGGTGCCCACGATCCGCGATTTTCCCGGCGTGGAGATCCCGTTCTTCCTGGCCGAGGAGCACACGGTGGTGCGAAACGTACCCGATTGGAGCATTGGACAAGTGCTGCATCTGATTCCCAGCCACGCTTGCACGACGTGCAACCTGTACCGCGAACTGGTGGTTCACGAGCAGGGCCGCGTTGTGGAGATCTGGCCGATCGAAGCGTCCGGAAGATTGGCCTGAGTGCCACGACGGGGTCAATTGCCGCGGCCGCCGTAGCGGCGACCGCCGTTGCGTGGCTTGGGGGCGGACGGGGGGGGCTGGGCGGTGATCCGCTGGACGCGGCCGGGGCCCAGCAGATCGTCGACGCGGCTGAGCAGCTCGGGGGTGATGTCCAACCGCAGCCGGTTCGATTTCAGGTAGACATTGCTGCTGTCGCCCAGCGTCAAGCGGAAGTGCAATTCGAGTTGGCCCGGATAGCCGCGGACGATTTCGTGCAGTTTTTTCAAGGTTCCCGGATCGCTGTGGGCTTCGTCCAGGATGATGGTCATGCCCGTGGTGAAGCGGGCATTCAGTTCGTCCAGCGGAGTCACTTCGTTGACGATCAAGTTGGCTTCGTCCCCGCCGCGGCGATCGATGACGCCGCGCACCATCAGCACCGCTTCGGGCTGGATGAAACGCTCGTACACGGCGTACTCTTCGGGCCAGATAATGCAACGGATCGAACCGGCCTTGTCTTCCAGATCGAAGTTGGCGTACTTGGTCGCGGTCGAACCGGGGCGGGGCCGCTTGGTGTGGGCGGGTTTGATCGCCGACAGCATGCCGCCCAAACGCACCTCGCCACGCTCGGCAACGTTCGGGATATCGGCCGTGGTGTGGGAACAGTACGGCGCCAGTTGCGCAGCGTACTCGGCCAAGGGGTGGCTGGACAGGTAAAAGCCCAGGACCTCCTTTTCCAGCAGCAGCCGCTGTTTCTCCGGATACTCCGGGATATCCGGCAGGCTGACGACGGGCGATTCGCATTCGTCCAGCACGTCTCCGAACAGGTTCTTCTGACCTCGGCGGCGGTCTTTCAGGGCCGACTGCCCCGACTGCAACGCCCGCTCGATGGCGGCCGCCAGTTGCGCCCGCCTCGCGCCGAAGGAGTCCATCGCGCCCGCCTTGATCAAGGTCTCGATCGCCGACTTGTTGCATTGCGTCACGTCGACGCGTTCGCAGAAGTTGAACAGATCCGTGAAACGCTCGCCTTTCTTGCGCGCCGCCACGATCGCTTCGCCCGCCGAGCCGCCGCAGCCTTTGATCGCCGACAAGGCAAAGAAGACCTTGCCGTCGCGGACCGAGAAATCGACGTCGGACGTGTTCACGTCCGGCGGCACGACGTCGATGCCCATCCGTCCACAGTCCTCCATGTGTTCGACCAGCAAATCCTTCTTCTTGAAATTCCGCCCCGGAATGTCACCCGACAACAGGGCGGCCATAAACTCGACCGGATAATGGGTTTTGAGGTACGCCGTCTGGTAGGCGATCAGGGCGTAGGCGGTCGAGTGGCTCTTGTTGAATCCGTAACCCGCGAACTTCTCGATCAGGCTCCAAATGTCCTGGGCATCGTGGCGGCTCAAGCCGCTGGCCATCGCGCCTTCGATGAATTTCTCGTGGTTGGCGGCGATGTCCTTTTCTTTTTTCTTGCTGATGGCCTTGATGCATGAATAGGCTTTGGCCAATTCGATGCCGCCCAAGCGATTCAGAATCCGCATCACCTGTTCCTGGTAGACCATCACGCCGTGGGTCTCGCCCAGGATGTCGCGGAGCACGGGGTGCTTGTACTCCGGCTGTTTGCGGCCGTGCTTGACCGCCACGTAATCCTCGACCATGCCGCCTTCCAACGGGCCGGGGCGGTACAAGGCGTTGGTGGCGATGATGTCCCCAAAATGGTCCGGCTTCATCTTCTGCAGCAAATCGCGAATCCCGCCGCTTTCCAGCTGGAACACGCCCTTGGTCTCGCCGCGCTGCAACAGGGCATACGTTTCGCGGTCGTCCAGCGGGAATTCCTGCGGGTCGATCCGGCGGCCGGTGGTCTGCTCGATCAAGTCGACCGTGGTGCGGAGGATCGTCAAATTGCGGAGGCCCAGAAAGTCCATCTTCAGCAGGCCGGCCCGCTCGACATCGTTCATCGACCATTGCGTGATCACGTCCTCCTTGCCGGTCACGCGGCACAGCGGGACGTATTCGGTCAGGGGCTGGTCGCCGATCACCACGGCCGCGGCATGGGTGCCGATGTTCCGCGCCAAGCCCTCGATTTTACGGGCCAGGTCGAGCACCTCGCGGACCTCGCCGTCCGTCTCGTAGACCTTGCGAAGGTCCTCGCTTTTTTCCAGCGCTTTGCCGAGCGTGATGTGCAGCTCTTCCGGCACCATCGCCGAGATCTCGTTGACGCGGGCCAGCGGGACCCCCAGCGCGCGGCCGACGTCCTTGATCGCCGCCCGGGCCGCCAAGGTGCCGAAGGTGCCGATCTGGGCCACGTTTTCTTCGCCGTACTTTTCCTTGACGTAGCGGATGATTTCGCCCCGGCGTTCTTTGCAGAAGTCGATATCGATATCGGGCGCTTCCTTGCGGCTTTCGTCCAGGAATCGCTCGAACAGCAAGTCGTAGCGGATCGGGCACACGTGGCTCAGGTACAAGGCATACGAGACCAGCGCGCCGACGCCGCTGCCGCGCGCCGTCGCCGGGACCCCCATCTCGCGCGCCTGGCGGACGAAATCCCAGACGATCAGGAAGTAGTTTGGAAAACCGAGTTTGCAGATCACTCCCAGTTCCCGGTCCAAGCGATCGAGCACCACTTGGGACAACTGGCCGCCGGGACGCATCTCCTGGTCGTCCGCGTAGCGATCGTGCAGACCCTGCAGGCACAGTTCGCGGAGGTACTGCTCGGCCGTTTGGCCTTCCGGCAGCGGGGCGTAAATGGGAAAGTGGCGCTGGTTCAAATCCAGGCCGATGTCCACCGTATCGGCGATCTGCTGGCTGCGGGCGACGGCATCTTCCAGACCCGGGAAGGCGTCGTACATCTCGTCGGGGCTGCGCAGAAAGTACTGGTTTCCGTCCATCCGCATCCGGTTTGTATCGGTGCGGTACTTGCCGGTGTTGATGCACAGCATGACGTCTTGGGCTTCCGCATCGTCGGCCGCGACGTAGTGGCAATCACTGGTCGCCACCAGCGGGATTTCCAGGTCGCGCGCCAAATCGACCGCGGCGTCCAAGGCCAGCCGCTGCACTTCGACGCCGTTGTTCATGATCTCGATGAAATAGCGGTCGCCGAACAGATCGCGAAACCACTCGGCGATGTCGCGGGCCTCCTTCAGCGGCTGTTCCGTTCCGTGACCTCGCAGCAGGGCCCGGTTCAGTTCGCTGGACACGCAGCCGCTGAGGCAGATGATTCCCTCGTGGTGCCGCTGGAGCAACTCCTTGTCGATCCGCGGCTTGAAATAGAAGCCTTCGAGGTAGGCCGCAGAAGCCATTTTGAGCAAGTTCTTGAACCCGGTGCGATTCTGGCACAGCAGCGTCAAATGATAGCTGGCTTCTTTCATACTGCCGGCCGATTTTTCGGTTCGACTGCCCGGCGCGATGTAGGCTTCGTAACCGATAATCGGATTGATCCCCGCGTCTTTGGCTTTTTTGTAGAACTCCAACGCGCCGTGCAGATTGCCGTGGTCCGTCAACGCCAAGGCATTCATACCCTGCTGACAGGCACGCTGGACCAGGCGATCGATCGAGCCGGCGCCGTCCAGCAGGCTGTAGTGGCTGTGGCAGTGCAGATGAACGAACGGTTTGTCGGTCATGGGTACGATCCGTCGTGTACGAGGGGGGGAATCCTGATGATCGTCAGATGCTCTCGATTGTAAGCCGGATCGCCGGTCTGCCAACCACGGGTGAAGCAAAATTCGTCTTGCACGTGTTTCCAATTGCGGATCTTGTCCCGGTCCTGCCGCATTCCGCCACCCCAAAGGAAAAAGCGACGCTGGCTTGTGCTATGGTTGCTTCGTTTCGATGGGTGTGCGAAAATCAGAGTTGGGGCGAAGGGCGTCGTTCCGCTGATGCGTGCGATGTGAACAGCCCCCTAGATGGCGGCAATTCGAGACCCCTCCTCGTCCAGGAGACCTAGCCATGAGCGAGCGCAAGATTCTCTTTCCCACGGATTTCTCTCACACCGGCGATGCGGCTCTGGAACTGGCGACGTCGCTGGCACGGGAACGCGGTGGCAAGCTATTGATCGTGCATGTCGAGGAGCCGCCGGCAGCCTACGGGGCTGGCGAGATGTACTACGGGATGCCGGATCCCGTGACGGACGACCTGCGGAAAATGCTCGATCAGGTCACGCCCACGGATCCCCAAATCCCCTGTGAACGGCGGCTGATCACCGGTGATCCGGCGACGGCGATCGCCCGGTTGGCGGCGGATGAGGGGGTCGATTTGATCGTGATGGGCACGCATGGCCGGACCGGGCTGATGCGGCTGTTGATGGGCAGCGTGGCGGAAGCCGTTGTCCGACGAGCCCCTTGCCCCGTCCTGACCTTGCGGCAACCGGGCGAAGCCGCCGCCTCCCCCACCCCGATGCAGCCGGGCGAGGCATGAGGGCGGGAAGACCGCGAAGAGACGTTGGGATCGCGGAGCACGCCGTCGGAATCGTCGATCACATCCGAAATCCGTAACAGATTGTTTCGGATTTCGGATCTCACATCGCGCATCGCCGGTTGCGTCCGGTTCACGCCTTGATGGTCCACGGTTCTCGTTGCGGGCGGCTGACGATGGCCTGGGCGTTCGCTTGGGCGTCGTCTTTGAACTCGCGGCGCTGGGGATCCCAATGCAGTTTCCGCCGCAGCAGCATGGCGATGTTGGCGGTGTGGGCGATCTCCATCGCGCGGTTGTGCGTGAAGACATCGGAAATGGGCAGCTTGCGGTCCAGGACGCAGTCGAAGAAGTTCCCCATGTGGCTGGTCAGCCTCATGCCGCGGTACAGCCGCGTCACTTCCTCGTTCAGCCAATCGCGGTCGGCAGGGTTCGCGCTGATCTCCTCGACGGGCTTGCCGGTCAGACCGCCCCGGTTGACGCGGATCCGCCCCCGGTCGCCCTCGAGGATGATCTCGTTGCCCCGGCTGACCAGATTCATCGAATGGCCGCCGGCGAAACGCAACGTGCAATCGAACCGCATGAATACCGTGTACATGCTGGCCAACTGCTGGTGGCCGGACAGGTAAGCGTTGACGTCGAAATCGTCGGGCAGTCCGGGAGGAAGCTCGCCGGTCCCTTCGATCTCTTCCGGGCCGCTTTCTTCGGCTCCCAACGCCCAGAGCGCGATATCGCTGTGATGGATTCCCCAGTCGGTCACCTGTCCGCCGGAGTACTCCCACCACCAGCGGAAGTTCCAGCCGATCCGGTTGGGAAGGAACGGCCGCGCGGGGGCGGGGCCCTGCCACAGGTCCCAGTCCAGTTCGGGCGGCGGGTCCTGCGGTTCGAACGGGCCTTGCGGCGCGCCGCGTACGGGGGCCGGGTCCAGCGACACCAACGCATGCAGCTTGTCGCCCAGCCGGCCGCTGCGGGCGATGGCCACCGCTTGGAGGAACCAGCGGTTGAACTCGGTCCGCTGCTGGGTGCCCACTTGCAGCACGCGGCCCGTGTCGCGCACAACCTGTTCCAGCAGCTTGCCTTCGGCGACCGTCAGCGTCAGCGGCTTCTCACAATACACGTCCTTGCCCGCCTTCATGGCGTCGATGCAGATCTTCGTGTGCCAGTGGTCGGGCGTGCCGACGATCACCACGTCGACATCGTGACGGTCGAGCACCTTGCGATAGTCGGCACAGGTCTCGGGTTTGCCGTCATAGTGCTGGGCGAAACGCGCCGCGGCGCGGCTGTCGACGTCGCACACCGCCACCATGTTGCCCAGATCGCCGGCCTGACGGCTGACCGCCGTGCCGCGCGGGCCGACGCCGATCGCCGCCACGCCCAGCCGCCGCTCGGCCGTCGCCGCCCGAGCCGTGCTGCTGGTCCAGACGTAGGGAGCCCCCGCTCCCGCCGCAAGTGCTCCGACCGTGGTCTTCAAAAAACGCCGCCGATGATAACGCTGGGATGTCATCGTTGAAACTCCTGGCTCGGAAGGATTCTAGTTGGTGACGCACGGCAACCGCAACAAGGTGACGCTGTAGGGCGGCGCTTCGATGCGTCCGTCGAACGAAACCGGCTTTTCGACGATCTGCAGGCGCGGTTGGCCCACTTCGTTGTACACCGTCGGCGAGTCACCGACGATGGTCCACGCCGTGCCCTTGCCGCCCAGTTCAGCGCCTTCGACGGCCACCGCAACGGTTTTCGCCTCCGCCAACGGATTGACCAGCGCGACGGTCAGCGCGCCGCGGTCTTTCGTCCAGGCGGCGGCGACGTCCAGCCCGAGCTGGGCGTGGTTCCCGGTCACTTCCACGGGAATCGAGCCGAACTCGCGGCGGTACAGCATCAGGGGCAGGCCCGTGGCCGAGAAGAAGGCCTCGGTCTTCGTCGTCTTGATGCAGCCGATCACGTTAACCGTTTGCGCGTAATGGGCCATCTGCATGATATCACTCTGGCGGAAGTACTCGTGCAGGCCGGCGGCCACGCCCAGCGCGTCGGCTAGGTCGTACACGCAACCCAACTCGCCGTACACGTAGGGCCGATGCCAGTAGTTCCACTCGGTCATGGCGATGGGCATCATGCGGTCCGGCAGCAGCCCCAGTTCCGCCTGAAGCTTCCGATGGCCTTCGGCCTTTTGGCGGACGGCGTCGACCAGTTGAGCGACGTGAGCCGGCACATCGTCGGCTTTGCGACCGCAGTAGAAGTGCTCGGCAATATAGTCCATTTTCGAGGCGCACTCTTCGAGCATCCCGCGCGACCAGCTGCGTTTCTCGTTCGGGTCGTGCTGCCGGTTGATCCGGTCGAGGGCGCCGCTGCCGATCAGTGTCAGACTGCGGTCGGCCTCGAGCATGGCCGTCGCCACCAGGTTGTGCTTCTGGGTGTAGTGGTGAAGCTGCATGAAGCCGAGCTGCCACGCGCCCCACATTTCGTTGCCCACGCACCAGTACTTGACGCCGTAGGATTCCGGGTTGCCGTTTTCCGTGCGCCATCGACCGCCGATCGTTTCTACGGAGCCGTTGGCATACTCGACCTGCTGGCGGGCCGAGTAGTGGTCACCGAAGCCCGTGTTGACGGTGATGACCGGCTCGCTGTCCACCCGTCGGCAGAAGGCCAGGAACTCGTCGAGGCCAAAGTCGTTGTGTTCTACACCGGTCCAAGCGGGATTTTTGCGCGGGGGGCGACGGTCGCGGTCGCCGATGCCGTCGCGCCAGTCGTAGCCGCTGACAAAGTTGCCGCCCGGCCATCGGTACATGGTACCGCCCAGCTGCTGGAGCAGGGCGAGCGTATCGGCCCGCAGTCCGTCGATATGGTCGGCGGGCATCAGCGACACCGTGCCGATCAGCAGCGGCGCGCCTTGGACCGCGATCTCCAGCATGGCCTTGTCGGTGCCTGCGCCGGCGGTGAACCGCAGCGGATACTTGCCATACTCGGGCCCGACGTTCTCGATGACCACCGTTTGGCGGCCGGCCTCGCCTTCGGCCCACGCCAAGGCGACCTTGGCAGCGGCCGCGCCGCGCGGCGCGCGAAGCCATACATAACCCTCGTACTGCTTACCGGCCACCACGCCGAGGTCGCGCTGCCGGATACCGCTGCCGGCGGCCACCAGCGGCGTATGCTCGCCCACGAACGAGTCCTCCGCCTGCATGGCGACCGACTCGACCGTGCCGAGAATCTCCCAAGGCGAGGCGCCGACGACCGGAAAGGGGCTGTCCTCCAGCGACCGGTACGGCCGGTACTCGGCCGTGATGGGGAAATAGAACTTGCGGTCTTCGAGCATCTCGGCCCAGATCCCGCCGTAGATGCATCGGCCCAGGTGCTCGATGAACTGGCCATAGATGAACGGGTTGATCGGCTCGCCGGTCTTCTCCGCATGCAACGTGACCTGGGGCGCCAGGTCAGCCGAGGCGGCTCGGGCTGCGCCGGCGATTACCAGACTGCACGCGCCCAGGGCCAGCATCGCCAAGAGAGTTCGGAACGGGTGCCGTCGTTTCAACATGGTAAGGCCTTTCTGCAGTTTGTTGGTTGTGAGAACGGACTTCGGAAACCCCCGGCGATTGTAGACGGAGCCGCCCCAGGCTACAAGTCAGCCCCGCCTTGTGTCGCCTTGCCTTGTTCGCGTGACTCGCGAATCGTGATTGCAGGGCTCCCCTTGCCACACCCTTTCAAGGGCCCTCGCGGGCAGGCATTTCCAGCAACCACATCTCCCCCACGACGGTCTTTCCGCCGGGCATTCCAGTCACGACAATCTTCAACCGGCCGTCCGCGTAGGCTTTGCGCGGAATGGCCACCGTCTGTTCGGAGGGCGGCTCCGACCGTCCTTGCCAGATCGGCAACTGCTGCTGCAACAGCAAGGGAAATTGTTGTCCGCCATCGAAGGTTTCCACGGTCAACGACTGAACGCAGTGCTGCCCGTCGTAGTCCCACCAGCTTACGCCCAGCCGGTATTCCGCGGCGGGATCGAGGCCGTGAGCGCGGAACCGGATCGGCCGCCGGCTGAAGACATGCGTCGCGTGCCAGCGCGGTGCGGGACCTTGGCCCGGAAAGAACTCGCCTTCATACCCGCTGAACCGCGTCGTTTCCATCCGCAGTTCGGGCTCCCAACGCCGGTCGCCGTCGGAAACATGCGAACCGCAGTCCAGGTAGGCCACCGCTCCCAATTGCTCGCGGCGCTGGGCGCGTTGTTGCGGCGTGGCGGGCACTGCGGTGTGCGGTACATACTCGACCTCGTCCCAGCCGCCGTAGAACGGCGCGTTGCAGTCAATCCAGCACGCCAGAGCTAGCCAGTCGTCGGCGGGCAAGTCCACCTGGTGATGACCGGCCTGCAACAGCTTTATCAAAGGGCTGACCGCGGAGCCGACCGCGTACGGCGCCATCGGCGTAACCGAGCCGTCGTAGTCGCCCACCGGGTCGATCCGCACGTGCGGCATCAGCGCTCGATAGGAATCGGAGAAACAGAATTGCAGGTTCGGCAAGTTGCCATAGCTGTAGGCGCCCTGGTTGCCGTCCCATTTCCGCCCCCGCAGATCGAACGATTTTTCCGCGCCTTCCGCGCCATCGTGGCAGCCAGCGCAATGCCGATCCAGCACCGGCTGGACGACGCGGCGAAAATCCAGCGGCGCAGAACCCCACGGCGGCGGCGTGGGCTCGGCCGGCGGCTTGCCCAACGCCAGCGGCAACGCTTTCGCCGAAGCCAGCGGGACGGAGCCGTGATCATGGCAGCCCACGCAACCGCGGAGTTCGCCCGGCTGGAGGGTCAGGTAATTCTTCATGCGGCGGATCTCCAGATGGTCCGCATCCACCAACTCGAAAAAGTAGTTTCGCCGCGGCGCCAACTGGACCGCCACCGAACCATCGCTATTCACGGGCACCTCGCCCACGACACTGCGCGGATCGGTGCCGGACTTTAGCCCCAGGTCCAGAAACATCAGGCGGCAATACTCTCGCTTGTCGTGGCTTTCCAGCACGCGCAGATACTTGGCGGTCCCCCGCGGCACGCCTTCGAGGCCCGCGTACACGTCCTGAATGAATACGGTGGCCGGCGTGGATTCCGGCACGTCGCTCACCGCGTCGGGCAACACGCGCGGTCGGGGGCGGGGACGCAACGGCATCGGCGAATAAACCGACAACTCCGGATCGCGGTGGACAAGTTCCAAGTTCCCGAAGGCGTCGAACAGGTACAAGCCGTAGCCGTGGGGAGCATTGTCGCGGCTCTCCATCGAGTAGGTCACCAGGAAGTGCTCCCTCGCCAGCGGATACGGCGAGGCAAACCAACCGCCCCTACCCGCCGGTCCGCGCTCCGGGTAGCCGACCTCGGGCGTCAGGTTGCAGAGCCCCTCCGGCCCACCGCGGTTGCGGTTGAGGTCCACCAGCACCACGGGGCCGCCGCCGGTGTTGTGATGCGCCGCGCCGTTGCAGACCACCCAACTCGTCCCCGGAACCTGCCTCGCCTCGAAGAACGCAATCGGCCCGTGGGAAAACGCATAGTGATCGCCATAGGCCAGTTCGGCGGCCCGGCCGTCGGGATAGACCGTCCACAGCTGCTGGATCATATTGAACGGCTTCATCACGTAATCCCACCGGGTGTACAGGATGCGGCCGTCGGCCAGCAGGGACGGATAAAACTCGCCCTCCTTGGGCTCGGTGATCCGTCGCGGATGGGAGCCGTCGGCGCGGACCGTATACAGCGCGTTGACCAGGGCCCAGTCGCCGCACTGCACCAGCCGCCCGTCGCGCGAGGAGGTGAAGAGAATCCGCCCGTCGGGCAAATAACACGGCTCGGTGTCCTCGGCATGGTCGCAGCCGACGACCTTGCGCAAACCGCTGCCGTCGACGCCGATCTCGTAAATGTCATACATCTGGCACGAGCCGCCTCGATTTCCAGAACCGCCCCGCGGGCTTTCGGCATCGTCCGGCCCGCCTTCCGGATGGAATCGCTGCGGCACCAATCCGAAGCCGGTCGCATAAGGTTCCGGCCGCTCGCGCGGCGCGGCGTAGGGAAACACGAGCCGCTCCCCGTCGAACGACAGATCGAACCGTCCCACGCCGCCCGCCGGCAGCTGGTCGGCAAGCAGGTCGCGGACCTGGCCGTCGCCGTGCAGGCCGGTCAGCACGCACAGCGTTGCGCCCGGCCGCTGCGTTTCGCCAACCCGATGCGCGCATTGATGCCCGATCGCCGGCCAGTACCTCCGCACGAACACCACGCTGTCGAAATCCAGCAACGGGTTGGCAAAGGCCAGTTGCCGCACGGCCCAGCGGGCCTCGCAATACAAGGGCCGCAGGGCCGGCACGAGCCATACGTCCCGGTTGGCGAGCGCCGCACGGCGTGTTTCCAACCTCGTCGCCAGCGCCGCATCGGCCAGCGGTTGCGAGGCCCACACTTCCATGCCGGAAACGATGACGTTGTTGGGGCCGGTCGTGCGGATCGCGACCTCCAACTCGCCGCCGGTTACCGCTTCCCCGGACACTTCCAGCCACCGCTCGGCCACGGTCCAGGCCTCCAGAACGAACCGATCCAGCTCGCGCCCATTCACCGCAACGGCTTGGGCGCGGCGCGTGTTGTTGGCAAACACCAGCCGCAACCGGTGCGCCGCGCCGCGGGACAAGCCGCGGAACCGGTAAAGCACTTCCTGGTCGTCCCACGACAGGGTGCCCAGGCCGCCCAGCCGGGCGCTATCGTGCGGCGAATACATCCAATCCTTCCCCGTCACGCGATCCGAATCCAGTTCGGTTCCGCCGCCGCCGACCGCTGCGCCAACCAGGTGAAAGCCCTCCGGTCCGCTTGCTTGCACGCGGCAAGCCTGCGCCAGCACCGTGCGCGCTCGCTGCTCGACGGCGTCCAGCGTGGATCGGGCGAGCCGAACCGCCTGGTCGACGCCGCGGGTCTCGAGGTCATCAGCCAGCAGCCGCCCCCGCCGGACCAGTCGCTCCCATGCAGCCGGATCAGCCACGTCGCTGCCACGCCTCCGCTCCTGCCGTTCCCAATCCGCCTCGATCGTTGCGCGAACATCTTCCGGTCCGCCCAAGCAGGCGGCCCAAGTGGTCAGGATGCCGCACACCGCAAGCCAGACGCATCGTACCGACGGCCCGATGCGTTCCCATGGTCCCCGGGATCGTTTCATGGCAAACCTCCCACGCAGTCTTTCGCGAATCCGGCCGATTATGGCTCGATGTCAGCTTGTCCGGCGATTGAACGCCGCCGCACGCCCAACAGGACGGGCACCGGGCGTGGCCCCGTCGGGTCGGACGGGCGGTTCTTGACTTGCAGTCTCCCCGATTCGTCTTCGAGCAGCATGACGCTGCTGCCGCCGCCGTCCAGGTTCAGCGCGTCCGAGCATCCCAGTTCCGCCATGAACTCGGCTAACTCGCGTTCGCTCATCCCTTCGCTGTACCCTTTCTGCCGGCCGTCCACAACGGCCAAGGTCAGCCAGCGGCTTTCCGGATCCAACCCGAGCGCCGTCCGCGGATGCAGGACGGTGTTGGGGGCTGGCAGGATTTCGCCGCGGCGAAGCAAGCCGCCGAACCCAGCCACGGCCTGGTGGATGACGCCGCTGCCGGAGCCGACGCCGGGGTGCGCGCCAAGTTGGGCGTGGTGCCGGTCGTCCAACCAGAAATTCCAGTGGCCCGCCTTGGGCGTGCTGCGCAGCAGGCCATCAGAAACCGCCCAACCCGAGATGTCACAGGGGCCGCCGGCGATGTAAGGGGTGCGGATGCCGTCGATGGTCGGAGGGACCATGACCCAGGGATTCGTGTTCACGGCCGCGGCAAAGCCGGCGCGCGTCGCCAAGGTGCGGGGACCGGTCAGGCGGGTTTCGGCCGGTCCGTCACCGTCCGGATCGTCGTCCACGGCCACGGCAAGTTCAATGTCCGCCGCCCGGAGGTCGATTCGCAGCACGTGCATCCGCAACGGCCGCGGTTCGCTGCGCGCCTGGTCCGAGTACTGCACCGCCGCTGCCAGGGACGGCCGCTGCTCAGACGACGTTCCCGCCGGAATCTCGGCCGCATCGCGGCCCTGGGCCAAGACGCAGCAACAGGGCAAGAACCAAGCCCACACCCAAACGGTACCGCTGGTAAAGAAACGAATTTGACGCATGGCCACAACTCACCGCCGATTCGTGTACCCAAGAATTGAAAAACAGGCGTTGCGTTTCAGGATACAATCGAGCAGACTTCTTTACCATCGGGTTGCCACGGCAGTTCGTCCCGTATCCCGAAATCCATCGGGCCATCCGCACTCGCCGTCCCCGACGATGATCACGGCATGAAACGTTACCGAAACACGGCAAGGCAGATCGCTCTTTCCCCAAAAGTTGTATAAACGGGTAGGCAAGAAGCGAAAGGAACAGCAGAAGACGGGCTAGCGAAGTTCCAGCAGGGTTGCAATGTTCGCGGACGAGGTTCAAGATCTTTATCAGTTATCAATCAGTTTGCCGCCCTGCGAACCGAAGGGAAGCCGGGAGATGGGCGATTTCTTCAAACCGCCCTGATCGTGGTCAGCTTGCTTCTGCCTGCGACATTCTGCCTGCGGCAGCGTGTCGCAAAACGGCGCCGTTTTGCCTACAATGTGTGCCGGCAAGTTTCCGAAGGCTACGTGGTCCAGGAAGACACGCACTAATGGCGAAAAAGAAATCGGCGAATGAAAATCCCAGCAAGCCGGACAAAAAGCGGATTGAATCGTACGCGCACAAGGACAAGCGGCGTGCGAACAATCCGCCCGTGGGTCTGGTTACATCCGACAGCGAACCCGTGACGGCACAGCGGAAGACGTATGCCCACGATCCGCATCTTGACCCCCAATTGATATGGGCAGGCAAGGCGGAACGGACCAGTTTCGAGGTGCCCACCGTTTCGCTGCATGTTCACGAGCGGATCGATCCCAAGGCGATCATCGCGGCCGTGCGGACCAACGGCGAGCGGGCTAAGCCGGGGAACGGCAAAATGACGCAGTTGTCGTTGTTCGAAGAGCCGGCCGAGTATCTGCCGTTGCGGGATGCACTGGATTTCTACAAGCATCCCCACGGTTGGACGAATCGGCTGATCGCCGGAGATTCGTTACTGGTCATGAACAGCCTGCTGGAGAAGGAAGGCCTGGCGGGCAAGGTGCAGATGATCTACATCGATCCGCCCTACGGGATTCGCTACGGGTCCAATTTCCAGCCGTTCGTGAACAAGAGGAATGTGCAGGATGCTCGCGATGAAGATCTCACTCAAGAGCCGGAAGTCCTGAAAGCTTTTCGCGACACTTGGGAACTTGGGATACACAGTTATCTTACGTATCTGCGCGATCGGCTCTGCCTTAGCCGCGATCTTCTTAGCGAGTCCGGGAGCGTCTTTGTCCAGATTGGCGATGAAAACCTCCACTTGGTACGAGCGGTACTTGACGAGACTTTTGGATCGACTTGCTGTATCGGCACGATTAGCTTTGCGAAAACGGTGGGTGCTACCTCGAAGTTCATACCTGGCACGCTTGACTACCTCGTCTGGTACGCTAAGAAGCCAGACGCATGCAAATACCATCCCCTGTTTAGGCTGAAGGAGCCTGGTGGAGAAGGCGCGACTGCATATACGCAGATCGAATTGCCGAACCTGAGCCGCCGGCGAATGACACCCGAAGAAAGGTCAGGTAGCGAATCACTACCCGAAGGCGCTCGCATATTCACGACAGGTGACCTAACGTCGGCTCGTGTGCGTCCCGGCCGGACTGGCTACTTTCCAATCAGCTTTGATGGTAAAGAGTTCCTGCCGCCAAAACGCGAGTGGAGCACGCATCGCGAGGGAATCGAGCGTCTGAAACTCGCCGGTAGAATAGCACGAGCGGGAAAAGGGCTGGGCTATGTTCGTTTCCTTGACGATTTTCCAGCAGTTCCGCTGACAAATCTCTGGTCCGACACGTTGGGGCAAAATCAATTTGGCGGTGACAAGCAATATGTTGTGCAAACCGGGTTGAATGTTGTAAAGCGATGCATGCTAATGACCACTGATCCCGGCGATCTCGTCTTCGATCCCACCTGTGGTTCTGGAACAACCGCATTCGTGGCTGAAACCTGGGGGCGTCGTTGGATCACGTGCGATACCTCGCGGGTGGCGGTGACACTGGCCAAACAGCGGTTGATGACGGCGGTCTTTGAGTACTGCACCCTGGCCCGTCCCAAGGAAGGCGTCAGCAGCGGCTTCAAGTACAAAACCGTGCCGCATATCACGCTCAAGTCGATTGCAAACAACCCGGAGATTGTCGAAGGGATGACTCGCGAGCAGATCGATGCGGCCATCACCAAATACGCCGACCAGGAGACCTTGTACGATCAACCCGAAGTGGACCGCACCAAGGCTCGCGTGACGGGGCCTTTCACCTACGAGGCGGTCCCGGCGATCAACGTCCGTCCGATTACCGACCCTGAATCCATCGGGCCGATCGCAGCGCCGATGCCTGCCGATCAATCCATCACGCGCAGCGGGGCGACTTCGAAGCAAGATGAGTGGCGCGACGAACTGGCTCGCACCGGGGTGCGGGGCAAGGGAGGCGCGAAACTGGAGTTCGCCCGCCTGGAACCGCTCCCGGGAACCCGTTATCTGCACGCCGTCGGCGAAACGAAGGACAAACAGGCTCGAACTGTCGCTGTCTCCTTCGGCCCCGAGTTCGCCCCGATGGAACAACGACACGTCGAATTGGCCTGGGAAGAGGCTCGCAGTCTGATGCCCAAGCCCGAAGTGCTGTTGTTTGCTGCCTTTCACTTCGACCCCGAAGCGGCCAAGGACATCGACGAACTCGATCCGAAGAAGGCGGGGATGCAGCTCTTGAAGCTGCAGATGAACACCGATTTGCTGACCGACGACCTGAAGAAGAAGCGTTCGAGCAACGAGAGTTTTTGGCTGGTGGGACAGCCGGACGTGACGCTCCGCAAAATCCATCGCGGTCCGGACACGGGATTGTGGGAAGTCGAAGTTCACGGTTTCGATTATTACAACCCGGCCAACGGCAAGATCGAATCGGGGGACACGTCACGGATCGCGATGTGGTTGTTGGACACGGATTACGACGGTCGGAGCTTGCTGCCTCGTCAGGTCTTCTTTCCGATGGCCGGCGAGCAGGATGGCTGGAGCCGACTGGCCAAGAACCTGAAGGCGGAGATCGACGAAGAATTGATCGAAGCGTATCGGGGCACGATTTCGTTGCCGTTCGACCTTGGTCGCAATCGTCGCATCGCTGCCAAGATCATTGATGATCGCGGGATCGAGTGTTTGAAGATCATCAATGTGGAGTAGGGAAAGAACACCGAGATGCATATCGTCACCGGTCCCGTATCAAAAAGAGAGAAGGGCAGCGACCGGCGGGACCGTCTCAAGAAGGCTGCCAAGAAACACATGGTGGATGCGGCAGCCATTTTGTTTTCCTTCGAAGCTCACGCTTGTTTGGAGACTGTGTAATGCCCAAACGTAAATACCGACTCGGCGCGGGCGACCTGATTCTCAACACTCCCTTTGCGGAACCGTCGAAGTACTGGAGTTACGACCGGAAGCACATGATCTTCACGCAGGTCGAAGGACGCCGTCCGGCCGGATACATCGTGGCAACGCCCGGCTCCCAGGGTTTCAATGATCCGGGCCAGTTTGTCGAACTGGGTTTGGTGAACAAGATACGGTCGCGAGTGAAAGCCTGGCGTGAGGCAAATTGGCCCGGCGCAACGGGCATCACGCGACGCCTGCTCGAACATTGGCACGATCCGCACCAGCGCGAAGGAATGCGCTTCTTCTTCTGCCAATTGGAAGCCATCGAAACACTGATTTGGCTTACGGAAGCGCCAGCCGACGCAAAACAGGAAATTGAAATTCCCGGTGACGGCGGTGCTTTTCCCCGCTGGTGCGCCAAGATGGCCACCGGCAGCGGCAAGACGATCGTCATGGCGATGCTCGTAGCTTGGCAGACTCTGAACAAGGCAACGTACACGGCAGACCCGCGGTTTTCGAAATACATTCTGATCATTGCGCCAGGTTTGACCGTGAGGAACCGACTGGCTGTGCTTGTTCCCGATTCGCCGGGGAACTACTTCGATCTGTTCCAGGTCGTGCCGCCCGCCTTGTACGACAAATTGCGACAGGCGACGGTCGTGATTCATAACTGGCACCAACTGGGCTGGGATACCGATGAACAGATTGCCCGCCGTCGAAGTGTGGACAAGCGCGGGGCCAAGAGCGACGAAGCCTACGCGCGCGAGGTCTTGGGGGAAATGGCGTCCGCTCGCAATCTGATTGTGATCAACGACGAAGCCCACCATGCTTGGCGCGTGCCCATGGGTTCGAAGATCAGCGGAGTCGCCAAAGACGATCTGGACGTGGCGACGAAATGGATCGACGGATTGGACCGGATTCACCGAACGCGTGGTGTGATGCAGTGTTTCGATTTTTCGGCGACGCCGTTCGTCCCATCCGGGAAGAAGAGCGGCGAAGATGCTTTGTTCGGCTGGATCACCAGCGACTTCGGCTTGAACGATGCCATTGAGTCCGGATTGATCAAGACGCCGCGAGTCGTTGTGCGGGACAACGGGCGTCTGGATGCGGATTACAAGAGTCGGTTCTATCACCTGTACCGCGACGCGGAGGTCCAGGACGACTTCAACCGCAAGGCACTCCCGCACGAACCGCTTCCCGACATCGTTACCCAGGCGTACACGTTGCTCGGGCAGGACTGGCTCGAAACTCGCAAGGACTGGGAGCGTGTCGGGCATCCGGTTCCGCCGGTTTTGATTACGGTCGCCAATCGAACCGAAACGGCAGCGAGGGTCAAGTACGCTTTCGATCATGAAAGGATTCACATTCCGGAGTTATGTGTTGCCGATCAAACGCTGCACATCGATTCCAGCGTATTGAACAAAGCAGAATCGCAAGAGCAGGCCGTGCAGCTCACGCTCCCCGTCGTTGACGACGATGACGAGGGGCCAGTTAGATCACTGACGAGACAACAGCAGGCGGAATGGTTGCGACAGCAGGTCGACACGGTCGGGCAACCCGGAAGACCGGGCGAGCGAATCCAGAACGTGATTTCGGTTGGCATGTTGTCCGAAGGTTGGGATGCCAAGACAGTGACACACATCATGGGATTGCGCGCTTTTTCGAGTCAATTGCTGTGCGAGCAGGTGGTGGGTCGAGGGCTGCGTCGAACTTCGTATGACATCAATCCGGAAACGGGGAAATTCGAGCCCGAGTATGTCAACATCTTTGGCATCCCATTCACCTTCTTGCCGCATGAGGAAGGAGACGACACGCCGCCGCCGCCACCAAAGCCGAAGACACTGATCGAGCCACTGCGTGATCGCGAGGCGGAGTTTGGCATATCATGGCCCAATGTGGTCCGTATCGAGCATGTGTACTCTCCGGTGTTGCGACTCGATCTGGCAAGGATTCCAGTCTTGGAATTGAATCCGCTGGACACACCGACTCATGCGGAATTGGCGGCGATTCTCGAAGGCAAGCCGAACATGGAGTCGCTGTCGAAGATCGATTTAGTCGCGCTCGGTAAACGCCATCGTCTGCAGACGGTCGTCTTCAAGATGGCGCGGGATGTGTTTGATCAGATGCAACCGAGTTGGACTGGGACGCAAGACGCGTTGCTTTGTCAGGTGATTCGCTTGGTCGAGGAAGTGCTTGAGTCGGATCGAATTCGATCCCGGGGGCCAGATCAGGACGACGACGGCCTCCGACGGCGAATGTTGTTGATTCTGAATATGAATCGAATCGTGCAACACATCTGGGAGGCGATTCGATTCGAGAATACAAGTCGCCTCGAGCCCGTGTTTGATACACATCGGCCTCTGCTCAGCACCGCGGACATGCGTCCCTGGTTTACTGCTCGACCGTGCGAGCGCACCAAACGATCGCACATCAATTGTGCCGTTTACGATTCCACTTGGGAAGCTTCAGAAGCCTATCAACTGGACAATTCGAGCCTGGTGGATAGCTGGGTCAAGAACGATCATCTGGGCTTTGAGATTCTGTATGCGTACCGAGGAGTCGTGCGAAAGTACCGCCCCGACTTCTTAGTTCGCCTGACGTGTGGAACGATGCTGATTGTCGAGGTGAAGGGCCAAGAGTCTGACGAGACTCGCGCCAAACATCGTTTCCTGAATGAGTGGGTGCAGGCGATCAACGACACGCACAGGTTTGGCCTATGGAAATGGACCGTTGTCTCCGATCTGGCGACAATCGAAACGCATCTGGCCGAGTGCATCGCACCGCGGAGGTGACACAGCGGAAAAAGGGCTGCCCCTGTCCCCGTTCCTTCGCCCACGGATGGCAAAACCGTCCCTCGGATGAAAATGCGGTGGTCCGACTCGACGGATTCGAGCTGCTGGCCGATGGCGGCACCGGGCCGCGGATGTAGGCGGGAAAAGACCCGTCCCCTTTCCTTCACCACACCCCGATGACCGGGCTCTTGGGCTCCCGCGGCCGCCTCCAAGGGACTGCCGTTGCGCGCCGTCCGGCAGGAACCGCTGCCGGAAAACCCGCTCGGGAACAAGGGAGAAGATGCTTTGGTTCCTCGTGCTCGTCGGGTTGAGGACGGTGACGACGAGAGAAAGCCCGCCTTTGGTCGGAGGTTTACTTCGCGGATCGCCATCCCCATTCACGAGACGTCTTCCGGACGATCCGGCAGAATGAACCAGAAGACGCTGCCGCGGCCAACTTCGCTGGCCACCCCGATCGTGCCGCCGTGGGCTTCGACAGCCAGTTTGCAGAAGGGCAGGCCCAGTCCCGTCGAGTGATGCTTTGCCTCCCGCCGCGCTGCGACCTGGCCGAACTTTTCGAAGATCCGCTGATGGTACTCGGGCGGGATGCCACAGCCGGTGTCCGCGACCTCGACGCGAATGCCGTCCGGTATTACCTGGGCGCGGACCGTGATCCGGCCGCCCTCCGGCGTGTTCTTGATGGCATTGGTCAGCAGGTTGGCCAGAATCCGCTGCAACAGCTTCTTGTCGGCCGGAATGCGGACCGGCGATACCTCGGCACACACCGTCACCGAGGCGGCGTCCGCCTGGATCTTCGTGGCGTGTACCGCGTCTGACACGACCGCCGACAATTCGCACGCCTCGCGTTCGACGGGCATCTCTCCCGCCTCCAAACGGCTCACGTCCAGCAGTCCATTGCACATCTCGGTCAGTTCCCCGGCCGCCTTCTTGCCCATCTGGCACAAGCGGAGCAGCTCGGCGGCGTCAGCGGGCAGTTCGTCGCACAGCAGGGTGATGGCGCCACCCAAGACGGCCAGCGGCGACCGCATGTCATGGACGATCATGTGCGTCAGATTGTCCCGTAGTTGTTCCAGTTCGCGGAGTCGTGCGTTGGCCTCCAGCAATTGGCGGCGCTGGCGGCACAGTTCCAGATGCGTGCGGACGCGGGCATGAACCTCGTCGAACTGGAACGGTTTGGTCACATAGTCCACGCCGCCGACCGAAAACGCCTTGACCTTGTCCGCCGTCTCTCCCAAGGCGCTGATGAACAACACCGGGATCTCCTGCAAGGCGGGATCGGCTTTCAGACGCTCGCAGACTTCATAGCCGTTCATCTCCGGCATGTTGATGTCCAACAGCATCAAGTCCGGCCGGTTCCTGGCCGCCGCCGACAGCGCCAGCCGGCCGTTGGGGAATGCCAGGACCCGATAGCTGTTCGCCTGCAGCATGTCCTGCAACAGCTTCAGGTTGCCCGGCACATCGTCCACCACCATGATCGTTGCGATCCGGGAAGTGTCGATCCGGGAAGTGTCATCCATGGTCGTTTCCTCCGTTGCCAAGTAGTTCATCGAGTCTTGCATAATCGTACCGGTCGGCCAGAACGTGCAGCCCTCGGGCGGCGGCGCTGTCGAACACCTCCACCTGGCCGATCAGTTCCGTCAAGCAGGCCACGTCGCCATCGGCCACGGCCTGGCGCAGGGATTGGACCAGCGCTACGGGCAGCGCGGCCAGGGCCACCGGCGAAACAGCCGCCGGCCGTCGCCGCCCCCCGGACGAGTGCGGCCCGTCGGCATAGACGTAGCGCAGACCCAAGCAACTGGCCAGCGCCTCGTACAACTCCTCCGGGCGGAAGGGTTTGCGCAAATACGCGGAGATCCCCGTGGCCAGCACCGCGGCCTGTGAATTCTTGAACGCACTGGCCGTCACGGCGATCACGGGCACCGTGCGTCCCGCCTCGCTGGCCTTGATCTGCCGGGTGGCTTCGTAGCCGTCCATGACCGGCATCCGCATGTCCATCAGCACGGCATGGGGCGCCCACTGCTGAAAGACTTCAAGGGCCACGGCGCCGTTGTGCGCCTCGCGGATCTCGAATCCCAACGGCCGCAGCAGATCGGCCAGCAAGTCGCGGTTGTCCGGCGCGTCGTCCACCACCAGGATCCGCCAAGGGCCGGCGCCAGGTTCCAGCCCGATCACGCGGCGGGCGGCCGGTTCCTCGCGTTCCGGCACGTCTTCCGTCCGCTCGAGCAGCGCATCGAACCGGAAACAACTGCCTTTGCCGACCTCGCTTTCGACCGTCAGCCTGCCGCCCATCAGCTCGACCAGCTTGGCGCTGATCGTCAGCCCCAACCCCGTACCGCCCGCCGCGGCCCCGGCCTCGCTCTGCGCGAACGCTGCAAAGATCCAGTCCAGATCCGCCGCGGGAATCCCCGGCCCGCTGTCCTCGACCTCGACCACCAGTCGCAGGATCTGTCCGTCTTCCGCCGGTCGGCCAGCGGCCGGTTCGGCCCGCACCCGTATCGCCACTCCGCCCCGCTGGGTGAACTTGACAGCGTTGCCGATCAGATTGACCAGCACCTGCCTCAGCTTGCTCGCGTCGCCCAGGACATGGTACGGCACGTTCTCGTCCCGTTCCACGATCAGCCGCAGCCCCTTGGCCTTCGCCCGGCTCTGGAACATCATCTGCAGGTCGTCCAGCAGATCCTGGAGGCCGAACACGACCCGGTTGACCTCGGTCATCCCGGCTTCGATCTTGGACATGTCCAGGATGTCGTTGATCAGGTCCAGCAGATGGACGCCGCTGCGGTTGATGCTGCGGACCTGGGCCATCTGTTTGGGAGTCAGCGAAGGATCGCGATCCAGGATCTGGGCAAACCCCAGAATGGCGTTCAGCGGCGTGCGGATCTCGTGGCTCATGTTGGACAGGAACCGGCTCTTCTGCCGGTTCGCCTCCTCCGCCGCCTGCCGCGCGATCCGGTCCCGCTCGGCTTGCTTCCGTTCCGTGATGTCGGTAGCCGAACCGCTGAATCCGATCAACTGTCCCTGCTGGCCGAATAGGGAAACTCCGTTGGTCAGCACCCACACCGGGCGTCCATCTTTGGCGAGCACTCGGTTCTCGAAATTGGTGCATGTTCTTTGCTCGCGAAGGATCTTCAGCCCGAATTCCCGTACTGCGTCGCGGTCTTCGGCGGGAGCCAGATCGAAGAAATGTCTCTTGCCGACGAGTTCTTCCGGACAGTATCCGAGAACGGCTTCCACGACGGGGCTGACAAACGTGTACACGCCATCAACGTCCACCTCCCAGGTGACGGTGCGCGTGTGCGCCGCAAGTTGTGCGTATCGCTTCTCGCTCGCCCGCAACGCCGCCTCAGTCCGCTTGCGCTCGGTGATGTCATGCGCAAGCTCGATGGCGCCGATAACGGCGCCTGAGGAATCCCGGACCGGTGTTGCCCGAACGGACCATGAACCATACGCCGCAGGCCAGTGCGGCTGGTTTTCCGGTGTCAATTCCGCCTCGTCCGCTTGGCCGGACTGGATCGCCTTGGTAACCGGACAATGGTTGCATAACTGCCCCAGGCCCCAACTCTCGAAGCATGTCTTCCCCCGCACGTCCTCGACGGTGACCGGCAATCCGGTACTGGTACGGACTCCCGCAAGATAGGCTCGATTGGCCCAAACCAGCCGATGATCCTTGTCGTGGTAGGCAATACATTCATTGGCATTGTCCAGGATGAGCGATTTTTCCCGCTCGCTCTCTTTCAACTCGCCCTCGGCCCGCTTGCGTTCGGTGATGTCGCGGATCACCCCCACGGCGTACCACTCTTCGCCTTTTTTCAAGTTCGCAACGGACACCTCAACCGGGAATTCCAGACCGCCTTTGCGCAATGCCGCCAGCTCCAGCACTCTCTGCAAGACCGGGCCTTCACCCGTACGGCGAAACCGATCAAATCCCTTCTCGTACGCTTCGTGAAATCTCGCTGGAGTGAGTAAGTTGTGCAAATCTTCGCCCAATGCCTCCTCCGCCGAGTAGCCAAACATCTGCTTGGCAGCCGGGTTCCAGAGGCTGATTCTGCCTCGACCGTCGATCAAGACAATGGCGTCTAAGGCCGTGTCAATCACCGTGTTCAAGTCCTGCTCGCTTTCCCGCAGAGCCGAGGTCATCTTCCGGGCCAGGGAATACGCCCGGATGCCGGTGCGCTCCAGCGTTGTTATCAAGAGGAAGATCAGCAGGCTGATGATCAGACCGGCGGCGAGGACGATCTTGGCCGTGTACCGGTCCGTGACAGCCGCGAACCCCGGAGCGGTCTCGACGGCCAGGGTCCACTGATGCCCGTACAGATCCAAGGTTCTGCGGGTGCGGAACATCGGCCGATATTCCGCGCCCGCCGCGCCGTCGCTATCAAACAGCAGGGCCTGCGGAGAGACCTCCGTGCCATCGAACAGTTTGAAGTCGATCGAATGCAAGGGTTCCGGCAAGATGCCGCCCATCAAGTCGCGTACGAAAAACGCCCCGTAGACGAATCCCCGGATCGCCGCGTCCCGCTGTTCGACGGTTTCGACCGGCATCCCGTTGACATAAACCGGAACGGCCATCAGAAATCCCGGCTGGCTGTCGGAGCCAGCCTGTTGAATCAACGTCACTCTGCCCGAAAGGGCGGTAGTGCCCGTCTTCCAGGCCCGCGTAACGGCAGCCCGCCGCAACGGTTCGGCAAGTGCGTCACAGCCCAGAACTCGCTGGTTTTGCTCGTCCCACGGTTCCACAAAGACAACGGGCGCGTACATGTCGCGCTGCCCGGCGGGCCAGACGGTATAGTCGGGGAAGCCTTCGGCTCTGACGGCTTGGATATGTTGCGCCAGTTCCGAGTGCGGGACGGCTTGGGCAAAGCCGATGGCCTGGATGCCGGGAAAAAGTGTCTGGACCTCGTGGTAGGCATAGTAGTCCCGCCACTCCTCGCGGGTCATTTCTTCCGAAGCAGCGAAGACCCCGGCGCCACCGTGCAGGATCATCTTGTACCGGTCAAGGTGACGGATGATTTCTGCGTCCAGTTGCTCCACGTACGCGTCGA
>Ga0351965_1079_pt1 | contig 27099 bp, 23 predicted proteins | sample TotcelT113001K13_FD_206839 | JGI IMG/M metagenome (GOLD analysis project Ga0351965, IMG submission 206839) | Enriched cells from coal bed in the Powder River Basin, Montana, United States - Total cells T11 rep3 HSBNCT.T11.300.1.K13 ... | reverse complement strand
CGAACACTCGATATTGGCACGTTGATTGGATCACCAGTCGGTCAGGCCGACCGGCGCATCCGTCAGTCATTGTAGATCGCCGACGGCGTGGCGCCGTGCGTGGTAATCTGCTGATCGGCGCTGTGTCCTGCCCCATCCCGCCATGCCTTTCTTGATCGCGTTCTTGCGCCTTCGCCTCCATCCTGCGGCTCACCACCGAACAGAAAGCCCAAGCCGCCGACACGTTCGGCGCCGAAGGAGCCTTCCTGTCCGCGGGCAAGAAGCTGCTGGACACCCGGCATCCGGCCTACAAAGCCGTCACGGCGGTGCGGACCCGCGCCGTGAAGTACTGGAAGGAACTCAGCCTGCCCTATCCCGAACCTGGCTTGCGGCTCATTCGCCAGGACGCGATCGAGCCGTTCGACGCGCAGATGACGGCGTTCCGCGGCGAGCTGAACGAGGCGGTCACCGCCCTGAACCGCCGCTACGAAGCCCTGCAAGCGGCGGCCCGGCAGCGGCTGGGCAGCCTGTTCAACTCGGCGGATTATCCCATTTCGCTGGAGGGGCTGTTGAAGATCGAGTGGGATTTCCCCTCGGTGGACCCGCCGAACTACTTGCAGGAACTGAGCCCGGACCTGTACCGGCAGGAATGCGAACGGGTGACGGCGCCGCGTTCCCCTGACCTTCTGTTACGATCCAGAGGGGGACCCGAACTGGCTGGTCTGAGGTTGTGGTTCTTCACCGGCGGGGCGTAGGCTGGCCTGGGCATTGCCCAGAGGTCGCCGTGGTTTCGAAAGGGATTCCCAAATCGGTGTCCGCGAGGCCACCGACCTTCGAGCAGAAATGTTGGATACGTTGTCGCGGTAACCCACCCAGCTATCCGACTTATCCGGTCGCAAGAGTTAGCGAACATCTGCCTCGGGATGTTCTTCAAGAAAATCTTTCAGTGCCTCCTTGGTCTTGATGGCATATACATCGTCGCCCAATTCAGCGAAGAAATAGCCTTCGGCTCTGCACCGCTGCGTGAAGTCAAATATCGATCCACCTTGTTTTCTTACGTTGGACTTTGAACGCCGACATACGTTCGTCCGGGCTTTGGAAATGTGACGAAAAATCGTGTTTAGTTTTGTCATGTCTCCTCCGCTTCGTGATCGCTGTGTGGAATCCAATCTCGGAAGATCCACGGTTGGAGCAGACGGGCCAACGACAATCACGTTCATCGACCGTTCTGAGGCTTCGGCTAGGTTAGGATGTGGCGACAGTCGCCCCCGAATTTCGGCGGCAAGCTCGATCACGTATTGCCTGGATACGCCGCGGGAGAAATGGGACCTCGCAGCGTAGATCTGAACTGGAACACGTTGGTATACGGCCTGTGTGAAGGCATCTTTCGCGAGGAAGACGTTCATTACTCGCTCAAGGTGAGCGATTGGTTTGTTCCCGTGAACGAGAAGAATCTCTGGCCGAACATATTGAATCATGTACGAGAAAACTCTTGTATCCTCGATCTGGTCCTTAGCAAGGCTCCCTTCGTCAGGCGTATAGTGGTGAGTCAGATTCAGCTCAAGACATCGTTCAGGCAGCAAGGCATCACAAAAGGCTTCAATTCGATCACGAGTCGTTTTAAGGCGGCCGTGGATGCACAAGTATTGTTGAATCCATGCGCCTTTGTCACAGCCAGTATTCGCATTCCAGCAGGACCAAAAGTCCGTTGGCGTACCTGGATTTATCCCGACGAGGGCTACTCTGCAGCCCGTTGGGAATCCGTCACACAGAAACGGTCGCCCCGTGCAACCGGTCAACTCGCGTATTATATCGTCAATTTGTCTCGCGTCGTACATTGTTCGTCCGTCGGATTGATGGCGTGAATAGCATCTCTTTCGAAACGCACAGGAGAAGCGGTGTGGTCATTTTGGGCACGGGATACATCCCACGTGGCCACACGTTCGCCCATGTCGCGTCTGGGGGGGGACGTTGGACCCGTTGTTGTCCACGCCTGTGGCATCGCGACGTAGGCGACGTAGAGGCCTGTCCGTCTCCGATCCGGCAAGACTCCCGGTCGGTCCTCACGCAGTTCACACCCGTCATTTAAGTCTCGCCAACCAGGCACGCACTTCCTCGCCCTCCTTCACCTCCCGCTCCCGTGACTCGCGATGCGCATAATGAAGAATACAAAGTGTCCGCACATCGGGGATTGTCTGCCTGATGCGACTTTCGAATCCGTGTGCGGCCGAGCCTGACAACAGAACGGCGTGCGGTTGCAGCGCCGCGAGCAGGGGGCCTGTGTAATGCTCGAAGCAGTTTTGTAGCATTCCTGAAGGGTACTTGTTGTCCTGCGTCGCGCACCAAGCGATGTTGATCTGCGACCTATCTTCGAAGCCGATGCCGAAATTGTTGGTGTACCAAGAGAACAACTCGTCATACTGTCGCCAGCGGCGGAAGTAGTCACGGATTGGGGCATAGTCGCCGGTGCGGTGGAATTCTGTGAACAAAACCCTTTCTTGTCGATGAAACTCTTCACTCTGGTCCATCCCGGCACCCGGGTTAATCAAAACGACGACCACGCGCGGAGCTGATGACCAGTATCGTTCACCGATCCAACGTGGCTTCGGAATGGTGAATCTGGTTGCTTGCACGCCAAAACCGCTGCGAAAACAGCGACTACAAGCCCCGGCCTGCTGCATGATTCGCACAGCCTCGTTCTCCGTGCAACTTTGCGAGACTCTCGACGGCTGCTTTGAAACTGGCGGAGGCAAGCAGACGTCTGTGCAACTCCCCGACTCTTTGCGGTCTGCAACTCCAGTCGCTCGGCTGATTTGCACACCTTCGGTAGGGGAGTTCTCTTTGCGACCGAACTCAGTCGGGTCTGAATCCACGCCGGACGAAGTCGCCGAAGTGGTGATGCGTTACGCACACTTCACACCAGCAGGAGTGAGGGTGTATTCGCCGTTTCGGAGCATCTCTACAAGTCCGGCCCGGATCAACGGTCGTAACTGTAACCCCTTCGTCCGACCGGTATGTTCGCGAATTTGATTGATGGACACTACTGCCGTGGGGTCGCCTCCGCTGTGATGCAACAATGCCATTAGGCTTCGCACTTCGGCGGCTTTGAGTTGGGCGCCGGAAACGATCTGTTTCGCCCGCGAGACTGTATCCGGATGGAATTCGTCTTTCATCACCCAGTGCATGACGCGCCCTTCACCGCATGTTTTCGGGGCGACATCGGTTTGAATTGGCGCGGTTAAAAACTGCCCGCAGTTGGGACATTTCACCTTTCCCTCGGCCGGCGAATCCGCGACGTTGATGGTGTGTTCACACTGCTCGCATTTGAACGTAAACATGAATGATAAAGGATAAAAGGATAGGAAATTGCTTTTTCGCCACAAGACTGAGGCTAAGCAGGGAAACGTGGTGAGTCAAGAGGGATGGCGGTTTGTGGGAACTTCTTGAAGCGGGTTGGGGGAGCTTGACGACGTTTCGGCGGCAAATCAGGGGTAAATTCCCAGCTCCGCGCGCATCGTCCACGATTCGGTTGGCGTCGGGAAAAAGAAAACCAAAAGGTGGACCAGAAGGTGGCTTCGTCCACAAACGTCAACTCCCGGGGTTCCTGGGAGGTCGACTCACTGTCCGGGTCGTAGACGCGGAGGTCCCCGCCCGGCGGCGCTGCGCGCGCACCACAAGCCGACCGCCAGGCAGCCGGCAACCGGGACGATCCGCAGCGACCTGCACGAGGCCGGAAACGACAGGCTCACCCGCCAGTACAACGCGGCGGTGGCCGGCTTGGAAGCCCTGATCTTCGCGCACGCTTGTGCGGGCATCGACGTGACGACCCCGGCCTACGTCGAGGGCATCGAAACGGCCGCGGATGCAATCGCCAGCGCCCTGTCCGGAAAGCTTGGTACTGGCTCAAGGTGCGGCGTGTCAGTCGGAATTATCCGTTCGGCGACGACGTCCGGGACGGGGATTTCGGCATCTATCTCGGCCTGCACGACGAAGGCTATCTGGTCGCCCTGCAGGCGATGTTTCCGCCTGACATCATCGGCTACGAGCGTTTTCACTCCCCGGGCGATCTGAGAGCCCACTGGGAACTCGACAGACAGATCCCGACACAGATCCCGCCGACAGATCCCGACACAGCCCTTTTATTCGCAACGGATTTCGGCTACGTTATCGCATCTTTGTGGTTCGATTCCTGAGGGGAACATCCCGATGAAAATCCACGAATTCCAGGCCAAGCAGATCCTTCGCGACGCTGGCGTACCTGTGCTGCGTGGTATCGTGGCCAGAAGCGCGGACGAAGCGGCCGCGGCATTTCGCGAATTGGGCTCGGCGGTCGCCGTCGTCAAGGCCCAGATTCATGCCGGTGGTCGCGGGAAAGGGCAGATTCTCGAATTCCCCGAACAGCGCGGGGTCCAGCTGGTGCGCAGCGCCGAAGAGGCCGCCCACGCAGCAGGACGCCTGTTGGGGAACCGCTTGGCGACCATACAAACCGGTCCGGAAGGCCAGACCGTCCGGCAAGTGCTGGTCGAAGAAGGCTGTGATATCGCCCGCGAATTGTACTTGGGTATCGTGGTCGACCGCGCCGCCGCCAACCCCGTGCTGATGGTGTCCAGCGAAGGCGGAGTGGAAATCGAAAAGGTGGCCGCCGAAACACCGGAAAAGATCTTCAAAGAGCACTTCCATCCCCGCATCGGACTGATGGATTATCAGGTCCGCAAGCTCTGCCAAAAACTGCAAATCACGGGCGGCAGCGTCCGCAGCGCAGCTCGATTCATGCAGGCGTTGTGCCGGGCCTTCGTCCAGTACGATTGCAGCTTGGCCGAAATCAACCCGCTGGTGGTCAATCGCCGTGGGGAAATGGTGGCGTTGGACGCCAAGATCACGTTCGACGACAACGCCTTGTTCCGGCATCCGGACCTGGAACAGATGCGCGATCTGGCCGAAGAAGAGCCCGCCGAGATCCGCGCCGCGCAGGCGGGACTCAGCTACGTGAAACTCAACGGCAACATCGGCTGTCTGGTCAACGGCGCCGGGCTGGCGATGAGTACGATGGACATCATCAAGCTGCACGGCGGCGAACCGGCGAACTTTTTGGACGTCGGCGGCGGCGCGAACACCGAACAGGTAACGGAAGCCTTCCGGATTTTGTTGTCGGATGCCAACGTCAAAGCGGTGCTGGTGAATATATTCGGGGGCATCATGCAGTGTACGACGATCGCCGAGGCGGTCTTAGCGGCGTACAAGACCGTCGGGTTCAACGTGCCGCTGGTCGTGCGGCTGGAAGGCACCCGCGTGGAAGAAGGCCGCAAGATCCTGGCGGAAAGCGGCGTCGATATCATCACGGCCGATGGCCTGACCGACGCTGCCCAGAAGGTCGTCGCGGCGGTGGCTTCGAGTCCTCTACTCAGCAAGAGACAAGTTCCATGAGCATCTTGGTGAATCGAAACACGCGCGTCCTGTGTCAAGGCATTACCGGCAAGGCGGGGGCGTTCCATACGACCGGCTGCTTGAACTATGGCACGAACATCGTTGGCGGCGTGACGCCGGGCAAAGCGGGCGTGACGGTCGAGGGCGTTCCTGTGTTTGACACGGTCAGCCAGGCGGTCGAGCAGACCGGCGCGGACGCCACGATGATCTTCGTCCCGGCCGCCTTCACGGCGGATGCGATCCTGGAAGCCGTCGACGCAGGCATCTCCGTGATCGTGGCCATTACCGAGGGCGTGCCGGTCCTGGATATGATCCACGTGGTCGAGGTGGTCAAGCGAAAGAAGGCGACGCTGATCGGCCCCAACTGTCCCGGCATCATTACGTCCGAGGAATGCAAGATCGGCATCATGCCCGGCTACATTCACCAACGCGGCTGCGTGGGCGTGATCAGCCGCAGCGGCACGCTGACCTACGAAGCGGTCTGGCAAACGACGAACTTGGGCCTGGGTCAGAGCACCTGCGTCGGCCTGGGTGGCGATCCGATCGTGGGCACGTCGTTCATCGACTTGCTGAAGCTGTATGAAGCGGATCCGCAGACCGAGGCGATCCTGATGATCGGCGAAATCGGCGGCTCGGCGGAGGAAGAAGCGGCCGCGTTCATCCAGCAGCATGTGACCAAGCCGGTGGCCGCGTTCATCGCCGGCCGCACGGCGCCGCCGGGAAAACGCATGGGGCACGCCGGGGCGATCATTTCTGGAGGCAAAGGCACAGCTGCCGAAAAGATCGACGCGTTGCGCAAAGCGGGCATCGAAGTGGCCGACAGCCCCGCCGATATGGGCCAAGCGGTCCAGCGGGCGATGCAGAAGAGACGCGCGCTAAAGCAGGAATCCTGACGATCGACGCCGGGAATGCCCTCGCTCTGCTTGCGTTTCGATGCATGACTTACCATCGTTTCCCGACCAGGTAGACCAACAGCATCACCATCGCGTACCATGTCAGCCAGGCGGGCAGCGGCAATCGTGCGACGCGATCCAGCCCCAGCGGCCGGTACGGGCGCAGCTCGACCTGTGTCTCGAAATCGTCCCCGTGGACTTGCTGCGGGGGGCGATAGACCCTCTGGCCCACCAGCAGCGGATGCTGGACGCTGCGCCCGCGAAATCGCAGCGTCAAGGCATACGCCTCGTCGCTCGCCGCAGCCCGTAGCGTCCACGTCGCCAGACCGCGGGGCTGACCGCCGTGCGAGGATGCGACGATCTCCTGGACCCAACCCGCAGCGGCCTCGACGCCGTCCTCGGGCACCAGATGCACCACGCCGCCGGCTGCTGTGGACGGCAGCCGGGCGGTCAGCGTAAAGGTCTGCCCGGACGCCGGAGGCAGGAACTCGAACCGCTGCGACGCCCACGTTACCAGCAGAGCCAGCGGAACGAACGACACCAGCAAGACGCGGAACTCGTGACGGAATTGCAGCCAGCGGACGGCGGTTGTCGTGCGGCGAAATCTCGCCAGCGACGCGCGATCTCCCGACGCTCGCGCCGCCCGCTTCAGACGCTTCAGCTGGTTCAGATCGTCTTGGATCACTCGCCGCGTCTGCGGGTTCGTACTCCAACGCCGCAGAACCAGGGCCAGCGCCGCAGACAGCACGGCCAACAATACCAGCGCGGCGTCGCGGGGCAGCCACAGGATCCAACCGGCCGCCAAGTCGCCGGCCGAGCAGGCCACCGTTTGCCAGGCTGCCATCATGACTCGTCCTCCCGCAGGCAGAGCACACAGCCTTGATGGCCATCGACCACCACGATCTGCCCGTCTCGCAACAGGCGTGTGGCCTGAGACACGGCAACGGCCGGCAGGCCGATCTGCCGGGCGACAATCGCCCCATGCGAAAGGATACCGCCCCGTTCGACGACCACCGCCCCCGCGGCGAGCATCAGCGGAGCCAGCCCGGGATCGAGCGTGGAACAGACCAGAATGCACCCGTTCCGCAAGTCGCTTGTCGGACGCCCTCCGCCGAGGACCCAAACCGGCCCCCGAGCGGTGCCTGGCGACAAGACCGTGGCCTCCAACCGTACCTCGGCGGACGGTGCCGCCACGTCCCGACTGCCGATGGCGTCCAGCCTCGCGCTGTCGATCACGTCCGGCAACGTCAACCGCTGTTGCCACAGCCACTGTTGCCGCCGATCTTCGATGACGTCGTGCCAGTCGCCGGCCGCCGCGGGGAACTGACGAATCTCTTCCAAGTGCAAAAAGAAGATCGCCTCACCCAGCCCCCGGCGCTGGGCCATTTCGAGAACCGCCTCGCGAATCAGCGCATAGCCTCGCATCCAGTGGTGACGGGCTTTCTGACGGTATGGCAGCAGCGTCTGGGCGGCTTGCACGTCGGCGGTGACCAGACCGGCAAAGCTGCCGGCGCCGGCGGCCCGCAAGACATCGGGCAGCGCGTCTGTCGCTCGGATGCGAGCGGCCGCCGCACACGCCTGCAACTCGGCCGGATCGGGTGCGGCCGAGGCCTGCAACCAGTTCGCCCATCGCGACACTTCGTCCGCGACTTCGTGCCAGCGGGGGGCGGCCAACTCCAGTTCGTTCGGCCCGCGATGACCGCATCGCGCCTGGAATTCCGTCACGCCGACTTGCCCATGCGCCAGGCGATACAAGCACGCTTCCGGCGCGGCATCTTCGTCCAACGCCAACCCGGCCACCAGGGACCGAACACTGCGGCCACCCTCCTCCGGCCCCAGCAAACGGACCAGCCGGGTCTCCAACGCGGTTACCGCCAGGCCCGCGAACAATCCCGGCCGCAGGAACTCGGCGCCGAAATGGTCCAGCACGCGCACACAACGATCGTCCAACAGGTCGGCTAGTTCACGGTCGGAAAGCTCCGCCAGGCGTCGCGTGCTTTCGCGTTCGACGTAAGCCTGAAAGGCCGGCAAGGTCTGCCGATCGAATCGTTCCGCTGCCCGCGGGGCGTCGCGTTTCAGCCGCCGTGCCGCCCGCCATATCGTCCCCAGGATCGCCGGCAGGCGAAACAGCCACAGGGCGTCCGTCCGTTCCGGCGCAAAGCTCGTGGGACTTCGTTCGATCAGCCGCGGATTGGCTCGCAAGGCCGCGGGATCGTACCCGAAAGGCAAGCCGGCGCAGAACATTTCCACCAGCCGATCCGGGTCGGCATAGATCCTGCCGGCAACCAGTTCCAGAAAACCGTGTTCGCAGACCCGCCGCGACGGAACATACCCGAGACTGCGATACAGCCGTCCCAACCCGCCGCGTCCGCTCATCAAGCGGCGAATCAGATCCCAGGTCAAAGGCGTCGGCGCGGCCAGCGTTTCCCCCAGATTGTGCGGCACCCACAGCCGCGTGCCCTGCTGGCGCCGACAGCGTTCGAGCCGCTCGATCTCCGCCGCGCGGACTTGCGCCAGCCGTGACCCGGCCTGCGTCTCGCCCATCGCGCGAGCTTGGAAAATGACAAACCGGTCTTCCGCCAGTCCCCACTCGACATCCAGCTTGCCGCCCAGAAGCCTTTCCATCCGCAAGCCAAGGCACCGCAGTTGCTGCAGCTGGGAGTCTCGCAACAGCGGCTCCGCCAGCCTCGTACGATCCGTGGCTGCCGCGACGGACTGGACGGGTTTTCCCATCGTCCCCGCCCCGCGCGGTGCCATGCCGTCAGGGTCGGCTGCCAAATCGGCCCGCGCCACGATATACCGTTCCGGCTCGACGCGCCCAGAAACCAGCCGCTCGCCTGTGCCGCGAACCGCTTCGACCACCACAGCGTCGGACTCGCCATTCCGCGGATCGCTGGAAAACAGGACTCCCGCCACCTGGGTGTCGATCATCGCTTGCACGGTCACGGCGGTCGCCAGGGAATCGTCGATCTTGTGAACTCGGCGATATGCCGTCGCCTGCGCCGACCACCAGGAATCGAACACCGCCACCACGGCACTCCGCAACAGCTCGTCGGCATCCTGCGGAAACGGCTGGCCGCGTTGGGCGGCATAGTCCTGCAACAACCGCGCACAGGTCTCGCGCCCGCTGGCCTGATCTTCCGCAGCGTCGGCAGCGGGTGCCAGTGTCACGCCTTGCGCCCGAGCCAACTGGCCGATCAGCTCGGCATACGCCTGCCACGCGGAGGCATCGTTCAACGCCTCGGCCAGTCGCCACGTCAATCCGCAGTGCAGCAGCGTGAGCAACATGCCCGGCATCGAGACGGCCGCGCCGCTGCGGACGGCCAGCAACAGGGGCTGCGGCGCCGCGGCGAAACGACGGCCGGTTTCCGCCTCCAATTCGCTAACCGCCACCGCCACCTGCGACCAGAGATCGTCCGGCGGGCAGTGGCCGAGCGCAAAATACCGGCGGCAAGCCTCCGTTGTGATCGTGAACCCCGCGGGTACCGGAATCCCCGCAGCGTGCAGCGACCGCAGCGTAGCTCCCTTGCTGCCCAGCCAATGCGCCACGCCGGGCCCCGGCGCGTGAACCAGCGAATCCTGCAACTTCTCCCGCTCAGAACCCCAACCAAGACCCAAACCAAGACCATTGCGAATTCCTCGAGAACTCGCCAACTCCGCATCCGCGGGCCAGGGCTCCGAAAGTCGATACAGCCAGCGAATCCGACTCATGGTTCCCCATCGCCTCCCAGACAAACCAGGCCCCGCCCGGCGATCCCCAGGTAGACGCGGCCCGCGTGCAGGATCGCCGCCGCCGTCGGTTCGCCCGCTTCCCAAACGGCAAACGGGCGGACGTTGCGGCCCGACAGATCGGCCGCCAGCATCGTTCGCAGCCCCTGCCACAGCACCGCGTTGCCCGCGACCAGGGGATTGCTGCCGCCAGTGGCCTCTGTGGACAGCCGACTCAGCTCCGCCCCCGTGTCTGCAGCGCCCAGGACCAGTTCGCCCGCGGAACTCACATAGGCAAAACGCTCGCGATCCACGTACAAAGGACCGCTGACCTCGCCCGCGGACTGCCAGATGCCGCGGCCATCCAACAGCGATCGCGCTTGCACGCCCGCTCGGTCTGCGAAATAGATCCGGCTCCCCCGCACCGCCGGCGCGGTCGTCGCCAGACGGTCCAGCGAACAAGTCCACAGCCGGCGCCCTGTGACTGCGTCGAGTGCCAGCAAGGCCGGCGGCGACGCCGTCGCCGCCACCAGCAAGTCGTCCGATACGTCGGCCGCGTGAGACAATCGCCCCACCGCTTGCCTCCAGACCAGCTGGCCATCGAGCGTCCGGCAACTGAGCGTGTCGTCGCTTTCCTGCACGAACAGCCGCTCGGGTGTGGCCGAGCATACGGTATCACCCGTGGTCTCCAGAGGAAGACTCCAGAGGCTCGTTCCGCTGCCCAAGTCGAACACCAGCATCTGCCGCTCGGCATCGCCGGCCGATCCACTGATCACCGCGACTGCCCCGCCCGCGATCACCGGCGAAGAACCGATGGGACGGGGGACGCGCCGGGTCCAGCGCACTTGGGGCCGGCTCCCGTCCGCGGCCAGGCAAGCCAACCCGAACTCGTTTCCCACCGCAGCAAATCCTGCCACCACGGCATCTCCTGCGGCGGCCGCCGGCGCGGTGACCGTCACGGGCATTCCCGTCTCGCGCAGCCGGGACCATTCCCACAAGACGGCGGCCTCCGGCGGTACGTGCGAACCGTCTCGACAGCCCGCCCGGCCGGCCCCGCCCCACGGCGCTGGCCAGATCGCCGGCCGATCCTCCCCATCCGGCGTCCCGAGGCAGTGAAATCCGTCGCGTTCCGTACCGATCAAGACCCGACCCGAGGCCACAACCGGGCTGCTGAAATAGCGACCCGGCTGTCCCAATCGCAGCTCCCAGACCGGTTGCAGCCACCGCCGATCCAAGGCGTGCAGCCAGCCGCCTTGATTCACCACCACGACGAGATCCTCCGTCACGCACGGCGCGGCGACGATCGGCCAGCGACTGTCCCAGCGTCGCAACATCCGGCCTTGCCGATCCAGCACGTAAACCCAGCCGTCGGCACACCCGACGACCAATTGCTCGCCCGCAACGACCACAGCCCCCAACACGGTCGCCGGAGTGGCAAACGACCATTCCAGACGCAGCGTGTCCAAGTCGATGCAGCAAATACTTCCCGCCGGATCATCCACCGGCCGCACGTAATCCCCCTGCCCCATGCCCACAAACAGCTTGCCGCCAGCGATCGCCGCCGGACTGAACACGGGAAACGGCAGCGGAATCCGTGCCCGTTCCGCCCCCGTGTCGGCGTCCAGCACGCACAAGGCATTGCCGCCGAGGCCCAGCCCCACATAGACCTTGCCCTCGCACACGGCCAACGACGTTTCCGCGTCCGGATAACGGCTCCCGGCAACATGCCATACGACCCGCTGTTCCTCGGGCACGCGGGGATCGAGCCGCAAGCAGTAGATGCCGTCATCGCCGGCCCCGAAGTAAACCCGGTCACCATCCACGACGGGCGTGCATTCGACATGGCTGTTCGTTTGAAAGCTCCACGCGATACGGCCGGCGCGAGGCGGCCGCAAGTCGAGGCACACGACGCGAGCCATTCGCGTGTGATGCAAGCCCTCGCCGCACAACAGATACGCTCCACAAACCACCGGGGACGAAAACGTGGCGCGATAGTCCGGGGGCGCCGCCGACCACAGCCGCTGGCCGGTCTCGATATCCCAACAAATGATCCGTGCCGAATCCCCCCGCGAGCCGACACAATACACGTGACGGCCCACGACCGCCGGGGAGGCAAAAAACGACTCGCCCGCACGCCTGTCGGACCACACGTGCCCCGCTCGCGCCGGGCTCGCAGCGCCCGGCACCCACCCCCGCCGAACCAGACTGCCCCGGTCCATCGGCCAGTCGAGTCCGGAAGGCTCGGCGGACGATTCGTGGGGTGTCCGCCAACGCGACCAGACGCTGCCCGCCCAGCTCATGCCGGCTAGTCCCACCGCCAGCAACAGCAGCGCGAGCTTCTGCCGCCAGACGAGCCGCAAGACCTTGCCGACAACCGCCGGATGGCGGAGCGAAGCGATCGCGGTCAGTACCGACAGCAGCAGCGCCGGCAGCAGCAGGAACAGGGATGTCAGGGTCGGCAAGATCGGCACGACCGCGAACACACTCATAACGTCATCCAGGAAATTCTCTCCCTCGGACCGTTTCCACCGCTCGCCGGACTCTTGGCCACGGGTCGGCCCGAACAACCGCGACTGTACCACGAACCGAAGTTCAAGTCACGTTCGACGGCCCGCCACGCCATTTTACAGAGCAACCGATCGTTCGACGTCCCGCCACGGCATTTTACAGCGCAGCCGATGCGCGATATGATGGGACCCGCATTGAACAGGCTGGCAGAAGAATGGAGGGGCAGAAAGATGAAGACAATGGCCAAGTTCCCACGGTTTCCCCTGCGGTTTGTCGTCGCCGCGTGCCTGCTCGCGGCGCTCGGCAGCTGCCAGCGTCGGCCCAGTGCGCCCGACTTGCGCGATTCCAAGGTCTACCAGAGCCGCCCAGAAGGCTTTCGGTTCCTGGTTCCCGACGGCTGGGTTCAGACCGCCAGTGCTGCGTTGCCGCCGGGCGAACTCGAAGGCCAGAGTTTCTTGGTCAAGTACCGCATCAATTCGCCCGAACCCGGAGCGCGGCTGCAGATCGAGTGCATGGCGGACCAGGCAAACCTGGATCTGGGCCAACATCACGCCAGCCCGTCGTACGGCGTCAAACGCTGGCAGCCCAGTGCCCCGCCCGAGGATCTGCAAATTCACGGCGCCGACGCCCAACGCCTGGTGTACTCGGCCGACGTCGAACAGCGAAAGATGACCAAGGAAGTCGTCTGTTTTCGGCGTCGGGGCCGCGTCTATTCCTTCGTCGGCCTGTGCTGGTCCAGCGACGACAAAGGCCGTCAACAAATCCGCCGCGCGGTGGAAAGCACGATCTGGGACCGGTGAGAAGACCGGCTGTCGCCTTTCGCGGGATTCTCCGGCAGCTCCTTTGGCGACTCCTTTGGCGACTCTTCCGGCAGTTCTTCCGGGGCAATTGCCCGCAGCGCATTGCGAGCTGTGTCGCGGACCATGCCTTCTGGATCGTTCAGTAGCGTTTTCATCTGCGGCACGACAGCCCGCGCCGGTGGGCCAATCTGTCCCAACGAGCGGACGGCGTCTCGTCGAACCCGCGTTGCCGGATCGGTCAGCACGGCAGCCAAATCGGCCACGGCCGCCGCCGCCGGCGGGCCGATGTCGCCCAACGCTTCCGCCGCGTGCTCGCGGACCGTGGCCTCGCCGTCCGTCAACGCGGCGACCAGCGCCGGTACGGCGGACTGTGCCCCCGCGCCGACCTTGCCGATCGTGCGGGCGGCATTCCAACGGGTCTCCGCGCCCTGACTGCGATCGCCCAGGATGTCCACCAACAGGGGCAGCGTCGGCTGGGCGGCCGCACGGTACTCGCTCAGCACCCGCAAGGACACGGGATCGGGCTCTCGCCGCAGGAACTCTTCCAACGCGGGCACGGCGATGTCGGCCGCGATGCCCACCCGGGGAATCGCCGCCACTGCCACGCCCCGCACGCAGGGATCGGGGTCCGCCAACGCTGCGATCAGCGCCGCTTCGATGGCCGGCGACTCGGCGCCGATCTGGCCCAGCAACTCCGCCGCCGTCCAGCGCAGTTCGGCCGAGCCGCCGCGGCGGTCGCCAAGCAGAGCGGCAAGCACGTCGCCAGCCTGCGGACCGCCCGACTCCAAGCTCGCAATCGCCTCGGCTCGCAGGCCCGGCTCGCCTTGCAACGCACGGCGCCAATGGGTTGTCGGACGTCCGTCAAAAAACGCTTCCCCGGTCAGCCGGCCGCGCACCACCGCCAAGGGGCCGATGCCCGCCAGAACCAACGTTCCACCGACAAGGACCACGATGACGACCAGGATTCTTACCCACCGGTTCATGCGTCTGCTCCCAGCTCCCCACGGTTTCCGGGCATGAATTCGTTTCCGCGAAACACACCCTCAGAAACCGATAGCATAGCCTGAGCAGCCCGACCTGTGCCAGCCCCAAGGCTCAGACGTACAGAATTCAGTTTTCGCGGAGATACGGCGTCCCCATGGCAGAACGAATTGCCCGCGAAAACTGAATTCTGTACGTCTGAGCCTGCCCCCACTCCCCCCTTGAGAAAGAAACCGCCACCTGCCGCGCTAGTAACCCAGCTCTTCCAGCTCGCGTTCGTCCAGCCCGTGGTAATGGCCCAATTCATGCAAGACCGTGATCCGGATTTGCCGCTGCAGTTCCTGTTCGTCGATTCGGCCGCGGCCGTCTTTGGCCATCGCCAGAATCCCCTCGCGATACAGGTGGATGGCGTCCGAGAGCACACCGGACAAGTCGACGTGCCGCTGCGTCAGAGGCACGCCCGTGTACAGACCGCACAGCTGGCTGCGGCGGCGGACGCCCATCTCTTGCATGATCTTCCGCGACGGATAGTCCTCGACGTACATCGTCACTTCTTCCAGCAGGGTATGGACTCGCGGCGGCATCCGCGACATCACGTCGTCCAGCTGCTGGTCGAAATAGTCGCGGAGTTCCGGTTTCATGACGAACGGGTCCCTCGTTTGCGATAGGGAGTTCCCTGGCAACTCGCGAGCCTGCAGCGCGTCAACGGCGACGCTTGGACGTGGACGATTGCCAAACCGCCGCGCCCCGGGGGGCACGCCTTGACGCCGGGCCTACGGCTGGAACCGCTTCGGAATCGTGATCGAATACAGGATGATCACGGTGCCCGCGGCCAGGAAACTCCACGGCATCCATTCCTCGGTCTTGATTTGTTGTGCGCCTCCGGCACTGGTGTACGCATCCATGGCGATCGACGAGCCGGGGCCTGCCGTGGAATTGGCCAACACGGCTTCGTCCACGACCAGGCATTCTAAGCCCAAAATGCAAAAAGTGACGCCGATCGCCAGAAAAATTGATCGCCACATGACTTGCTCCTCCCTCTGCGCAGTCGCCCAAAGAATTCCCCTCGGACTTATCGACCAGCCCGCTCTGACGGCTAGAATTCACTGTTTGGGAATTCCGTCTACGATACCCCCTTCGAGTTGCATATGCCTTGGCCTTCTCCTTCCAGCCGCCAGACTCGTTCCGCTCCGCAGAATCGGCAGCCCCGATTCGTCGAGCACCGCCGCTGGAATCGAACGGGCCGCACGGTCGTCCTCGGGGTACTGGCCCTGTGCCTGGCGGGGCTCACCGGTACGATGGCCGCGGAATCCGCAGTCCCCGCCGTCGAAAACTTCCTGCGGCACGTCAAAGGCCTGACCAGCATTCCCGGCGGCAAGGTCTGGTTGTGCGGCGCAGAGCATACGCTGCGCAACTGCCTGGCCTCTCTGGGCGACGCCCGACGCGAGCTGACCTTGCAGCAGCGGGCCCTCGATCAAGGCATCCAGCAGAACGCACAGCGATGGGAGACGAACCGGCAGACGATCGCCGCCTTGAAAGCCGCCCTGTCCAAGACGACCACCGATGCCCCGGAACGGAAGTCCATTCAACAGCAGATTCAATTGCTGGAGTCGCAAGCGGTCGAGCCGGACCAGCTGGCCGCCCTGAGCGATGTCCGCGCCCGCTTGATTCGCTTTACCAACGCCCGCCAGACGCTGGCCCTCAAGCTGTTGGCCATCCAACGATCCGTCCCCCAGATGCAGGCGGATTATCGCCGTCTGGCGGCGGACTTGGAGGTGCTGGCCGCCTTGCGGACGTTGGGCGAAGGCCACCGCCTGGGACCGTTGGAAAGCTACCTCGCGGACCTCCGCCGCTTGGAAGACTACGAACGGCTGGTCTTTACGCCCTGGTTGCCGATCTACATCCAGAGCGGCCAGATGCGGTTCGGAGCGATCCTGAACGAGCAGACACCGATTACGTTCAGTTGGCACGCGGACGACGGCTCGACCGTGCTGACCGAAGCCATGCTCGAAGCGGCCGGCGTGGAAATACCTGCCGACGCCACCGCCGTCCCGCTGCCGATGGGACGAAACCGTACGCTGACCGCCCGGCCAATGACCGTGCCCACGCTGCGATTCGGTCAAGTCGTGCTGCGCGACGTCCCGGTACACGTTCTGGGCCCGGAAGGCGAAGATGTGGGAGCTCGTATCGGACCAGCAGCGTTTGCCGACTATGACGTCCAGGAAGAACGAGCCCGGCTGCGGTTGACGATTCGCGAGCGAGCAAAATGACCGCGCAGAAGTAAGGGGTTCCATTCACGTAGGACGGATTGGCAGGCGATTCTTGCGCGGATGCTAAATGAGGCGGCGGGCCAGACGGAAGAGATTTCAGATTTCAGATTTGAGATTTGAGATTTGAGATTTCAAATTTGAGGTCTCGGATTTGAGATTTCAGGTTTCAAATTTCAAGTTTCAGATTTGAGCTGCGGCCGCAACGCCTTGGCCCAACGGATTGCGTGCGCTGCGGGGAATCATTCGGGTTCGCCCTCCTGCTCGGTCCCCGCCTCGCCTCCGCGGGCCTGGCATTGCGCGCACCAGTACGTCGTACGTCCCAAGTCTCCCTGCCGCCGCAATTCGATCGGCCGCCCGCAGACAAAACACGGCTTGCCGCTGCGGCCGTACACCCACAGCCGCTGGCCGTCCAACGACGAACGCGTGCGGCGCGCTGCGCCGCTCAGATTCTTGGCCAGCCAGTGCCGAGCGGTCTGCGCGATGCCCAGGATTTGGGCGTCCGACAAACAGCCGACCGTTGTCCAGGGGTTGGTCCGCGTGAGAAACAGGACCTCGGACTTGTACACGTTGCCAATTCCGGAGACGATCGTCTGATTCATCACGGCTTCGCCGATCGGCGCACCATCGTGGACGCGGAAGCGGCGGAGCAGCTCGGCGTCGTCGACTTGTTCCGCCAGCAGATCCGGCCCCAACTGGGCCAGATGGGGATGACGGCGCAACTGGTCGGCCGACAGCAACTGCAGCACTTGGGGCGAAAAGCAGCCACATACGATATCGGGGATTTCCAGGATCAAGGCCGCCCAGCGCCGATCCTTCTGCCACGCTTCGCCGATCCGATACAGGTGCCAGGAACCGTGCATCCCCAGGTGCGAATGAATCGTGCGGCCGTCGTCCAAGTGCATCAGCAGATGCTTGCCTCGAGCTTCGACCGCCGTAAACACTCGGCCAATCAACGAATCAGCCGGAAACGCCCGTTGGCGCGCCCGCGCCGCCTGGATCGAGCCGCCCACCAGGACCGGCCGCAACCGAGCCGCCGTGCGAAAAATCGTGTCGCCTTCGGGCATCTCTGCCTCGCGCCAAGAATTCGGGATAACGAAAGCACCATTTATAACGCATTCCTTGATATCCCGCTGCTACCGCCTTCTTTCTCCGCCCCCTCATCTATTCTCCGTGCGGATTCCCGTTACGATATGGAAGCATCAAGTGTCTGTTTTTCCGACCTGCATCTCGACGTTATCCGGCCTGCGAGCCTGTAGGGCAGTTTGAGGCTTTTTGCATGAGAATCTTGTTTATCGGCGATATTGTCGGCAAACCCGGTCGTCGGGTTGTCAAACAGACGTTAACGGAACTGCGGCATCGCGAGCAAGTGGATTTTGTCATCGCCAACGCCGAGAACGCAGCCAACGGTTCGGGAATCACCTCAGAGATTTTTCGCGAGCTGACCGAAAGCGGCGTGGACTGCTTGACGGCCGGCGACCATATCTATCGCCGCAAGGAGATCATCCCAACCCTGGAAACCAAGCTGCAGATCGTCAAGCCGGCCAATTTCCCGCCCACCGCGCCCGGCCGCACTTGGACCGTCCTGGCGGCCGCCGACGGATCGTCGGTGGGCGTGTTCTGCCTGCTGGGACGCGTCTACATGCGGCCCGTCGACTGTCCCTTTGCGGCCGCCGATCGCGTGTTGGCAGAGATGCCCCCCGAGGTCAAGATCCGCGTGGTCGATTTCCACGCCGAGGCGACCAGTGACAAGCAACTGATGGGCCGACATCTGGACGGCCGCGTATCTGCCGTGCTGGGAACGCATACGCACGTCGCGACGGCCGACGAACAGATCCTGCCCGGCGGCACGGCCTTTCAGTGCGACGTCGGCATGACCGGCCCGCACAACAGCATCATCGGCCGCCGCATCGACCGCGTGCTGACCACCACGCTGACCTTCCGCCCCACGGAATTCGACGTGGCGGCCGACGACGTGCGGATGTGCGGCGCGGTGGTCGATGTCGATCCGGAAACCGGGCGCAGCACGGCCATCCGGCGGATCAAGGTCAGCCTGTTGCCGGACGGCGGCTTTGACGTGGCGTGAGGAGAACGCAGGGGATGGAATTTCAACTCGAAGCGCCCTTCCAGCCGACCGGCGACCAGCCGCAGGCGATCCAAGCCCTGGTCGCGGGCTTGGCGCGCGGCAAGCAGCATCAGGTCTTGATGGGCGTCACCGGCTCGGGCAAGACGTTCACCATCGCCAACGTCATCCAGCAAGTCTGCCGCCCCACGCTGGTCATCTCCCACAACAAAACGCTGGCGGCCCAGCTGTACGCCGAGTTCAAAGAGTTCTTTCCGCGCAATGCGGTCCATTATTTCGTCAGCTACTACGACTATTACCAGCCGGAAGCGTACATCCCGCAGCGCGATATCTACATCGAAAAAGACGCCTCGATCAACGAGGAAATCGACCGTCTGCGTCTGGCGGCCACCAGCGCCTTGGTCAGCCGCCGCGATGTGATCCTGGTGGCCAGCGTCTCCAGTATCTACGGCTTGGGCTCGCCCGAAGACTATCGCCAGATGATGGTCGCCCTGCAACGCGGCATGACCATCGACCGCGATTCGATGCTGACCAAGCTGGTCAATATCCAGTACGACCGCAACGATGTCAGCTTTGAACGGAGCCGGTTTCGCGTGCGGGGCGATTGCGTCGAGGTGTGGCCGGCGTACGAGGAGTTCGCGTTTCGGATCGAGTTCTGGGGCGACGAGGTCGATCAGCTGTCGATCATCCATCCGACCAGCGGCGAGACGATCGCGGCGCAGGAGGAGATGTTCATCTATCCCGCCAAGCACTTCGTGATGCCCGAAGACCGCATGGCCCACGCCAGCGAAGCCATCCGCGAAGAGTTGGAGCAGCAGTTGCAGAACTTTCGAGACCAAGGCAAACTGCTGGAAGCCCAGCGGTTGAGCGCCCGCACGCGATTCGATCTGGAGATGCTCTTGGAAGTCGGCCACTGCCCGGGCATCGAAAACTACAGCCGTCACTTGTCGGGTCGCAAGGCAGGCGAGAAACCGGACACGCTGTACGACTTTTTTCCCAAGGATTTCCTGCTGGTCGTGGACGAATCGCACGTCACCGTGCCGCAGATCGGCGCCATGTACGCTGGCGACCGCAACCGCAAACAGACGCTGGTCGAGCACGGGTTCCGCTTGCCCAGCGCCTTGGACAACCGACCGATGCGGTTCGACGAGTGGGAACAGATGGTCCACCAGGCCGTCTTCGTCTCGGCCACGCCGGGGCCTTACGAGTTGAAACAGACCGGCGGCGAGGTGGTCGAGCAGATTATCCGGCCGACGGGTCTGCTGGACCCGGTCTTGGAAGTCGTCCCGGCCCGCGGACAGGTTCCGCACTTGCTCGAACAGATCCGCCAGCGGGCCGGGGCCGGCGAGCGGGTACTGGTCACCGTCCTGACCAAACGCCTGGCCGAGGACTTGTCCGGCTACTTGAACGAGCAGAACGTGGCCTGCAAATGGCTGCACAGCGAACTGGACGCCTTCGAGCGCGTCGAGTTGCTGCGGGAGTTGCGCGAAGGCCGCTTCGATGCGCTGGTCGGCGTCAACCTGCTGCGCGAGGGCCTGGACTTGCCCGAGGTCTCGCTGGTGGCGATCTTGGACGCCGACAAGGAAGGCTTTCTGCGCAGCGAAACGTCGCTGATTCAGACCATCGGCCGAGCGGCCCGAAACGTGAACGCCAAAGTGATCTTGTACGCCGACAGGGTGACCGCCGCGATGAAAAACGCCATCGACGAAACGCGCCGCCGGCGGCAGGTGCAGGAGGACTACAATCGCCAGCACGGCATCACGCCAGAGACCATCCGCAAGAGCATCCGTTCCGGGATCGAAGCCGAAGTCGCGGCCCATCGCCAGGCCAATGCCGCCGTGGGACGCACCGACGAAACCGAATATGTGACCCAAGAGTACATCAACGAACTGGAAGCCGAAATGCTGGCCGCCGCCGAGTCGCTCGAATTCGAACGCGCCGCGGCGCTCCGCGACCGCATCGTCCAGCTGCAGGAGTCCGTCGGCCAACGGATCAGCGACGTGCAAGTGAAATCCTACGCGCCGAACCGCGGACGGAATCGAGGCCGCAAAGGCAAGAGCAAGATCCCCAAGCCCAAGCGGCAACCGTAGGGAATGCCCCCATCGGGAACCGGGACCGACGCGTCCACCCCAGGAAAAGTGCTGTCTTCTTGGATTTGCCCCGCCCGGTCAGCCTGTGTTACATTGTCAGGCATGGTTCCGGATCGAGAGGTTGCGGATGACAAGCAGCTGGGCGAAGGAGACAAGACATGAGAACCGGTTTTTCGTTTTCTGCGATGGCCTTGACGGGGATGCTGCTGGGTTGCGCGGCCGGCGCGCGGGGCGGCGAGGCCGAGTCGGGGTTGCTCGGCTGGTGGCGGTTTGACGAAGGGGCGGGCGTGTATGCGGCCAACGCGGCCGATCCGGCCGCCGAAGCGGAACTGCACAATGTGTCCTGGGTCGCGGGCGAGTTCGGAACGGCGCTGCGGTTCAACGGCTCGGACAGCTACGCGACGTTGCCGTCGCTGCCTGAACTCGACGGCGCCGAGGCGATGAGTCTGGCCGTCTGGGTCTACTGGGAGGGCACCGGCCAGTATCCGAATATTTTGACCGGCGGCACGTGGAGTCCCGGCGGATTCTTGATCTTCGTCAGCAACCAGAATTGCTCGTTCCGCATGGGCCGCCCGGGACATCGGCACGGAGTCGCCGGCCAAGGCTGGACGGAAACCTCGGCGCCCTTGCTGGCCGATCTGCCGCTGAAACAGTGGGTCCACCTGGCGGCCGTCTTTCAACGGCCGCAGATCACCACCTACGTAAACGGCAAGAAAGTCGGCTCGGCGACGTGGGACTATCCGGTCGGGCACAGCGGCGATCTGCATGTGGGACGCTGGTCCGGCACGGCCACCCATCGCGGGCTGATCGACGACGTGCGGATCTACGGGCGGGCTCTGAATGCCGATCAAGTGCTGGCGCTGGCCGATCCGGCGGGCCGGCAGACTGCCGAGTATCGGGATCTGGGCCCGGCCCAAGACGATGGCCAGGAAATCGTCCGCTACCAGACCCGCTGGGCGACGCTGGTCATCGGGGACAACGGCTCGATCCTGTCGCTGCAGGAAAAAGGCAGCGGCCGCGAACTGCTCGCCGCGCCGCATCCCGTGTTGGCGGTCGAACAGGCCGGCGGACGGCGTTTGCAGGCGCGGCGTTTGCGGCACGAGGACGGCGTGCTGATCGCAGATTTTCCTCGCGGCGGCGGCAGTGCGGCGATTCGGATCGAGCCCCAGGATCACTACTTTCGCGTGACGGCCGCCGCGGTCGATGTCCCCGACGCGCAGCGGTTCACGTTCTTTCAGCTGACACCGGCGCCGAACGAGTATATCGGCAACATGGCCGGCCTGGCTTCCGACGCTGCGTCGGGCGTGTGTCTGCGCAGCCTGGCCTTGGAGGTCGATACTTCGTTCCACAGCCCGGCGCCGCGGTTCCGCGCGTCGACGACCGCCGAGCACGGACTGGTGGGACACCGCATCGGCTTGGCCGCCGGACCGCGGCAGCATTTGTTGGAGATGCTCCGCGCGATGGCGGAAAACGAGCCGGTGCCGAAATCCCGCTCGGGCGGCCCCTGGGCGATGGGCGCGGAGGAAACCCGCGGCTCGTACCTGTTTGCCGACATGGCTGCCAAGGACACGGACGCTTGGATCGAACTGGCGCGCCGCGGCGGCTTTACGAACATCCACCTGCACGGCTGGTGGAGCACGCTGGGCCATTACGAACCGCGCACGGCCTATTTCCCCAACGGGCTGGAAGACATGAAGGCCACGGCGGCGCGGATCCGCGCGGCCGGACTGAAACCGGGGATTCACACACTGACCGCTTGCATCGATACGGCCGATCCCTGGGTCACGCCGGTTCCCTCGCCCCACCTGATCGCGTCGAACAGCTACACGCTGACCAAACCGCTTTCGGCCACCGACACCACGATCGTTGTCAACGAGCCGCCGGGCGCGAACCACGACGTGATCTGGAGCTATTCGGGCAACGGCAACGCCCTGCGCATCGGCAGCGAACTGATTCGCTACTCGGCCATCTCCCGGGAACCGCCCTACGCTTTCTTGGAATGCGAGCGGGGCGCGTTCAAGACCCAAGCCGCCGCCCACTCGGAGGGCACGGCGGTGGACTACCTGCAACAGCGTTATCTGGCCTTCTATCCCGATCCCAACAGCCCCTTGGCGGCCGAGCTGGCAGAACGCATCGCCCGGGTCTACAACGAGTGCGGCATGGAGATGATCTACTTTGACGGTTCCGAAGGCATGCGCAGCCGGTACGGGATCGACAGCATGCGGTGGATGATCTTCCAGCGTCTGCACGGCGGCGTGACCGAAGCCAGTTGCTGGGGCCACAACAGCTGGTGGATCCATTCGCGGCTGGGCGCCTGGGATCATCCCGTGTGGGCCATGAAGCAGTTCCACGACGAGCACATCCGTCAGGCATCGCGTTTTCGCCTGAGCGACCTGCTCGAGCCGCAACTGGGCTGGTGGGCGCCGCGCGGGCCGTCCAATGTGGCCCGCGGGCACTTTCCCGATGAAATCGAGTATTTCGTCGCACAGAACCTGGCTATCGATGGTCCCATGTCGATCCAGGGCGTGAGCGTCGCCGCCCGCCCGTGGAATGCCCGCATGGAGGAACAGTTCACGATCCTGGGCTGGTACGAGCGGCTGCGGTTGGCCCGCTATTTCGACGAGCCCACGTTGCAGCGTTTGGGCCAGCCGGGCCAGGACGTTCGCCTGCGTTTGAACGCCGCCGGCCAGTGGCAATTCACGCCGGTTCAACTGGCCAAGCACCGCATCAGCGCGCTGGGCAACGGTTCCGAGAATTGGGAGAGCGAAAACCCCTTTGCAGCACAACCGCTACGCGCGCGGCTCGAGGCCCTCTATTCGGTCGCACCCTACGACGACGCGCAAGCCGCCGTGCTGGCCGACTTTGCCGACCTGGACGCGATGAAGAACCGCAGCAGCGCCTCGGGGGTCAGCGTGCGGACGGACCTGGACACCGAGGACGTCAAAGCCGGTGGCCGCAGCCTGCGGTTCCGCGCAGCCAACGCCGGCAGCAGTGCCCGCGGCGCATGGGCGCAGATCGGCACGGTCTACGAGCATCCCTATTTCAGCATGCTGCCCGGCGACGCGATGGGCCTGTGGGTCAAGGGCGACGGCAGCGGCGCGCTGCTGAACGTCCAGATCCGTTCGCCGCGCGAGTACCACGGCTGCATCTCCGATCACTACATCGACCTGGATTTCGTCGGTTGGCGTTACGTGGAACTGCTGTTGCGCGAACGCGATGCGGAACGTCTGTCGAACTACGTCTGGCCCTACAGCGGTGGCGGTGGAAGTCATGCCGTGTACCGGAATGCCGTGGATCGGCAGCATATTTCGCAAGTTAACCTGCTGCTGAACGAGATTCCCGCAGGAGGCGAAGTCGACATCCTGGTGAGCCCGATCCACTCGCTGCCTACCCGCCGGACGGAACTCGCAAACCCGTCGCTGGAAATCGGCGGCACCAAGGTGACGTTCCCGGTCAGCGTACAGTCCGGACAGTACATCGAGCTGGAGAGCATGGACGACTGTGTGCTGTACGACGAGCGGGGCGAGTTGCTCAGCCGCTTCCAGCCGCAGGTTGACAAACTGCCGACGCTGGCCGAGGGCTCAAACACGCTGCGGTTCGACGGCACGGCGCCGCAGGCCTCGAACGCGCGGGCCGAGGTCACCATCATGTCCTTGGGATCTCCGTTTGGCAATCGCCGGGCCGGCGCGGAAATCGACTGGACACGCCTGGATCGCGAGTACGACATGCCCCGCATCATCACGCAGACCGACGGCCGGGACAACACCTGGGCGATCGTCCACCGTGCCGACACGCCGGCAGACGCTGCAGCGAGTCCTCCGTTCTTGGAGGTGGAAGTCGCGCTTGTACAGCTCGGCAAGCCGGAGCCGCAAGCCGGTGCCGCGGAGACCGCCGCCTATCTGGACACGCCGATCCTGACCATCGGCAATCGGTCGGTGCGTTTCCCCACGCGACTGGTCGAAGGCCAGCGGCTGGTGTGCTGCGACCGGGCCACATGGCGCGTGGTCAACGCCGACGGCACCGAGTCCGCCACGGGCTCGCTGGCCGATCCCTTCCCGCCGCTTTCCCCGGGAGCGAATGGAGTCAAGCTGGAATTCCACGAGCAGGCTGCGCCCAGCTTTCGCGTCGTGGTCAAGACCGCCAAGGTTTACTCCGCATTGCCGTAGCAACGCGGGCCAGAACAACCTGCCGAACCAATTCCTTAACCGCGAGAACCGGACCGCGTTACTGCGGCTGCTCGACGATCTCGATGCCGGACAGCACCGGCCGCAGCTCTCCGCCTGCAATCAGCGTGATCTCGATCGAATGCTCGGCAGGAATTCCGTCAAACATTGGCACCAGCGATCGCCACGTCCAGCGCGGCGTGCGCCGGTTGGCCTTGCAGGGCGACATCGAACATCCGCCAGCTGGGTTCACGCGAGCATTGCCAATTGGGCTGCTGCGGAGAGCAATAGGACTGAAGTTTTGCAAATTGCATTTTGACCTTACAAAAGCTGGGCGAAATCGGTAAAAAGGCGTGAAAAACGCATGGCGCAGGGCACGGGCCGCCATGCACGGTGGCCGGCGGCCAGGGATATGGCGCACGGCAGGACACCGCCGATTTTCGCAGAGCGAATTGACACCTAACTCTAGAGGAACTCCAGACGGATTCGCCTTCCCCCCAGCCAGGGAACGGCCGGGGTGGGCTGATCGAACTTCGCCTCCTTGAGGATCGGGATGTGGGAACGCTTCTCGTAATAGATCACCACCTCCCGACCGACAATCTCAATCCGTCCCGGCGTGTTGACGAACTTGGCGAAGAGCGTGTGCGGAGTGGCGTTGGCGAATCCCTTCAGTCGCTCGGCCAAACGGTGATACAGAAGGGCAGCCACCACGGTCAGCGTCAGATCGAAATCCACGTTGAGGCGAACTTCGCTGGAAAGGCAGTCGAGGTGAAAGAAGGAAATCTTCTCGCCGAGCGAGTGCTCGATGTGGTTACGGCTGGCGTACGTCTCGATCAGTTGACGGCCGGTCAGCAGTTCCGGTCGATCGTTGGTCAGCAGGAACGTTGGCGACTCGTGGCCGAGGCCGTCAAAGACGACTTGCCGCAAGGAGGACGGACAGCCCTTCAATGTGACCTCTTCCGAGAAGAATCGAGCCGAGCGGCGTTTGCCCTTGGCCTGGGTGATCTGACAATGTTGCCAGTGGCTGGCCGGGAGACTGCGCACCTGTTTCAGCAGGGCTGGACCACGACGGCGAATCGTGATGAAGCCGACTTTCCGTTCCTGCAACTCGTGGAGTTGATCGTAGGTGGTGGCCCGCGAGTCAAACAAGACGCGGGCCGGATAGTGGCCCGTCCGTTCCTTCTAGTGATCGACGAACCGCACCACCATCTGATCGGCCTCTTGGCGTAACACGTTAGCCGTGGCGTAACACATCACCCGGCGTGTACTCTCCTGGGCCACGAAGGCCATCACGGCTGGCTCGCCGCGATGCCGCTTGCCCACCCAATGATTCTCCAACGCCTTGGGATCGCCGCGAAAGGGAATGGCATGGAAATCGAGGTTGAACGACAACGGCGCCTCCGGCAGAGGTAATTTCTGCACCAAAGCGTCGACGAGCCGTTCGTTCATGACCCGCTCGGTGCGATACGAATAGTCGGTGGCATAGGTCGTCTTGGGCAAGACATTCAAGCACGCGAACAGTCCGGCCCCTTCGTCGGTACAAAGATCGGCGACGTGGTTGACGCGGCGTTTGCCGATCAGCTTGGGGGCCAATAAAGCCAGCATCGCCTGGAGCGTTGGAATCTGCTCGCTGCCCGGGTAGCCGGCCCGCTGCACGGCCTTCACCCAACCGTTTTCCAATAACAGCGGGACGAACAGAAACAGCCCGGCCACCACCGTGCGAATCTCTCGGCCGGATTCCAGGGACAGTTCGCGGTAACTGCTCAATAACTGGGACGGCAGCAGATGGAAACGCTGACGAACGGCGACAGACAGGAGAGCGCCAGCCATCCGGTGCCTGCGACCGACGTGCAAGCCCAGCGATCAAGGGCCGGCTTCGACGACCAGCGGCCGGTGCCGACGATCAGCGGCCGGTGCCGACGACCAGCGGCCGGTGCCGACGATCAGCGGCCGGTGCCGACGATCAGCGGCCGGTGCCGACGACCAGCGGCCGGCTCCGACGACCAGCGGCCGGTGCCGACGATCAGCGGCCCGTGCCGACGATCAGCGGCCGGTGCCGACGACCAGCGGCCGGTGCCGACGACCAGCGGCCGGTGCCGACGACCAGCGGCCGGTGCCGACGACCAGCGGCCGGTGCCGACGACCAGCGGCCGGCTCCGACGACCAGCGGCCGGCTTCGACGATCAGCGGCCGGCTCCGACGA
>Ga0351965_1072_pt3 | contig 28157 bp, 16 predicted proteins | sample TotcelT113001K13_FD_206839 | JGI IMG/M metagenome (GOLD analysis project Ga0351965, IMG submission 206839) | Enriched cells from coal bed in the Powder River Basin, Montana, United States - Total cells T11 rep3 HSBNCT.T11.300.1.K13 ... | reverse complement strand
TGGCCGCACCAGGGCACAAGCCGTCACCAGCCCCGTGAGCTCATCCACGGCGTACAGCGTTTTTTCCAGGTCGGTCTGCGGCTCAACATCGTTGCACACGCCCCAGCCGTGCGAGACCGCGGCGCGGATATAATTCTCCGGCCAGCCCTTTGCCGCCAGGATTTCCTTCGTCCTGGCGCAGTGTTCCTGCGGAAATTTATCGTAATCAAGGTCGTGCACCAGGCCGATGATCCCCCACTCGTCCGGGTTTCCTCCCTTTCCGGCGGCCATGTGGCGCATGACCCCCTCCACCGCCAGGGCGTGCTTTACGAGCGATTCGCTTGAGGTGTATTCCTTGAGCAGGGCCAAGGCTTCTTCACGGGTTGGAATATGAGTTTGCATGTCACGCCAGGCGCATGGTCAGGCCGCCGTCAATCATCACGATTTAGTGCTTTTTTGCAGGCTAACGAAGCTAACCGTTAAAATCAATGTTTATCTTTTTTGATATTTTTGAAACAATATAAAGGTCAATGCTGTTTAACTATATTGAGGAGGAACATGACCGCCATATCCAGTGAAGATCTTATGGCGCAAGTGCAGTGCGGTAACGTGGCGGCTTTCGAGCTGCTCTTTGAACAATACCGCCTGCCGGTGTTCAATTTCCTGTTCCGGATGCTGAACGGGGAACGCGGGCCGGCGGAAGACCTGTTGCAGGAGGTTTTTATGAAAATCTACGACGCGCGGAAATATTACGAGCCACGGGCCAAGTTTTCAACCTGGCTTTTCACGATTACCAGGAACCACTGTCTGAATTTCCTGATGTCGCGCCGCTACCGCCAGGGCCGGCGGACCTTATCGCTGGAAGCCATGGCCGCGGAACGCGGGGGGCAGACTGATGCTGTAAAGCCGCCGGACCTCGCGCTGCAGGATTCCAGCGGAAAACAGGAGCTCGGAGAATTGCTGGAACAGGCCATCGGAAACCTGCCGGATGAATACAAGGAGGTTTTCATACTGCACGCCGTGGAAGGTTTTTCTCACCAGGATGTAGCCGGGATATTAAAAATGAACCCGGCCACGGTAAGGACGAATTATCACCGGGCGCGGACAATGCTGCGCGAAAAGGTTGGCGCCTGTTTAACCCGGAAAGGAACAAAAAAATGAACTGCAAGGAATGCCGCGACCTGCTTTCGGAATACTGCGATAGCGACCTGGACGGAACGAAAGCCCGGGCGGTCAAGGCCCATTTGAAAAAATGCGCGGACTGCCGGGAACAGAACAATCTGACGGAAGCCATGGAAGCGGCCGCCAGGGCCCTGCCCCACCATGCGCCGGGGACGGAATGCCTGCTCAATACAAGCGCCGCCATACACAAGATCGCCGGGTTTACCCGTCAGACCGAGTTCGGCCCGGTCCTGGATTTCCAGGAGCTGGCCGAATTCCTGCGGGTTGACCGCGAAATCGTCGGCCAGTACCTTGATGAAATCCCGTCCTTTGAGCTCGGCGGCAAACTGCTTTTCCGCCGGAAAAGCGTGGAGGACTGGATTGAAAGCAAGGAAACCGGCTTCCGCCTTCAGCAGGAACCCGTACTATCACGTGAACCTGTTTTTTTTACCGCTAAACCGATAATTATAGGAGGCATGTCATGAAAAAATCAATAAATCAAAAGCAACCTGTAAAATCCGACAGCCAGGATGAGGCCGTTATCAAGCTCGTATCCGAAATATTGCTGGACGCATTTGAAAACAGCGTTTCCGATATCCATTTTGAATGGGTGGCCGGAAAACTCCGCGTCCGCCTGCGCGCGGATGGAGTCCTGCGCGAATCAGTCATTAAAATACCGCCTGAGATGCAAAACCAGGTCATTACCCGGCTGAAAATCATGGCCGGATTGAACGAAAAGGAAAACCGCCTGCCCCAGGACGGACGCGTCCGAATGAACATCAAGGGCAAGGACTACGACCTGCGGGTTTCCACCGTGCCGTATGTCACCGGCGAAGCGGTTGTGCTCCGCGTTCTCTCCCGCCAAGCCGTGGTACTGAAGCTGGAGAAAGCTATGCCTGACCAGGATAAAATGTCCAGGCTGAGGCGCTGGATGAATAAGCCGGGATTGATCATCGCAAGCGGACCAACCGGCAGCGGCAAAACCACGCTTCTTTACTGCATGCTGAACGAATTAAACACTCCCGGTGTAAAAATCACGACCGTGGAAGACCCGGTGGAATATCTCATTGAAGGCGTCAACCAACAACAGGTCAACGTTAATGCGGGCGTGACCTTCCCCCGGGCCCTCCGCGCCCAGTTGCGCCAGGACCCGGATATCATCATGGTCAATGAAATAAGGGACCTGGAAACGGTGCATATTATCATCCAGGCCGCGCTGACAGGCCACCTGGTGCTTTCTTCATTGCACACGAATGACGCGCCGGGCATAATCACCCGCCTGCTGGATATGGGCCTTGAGCCGTTTTTATTGAGCAACACGTTAATCGGCGGCATTGCCCAGCGGCTGGTGCGCGCAGTTTGCCAGAACTGCAAGGAGGAATACAGGCCCGAGCCATGCGTGATGGAGCAGCTGGGCCCGCATACGCCGAAACAATTCTTGCACGGCAGGGGATGCGATAAATGCCATAAGACCGGTTTCCGTGGAAGAATTGCCTTGTATGAAATGCTGGAAATGGATGATGACCTGCGAAAACTTGTGGCAAAGAATGCCGGCGCGGCGGAACTGCGCTCTCAGGCGCTCAAATCAGGAATGATTTCATTGAAGGCCGACGGCCTCGCCAAGGCCGTCAGGGGCATTACCACCGTGGAAGAAGTTCTGCGGGTCTGCGCAGTGTAAATTGGCCCACGTTTAGGTAACCCTGCCCTTGGCAGGACGGGACTGCGCTCTAAGCGTGGTAAACAGCCATGCCTGCCATGCCATTGGCATGGTTCCGCCACGTTTTAAAATGGGACGGACGGACAAGGACCGACTTCGTTCATAGCTTCGCCGAGGCGAGCTGTCCGTCCCTACCTTCTAACCCGTCGAAGTCGTAACCGGACAGCGACCATAGGAACGGCGTTCCTGGAATCTTCCCGCGCCGTGCGATTGACAACAATGGAAAGCTTTGGGTAGTATCCGGCAACTATGGCAGATATAAAAAGCCTGCGTTGTGAATATTCCTCCAATCCGATCGGGATTGGCGAAGTCGAGCCGCGCCTGTCCTGGATGATCGATGATCCCGGCATCGGTGCCCGCCAGACGGCATGGCAGATCCAGGCGGATCACTCGCTTGAAAACCTGCTCGCCGGGCGGGCGGGGCTCTGGGACAGCGGCCGGGTCGAGAGCGACCAGTCCATCTATGTTCCTTACGGCGGCCCGTCGCCGGTCTCGCGCCAGCGCTGCTGGTGGCGGGTGCGGATCTGGAACCAGAACAGGCAAGGTTCCTCCTGGAGCGAGCCGGCTTTCTGGGAAATGGGATTGCTAAGTCCCGCGGACTGGCAGGCGCGCTGGATTCAAAGCGCCCTCGTCGGCGGTCCTCGCGCTCCCGCCCCTGCCCCTTTCTTGCGGCTCGCATTCACTTTGAAAGGCAATCCGAAGCAAGCCCGTCTTTACGTGACCGCTCTGGGACTCTACGAGTGCCACATCAACGGCGCGCGCGCTGGCGACGCGGTCTTCCGTCCCGGACGGACCGATTACCAGGCGCGGGTGCAATACGACACGCTCGACGTCACGTCATTCCTACGGGCGGGAGAAAACGTGCTGGGCGCAATACTCGGCGACGGCTGGTACTGCGGCCACACCGGCAGCCTCGACCGCCAGAGATACGGCGACCGGCCCGAGTTGCTCGCGCAGCTTGAAATCATCATGGCTGATGGAACAACTCTCACGGTAATTTCCGACGAATCATGGCGCTGGTCCGCCGGCCCTATCCTGGAAAATGATCTCCTCATGGGCGAGGCGTACGACGCCCGGAAAGAGCTGGTTGGCTGGAGCGCACCGGGATACGACGACCGCGCGTGGCAGCCGGCGCTTCGCGCCGCGGGAACTGAAGCGCGGCTGGTGGCGCCGCCCAATCCTCCCGTCCGGGCCGTGATGGAAATCCACCCTGTTGCGGATCCGGTTAAAATGGCCGAAGGGCGCTATATCTTCGACCTGGGCCAGAACATTGCCGGCTGGGTCAGGCTGCGAGGCGTGACCGGCCCAAGCGGACATGCCATACGTATCCGCCACGCCGAAATGCTCCAGCGCGACGGCGAACTTTACACGGAAAATCTCCGCAGCGCCCGCGCGACCGATTGCTGTACGCTCAGCGGCAAGGAAACCCTTGAAAATACTTGGGAGCCGCGGTTCACTTACCACGGATTCCGCTACGTCGAGCTGGAAAATCTCCCGGCCGGATTTGTGCCAACCCGGGAAACCGTCACCGGCATCGTGCTCCAGTCCGACACTCCCCCTGCCGGCGAGTTTGCCTGCTCGGAGCCTTTGCTGAACCAGCTGCAAAGCAATATCCAATGGAGCCAGCGCGGCAACTTCATTGAAATCCCGACCGACTGCCCCCAGCGCGACGAGCGCCAGGGCTGGACCGGCGACGCGCAGATTTTCATCCGCGAGGCCTGCTTCAACATGGACGTTTCCGGTTTCTTCGCCAAGTGGCAGGATGACCTTGCCGACGCCCAGGGCCAGAAGGGCGCCATCCCGGGCGTGGTGCCCGACACCGGCATTCGCCGCGATCCGCGCTCCGGGAAAATTATTTCCCACCCGGGCGACGCCGGCCCGGCCTGGTCCGATGCGATCGTCATCTGCCCCTGGACCATATACCGGTGCTACGGCGACAAGCGCATCCTTGAGAAGCACTACGACGAGATGCGGCTATATGTTGAGTATCTTGAATCAATCAGCACCGATCTCATCCGCTGCCATTACCTGCACAACTTGTGGGGCGGCTTCGGCGACTGGCTGGCCATGGACTGCCTTGGCGAAAACCACCTTACCCCGACGCCGAAAGATTTGATCGGGACCGCCTATTTCGCCCGTGTGGCCGGCCACATGCGCGACATTGCCGGCGCGCTCAGCCGCGCCGGTGAATCGCGCCGCTGGGCGGACCTGCGCGAGCGGATCGTCGCGGCCTTCAACCGTGAATTCGTTTCTCCCACCGGACGGGTGCAGGGCAACAACCAGACTTCCTATCTTATCGCGCTGGCGTTCGACATGCTCCCGGAGGATAAACGCAAAAACGCCGTGCGCCACCTGCTGAAATGCTTTGAATGGCACAAGTGGCATCTCTCAACAGGGTTCGTCGGCACCCCGCTCGTGTGTCCCACTCTGTCGCGTTTCGGAAAAATCGAGGAAGCCTACCGCGTCCTGATGCAAAAAACATATCCCGGCTGGCTATACAGCGTGCTCCAGGGCGCCACCACGATCTGGGAGCGCTGGAACAGCTACAGCCACGAACACGGGTTCGGCCCGGTTGGCATGAACAGCTTCAACCACTATGCCTACGGCGCCATCGGTGAATGGCTGGTCACCACCATCGCCGGGATTGACCTTGACCCGGAAGCGCCGGCGTACAAACGCAGCCTGATCCGCCCGCGTCCTGGCGGTGGCATAACCTCGGCCAGGGCCCGGCTGCTGACCCCCTACGGCGTACTGGAAACCGACTGGAAAATTGAGCAGGGCGTTTTCACGCTGAAGGTCACCGTTCCGCCCAACACTCGCGCGACCGTCTGCCTGCCCGCCGCCGGCGCGGCAACGGTTGAATGTGAAGGCGCGCGGATCATATCCCGCGATCCGGCCGAAGTCCGGCTTGCCGTGGAAGCAGGAACATATTGTTTCAGGGTAACCGCAATTTCTTGAACTTATTTTGATTTAATTCAAACCTTAATATTTTTAAATTTCGACGCATCGCCGGCGCTAAGCGCCTCGGGCGGCACTTACTAATGAGTCCGAAATAGTCTGGACATATTCTTGCTTAGGTAGGGCGGGACAGCCTTGTCCCGCCGTTGCTCTATATTGCGCGGCTACCTGTTAGACATGTCTAGATAATTATGGACTGACTAATAATTGATGAAAGGAACCGCTCATGCTGCATGAAATCAATGGCGTAAAAATCAGGACCAGCCCGGTGGATCAAGCGTACGAACCGCGACACAAGGGCAAACGCTGGGCAATCGTTTACGGCGATTATAGCGGCGTTGAAAAAACCGCTATCAATGAATTGCAGAGGGCGGTCCAGGGGCTCTTACCTTATGTCGTGATCGCCCAGCGCCAGGAGGATTATTTTAACCTTATCCAGGCGCATTATCTCCTTGCAGGCACGCCGCGCAACAACCGGTTCATAGCTGAACTGATCGAACAAAAAGCCATTTGCGCCCCGACCGGCCCCCAGGGATACACCTTGGCCGGCATCGCCTCGCCATGGGAACCGGGCGGCCGCTTATTAGTCGTTGCCGGGCACGATCCGGAAGGCGTGCTCTACGGCGCCCAGGATTTAATCAGCGGCGTGATGGCGAAGTCTCCTGCCCTGGAAAAGATCCTGGATTTCCATGTGTCCGACCATCCCCGCATCGAGCGGCGCGGCATCTGGAGCTGGGGCTACGTGATCTACGACTACCGCCGGTTCCTCGATAACATGTCGCGGCTGAAAATGAACACGCTGGTCGTCTGGAACGACTGCCCGCCCGTCAACGCCCGTGAACTTGTTGACTACGCCCATTGCCGCGGCATCCGGGTATACTGGGGATTCCACTGGGGCTGGGGAACGGACCTTGACCTGGGCAAGTCCGGCGACATCGCGAAAATACGGGATACTGTTTTGCGGATTTTCGCCGAGCAATACCAGCCTTTGAACCCGGACGGGATTTACTTCCAGACGCTGACGGAGCATCACGATACGACGGTTGGCGGCCGGCCGCTGGGCGAATTACTGACAAACATGACTAATGATATCGCCGGGGCGCTGTTGAAACAGACGCCGGGGCTTGGCATTTACTTCGGACTTCACGCCACCTCGATCGAGCATAATTACGCGCCTCTGGCCGGACTTGATCCCCGGGTTGAAATCATGTGGGAAAACGCCGGCGTAATCCCCTATCTTTACGATCCGGTCATCACGGAGAAGGAAATTGCCCGCCGCGCTCAAATGTATCCCAGGGGAGTTGACACTGTTGAGAAAACCGTGGATTACTCGATCAAGCTCGCCAGTTTGCGCCCCGGGAACGAGTTCGCGATGGTGGCCAAGGGCTGGACCTCAATAGACTGGCCATCGGAATTCGAGCACCACGATTCCTTCATATTGGGCGAAAGCTCCCGCTCGTTCGTCCGCGACAGGCTCGCGAAAAAGTCCGATCGCTGGAAATTCGTCAACGACCTGTGGTCAAAAAATTATCCGGTTGCCCGCCGGTTTTACGAAAGCGTGCGGAACTCTACGCGCGCGCCCATGGCGGTCACCGGGCTGGTGGAAGACGGCATGCTCGAGGAGCAGATCCCGGAGAGCGTGGCGATCTTCGGTGAAACCCTGTGGAACCCGCTGCGATCCGACGCCGACATCCGGGAAGCCGCGAGGCGCCGGGTTCCGTCTCCGGGAAAACATCCTGACAACTGAAGGGTTGATACAGCATTCCAGATATATTATCTTTTTGTTGCCTGTTCAGACAGGCAGGTGTTATTATTATTTAAAGGCGTATGCCACTATTTTAAATAAACGATAATCCATGGCGATCAGGCCGTCCAGAATCATTTTCCCCCTGCTAACCTTTGGCGCAAGTCTGGCCCTGGTGATTCTGGTTCTTGAAGCCTGCTTGCGCCTTTTTGCGCCGCAGGACCTGATCCGGGCCATGGCAATCCGGCTTGATCCTGAACTCATCTATACGCTGACGCCCGGTCACGAAGCCTTTCTCAAGGGCACCGACACGCGGAAGTTTCACCTGAAAACCAACTCCCTCGGCCTGCGTGATCGTGAAATACTTTTTAACAAGGCGCCCGGCGTCTATCGCATTCTCCTGCTGGGCGACTCGACCAGCATGGCAGAGGGCGTTGAAATCGACGACATCTACCTGAAGAGGCTCGAAAAGCTCCTGAACCGGGAATCCCGCCATGTCGAAACCATCAACGCGGCCATACGCGGTTATGGCAACGACCAGGAACTCCTGTTATACCGGCGGCTGGGCAAACGGTTTGCCCCTGACCTGGTTATCCTCGCTTTTTTCACGCAAAACGATTTTGACGACAACTGGAACGGTCAGCTTTTCAAGGTAGAGCGAGGGAAGCTGATCCAACAGCGGCCCACGCCGGAAAGTTCCCGGAAATTTAAATACTACCAGTCCCAGGCCCGGGCCCAGAACTGGCCCGGTTATTCTCTCGCCATGGCGCACTCCCACCTGGCCAACTGGCTGCGGAACCGTATGGCCCTGCTGATTACCGGCCGGATATATAACGATACGGCCGCGGCTTATCCAGCCGCCAGCCATCCCCTTGAAGAAGAGCCACGCTGCCGGTTGACCCTTGCCATTTTAAAGGCCTGGAACGAGGAAGTGCAGCAGGATGGCGCCCGCTCTCTCCTGTTAATCATTCCATTCCGCTATGACGTGCGCCAGCTCCGGCAGGAACCACCGGCGGAAATCGAGCGAAAGGATCTGGCCATCGAACGCTTTTGCGGCAACGAGCACATTGCCTGCCTGAACCTTACGCCGGCATTTATTAAGTACAAAGGCGATTTCGAGGCGCTCTGGCTGGACGGCGGCCACTTTACCCCCGAAGGCCATGCCTGGGTGGCGCAGGAACTGGCGCGCTACCTCACCAAGTCATTTTTAAAATAGGCGCCGTTTCCCGGTTGCCCTTAGAGCTTCCCCTGCACATGAATTCTGGCAAAGGCGAATAAAGCCGGGAAAATTTATTCGAGTGATCAGGAAGTAATATTAAAGTTCAGGAGTGATAGTTTAGCCTTGATATTTCAAGTGTTTCACGTGAAATATCAGCCTCCGGCTTCGACGCGCCCATCGGAACGGGCTTGCTCATGGTTAACCTTCCGGCGCGTCGAATGGTTTCCTCCTTAAGCGGATCCGCAAAAGGCGGAAATCTTGAGCCCCTCGATTAGCTCGGGACCCTGAGCGGAGCCGAACGGGCAAGGCGTATTTTACGCCGCGCCGAAACTTCGGCTGCAATATATTGCAGCCGAAGCGCATATTTCACAAACGGATCATCGTTGGTGAAATATGCGGGTTTGTGGAACACATCCATAATCTCAAGCCATTTAACGTTGAAAAAGCTTCCAATTAACCGGCTAAGTCATATCATAAAGACTGTTATTTTATGAAACGACCATTGTAATAGAGAAACGGATGAGCGGATTAACAGCCATATTGAAGCAGGGTGAATCCCAGGTTGTTGAGTTCAAAGAGAGCTTTCAGGAGGATGCGCTTCAAACGATCGGCGCCTTTGCCAACACGCAGGGCGGCACCTTGCTGATCGGGGTGAACGACTCAGGGGTGCCCACGGGCACCACTGTCGGGAAAGCCACACTCAGGGAGATGGCGGACAAGATCGCCGCCTGCTCGGAACCGCGAGTTGTCCCGGACTTGCAGGTCGCCACCCTGCAACGCCGTACGATCATCGCCATACAGGTTCCTGAATACCCAATCAAACCGGTGGCCGTCCGCGGTCGATGCTACCGTCGTGTGGGCGACAGTAACAGGCAACTCTCCCCGTCCGCGATTGCCGAGATGCATATGGCTTCGACCGGCACGAGTTGGGATGCCCGCCCGCTACCGGACAGGACGATCAAGGACTTGGATATAGCCCGGGTTCGCCGCTATATGATGTTGGCGACGAACGTCGGTCGAAGGAATTTCATCAGGGGCGATAGGCCCCGGGATGTCCTTGAAAAGCTCGAACTGGTTCGGGATGGCCGGCCGACATGGGCCGCCGTGCTTCTGTTCGGCAAGCGCCCGCAATCGCCGCTTACGCAGGCCACCGTTCATTGCGGGCGGTTCCGCACCGAAATCGACATTGACGATGACCGACTCATAGAAGGTTCGATCATTGACCAGATCAACGAAACCATGGATTTTCTCAAGAAGCACATCAATGTGCGCTTTGTGATTACCGGAAAGCCCCGACGCGACCAGATCTGGGATTATCCGCTGGAAGCGTTGCGGGAAGCGGTAGTCAACGCCATCTGTCACCGGGATTATGGGGACACCGCCGACATTCAGATCAAGGTTTTCGACGATCATGTTCGAATCTGGAGTCCCGGCTTGCTTCCTTACGGGGTGACTTTTGAGGAATTGTACCGGCGCACGCACGCCTCGAAGCCCCGGAATAAACTCATCGCCCAGGTGTTTTACGACCTGGAGATCATCGAGCGTTACGGTAGCGGCATTCAACGGATGCTGGACGCATGTGCGGCCGCCGGGCTGCCGGAACCCACTCTCAATGAGTCAACGGGTGGTTTTCTTATCACCTTTCGCAAGTCGGCGCAATCAGCGGGCAAAAAAAAGAGCAGTCAACCTGATAAAGACGACGTGGATCAAGTCGGCACCAAGTCGGCACTAAGTCGGCACCAAGTCAGCGTGCTTGCTAAATGCTTGAATGAAAGCAAGTTAGTTGAACTATTGAAAATTGCCGGCAGATCAGACCGCACCAAGTTCAGGAACCAAGTCATAAATCCATTGCTTAAAGCCAGACTGATTGAAATGACCATTCCCGACAAGCCCAACAGCCGTCTGCAGAAATACCGGCTGACCGTAAAAGGCGCCGCGCATCTGAAGAAATAGACGCGCTTTTTTTTTCAACTGTATATTGTAAAAGGTAAGAAGCGATGATTATGGCACGATCCACTCAATGTTGTTTGTGCGGACAATCGGGAAAACGCGATTGTCCCGCAAAGGGCGCCCTGATTTGCACGAGCTGTTGCGGGTCAAAGAGGGGCAGCCAGATAGACTGTCCGGTAGACTGCACAAGCTTCCCTTTTGGCACAAAGGCGTACGACTTATGGTTAAAAGTTGACGGCTCATGGCAGCGAAAGGCGCTGGAATATGTTGTTCGTAAAATAGGGAATGAAAAGTTTGAAAGAACGGCAAGAGCAATTTCTCCGTCATGGGCCCAAGACAAAGAACAGGCCTTTCTCGAGGGAGTACACGCGGCTCTTCTTTTCTATCTTGTTACGGCCGGCGACGATGGCGTCCGCACGCTTGGCGAGCAATGGTCAGCCAATAAGTGGACAGGACTGAATAACGATGAGTGCTATATGGCACAATACCGTATTCGCGCCCTGCCCGGAATCCTGGAAGTTCAGGCCGTTTTGGATGATACGCGCATAGAATGCACAGACCTTTTAGACCGGGATCGGGGTAAATTCATTGTATTTGATAGAAACACGGCAAGCCGGGCCAACCGCTTCGATACCGTCGTTGTCTGGCTTGTTCACTATCCTTTCTTCACCAGGGTGGACGGGTCGGGAGTGCACCTCGAGCGCAATCTGATAGAACCGTTTCTGGAGGAAATGCGCAAACGTACAAAGGCCTCCCTTAAGGAAACCTCGGACATGGCGATGAAGAAACATCTTGCCGGCCACTTTGGCGAGGCACTCGAACTCGTTGCTCAGCTTGGCCGTGAGATGCAGGAACGCATGCTGTCTTCTCTGGATGCGAATCATTGCCGTGCCTATTACAGGATCAAGTCTTCACAGGCGGATATCGCCGCGATTCTGAAGGCGAAGCCCGATTTTCAACCGGACGAGGACAGTGAATTACAGCCTGACGATCCGCCCGATAGCCGGTATTTCTTATGGATGCGCCGGGGCGAGGCAAAAAGGCTCGAAAGATACATGCCTTCTGTGTTCCGTCATAAGATTCCGGAAGATGGCGTTGGCGTATTGGGGGCAGTTCGCCTGTCATCTGATGAACTCATGCTCGAAACATTCTCCCGCCAGAAGTTTGATTTCGCGAAAAAGCTTCTCAAGAAGTATTTCGGCAATGACCTTGCGTTCTTGAAGGAAGAGATAGTCAATCTGGCTCAACAGGCATTTGAACGTTCGCAGGATCCGGCCATGGAACGAAAGCCACCCCAAAAATCAACCGTTCCACCCGAAGTCGAAAAACAACTGATCGAGCAGTTTCATCGGCGTAACTATGAGAAGTTCCTCGACGATACGATCCCCATGTTGAGCGGGCTGACACCGCGCCAGGCTGCCGCTGATCCAAAAATGCGGGCCAAGCTCATAGACCTCATGAAACTGCATATGCAAGGCCTGGAAGGTCAGTCCCGCGAAAAAGGATTTGCTCTCAACATAGACTGGGTTCTTAAGGAACTCGGGTTGAACGAGTTGATGTAGACCCATTGGATTTGGCCCTCCGTAGCTACGAGCGTAGCGAGAGCGAATTCAGTATGATAGAGGGGTTTGCCCTCCGAAGCGCTTTGGCGTAGGAGGAGTCTGCCCCCGTAGCCCGAAGGGCGAAGGGGGGTGGCGAGAGTCGGAATCGAACCGACGACACGCGGATTTTCAGTCCGCTGCTCTACCAACTGAGCTATCTCGCCATTAAACATTAAGTATCCAGGAGTCAGTAGTCAGCATTTATTATTCTGACTTCTGAATTCTGTCTTCTGACTACTTCACCGATATGAGCTATCTCGCCGTGAAATATCTTTTGTGGCAACAACGGGGAGGATAGTATCTGCGGGAGAATGCAAAATCAACGATAATTTTAATCTTTGTTGAAGAAAAATCGCAGGAATACTATATTACACGCAAAGTAAAATATTTTATGGATTTTAAACCTATCATTAAAAGAGGTTTTCTGGCAACGGCAGGTTATTTTTTATCGCCGCTGTCCTGGTGGAACGATCTCTACGTGAATTTCCCGATTGCCTATGGAATGGCATGGGTCGTCAGCCTCATCGACCGGCAATTATTTGCCGGCGCCCTGGTCGTGTCCTACTGGATCACCAATATCGCGGGATTAATCATGCTGCACAAAGGAATCTCGCCGGCCGATGCGAACACGGCGCTGGAGACAAAATTATACAGGAAAAAATTTGTGACAGACCTGATTATTTCGGTGATTTATACCGGCGTGATAATCCTGCTGCTTCATATTGGATTGCTTAAATTGCCGCAGGAATACTTTTATCACGGCAACAGGTGAAATCCCGGCCGCGTCAGGGACTGCACAGTATTTCGCCGCCGTCAACGACGATTGTTTCGCCGTCGATATATTCATTCTCGCACAGGAATATCGCGGCGTGCGCGATCTCTTCCGGCCGGCCGCAGCGTTTCAGCAGGGTGGATTTTGCTATTTCCGCCAGCACCTTGCCGGCGCCGGGGCCGAAGCGCTTCCGCCAGAGAGCCGTGTCAATTACTCCGGGTGCGATGGCGTTGACCCTGATTTTGCGGCCGGCCAGCTCCTGCGCGAGTGTTTCCGTCAGGCTTATCACCGCCGCCTTTGCGGCCGCGTAAACGCCGCTGCCGGGGAAACTTCTCAGTCCCAACAGGGAACTGATGTTTATTATGCAGCCGCCCCTGCTTAACTTCGGGATGGAATGTTTTGACATCCAGAAAACGGACTTGAAATTTACGTTGAGCATATCGTCCAGCATTTTATTCGAAGTCCCCGTGATTTCCGCATCGGCAACGCTGCCCGCGTTGTTGATGAGGATATCTATTCTTTTTATTCCGGACATCGCCGAAACGACCTGGCTTTCATCGCCTATGTCCACCTTGTAAAATTTTGTGCTAAAGGCGGGCTTATGCTGTCCGAAAACAACAACCTTCGCTTTTCTTTTTAAAAGAGACCTGGCGATCGCCTTCCCTATGCCCGTGCTCGCGCCGGACAGCAGAACAATTTTGTTTTTTAATTCCATAAGGCTTGCCTGATTAAATCTTCTTCAATCATTCCAATAATATTATTTTATTATGAACATCCCTTTAAGACAAATCAAGCCGGAAAACCGGCAAACGGCGCTTTTTCGAACGCCACGGCATCGCCGAAAACAACAAACCAGCCGGCAAAATATCAGAATTATTTCGCATTTTAGGCATTGCCATGCGGATCCTGACATGGTATTGATAATACCATAATAGGAGTCGGCCATGTCATATTCTTATCGCTTGCGGACTCTGGTAACGGCGCTGGCTGCGATCCTGGTTTTGCCGGCGGTTATCCACGCCCAGGATGTTTACGAGCCCGATAACACCATCGGCCAGGCCTCCAACATCATCGCCAACGAGTCGCAATATCACCTCTTCACCAACGAGTGGGACGTTGACTGGATTCAATTCACCACGACGGTCAACCGGGCTTACCAGATCGGGATGACCAATATCGTGGCAGGCAACATCTGGGGTACTTTTAATCTGTATGGCCCGGCCACGAATTTGATGGAATCGATCTCTTTGAGCTTTCAGGCAGATGTCTGCTTTACGCCATTCTGGTCCACCAGCGCCGTAACATATTTTGCGCAAGCCATAGCCGACGCCGCCGGTACCCATACCGGACCCTATTATACCGTTTTTACCGATTTCGGGAACGGGGACCAATACGAGATTGACAATACCCCTGCCCAGGCCTCCAACCTTGTCGCGGGCACCGCCCACACCAACCATACCCTGCACTGGCCCGGCGACCAGGATTACATGTGGTTCACCAATGCGGCCAGGTGCTTGTACTACGCGACTTTCACCAATAACACTATCGGCGGCGACCTGCGCGTTTATGACTCGCTCGGCATTTTACGCGCCGATGACATCATCGGCTCCGGCGATGGTGAAGCTTATGCCTTCCTGCCGATGGCCGGCACAAATTATATTAGTGTTGCGGCAGCAAGCATTTGGAGCATGACCAGCACTTATGACATGCTGGTGGAGAACCTTGGCACACCGGCCGACCCGGATCCTTACGAGGTGGATGACGCTCCTGCCCTGGCCTCCAACATAACAGCCGGTGTTACCCAGACCGACCACACCATCCACCACGCCGCCGATTTCGATTACCTGACACTTACAGCACTGGCAAACCATTATTACCGCGTAGACGTCAACAACCTGGCTGCCACCCTGGATGCCGTGCTCGTATTATACGATGCCACCGGCACCAACCAGCTGGATTACTCGGACGTTGGGGACGAAACTATTTCAAGTTTTTACACCGCGAACTCCACCAATTATATCCTTGTCAAAAATTACTATAACGCCGTTACCGATACCGGCTCCTACGACGTGGCCCTGACCGACCTTGGCTTTTACCCGCCCGACCAGTATGAAATTGATAACAGCGCGGATACGGCTTCAAACATCGTAGTGAATGTTCCCCAAACCACCCGTAATATCCACTGGGCCGGCGACCGGGATTACCTTAAATGCATCGCCCAGGATTATCACGCCTACCAGTTCAGCGTAACCAGCGTCGGCGCCTCCCTGAATGCCCGGCTGGCGTTGCTTGCCGCCGATGGCTCAACCACGCTGGCCAGCGCCAATACCGGCGGCGCAGGCGCGAATGAAACCCTGAGCTACGTTTTCACCTCCGCAGGAACCAATTACCTGATGGTAAGCAACTCCGCCAGCATGATGACCGACACCGGCGCATATCAAATCGCGGTGACGGACCTGGGCGCGATCACGGCGGACCCCTACGAGCCGGATAACTCGGTTGCGGCCGCATCCAATATCGTAGTGGACGCTGCCCAGACAAACCGGACCCTGCACCTGACCAACGACGTTGATTTTGTAAAGGTTGCCCTGCAAAGCAACCGCTACTACCGGTTTGAGACTTATAACCGCCAGTGCGCGCTGGCCGCTGACCTGAGGCTGCTTGGCACGAATGGCGTTGACTTATTGGCCCAGCAGAGCAACAGCCTGGACTATCGTATCCTTACGGACGGGGATTATTTCCTGCGCGTGGCGGTTTACAGCAACCTCACGGCCGGCTCGTACACGCTGCGGGTAAGAGACCTGCGCATCCGCTACAAGTGGAACGTGGGCGGCGGCATCTGTTCCCCGGCGGCCGGCCCCAATGACCGGATTTACCTGGGGCGGGACCTGTTTTACGCTCTTCTGCCCGATGGGACCGGCACGCAGACCTGGAATGCCGCAGGCAACGGCTGGTTCTATTCGGCGCCGACCGTGGATACAAACGGGCTGGTATTCATGGCCTCGACCAACAGGTTCAATGTTTTCAGCACCAACGGCACCACGAACGGTACGGCCTACCTGGGCTTCGAAATCTGGTATTCTTCCCCTGCCCTTGGGCCGGACGGATCCGTTTACATGACCGCCACCAACAAACTTTACTCCCTGAACACCCTGGCCCAGACCAACTGGTTTTCCACGGCAACCGGCCTGATTTATTCTTCCCCGGCGGTTGATGCGGCTGGCAATATATATTACAGCAGCACTGACCGGCATTTGCGTAAACTCAGCCAAGCCAACACGACCAACTGGGATGTTCACCTGGGCCAGGCGCTTTACTCTTCGCCGGCGATCGACGCCAGCGGCAATCTGGTGGTAGCCGGCGCGACGGGCACCGTCTTCCTCGTGAGCGCCACCAACGGCTCCATACTGCGCACCTGGCAGGCGGGCACAAATTTCAACCGCGGCAACTCGCCGGTCATCGGCTATGATGGGACCATCTATATTGGTAATTCCAACGGCTTCGTTTATGCCCTTCAACCGGACGGCACGGTCGGCCCGATATGGACCACGACAAATTATATCAACACCACGCCGGCCATCGGCCTGGACGGCACAATTTACGTCAGCTCGCACGACGGCAACTGCTACGCCTTCAACCCGGACGGCACGACCGGCTTCGTCTGGACCGTTGGCCAGGAGATGTGGGCGTCGCCAACCATCGCGACAAACGGCATCATTTACCAGAATCACCAGGGCTACCTCTACTCACTCTACAGCCTCAGCTGGCCGACCGGCGGGCTGGCGCTGAGCGCCTGGCCGATGCTGAGCCATGACGAGCGCCACACCGGCCAGGCCGGCCCGATCGCGCCGGCCGGCGTCTCGGCCGGCGACGGATCATCTTCCGATTATATTGCCGTGACATGGATGGCGGCATCAAACGCCGCGAGCTATGAAGTCTGGCGCAATATTATAAGTTCCCCGGGCAGCGCCACGCTCATCGGCCAGCCGGCATCAACGAACTACCTGGACACCAACGCCGTTTATTGCCAGATCTACTATTACTGGATCCGCCCGCGCAGCGCCCGGGCCGCGGGCGGGCTAAGCTCTTACGATACTGGCTGGCGGACGTTGCCTCCGCCGACCGGCGTGTCTGCCTCGGACGGCACCTTCACGGACCGGGTTGCGGTAAGCTGGAGCGCAACAACCGGGGCGGTTCTTTATACTGTCTGGCGAAGCGTCGATACGAACTCCGCCTCGGCCGCCAACATTTCTTCTACCGCAGCCACGAATTATGACGACTTCTCCATCGAGGCAAACATCACTAATTATTACCGGGTGACCGCCCGCGGCGCCAATGGCAGCAACAGCGCCTTCAGCCTTCCTGATGCCGGCTGGCGCTGCAGCACAAATCCGCCGGTCCCGGAACCAACCAACACCATCGCCCCGCCGGCAAGCGTTGCTGCCAGCGCGGGCGTTTACCGGGACAAGATTTATGTAAGCTGGGCCGTGGTTACGAACGCCACGGCCTACGAGCTGTGGCGCAACACGGCCAATAACTCCAATTCATCCGCCAAGTTGACCGACGTCGCGGGCGGCTTGGGGTACAGCGATACATCCGCAATGCGCGGCGCGCTGTATTATTATTGGCTGAAGGCAAAGAATGCGGCGGTGACGAGCGAGTTCAGCGCGCCGGCATGCGGCTGTTGCTCGAGCCTGTCCGGAGGGCTGGCGGGCGATTACGACGGGGATGGAAAGGCCGACCCGACGCTTTACGACGAGGCCACCGGCACATGGTATACACTGTTGTCGGGAGCCGGTTATGCAAAACTGGAGTTGCCGGGCTTCCTGGGCGGCCCCGGCTACGTGCCGGTCGCGGCTGATTACGACGCTGACCGCCTGACCGACCCGGCGGTATACGGGATTACGAACGGCGACTGGATAGTCCTGCTCTCCGGCATGAACTACCAACGGCTTGAACTGCCGGGTTACCTGGGCGGGACAGGGTTCAGCCCGGCGCCGGGCGACTTTGACGGCGACCACCTGGCGGATCCAGGGGTGTACGGGGAGGCGGCTGGCGACTGGCTGATGATGCTTTCCACTGCCGCTTACACGGAGGCGCGTTTGACTTCATTCCTGGGCGGCCCGGGTTACGGGCCGGTGCCGGCGGACTACGACGGCGACGGGAAGGCTGACCCGGCTTTGTACCAGGAGGCCAGCGGGAACTGGGATATCCTGATGTCATCCACGGGTTATCAAACGGCGCTTATCATACCCGCCCTGGTTGGCGGCCCGGGCTGGCTGCCGATGCCGGCGGACTACGACGGGGATGGAAAGGCCGACCCGGCGGCGCGCAGCGAGACAACCTGCGAGTGGCGCGTGCTCATGTCCGGAAGCGGCTATGCGCTTGTCACGGCCACCCTGGGGCTGTAATGTCAACATTCCATATGAAACCACTGGTATTTTTTCTCTCATCATTGTTGGTTCTTTGGGCTTATGGCGATGATGTCAGCCTTGAATGGATAAGCGATGGCATATCCGCCAATCTCGGCTATTACCGGCCGATCAAAACGGAACTATCAGCCGTTAAACCCGCGCGTGTCACCAAATTGCCGGAAAATTTATTGAATCCCCTGTTTGGTAATATCGCCCTTGGTCCGAAGGAATCACCCGTTGAGGCAATAATCCTGCTGGACGAACCGGAAAATGGCCCGGCGCGTCTCTGGATCGACAGCAATGGCAACGGCGACCTGACCGACGACCCGCCCGCCAAATGGGCTGAAAGCGGCAGCAAAAACAAGGACGGCGCAACTACCCACTGGAAGGGCGGCGGTTCGCTGCCGGTCGCTTATGGCAAAGAACAACTGTTGCTTGGTATCAAATTCTATCGCTTCAACAAAAATGACCCGGAAAGGCCGCAATTCAAGAACACGCTTTTTTACTACCGCGACTTTGGTTACCTCGGAAACATGCCAATCGCCGGCAAGTCGTTCCGGGCGGCGCTCATTGACGACAGCTCGCGCGGCGACTTCCGCCCGGGCGGCGACGTAGCCCTGCTTATTGACTTGAACAACAACGGCCGGTTCGAGCGCCAGGGCGAGTCATTCGATCCGGGCAAGCCTTTCAACATCGCCGGCACCACGTACGAGATTGCCGGGCTCACGGCCCGGGGAAGCCCTTTCCAACTGGTTAAGTCGTCGAAGACCGCGGAAGAAACGCCAGTGCTGCCGGTGCTGGAGACCGGCAGCAAGCCGGTCGCCTTTGAGGAAAAGAGCACCAAGGGCCAGAACATCAGTTTCCCCTCTGACTACAAGGGCAAAATCGTGCTGCTTGACTTCTGGGCGACATGGTGCGGGCCATGCCGCGCTGAACTGCCGAACATCGTGAAGGCGTATGAAGAATTTCACTCGCGGGGATTCGAGGTGCTCGGGGTGAGCCTCGACAGCGAGGAAAGCATGAAAAAGCTTTCCTGGTTCACGGCCGAAAACCGCATGCCCTGGCCGCAGATCTGCGACGGCAAAGGCTGGAAAGCAAAGCTCGCGCGGCTATACGGCGTGCAGGGCATCCCGGCCTGCTGGCTTATTGACGGCGATTCCGGCCTCATTGTCGCCATGGAGTCGGAGTTGCGCGGCGCGGTGTTGCGCCAAACAATTGAACGGTGCCTTGCCAGCCTCGGTAAACCAACGGCAATCAATCCTGCCGCGGATGCCGCCAAACCAGACAAGGCCCCTGTAACACAACCCGAACCAGCCATTAATCCTTCTGCAGGCGCCCTCAATCCTTCCAAGGCACCTGCGGCAAAGCCCGCGAAAGAAGATCCAATTGTTGCCAAGGCGCGCAAACTGGCCATTACCGGCAAGCTCGCGACTGTTGTCAACTTCAACACAATGAGGAAGTATCCAAAACCCGCGCCGGTCACCCTGGCGGCGGCCTCAACACAACCGCTGCCGGGACGTGAAATCGCAACGCGCGCCGCCAATGCCTATATACGCGCCGGCTGGATTTATCTCTGCGCGAAGTGCAATTGCTGCCACGTCAAGCTCGCCGGCGCCTACGCCATTGCCGGGGACACGGTCGTCACCGCGTTTCACGTCATGGAATCCCCGGAAACAATCAAGCAGAGCGAAGCATACCCCGTCGTGGTGCGCGGTGATGATGAAATTATTCCAATCGTCCACGTGCTCGCCGCGGATGAGGCTATGGACGCCATCATCCTTCGCGTCGCCGCCGGCGATTTGCCCCCGCTCGCGCTCTCTGATGGCGCCCGCGTGGGCGATGCCGCCTACTGCTTCAGTGATCCACGCGGCGCACGCGGCTATTTCAGCAGCGGCATCATCAATCGCTTTTACACCAGGCCCGGCGGGTCACCGGACAACCCCGCCGACCAGCGCTTCAACGTCAGCGTCGACTGGGCCCCCGGCAGCAGCGGCGCGGCCGTGCTCGATGGATGCGCCAACATCATCGGCCACGTCGCCCGCATCCAGTCGATCCTTGGCGATAAAAAAAATAATGATTTGGAAGAGCAGCACGATGCCGCCGCCCCGGCAATCATGACGCTGCATGAAGCCGTGCCGGCCAAGGGGGTCTTGAAAATCATCGAAAAGATGAATTCCAACGCCGCAAGAACAAGATGAAGCGGTTGCTCATTCCTGCAGAAAAGTCTCACCCTATCTCGACCCTATGCTCAAAGTAACGGGTCCGACCAGGTTATAGCCGCTGCCGGATAACCAGACATACCAGTTCGGGCATATGAACCAGGCCGGATCGGCCTTGCGGTCGCCGTCGAAGTCCGCCGCCAGCGGCGTCCCGGAAGATTCCCCGAACTGGAAAGGACCAATGGGGTAGTAGCCGCCGCTCGAAAGCCAGACATACCATCCGCCGCCGGAGGTCACGACCGCCGGGTCGGCCTTGCGGTCGCCGTCGAAATCGGCCGCCAGCGGCGTTCCGTCGCCATGGCCCAGCTCGTAAGGACCCTGTTCCGTACCGCTGCCGGAGTAATAAACATACCAGCTACCGTTGTGGACCCTTGTCGGATCGGCCTTGCGGTCGCCGTCAAAGTCCGCCGCCACGGCCGTGCCGGAAGCGGCGCCATAGGTGTATTCGTGAATGCTGTAGCCCAGGGTTGAGGGATAAACAAACCAGAGACTGGTGAGCGCGGCCGCCGGGTCGGCCAGGCCGTCCCCGTCAAAGTCCGCCCCCAGGTGCGTGGAGTCGCTGAAAAATCCGACCGAGGTCGGAAGCAGTGTATAATTCCGGCTGGAAAGCCAGACGCTCCAGTATCCGTTGGAAACGGCCACCGGGTCGGCAAGGCCGTCGCCGTCAAAGTCTGCCGCCACCGGCGTATAGTCAATCGGCGAAGGGACATGGTCGGCCATGTACAGCTTTGTGATAACAGCGTCGTAGCTGCCTTTGAGAGAAGAGGCATAAGGCCCGTTTGTAACAGGATAGTTTGTTGAATTTGAGTGCCCGGCCACATAGACCAGGCCGGTGGAATTCACGGCAACCGCGTAGCACCAGTCTACGTTGACCCCACCGAACCGGGCCGATGACTTCAACGTGGTCAGGTCGGTATTGAATTTCGACACGAAGAAATCATTGGATGTACTGCGAAGGTTCGGCTCCCCGGACGTGGTGGGGAAGAACGATGAATCCGTGGTTCCGCACACATAAGCGTTTCCGGAAGAATCCAGGGCCAGGTCTCTCCCCCAATCAAAGCCGGCCGCGCCGAGATAGGTCGAAGCCAGCAGCGTTGAAAGGTTGCTGTTGAATTTGGAGACCACAGTGTCAGCATAGGCGCTCCGGTTAGTCTGGTAGGCGCCCGCCGTGGTAGGATAATCTGATGACTCCGTCCAGCCGGCGACAAACACGTTTCCTTCCGCATCCCGGCCTATGCCGTATAAATAATCATCATCGCTGCCGCCAATGTACGTGGAGGCCGTGAGCTCGGTCAGGCTGTTGTTCATGATGAAAACAAAACTGTCACACTGGTACTGTGCCGCGTTGAGGGTTCGGCAATAGGCGCCGGACGTGGTGGGGAAATTGGAAGAACTTGTAATCCCGGTGACGTATATGTTGCCAGAGTTATCCAAAATACAGTCCTCACCTTCATCACCGGATGATCCGCCGATATAGGTGGAAGCCTGGAGCTGGGACAGCTCACCATTGAATTTGGAGACAAACGCATCGGCGGAGCCTTGAGCGCTGAAGGCCGGCAAAGGCTGATATACACCCGGAGTGGTCGGAAAATTGGTGGCGCTGGTGTAGCCGGTCACGTAAATATTTCCGGCGCCGTCCGCGCAGACGGCATAACCATAGTCTGACCCGTAACCCGCGAGATAGCTTGAAGCCAGCAGGCTGGAGAGATCGGAGCTCAATTTGGAAACAAATGCGTCATTACCGTTCGGAGAATTGGGAGCGCCAAGATAATTGGTGCTGTAGGCGCCGGCGGTGCATGGAAAGTTGTGCGACTCGGTTGCGCCGGTCAGCAGAACATTCCCGGACCCGTCCAGGGCCACTGAATAAGCAATGTCTTCCTTTGTCCCGCCGAAGTAAGCGGAAGCCAGCAGCGTGGAGAGAGTCCCATCGAGTTTTGAGACAAACACGTCACCGTACTGCCAGGATGGATAAGATGAGGTGCTGTAGGCGCCGGCCGTGGTAGGGAAGTTGGTGGACTCGGTCAGACCGGTGACATATACATTACCGGAGGTATCCAGAGCAATGGCCCTGCAGTTTTCAGTTGCGCTGCCGCCCAGGTAAGTTGATGCCAGCATCGGGTCGATGGTCACCGGCAGGTTGTGGTCGTACGCTCCCAGTTCAAACCCATAGGCTGTTCCGGAAACGCGGTAGGCGACGGTTACGGGAACACGCTCACCACCATTTTCCTGCCAGGCAACCGGCGCGCTATAGCCGACATCCCCGCCAGCCGTGGCGGCAATCAGTTTGCCGTCTTTGCCGACCCGAAGTTTGTCGGCGCCGAGAATTCTTACGGCAATCTGGTCCGGATCCGCGTCGGGCGCCAGAGTGAATATTTTTTCAACGTTATTGCCGTAAGCCCGCAACCGCAGTTCGATCCCGTCGTAAATTTCACCCATGGCAATGGTCTCCCATGCCGGTTTTCCCCGGACCCACCGGGAGGGATCGCTGCCGTAAAAAAAACTCACCCGGGTCGGCGAGCGGATTTCGCCATCCGGGCATGTGGAATTGGCATTCAAGAACCGTTCTCGCAGGACATGCGTTTTGCGCATGGAAGGCGCGGTGGGGTCGCCCGGTTTTGACTGCGTTGAGGCGAGTGAGTAGCCGATATCGCCATCGGCGCTCACAAAGACCGTGCCGCCGAAAGTCCTGGCGTAGAACAGCACGCCGTTATCGCCCAGCTGACCGTCATTGACCACAAAGGGCACGCGCACCCCGCCGACGGCCGGCATGATGGATGAAGCGTCTTTCTGTGGACAGGCCTGCCGGGCCGGCTCGGTATTTTTACACAGGCCGGGATTAACCATGGCAAATGCGATTACAACGGAACAGGCCATGGAAATGAACCTCGATGCTGTCATGGGATCTCCTCCGTATGGTTGTGAATACAATTATAATTTGTCCACTGAGTGGTAATCACCTATATGAATTTTTATGTTCTAAAAATATCACGTGGAGGTCGAGACGTCAAGCCTGAAAGAAGATTCTTTCCACTGTAAATACCCAGCAATTATTTCATTTTTTATGTATGGTTTTCTATATTCTGCCACTAAGCTTAACAAGGAATATATTAACCTAAATTGATCGATTCTAGGCGTGTAAAACCATAAAAGGCACAAATGATCGTCATTCCGAGCGTAGCGAGGAATCTCGTAGTGAGTGGGGACGAGACTCTGCGTCATCCCGCTATTCGTGGGTATTCCTCTGAATGACACGCCAAAGAATCGCCTAACTTGGGATTAAGTTGAAATAATAAGTTGACAAATAAGTTGAAATAATATTGATTATTTTGAATTCTTCTGTTATTTTTTTCGGTTAAAAAAAGGGCTGATAGTGACAGAAACGGCTTAGTAATAAACAAGGAGGATAGAAACATGAGAGACAGAAACGCGCGTTATTCAATGTCGGCTAAACGTTGGGCATGGCTCGCACTGGGCCTTTGCACTGTAATGATGTTTCCTTGGCAGGCCGATGCAAAACCTAAACCTGCCCTGACCATGACGGCGGCGTTTGACAGTGCCAGGCCCGAACTGAACAGGAACGAGATCCTGCGGGTCACGTTGACCTCGACCAAGTCCTACGCCAACCTGGCCGTTGCCGTAAGCTTGCCCGAGGAAATTGCCCTTGTCAGCGGCAAGCCGGAATATAAAGGCGTGCTTAACGCCAGCGAAAAGCGTGAAATCGTCCTGACGGTCATGCTTAAAACCACGGGACGCTACACCATCAACGTCAACGCCGCGTTTGATCCTGCCGAGTCGTCATTTACATCGGCCCAAAGCAGCCTGAACATCATCGCCGAGGGCAGCAGCATAGTCGCGGCCATGGAACCGTTTGAAATGATGGACTGGAAACGAGCCAAGACCTCTGCCGATAAGAAAAAGATCATTAGCACACGGGGCATTGAAACGCAGACGCCGGCGCCGACCGGCACCCCGCCCCCCGTGCCTTCTTTCCTGCAAAAGGAAAAACCGGCCGCGCCCGCCAAGCCTGAATCACGCGTTGGAGACTCGATTTCCGTACAGGTTTCCGGCGTCATGAAATACCAGGACAAGGCCGGCACCGAGCATCCCATCCGCTACGCCAAGGTCAAGGTATATGATGCGGACGTGGTCGGCGAGGAGCTCATGGGAGAGGGTAACACGCTCGCGGACGGATCCTATTCCATCGCCTGCTACGGCGGCGACATCGGCAGCGGCCCGGATATCGTGGTGCGGGTTTACTGCGACATCATGAACGACGCCGTGGCCTTTATTTCTCCCGACAAGAATCCGGCTAACGTCCCTTCCATGGATTCGGCGGAACACACTGATTTCGAAGGCTCGGCACTCACCGTTTCACTCACGACCGGAAAACCGGTTAGCGGCAGCGTTACTGATGACACTAACGCGCGTCTTTTTTCCGTGCTGGATGCAATTTTACATTTTTCCGCCGAGGCGTGTTACCTGCGCGACTTCAACCTGATGCCCAGGATCCCCGTCGTTTACCCGGGCTCCGACACGTTTTACGACGGCAGGGTTGATCCAGTATGGATTGAACTGCTTCGGGCGGACGGTTTGGACTGGGATGTGATCGGGCATGAATACGGCCATTTCGTGGCAAGTAAGGGTGCCTCCTCGAGGTTCGATACTTCCATGGGTGGCAACCATGACGACTCATCCACGATTCCTTCAAATGGTAAGGACAGGGGCGTACGCCTGGCATGGTCCGAGGGCTGGGCGACTTTTTTTGCAATTCTGGCGCAGGTCGAGCCTACCCAAAACATGCTGGCGCTGCCCGGCGTCCCCAATTCCGGCGACAGGATCTACCACGATACCGAGGACGGCAATTCGGCTGATGACCAGGAAACTTTCAGCAACACCGCCCTGACAGGAAAAGGCCAGGGCTATGCCTGCGAACGCTCAATCTCCGGCATGCTCTACGACCTGTGCGACGCGAACATTGACACCTCCGTTGACGGGACTTCAAAAGATAACGTAGATATCACCATTAAGCAGGTCTGGAATATTCTTAATTCCAGCGATATGGATGATGTCGGCAAGTTCTATAACGCGCTGTGCAGCCTGGTGGGCTACGATGTTGCCACCATTTTATTCTTCTCGCCGGTTTTCGCCTTGAACAACATCGGCCCGGAACTTGAAACGCCGGCTGAAGGCACGGCTGTTTCCAGCGTCATCTCGCCTGAATTCAAGTGGAAGGCCAACGGCGATCCGAACGCCGGGTACCAGCACGACAAGTTTGACCTGATCATCGCAAAAAATAATTTCACCGAACTGGTGGGCATCAAGGAAAACATCGCGGATACCAAGTACACTTTCACGGAAGCCGAATGGGAGGCCATCACCGCCCAATCACCAGAGGACGGTGTATTCCAGTGGGCGGTGACGGGATACAACTCCGCTAATCCGCGCCTGCCCACGGCGGCGGGACTGGGTAAATTTGTCAGCAACACCCAGAACTTCAAGCTCCGCGCCTACCACGTCCGCATGACCTGGGACAAGGTGGGAGTGGACGTTGACTTGCACCTGTCGGCACCGGGCAAAACGGACTGCTATTACGCCAATCGCAACCCGGACTGGGGCGTAATCGGCGACACGAGCGACAACCCCTCGCTTGACCGCGACTGCATCACCTCCTGCGCCGAGGAAAACCTGACGATTGACAAGGTGGTTGATCCCGGTGATTACCGGTTCTGGGCCCACTATTACAGCGACCATAACCAGGGCGGCACGATGGTAACTGTTGAGATATTCAAGTATGGACGTTCCATCGGCGGCGCTTCCCAGTACCTGGCCGAAACCGGCGACAGCTGGACCGTGTTTGATTTCTCGGTCGGCGCCCACCCGGGCATGGACATCGTCGCGGTTAATCCCGGCGAGGTTGCGCGAGGCGTGAGCGTGCTTCCAGCCAAGCAGCAGGAAGAATAAAGAGCGCCGACAGAATTGAAATAGCAGGAGCGCCGCAAAGGCGGTGTTCCTGCTATTTTGTTTTCATGAGCCGCCGGGCAAGCTTGACAAATTCCATGGCCCAGAGCGGGAACGAGGAAAACAGCAATATCAGCCCCCGGTCATGCCACCCAAGGTCGGTTGTCTTGAAGACCGCGTGGCTGAACGGCAGCTCGGTGATGAAAACCTGCAGGATGAACGAAATCCCCACCGCCAGCGCGAGCTTGGGATTGGAGAAGAAACCAAGCTTGAAAATGGACCCGGTATTGCCCCGGCAATTGAAGGAGTGGAAAAGCCGGGAGCAGGCCAGGATCATGAAGGCCGCCTTTTGAGCACTGGCTCCTGACCCGTTTTCACTGGCAAAAGATTACTTTCCTTTCCTCCTGATCACCCACTTCTCTATCTCGACGGCAAAAAACACAACAAGACTCAGGCCCATGCTTATGGCCAGTTCCGCCCCGGATAGCGGCAAGGTATTGAAAGTTTTTTGCATAAACGGAATGTAGATTATGGCAAGCTGAAGCGCAATGGTCCCCGTCACTGCTGCCAGGAGAGAGCGGTTAGATAACAAGCCCAGCTTGAAGAGAGAGTTGCGTTCAGACCTGATGGCCATGACGTGGCTCAACTGCGTGATGGTCAAAGTGGTGAATACCATGGTCTGCCAAGCCTTGTGCCCGGTACTCCAAGCCCAGTAACCCATCCCCAGCGAGACCCCCGCCATGAGAAGCCCGACCCAAATGACATGCGCCCCAAGGCCACGGGCAAATATTCCTTCATCCGGCCGGTGGGGCGGCCGCCGCATGGCGTCCTTCTCCGCCGGTTCCACGGCAAGCGCCAGCGCCGGAAGTCCGTCGGTTACGAGGTTCATCCATAAAATCTGCAGTGGCAGCAGCGGCAGCGGCATGCCAAAGAACGGCGCGGCCAACATAACCGCGATTTCTCCCGAATTCGTGGTAAGCATGTACTTGATGAATTTCCGCAGGTTTGCATAGATTGCCCGCCCTTCCTCAACGGCTGCAACTATCGTCGAAAAATTATCATCGAGGAGGACCATGTCGGCCGCTTCCTTGGTCACGTCCGTGCCGGTGATGCCCATCGCTACGCCAATGTCAGCTTTCTTTAGCGCCGGGGCGTCGTTAACCCCGTCGCCGGTCATCGCCACGACATGGCCACGGCCCTGAAGCGCTTGGACGATGTCCATCTTGTGCTGAGGCGATACGCGGGCATAGACCGAGACATTGTCCACCACATTCCCGAGCTGGTTGGTTGTAAGGTTCGACAAATCCTGGCCGGTCATGGGGGCCTTGTCCGTAATAATACCGAGGTCCCGCGCAATATAACCGGCCGTGAGAGGATGATCACCGGTTATCATGACCGGGCGGATACCTGCCTCCAGGCAGGTGCGCACCGCATCCCTGACTTCGGGCCTGGGCGGATCAACCAT
>Ga0351965_1069_pt1 | contig 29738 bp, 31 predicted proteins | sample TotcelT113001K13_FD_206839 | JGI IMG/M metagenome (GOLD analysis project Ga0351965, IMG submission 206839) | Enriched cells from coal bed in the Powder River Basin, Montana, United States - Total cells T11 rep3 HSBNCT.T11.300.1.K13 ... | reverse complement strand
GGCTTCGGCAACTTTGTCACCACAATACTGACAAAGCCATTGGTCTCTTTCGTAAACTCGGTGTCTCTTTTCAGGATCTGTGAACCAATCGTCCGGAGCTGTCGCATCTGACGATGCCGACATCTTCTCGACTACTGACGGAACACTAGCCGGCAGTATGACCTCGTACAATGTGCCGTCTCGCGTTGTGTCACCAACGCGAATACATCCTTTCTTTTCCAGTTGTTTGAGTTGCCGCAAAACATGGGCTCGACTTGGGATCGCCATCTTCGGGCCACGTCCGTACAACTGGGCAATTGTTCTTTGCCCGATACGGATATTCGGCGTACCGTCCTTAAGGTGCGAATGCCTGAAAAGAAAGACGTACATTGATGCCTCATGTGGTGTGAGCTCTGGCATGAGAAGATCGACGAACTGCATCATTGTTTCTGTTGTATCCATAATTTATCTCTTACTTTTAAAGGTGCCGGTGAACCTCGGCCCGCTTCGGAACGTAGGGTTCCAGCCGCTTGTTCGGAGGTTTTATGATCAACTCATTAGATCGGGATGTGCGACACGCGGCGTTCTTTATACGGTCGTTGGTGTTTGCGTATGTATTCTTGCAGTTTCTTTACTTCCGCTTGCGCTGCATCGCGCTCGGATGCAAAATCCGATACCTGTTTTTCAAGGGCACGTGTTTTGGACTCCAAACCCGCCATTTTTTCTTTCAGCAATGAAACATGATCTCGAAGGATGGAGGCCGATCCATGTTCTTTGATCCATTCTTCGATCCCTTTGAGTGGGTTCATATTGCTTTGTCTTCTTTCATGTCTCCGAACCATTGATTAACAGGTAGATATGCCCTGATAAAGCTGCCAACGGACAAATCTCGCTTCGGCGGCTTGGCATGCCAGCCTGCATGCGGGTTGGTTGTATATTTTTTACGACTTAGCGGGCGTGGCTCAGTTCAGTCTTGGCGATACCGACAAGGGATCTCAATACGGGATTCACTGAGCGTTCGTCGGGGAAGTACCGAGCCACATCCGGGGAAAGCAGGATAAGGTTTGTCCCCTGCCGGAACCACTTTGCGTATTTGCCTCGCACACCGCCCTTGAGTTTAGAGATGTTGTACTCCGGCCGCAGATCGTCTGCAATTTCTTTGTTATTCGCCTTCTTCATAATGTCTTCTGCGCTTCTTTAGATTGCTGGCGGCCTTTTGCGGGTCCCATTCGAATTTCATATCTGCATCATATCAGGTTTATTGGCATCGGCAATCTCTTTTCTTTTGTCGCCCTTTTGTCCAGGAGACTGAATCTTATTTCTATATCTATGGGATTCCCCGCAAATACTTCTGTCTCAGCTTTTCCGGGAATTTTTCGATGGCGTAGCGGAGCATGGTCCGCGGCATTGTTTTGCAGTATGCTTTCAGGAACTTTTCTTCAACCGCGCGATCGCGCTTGCCGGTTTCGCGCAGCATCCAGCCGACCGCCTTGTGGATCAGATCTTCCGGATCGCGGAGCAGCAGTTTTGCGATGCGCAATGTCCAGTCAAATTCACCGCGCTTGATGTAATGAAACGTGGCGATGATGGCAATTCTCCGGTCCCACAGCAGGCCAGATGCCGCCAGTTTTTTGAGGCGTGACTTGTCACGATGCCTTAAATGCGCCCCGACAATATGCTCGGCCGAAACATCAACCAGATCCCAATTATTGATAAACCGGGTATTTTGAAGGTAGAGATTATAAATCCGCTCTTGAATGGAAGCATCGCCCTGGGCATAGACACGTACCAAAATTACAAGCGCCAGCAGCCTTGCCTCATGGATGGGAGATTTGAGCAGCCGGATTATCTCTTTCAACGGGAGCGCCCGGTATTCTTCCAATAATTTCCTTATATCCGGAACACACAGGCCGACAAACACATCCCCTTCCCCGTATTCACCTGGGCCGGTTTTGAAGAACCTTTTCAGCGCGCGCGCTCTTTGCCTGCTGCCCAGCTTCCGCAACCGATCGCATATATCTGAAGCTCTCAAACAGGGAATCCTTTTTGGACAATTGGCGTTTTGGTTGAATGACGGAATGGTTTGCAGGCCTAAAATCGAGCATGAACCTCGGCGCGGTTACGCGCCGTAGCATTCAATACGTTTCGATCAACTGTAGATCAGCGGAAACGCTTCGGGCTGGGCTAGAGAGTCAAGGCAAAGATCAACGTCGAGAGTTGGCCAGTGCAGATGATCTCCATGGAGCAACTGCACGTTTAATATCTGATCAACCGCTGCATTACGGAACCAGGGAAAGTCCTTATAGGGCAGGAAATATTCCCGGTCTTCGACCAGGAGCCAAAAGCCGAAACGGTCGATATTGGTTACTTCAACCTGCGAAGTGCTTGCGCCAGGCGTCAAGGATGTCATTTCTCTTTTCCTCCACAATCCTATTTAACTCCGTTATCTGGGTCTGTGACAAACCATAATTCCTGGCAAGATCTACCGCAGGTTCCAGCCAGAACTTGGCTTCTCCATCCGGGTAAATGGCATGAATATGAGGTCGTTGTTCTTCACGTGAGAAGAAAAGAACCGATACTCCTTCCATTTGAATACCGTCGGACTCATGCGCACATACTATCCATTGCCATTTCGTCATTCAACCCTATTCTTATCCTATCTTGGTCGAACGTTAGTGCGGTCGGTCGGCTTATGGTCAATCGCCTGGAGCGCTCGTTCCCGAGAGATCATTATTTCCCTTGTTTCAACATCCAACCAATAATTGACAGGAAAGATACCCTGGATTCATTCCTTAAATTTCAGCTCGCGCGTGTCGCGCTCCAGGCCGGTGCGTTTCGCCAGCAGGCCGTATAATTCCGGGCGGCGCGCCGCGATCCATTCGCGCCCGGTTGAGCGCGCCAGCAATGAGGCTTCCAGGTCGGCCGCAACCATCGCGTCGCCGGCCTTGCCGGTTTCAACGATTATGCGGCCGTAAGGATCGAGGATCATGGCGTTGCCCGTCCTGATTTCATCGTCATCCACCCCGACGCCGTTGGCAAAGACCAGGAACACGCCGTTATCATGCGCCCGGCTCGGAAGCCAGCGCATCAGCCAGCCCCGACCCTTCTCGCCGGCAAACTCGCGCTCAATCGCCCGCGGGTTCCTGCGCCGGTTTTCCCAGAGCTTGCGGTCAATAAGGCCCATGAGGTGCGGATTTTTCGTCCGGCACCCGCCGGTCTGGTGCGGCGCGAGGATGATTTCCGCCCCCATCAGGGCGTTGATACGCCCGTTCTCGTTGACGTTGTTGTCATAGCAAATCAGCACGCCCACCCGGAACCCGTGCGGCGTGTCAAACACGGTGTATTCCGAACCGCATTTGACGAGCGGGTGCTCAAAAGCCTGGAGCTTGCGGTGGCGGCGCGCGGAGCCGTCGGGCATGGCGACTATGTAGGTGTTATAAAAACAACTTTTACCGCCATTCTCCACCAGTCCCGCCCCGATTGTCATGCCATATTGCCGTGCAAGTGCTTTCAGGCGGCGTGAGCTCGGGCCGCTGAAAACCGGCTCGGACAGTTTCGCGAGCCCTTGCGGAGAAAGATTGCGGATAAACCAGTAACCGGCAATGCAGCACTCCGGAAAAACAATCAGCTGCACTCCCCGCCGCGCCGCCTGTTTAACGAAAAGCTCCATCCTGGCGAAATTGGCCGCCTTGTCACCCGCTTTGCTTTCCATCTGCACCGCCGCTACCCTGATAGTTCGTTTCATTCCTTTTCTCCCAATATCCGCTTTTTATCCGCATTATTTCGCAGGTAATTTTGTCTCCGGTCTGAAGGCCGAACTTAAAAACCATATTACAAAAATAAAACCACCCAGTCCATAAAGCAGGCCAAACAGCCTCTTGGGTGTAAAGCCCATAGAATGGACATACTGGGCCAGCATGCAGATGGGGTAACATAATATGCTGAGCATGAGGACACAGAGGATAATCGCCGGAATCGCGTAAGCCCAATAACCTGACCTGGTGCTCCGGTCGCTCATGCGTCGCACGATTAAAACATACGGAAATGTGATCATGGAAAGCACGGTAAACCAGATCAGCCATTTGCCGATAGTGGGCTGGTCCATGGTCGCTCCGGCATGGATTGTATTAAATTTCTCAGCCCAGAATTGACCGCTCAGAATGTAATATGGCAAGCGCCCGCTGATAATATTAAGGAATGGATCGCGCGCGATTAGCGCCCAGGCGGGAATAACAAGCACCATCAAAATTAAAATCATCCATGGATTCAACTTCCCTTCTTTTCCTGCATGCACACTGATATCAGCATTTCCTTTTTCCTTGGCCCACCTGATAAGATAATTGCGATACCCAATTCCCAGGCAGAATGCAGGCGCCCAGCCCATAACAGCCGCAACCCAGACATATGAAAAACCACTTTGATCAAACACATGATTATGACTGATTACATCTACGCCCACCATCCAGAGAACAACCAGGATCATGAAAGAAGCAAAGGCATAAATCGGCCCAACCAGCAGGTGATCAGCGGATAAACGCGCCGCCCGCGGGGCCGTAAAACAAAGCCATGCCAGGCTACCGGCAAAAACAAGCAATCCGGCCTTGATAAATATCTGCCGCCCGTTCTCGCCATGACAAAATATTACGAATAACGGAAAAGAACATATGGCAGCGCCAATGCCCCAGAACAGAAATGCCGCCGAGTATGCGGTGCGATTATTCATGCCCATCTTTTCCTGACACCAGCGTTAAGCCACCGGGTTGTATGATCCGGACAAAACGCAAGAAGGGATGGATTGTTCGGATCATTTATTTTCTGTGTTTCCAGTAAGCCGGGTGTCGGTGAAGATGCATCACCGCGAGGATGAATATTCCGCCGGCTTCGATGCTGTAGAGCACACCATAGGGAAATCGGCTTGTAAGACAGCGGCGGATATCATTTCCCATCGTTGGCCATGCCTCAGGATAGGCAAGTATGTTTTGAATCGTCGCATGGACTTCGAGCGCAAAATCCTCGCCTAGGCCGGATTCGCAGTCCTCGTAGTAATCAATTGCCTTGTGAAACTCCGCCTCGGCTTCGGGATGGAAAGACCATGTCATCTCGCGAAGCGTTCCTTGACCTTGGCAAAGACCTTGGTCCCGGGAACAGGTTGCACTCTGCCGGAGCGCATGTCCGCAAGCCTGCGCTGGGCAACCTTGACCCAGGCTTTATCAATTTCAGCATCCGGTGGATTGAGCGAGCGAAGAAGAGAATCCACAACAACCGCTCTCTCTTCCACGGGTAAGGTAGTAGCCTCTCGAATTATATCCTTGGTTCCATGCATAAATTATCTTTTGGGAAAACTATATCATATTTGATTATTTTGGCAATCTTCTTAACCAGGATATTTCACATGAGATGCGGGTTAGTCTTGGCTTTTCACCCGAACATGCGAATTCAAAATGCAGATTATTGCTGGACGCTTTTCCGGTTTTTGTCGTACATAGCCAGAATATTATCCAAAGTAATCCGGGGCGCGGTCGGTCGGTTTATGGTCAATTGCTTGAAGCACTCGTTTCCGCGGTGTCATTATTTTCATTTATCTTCATCATCAACGTTACTTCTCTGGCGCGGCCTTTGGGACGTCTCCAGGAAAAGATTGTTCGGCAATCTTCTTCAGATCAAAGTTCTTGAAGTCGTTATCCGCTAATACACTTGTCCGAAATTGGTTAGTTTCGGGGTAAAGCCAAGCAAGACCGCCAAACCTGAGAATCTCCAAGGAACCATATGACCACTTGACCACACATCCGCCGGCGTGGACAGTTAGCACGCTGCCGATGTCTTGTAGTTTACAGGCGGCGAGCGAAGTCCAAGTGCGCTGGTATCGCTCAAATACGCTTCCGGTCCCTTCTGTTTCTACACCTCCGAAGGACCTGTATCGCCATTCATAAAAAGATTTCCCGTTCTGCGACCCGAATGATGTGAAGCGAACGAGAGCTACCCCAGCCGTACTTTCAAGCAGGAGCATCTGTCCTCGTTTCAAGGAAATTGCACCACTATTTGATGTGCTCTGTTCTCCGCAACCGGTGAGGAGGGCACATGCTGCAGCGATCGCTATCGTTAGTCTTCTCATTGTCATACTGCCGAACGGCGATGCTCAGACTCCGAGCAGAATGCGAGGTAGTCTGAAGCCTCTGGTGGCAGTTTAATTGTTATTTATGTGTCCGATGTCTGTCTTCTTTCCCGATTAAATCTCCATGATACGGGCAACGAGGCGGAGGACCACCCACGACCCAGATGATATCGTATTCGGAACCGCACGGACATTTTGGAATTTTCTTATCTTTCAAGTATGTTGCGAGTATTTTTGGATCCAGAGGCGCTCCATTCGTTAATCCTACTTCCATGGGCATACAGCATTCCATTGGACAGTAAAGTTGCCGAAGGCGGTTTTCGCATATGTTGCGTTGTGAAATTCTGCGATAGTTCAAAAACGATAAGAATCCGATCGCCATGGCAATAGTAACACATACCACAATAACCACCCATATTCTCAGCTTTTGTTTGTTGCTCATTTCTTGAGGCCAACCATTGATTAACAGGTAATTTTGACTTGATATTACTTTAATGGCGTGGTTATCGGGTATATTTACCCGGTGCCAATATCAAGTCCTTATACTTTCATAAGTACAACGTAAAACACTTGCCCATGAAGGTCAAGATTTAAGACCACCATCCAAAAATAAACAATGGATTCAGCGAACAGCAGAACCGCAGAATAATCAATAATGAATGTCGAAATGATACAGACAAGGATAACAAATCTATTACAGTGGGGTGTAGCGGCGGTTCGAGAGAACCGCAATGATATGCCGTTCTGGCGAACGGCCCCTACAAGTGGAAAAGCCGAATATCATAGAACAGTGCAATGCCTTTGGCACCAAGGCGGGCATAGCCTGACTTGAGCGAGGACACAATATCCTTGCCTTGGGGCCATGAGCGGATTAAAGTATCTTCAAAATTCAGGATAAGGATGCTGAACCGGAGCCTCATCATCTTTTTCACCAAGAACCAATTTTATATCGGCAATCCGTGATGAAGACCGCATTGATTCTGGCAATATTCCTCATGACAACCCTGTGTGGAATCGCGGCGCCAGCGCCAGCACCGGGGCCGAACATATTTGAAAGCACCAACTGCACCACCCCGGAAATCCAGATTGATAAACTCGTCAATCGTAAACTGTCGAAACTCCGTATCCAACCCGCCCTCTGCTCCGACGCGGTGTTCGTCCGGCGCGCCTTCCTCGACGTGACCGGCACCCTGCCCACCGCGAAAGAGGCGCGGGAATTCATTAAGAGCTCCGACCCCGACAAGCGCAGCGCACTGATTGACCGCCTGCTGGAGCGGGATGAGTATGCCGACTACTGGGCGATGAAATGGGGCGACATCCTGCGGGTCAAGGCGGAGTTCCCCATCAACCTGTGGCCCAACGCTGCCCAGGCTTATCACCACTGGATCCGGACTTCCATCCGGGACAACATGCCCTACGATAAGTTCGTCCGCGAGATGCTCACGTCCAGCGGCAGTAATTTCCGCGTCGGCCAGGTCAATTTCTATCGCGCCATGCAGAACAGGACCCCGGAAGGCATCGCGGCAGCCGTGGCGCTGACCTTCATGGGTTCCCGGGTGGAATCATGGCCGAAAAACCGGCTGCCGGGCACGGCCATTTTTTTCTCGCAGGTGGGTTACAAGCCCACCCGGGAGTGGAAGGAGGAAATCGTATTCTGGGATCCATACAAGGATGACCCCGCGCCGGCTCCAATAAGCGCAACAAAACAATCCACCAATGACGCGGCGCCGCAGGCAACCAACAGCGTATCCCAACCATCTTCAAATATTGTAACGCAAACAGCGGCGGTAAAGCCCGTTCCCAAAGCGCCCCAGGCGCCCGTATTTCCCGATGGAACCAAACTCAAGGAACTGCCGCCGGACATTGATCCCAGGAAAATCTTCGCCGACTGGCTGATTACCCCCCAAAATGAATGGTTCACGGCCAACATCGTGAACCGCATCTGGGCATGGCTGCTGGGGCACGGCATCATCCACGAGCCGGACGATATCCGGCCGAAAAACCCGCCCAGCAATCCGGAGTTGCTGGCTTACCTGCAAACAGAGTTTGTCGCGCACAACTACGACATGAAACACATTTACCGGCTGATACTGAATTCAAGGACTTACCAGTTTTCGTCCATCCCGCCCAAGCCGGAAACTCCCAAGGCTGAAATCAATTTCGCTTTCTATCCCCTGCGCCGGCTGGAAGCCGAGGTGCTGATCGATGCCATCAACCAGATCACCGGCACTTCGGATCTCTACACCAGCGCCATCCCGGAGCCGTTCACCTATATCCCGGAAAACATGCCGGCCATAGCCCTGCCGGACGGCAGCATCACCAGTCCATTCCTGGAACTGTTCGGCCGCCCGGCGCGCGCCACCGGCATGGAAGATGAGCGCGTCAACCGCGTGTCGCCCACCCAGCGGATGCACATGCTGAATTCAAGCCATATCCAGCGCAAGCTCGAACAAGGAGCCAATTTCAGAAAAATCACCAATCCCAAACGCACGCCGAAGGAGGTCATGGATGCCATTTACCTTACTATCCTTTCTCGTTTCCCGACCGAGGACGAAGTTAAGATCGCGGAAACATACGCCAAGTCAGGCGTGGTCAACGGCCGCGAGGCGTGGCTTGACCTTGCCTGGGCTTTGATCAACAGTGATGAATTTTTATACAGGCATTGAAATCATGAACACCGAAAACAGTCCCAAGAAAAAATTGCCGGGTTCTGATCCGGCGATCGAGGGCGGCACGCCGATTTCCAGGCGCGAGGCGATGCGCCGCGGCCTTATTTTCACGGCCGGGCTCCTCCTGGCCGACCGGCTGAACCTTGAGGCTTTTGCCTCCGCGACGCAACCCTCAGCGGCCACAACACAGAAAAAGGCCAAGGCGGTCATCCAGGTCTTCTTATGGGGCGGCATGTCGCATACCGACACCTGGGATCCGAAGCCGGACTCGGGCTACGACTACATTGGGCAGCTTAAGGGAACCATTCCAACCAATGTCAACGGCATTGTTATCGGCGACTTGTTTCCCGAACTGGCGAAGCAGGCCGACAAGTATTCCATCATCCGCAGCATGACGCACCGCAACAACGGCCACGAAACGGCCGCTTACCTGATGCAGACCGGCCACCTGCCCGGCGAACAGCTTTCCTACCCCTGCATCGGCGCCGTGTTTGCCATGCTGAAGGGTTACGATGCCGGGTATAAAGGACTGATCCCGCCCTACGTGGTGCTCACGCAGTCGCAGGGCAGGTTTTCCGAGTCGGGCTTTTTAAGCTCGCGCTACAAGCCGTTCGCCACCGGCGGCGATCCGAACGCGCCGCGGTTCGAAGTAGAAGGCGTGGTTGCCCAGGGCATAAGCGACAAACGCCAGAATGCCCGGCGCGATTTTCTCCACGAGATGAACACTTTTGGCAACGCGATGAGCGGCAACCCGCAGCTGGCGGCCGCGGATGACGCCGAGAAGCAGGCCTATGACCTGATCCTGGGCAAAGGCAAGGATGTCTTCGACCTATCAAAGGAAACGCCGGAACTGAGGAACCGCTACGGGCGCCACACCTTCGGCCAGGATTGCCTAGTGGCCCGGCGGCTGGTAGAGGCCGGCGTCCCTTATATCACCATCAACTATCCCGCCGGATGGGATACGCACTCAAATCATTTCCAGACCATGCGCCGGCAATGCCCGCAGCTGGACCAGGGCCTGGCAATGCTGCTCCAGGATTTGTCCGACCGTGGACTGCTTGACAGCACCATCGTCTGGTGCTGCGGCGAGTTCGGCCGGACTCCCAAGATTGACTGGCAGCCGCCCTGGAACGGCGGCCGCGGCCATTACGGAAATGTTTTTTCGGTCCTGGTCGCCGGCGGCGGCTTCAAGGGCGGACACGTGGTCGGCGCGTCGGACGAAAAAGGCGAAGAGGTCAAGGAGCGGCCGGTATATCCGATTGACCTGCTCGGCAGCATTTACGAACTGGCCGGCATTGACACCGCCACCCGCCTGCCCCACCCGCTCGGGCTTGAAGCCCATGTGCTGGCGCCCGGCGAGAGCGGCGCGAAGTCGGCCGGACGTTTGAAAGAAATTATGTAATTTTCACGCAGGGCTGAATAAATAATGGATCGTTTATGAACAGATTTTGCCGGTATTTTATTTCCTGCCTGGTCGCCATGGCGGCTTCGGTATCATCCGCCCAGAAACATCCATATATCGGTTTTGTTTATCCCGCCGGCGGGCAGCATGGCGCCACGTTCCAGGTTATGCTTGGCGGACAGGATCTGGATGGCGTCCATGGCGCGTTTGTATCCGGCGCGGGCGTTAAAGCCCGGATCGTGGAATACAACAAATACCTGGGCAACCAGGAGATTACCCTGCTGAATGAACAGTTGCGAGAGTTGAAAAACATGCCCGCCCAAACGCTCGATGCAAAAATGACGAACCTGGTCGCAAAGCTTTCAAAAATCATCGGCGATCGCCCTGACCGGCCGGCCAACGCTTCGATCGCCAACATCGCGATCGTTGAGGTCACAATTGCTTCTGACGCCGAACCCGGCGAACGCGAAATAAAGCTGTTAACCCAGCGCGGGATTTCAAATCCGCTCGTGTTCAACGTCGGCCAGGTGCCGGAAATATCGGCGCCAGGGCTTCCCACCAGCCCCCAGCAGGTGCTCGGCCGGGAGGAAGAAATCATCCGTAAAAAAAAGCGCGGCAAAAAAGACGAGCCCCGCGGCGAAATGATGATGATGTCCACAATGATGACCATGGAAGGCGCGGGAGCGCCGGGCGACCTGGATGACAAGGAGACGCGCGTCAAGCTGCCCTGCACCGTCAACGGCCAGATTTACTCCGGCACCGTGGACCGGTTCCTTTTTGAAGCGCGCAAGGGCCAGCGCCTGGTCATCAGCGCCCAGGCACGGGGATTGATCCCGTACCTGGCCGACGCCGTTCCCGGATGGTTCCAGCCCGTGCTGGCGCTTTACAACTCGAAGGGCAAGGAAGTGGCCTACAAGGACGACTACCGCTTCAAGCCCGACCCGGTTATCCTTTACGAAGTTTCAGAGGATGGCGAATATATGCTCGCGGTCTATGACGCCATCTACCGCGGGCGCGAGGATTTTATTTATCGCGTAACAATCGGCGAACTGCCTTTTCTAACGGGCATTTTCCCGATAGGTGGACGGGTTGACGCGCCGGTAAAGGTCGAAATGCGGGGGTGGAATCTCGCGGAGACCAACATGACGCCTGACATAAAGAAAGCAACGCCGGGAGTGCGCTTGATCACCGCGCGCGGCAAGGAAGGATTCATTTCCAACCCCATGCCTTTTGCCCTGGATACCCTGCCGGAATGCTTGGAAAATAAGACTAACAACACGCCGGCAACCGCGCAGAAAATTATGCCGCCGATCATCATCAACGGGCGCGTTGACAAGCCGGGCCAGCAGGATGTTTTCCGGTTCGAAGGCCGGGCCGGCGAAGAAATCGTCGCGGAAGTCAACGCCCGCCGGCTCGATTCGCCGCTGGACTCCACCCTCAAGCTTACCGACGCCGCCGGCAACCGCCTGGCGTTCAATGACGATCGCGAAGATATCGGCTCGGGATTGAACACGCACCACGCGGATTCCTACATTCGCGCCACTTTGCCATCGAACGGCGCATACTTTGTCCACCTGGGAGATGCCCAGCAAAATGGCGGTGAAGATTACGTCTACCGCCTGCGCGTCAGCGCGCCGCAGCCCGATTTCGCGCTGCGCGTTGTGCCCTCCAGCGTCAACATCCGCAGCAATGCCGCCGCCCAGGTTACCGTCTATGCCATCCGACGTGACGGATTCAAGGGCAATATCAAGCTTGACTTGAAAAACGCGCCGGACGGTTTTGAGATAAAAGGCGCCGGGCTGAAAGGAACCCAGGAAGTTACGCGGGTTAACATTAAAACGAGCCTGCCGTCAACCAGGGAGCCCGTCAGGCTGGCCATTGAAGGCGAGGCAAAAATCGACGGGGAAAAGATCGTCCGCGAGGCCGTGCCGGCTGACGACAGGATGCAGGCTTTCCTCTGGCGGCATCTCGTTCCCGCAAAAGAGCTGGACGCTTTCGTGTTCGATCCCCCGCGACCTCCGCCAAGATTCGACCCGCCAAAAACTAACGCTCCTCCGGCTGCCGCCAAACCATGATTGAAAAATAGATTGGTGAAACCAATCTCCCAGTCTTGACTGGAGACGGCCTGACCACAGGCCGTAGGAGGCGGGACGAGAACGTCCCCCAACCACATAACACTACGCCTCAGGAGAGCGCCGGCAGGCGTGTATCTTCGAGGAGTTCGCAGCTTCCTTTTCTTTCTTCTTTTGCAGAAATCTCAAGACAACTGTGATTAAAAGTATAATTGTCCACGGCGTGTAAAATCTAAGAGCTGCCATTGCACGCAGAGGATCGTAGTCGGTCATCCCTGAGGCAATGGTTACGGATAGAATAGCAAGTGCAGATATAGTGCCGAGAATCAGCGACAATGTTGTTGGTCTGATTAGGTGGATGGCAATCACCAAGAATAGACAGGCCATGATCACGGCTTGGATAAATATGGTTGTATGCCCCCATTTTTGCATTTGCTCATACGTGTTAAGCACCGGGATTGTGCATCCATGAATAATCTCAAGAAATGAAATCGGCATTAGGATATAAAGGGCTTTTTTCATTTCATATCATTGTCTGCGAACTGAGAGATTACCGGTGAACCAGAAAGATTAAGCAAATTTCAAGGCGAGACTTCGCATTCCGCGGCCTTGCGGTCGTAGAACTCCTTCGTCAGCAATCCCCGGTCGTAGAGCTCCTTCAATTCCTTCAGGCGCTGGGCGACCTGCTCCCGGGTAAACTTTGGTTTCACGGAGGCCATAACAACCTGGACCTCGGACTCTGAGAGCGCGTGGTTGAAAATCATCAAATCGTCAATCATGCCGTCAAAGGATTGTTTTTGTTCCAGCGTTGCCTGGTTGGACCTGCTCATCCCGATTACCAGGTCGTTGGTGCTGGGCGGGATTTCGCCGCGCCAGGGAATAACCTGTTGCTGAAGTTTGCCGTCCACGTAAAGTTTAAGGCTCTCGCCGTCACAGGTTGCCGCCCCGTGATGCCACTGACCGTCCGCGACCGGCCCGTCCCCCACGCAAACGTTATTGCAGACGGTGAAGCCCAGTCTGCTGCCGTTTGTCGCCCCGCCTATGCCGAAGGCAAAGCCGTTTTCCATCCCCTTGTCCAGGATGAACCGGTCATACGAACCCGGTTTTAAAACCTTGAACCATACCGCGAAGGTTGCCTGGGTCAAGTTCAAGGAGGAATTGTTGGCCACCGCCAGGCAGCTGTTGGTCAGAAAAAATTCGCACCCGCTGCCCTGCTTGCCGTAAGGAGACCACTTAGCGCCGAACACGCGGGCGTTGCCGTGCCCGGAACGGTCCACGACCATGCCATTATTTTCCATCTGGTCGAAGTTGAACTGGAGAACAAGCCCCTGCGGGAAATCGGCGGCAGACGCGTTCAGTCCAAGGGCAAACACAATAAATAGCCCCAGCGGGAATCGGATCATGAACACGTTGAGTTTGTCTCTTTTCATCTCAGCTCACTTATCCCGTATATTTCACCAGCGGTACGGCGTAGCCGCACACACTGTAGGGCGCGGTCGGCCTGTTATTTTTTCGTGAAATATTTGACGCCTGTAAAATCCTTAAAGTGGATGTCTTGTGTCCAAATGGTTGCGCTGTGTTCGCGGGCCGTAGCCAGGATCACTGAATCTGCCATAGGCAAGGCATGTTGCGTGCTGATTTTGCTTGCCATGATCGCCAGTCTTGGCGTCAGGTCAACGACAAGACCTTTCTGAAGCGCGGCGCATGTTTGCAGCGCCGCATTTTCGCCCGACTCTCTCAATACGACTTTGAACACTTCATATAGAATGACCGTGGGAACCACGAGGCTATCCACAAGCCTGACAACCGGCGCGAAATGCCTGGCATTCGGCCCATCCGAGAAATATTCCAGCCATCCGGAGGAATCGACAACATTCATACGCGGTCCTCCTCTCGTTTGAACTCCGTATTGATTCCTTTCAGAAATCCCCTGAGTTCGGCTATGTCCCGGTCGGGAATGAGTTCAACTCGTCCTTCGTACTCCACCACCTGCATTTTCTGTCCCGGGCGAAGGTGCAATGTGCGGCGTACAAGGCGCGGTATTACGACTTGGTATTTGGGTGACAATATTACAGATTGCATACCTGATCCTCCATCGATTGTTTTATTTACAACGTTACCGTGATCGATGGCATTATGTCAATCCTTTTTTCAGGCCCTTATTCGCCTTCATTTTCGGCGCGGAATACGACGTTTAGCAAATTATTTATTTAATTCATGTTTGATCTCAGCAATATCTGAAAGAAAAACCTGGCGGATTAACAAAGCCCTCGTGCGCACCGGAAATCGCAATTGCGCATAACGTCATTCTATCGCCGGAGTCGCCATTGACATCCATCAAACTCCGCTTGACATTCTGACATCCCGGACAAACTCATTCCGGGTGATCCGCAAGGCGGCGATATCCGTGATTGGCGGCGAGCCGGCCAGGCAAACGTTGCGGAAGGTGACGCCGCGGATATCATGATTTTCATCAACTCCGTGGAGCTCGCTGGCCGGCAGCCGGGCGCCGTAGACCGTCACGCCATCCAGCAGCACGTTGCGGATACGCCCCCGTTCCGTATCATGCCCCCAGCAATCCTCGACAATCGCGCCGTGCAGCAGTACCGGCTGCCGGGTCAACGCCTCGCGAACCGCCCGGGAATCATTGCGCGCAACCGTGAGATCGGAGATGGCCGTATCGGCAAAAGTAATATCCTCGACGGTGCCGCTGTCGGAAACACGGATCCCGAAACACCAGTGCCTGGCATGAATGACGGCGTTGTCGCGAAAGACAACCCGGCGCACGTCGGAGCGCGTCTCGTAAGTCACCCCGAGGGCGTAGCCCCAGTCGTTCCATACCGTGCATTTCTCAACCAGGATATCTTCCGACGGCATCCCGGGCGTGGTGGTTTTAACCACGATGCTGTCATCATGGTTGCGCACAAAACAATCGGAAACATGGACGCGGCGCGCATTAACGGAATTGATCCCGTCGCTGTTCAGCCGCCCGCTGATAATGCGGATGTCGCACACCTCGATGTCTTCTGACTTGCCGATGACAAAATTCCAGTTGGCCGTATCGCGCAGCGTAATGCCCTCTACGCGCACCCGGCGGGCGCCGTCAAAAACCAGCATGGGGCAACCAGGATGGGGGATGAGGCTGGCGTCGACAATCCCCCGCCCGCGGATGCAGACATCCTTGACATTTGCCAGCTTGAAGATAGTGCCGCTGTAGAACTTGACTTTCCATTTCTCGTTGTAGACCCCTTGCGTGTCTTTCTCTTTCAGGCGCGCGCGCAATACGGCCCCGCCGGCCAGGTACAGGGTCTGTCCGCTCTTAAGCTCCACGCCGGTTGTCTCGTGCACTCCCGGCCCGATATAGAGCACGTTCGGGTCGTCCGGCGAAGGGATATTTTCTTCCGGTTTGCCGGCAAAGATGTGCAGGGCCATGGAATCATCGCCATCCAGCAGCACCGTGACCTTGCGCGGTTCCCGCAAGGTGAATTCCACAACACCATCCGCCAGCCGGGGAGCGATGAGAGCGCATTCCGGCAGCACGGCCGCTGTTTTGAAAGCGCGCGCGGGCTTAACCCTGACGGTAACCGGGGCGCGCATATCGAAAATCACAAATGACGCCCGCTCCCCCGGACAGCCATGTACATGAGTCCACAAACCCTCATTCTTCAGTATCTCTGCGCGCACCCGCGCCTGATAGACGAATACCGGCGTCCCCGATACAGATACATGAAAATCCGGTGATGGCGCTTCGCCCGCCGGGGCCGGCCAGGTGATGACGGGCGCGCCGACTCCCGCTTTGTTATGTTCTACCTGCATATATCAACTTCTCCTCATCGACACATTCGCGACTTTTGTTTCAAAAATTAAGTGTTAATGCTCCAGACATACACCCGGCCCGTCTCCTCGTCGAAGACACCGAACGTATAGTCCATGCTGGGCCTTTCCCAAATCGGTTTTTCTGTCTGATAGGGTGGCCTTGGAGGTGGTATTCTCTGATTCCATTCCACCTGCTGGTCGATCAGAATGTAATACCCCTTTGCCGTTTCCAACGGGATGTGTCCTTTCACCCCATCCATGATTGTCGGTTGCAGGGATCTCTCCCCTGCTGCCAGTTCCGGCGGCAATGGCAGCCTCTTCCATGAAGGCATTGCAGAAACTGTCCGGGAAAAGTTGGTTGCTTGGTCCGACGGTATCTGGAGAATGAGCCAAGTGTAGCCATCAGACGCGCCGCCCGGGATCGGAAGTCCTGGGCCGGTGTCATCTGCGGTTGCTGCTTTGGTGCCTGATGGTAGTTTCGTTCTGAGAAGTCCTTCAGCTAATTTTACAGGGTCTGAAGGAATGCACATCAGGACGATGAGGACCAAGAGCAAGACTACCGGCGTTAAGCACCCGATGAGGCATCCCTTCCGTTTATTCGTCATTTTCATTATCAGAACGATGCGGCTGACGCTGCCGCGGTCAGCGGATAGTGTCCAGCCGTCTGGTTGTGTCTGCCTCATGCATTCCGCGCGTGGGCTTGCCGCCGACGGAACATGAGAATGCCTACAAGCACCAGGGTTGACCAGACGAGGTGCTGCACCATGTTCAGTAAAGAAAGCACACGGCCCAGGGACATACGACCGCTCTCGACCAGTGAAAAGGGAAACGTCACATTGGGTGGAGTTGTCTGCAATCCATCCACGGACACCTCGATCCAGTTGGCCACGACAACGCCGATGAGCGGAAGAAGAGCCAGCGGCATTATCAGCCACAGGAAACCCGCCTGCCCCGACTGGCGGTGCTTGAACGCGAGAGCCACCGCGATGAGGACAAAGAGCGCGACGTTGATTGAGCCCAGAATTATGGTCATGCGTCTTTTCCTCTCGTTACATTTCTACACCGAACGACTGGCATCAACCGTGCCCCGTAGGCGCGTCGGTTGAATGCCTTTGTTCGCTCATCTATATACTTCTCTGCGATGGCCGACAACAACGACAATGATCATGCGGCGGTCATCGCAAATTTCATAAATAACCCGGTAATCACCAATCCGAACGCGCCATGCTTCCCGGCCGGCGAGTTTTTTTACGCCCAACGGTCTTGGATATCTGGCCAGTTCTCGAATGGCGTGGAATATACGGTCCTGGAGGGAAGACGCGAGACGTGCAATACTTTTCTGTGCCGACTTGCGGATGAAAACCGTGTAGATCATCGCTTGGCTTTAATTTGCCGGACAGCTTCCTCAAACGGCACCAAATCACCCGGTTCTTTCTTGGCCTGATCGTAAGCCCGGATGTCATCAAGTTCTTCTATGGCTTCCAAAAGTTGTTGCCATTCGGCAATGGAAATTAAGACGGATTTTTTTCTGGCCTTTTCGTCTACAACATATTCCGGATGTAATGTGGTAATCATAATTACGTCCTTTCAGTGTGTCTATCCTGCCACACATTTAACACCAGTTCAATCTATTTTTTCAAGCGAACGACTGCCATCAGCGGCGCGCGGCACGAGCGTCCGTCTGCATGGCATTGTTATCGTTCTGTCTCTGGACCCATTCTCCTCCGCAGACTGCCAGCCAATCGCGGCTGTCCGGGAAATCGATCCTGTTTTCGAATCTCTCAGACACTTGCACGGATTCGCCTGTCCTCGGATCGATGATGTGCACGGGTCCTGAGACGGCAGCATCCGGAGTAACACCCACGGTTCCCCCGCGAGGCGAGTAAACCACAACGGTATTACCGGCCGTTCGACCAACGGCAATGAACGCTTCGGCATCTTTGCGTTGGGACTCCTCTGCTAATATGGAACGACAAGGCGTCAAGGTCGTCCAGTCGAGTTTCTCGAAAATACCCCGCAATACGGTCATGCAGCGAATCCCAGTCGTCTCCAAACCTGTGCGCCATGGAGGCACTACACCGCCATGCCAATCACCATGCCCTTCACTGGGACCGGTTTCGTAGTTCCAGTTCCAGATCGCGTCGTGTCCGTATGTCACGCCCGACGGGGGACTTACCAGCAGGCTCCAGTAGGCAGCTCGTCGCACATGATAGTCGGTGAAGACTGTCTTGTGCTGCTCACCCCAGGCGGTTTCGTAGTTCGGCTCCAAGTTGAGGATCGGGCGTGACGGGGTGACGGCCCAGAAGGTTGCCGGCGGCCCCTTGACCAGCCAGCGAAGGTGATCGTCGCTGTCGCAATGTCCAGACTGATATCCGATCATGTCATACCACGCCTCTCCGCGAAACGCTTCACCGACCCAGTTCCGGCCACTTGGATGCAATGTGCTCAGGCGGTTGTGGCCGCAACCGAAAACAGATCGGCCGATCCGTTTCCATCGGTCAATGCCGATTTTCTGGTAATTGCCATCGCCGCCCAATAACCAGACAACCTGATAAGCGTCATACCGTGAGACGATGTACGAAGCCAGTCGGGTGGCATCCTCCTCCTTCAGTTTGTAGCCCGGATCTGTTTTCAACAGACTCCATAGCACGACCGGCGCTGCCACAAGACCGAACTCGTTGATCATGGCCACCCGGCGATCCAGCCGTTGAAAGAAACACGGGTTGATGCAAATCGAGTCTCCATCGTCATAGTACGAGGGTTCGCCTGCTTCATCCATGGCATTGCCCCGCCAGTGACTGCAGACAAACTGGATGACATTGAACCGTTGCTCGGCACGAACGGTCAAGTACTCCCTCCAGTCGTCGTCATCGGCGCGAATGACGCCGTTCCATGCCGTGTCGGCCAACCAGAAAAAAGGCGTGCCATCCTCATGCGCAAGCGCCCGTCCACTGGCCGACAGCATGAGAGGGCCGTGCTGGTACAGCGGATTTTCACCTCGGTATTCGGCGCATTCGAATGCTTCGCCTGCACGCTCCAGACCGGAGTCATGCCCCTCCAAACAGCGCGTCCGCCATGTCCATCCTCCGACCTCATCAGGGCTGAATCGCACTCGCCATGTGCGTCCACCATCCCAGAAAGCGCGAGTCGACACCGTTCGTCCGCTGGGTCCAGTGAAATCGGCCACAACTTGGCAGTCTCGGTCGGGGTTCCGGTGATTGACCTTGCTGTGCAAAGCGAGTTCCAGAACGCCACACCGATGCGTGTTCATATTCTTCATATGCTTCCTCGATAACGTTACGCCTAACGGGCGGCGAAGCCGTACCGTTCAGGCGCTGGTTGGCGGCTTTGTGTTCTGCGTGCGCATGTGCAGCGCGTGACGCACCAGAAAATAACTGATGCCCAGTGCCAGGATGATGGCGGCTACGCCGTAAAGTATCTCCGGCGCAACGACTTTGTAATCCAGGATGATGACTTTTCGTGCGATAGCGACAAGGGCCACCAGAAAAACGACCTCGGCATGCACCCGGTCTTCTTCCAGATAAGCCTTTAAGCTCTCGAGGAGTTCCAGTCCGATCAGCACCATCAGGAAGAAACCGAAGACCTCTAGCATCTTGTCCAGATCAAGAAGGAAAGCGGGAGGTTTCAGGAGTTGTTTCACGAAGACTACCGCCAGTTCAATTGTGGCGGCAAAGACCGCCAATATCATCAGTCCGAGCAGTGCGAGAACTATGTATCGCACAAAGAACTTGAGCATCTTTTCCATATGTGCCTTTCCGCCAACGGGGCGAGCTGAGCGCGAGAAACCTAATCCCGCTGAAGCTGGACAGGAACGGCGCGCCCCGCGACGTGCTTAGGCGGCGAAGCGCTCCAGCGAATTGTTGGGCGGCGCGGTTGCGCGCCGCACGGCAATTCGCTGGCGAAGCAGCTCGATGGTTGGGCATTTTTTCCTCTTCAATGGGAACGTGCCTCGACATAAGAACGCAACACGGCGTTTATGCGCGTCTGATATCGGTGGCCCTGTTTTCTGAACCACCCCAAAACATCCGGATCAATCCTGATGGATACCAATTCCTTGCGCCGGGGCATTCTTATAACCATTTTTTTAAAGACAGCCGGATCAATCTTCGGGATGTCTGAAAAATCAATTTCATTATCCTTCATCGAATGCAGCCGGTTCCAATCGGTCTTAGATTTCATCTCTGTAGATTTGTTCTTCATGTTTTGCTGCCTTTCGGGCGGAGATAATCCGGATTGTTTCATTATTGGGTTCGGTGAATACAAGCACCGCCAAGATGGTTTTTAGTATTCCTATGCCAATCCATCTGTCTTCGCCATAATTTTTTCTTTGGTCAAGAAACATCACCATGGGATGCTGAAACATTGCGGGAACATCCATGAAGTCAATCCCGTGATTGCGGATGTTCAGCCTGTTCTTTGCCTCATCCCATTCGTATTTCATCAAAAACAATGTATATACAATCCGTATCTACGTCAAGTTTATTTTTCGCAGGATTTTTTTCGCATGCCCAACACGGCAGCAATCAGGCTCGGCGCGGAGCGCCGTAGCCTGATTGTTTTGTTGGACACATTTTCTTTATGCAGATTTTTCCGCGAGTCGCCCGGAAATGAATTTATGCAGAACGCTTGACATAAGCGTCTGGTAAGGAAGACCATCTAAAACAGCCTTTTTCTGAAGCAGTGCTAAATCACTTTCCGATATGCGAATGTTTACTCTTTTGTTTTTCTGAAAATGGGCCTTTGCATATTCCCGATAACGAAATATTTCTCTTTTTACGTTGGGAACAGATTTCGTCTTTCCCCGCTCAAAGGCTTCAAGCAAATCTTTTTCTTCTTTTTCAAGTTTCATTGCGTTCTCCCTTTCAAATATTTCTTTGTGGCCTTTCGGCTTGGAATGATCGTCTTCAATTGAATTTCCTTCTCTGATTCGTCGAAGGGAACCAAATGGATATATCCCGCACAATTGACCACAAAAACTCGTTGTCCGGGATATTTGTTCTGGTTTTCGTTTGGAATCACATCTGCCAAATGGCCATTCATTATGTAATACACGATTTCATCAAACGAAATACCTCTTTCCGCTATGAGCCATTCGTTCTTTGAGTCATTCCATACAAACGGTTTATTCATGTGTTCTGAATGTACTATATTGTGTGCCTTATGGCAACATATTATTTTCTTTTATCAGTTCAACGGGGCGAGCTGAGCGCGAGAAACCTAATCCCGCTGAAGCTGGACAGGGACGGCGCGCCCCGCGACGTGCTTAGGCGGCGAAACGCTCCAGCGCATTGTTGGGCGGCGCGGTTGCGCGCCGCACGGCAATGCGATGGCAAAGCAGCTCGCCCCGTTGAGCGGCGCGCAGCGCCGCTCAACGTCCCGGCTCAGACTCCGAGCGGAGCGAGGTAGTCTGGAACCGGTTGTTCGGTAGTCGTTCTTACAAGTCGCCTGGAGTCAGGCCTGTATGCTTGGCGATGCGGGACAGCATTTTAGGACCGATCTCCGCCCCATCATGAAAGGCAAAAACAAAGTCAGGCCAGCCTGGCCGGGCAAGAATCCGATGAGACGTGCCGCAATGCCGTTTTATTCCCCATCCGATCCGGACTAATGCAGCCAGCACTTTCCGTGCTTTGCTGGAAGGCCATTGGCTCATGCGGGGACGGCAAACATTTCATTTAATTCCGGAATGGCTTCGCCATGGTCAATTCGATCTGCGATTATGCGTAGAGCAAGAGCTTCAACCTTGGTTACAGCCTCTTGCCTGGTTGTTCCGTAGGCCATAACTCCCGGGATATCCGGTACTTCCGCAATCCACCGACCGTCATCTTCTCTTTCGATTTCAATTTTCATGATATCACCTTTTGGCTATATGTTACCTCGCATGCATCTTTTAGGCAAATCATTTTTTACCGAACGTTCACCTTGACGGTTTCGGCGACCCGTCCGCGGGTTGACGAATATCTGTTTTATACTTTGCGATGATCTTGGCGATGAGAACCACCGGCACTGCCCACAGCATTGCTGATAAAATGAACCCGAGGATAACCAGGGTCCAGAGCAACGGTTCGAACTCGATTGGGTTGTGAGTGATCATGAAAATCATTGGGAATGTGAGGGCCTGGAGGATGTAGATTATGGTTTGCTCCGTGAGACATGGTGGAGGAGCGTTGGGTGTGTGGTCGGGAAAGAAGATAAGGGAAAACGTGATGCCCAGCGTCAACATCAATATTGCTCCAGTGACAACTGCATACCTCATGATCCACATCGTCTTCCTCTCTGGCCGAACGACCCGCCTCACTTTTCGGGAAGCCGCGTAGCGGGTTCACGATAAAGTGGAGGCGATTGTTGTGCGATCTCAATTCTGTTGCTTGGATCAAGTATTCGGCCGAGAAACAAGATGCTCCCTGTCACGTTGTCTCGAATAAGGAAGAGGAAAGGATGGTCTGCTTTGAATGTGTATGTTCTTGAAAGCCCTTTTCTCATGACCACAGCCGTGGCGGCGGCAGCTTCTGTACCCTCCTCGTTCACTTCGACACATGCCTTGTGGAGAACCAAACCAATGAAAAGGGTTTTCGTTCCATCCATTCCGGAAAAGTCAGCGCCTGAACCGAAGGCCTTTCGCATTCCTAATGCTTGCAGGGGCTTGTTAAGCTCGAATGTTCCCCAAGTAACTTTGAACTTGGGCAGGTAGACGTTGACATCCTGCTCAGAAATACGAGAAACCCATGAATCCAGATTTTCCGTCGTCAATTGATCCTCAACCTTTGAGAGGCCATCCGGCTTCTCGGGCAGGATAAGCACCATGGACAATTCCTTGCCCACGTAAGGCAGATCCAGCAGTTGAGCACCTTCGATCTCTCCGTACCCAAATTTCCCTTTCTGGTACATCATCGAGACTTGTGTCTTCGCGTCGCCAAGTAGAGAGAAGTCGGACTCCGTGGTACGGTTCGGATCGAACTGACTTGCCCAGTTGCCCTTGAAATAGATCGCATTAACCAAGACGAGAACGGTAAGAGGGTCCAAGGCTCCTGGGCGGATAAGATTTTTGATCTTGTCCTTCGTCCTATCTTCAACCCATGTATTGATGATCTTGCACGCGTCTTCGGCTGCTTTCACGTAGTCCACGTGCGTAACGGATACTCCGTAATATCGTTTGGTTAGTGTGAGATACTCCGGCAGTAGACGGTAGCCTTTCTGTGGCCACAGAGAATTGGCAATGTGTAGTTGTACCTGTCCTCTCTTCTGAATCTGGCCAAACACTGTGTTAAGTTCGGCGAAAGCCGGATGGGTCTTGTCTACACCGAGTGCGAAATGGAGAACTTTCGCCATTTCTTCTGCCGTATCGTCCCTGGCGCCACCGTAGGTCATGGCCAACGCCGACGAAATGCTGTACGGAGAGAAGAAGAGATTCCCTTTTTCTTTCTTCAGCATCGAGTATAGATCGAGGGCGAAGGCGTTGTTCCCCGCAACTGCTGCTTTGAGGTCTGAGGGCGGCTCTTCAGCAAATGTGCTCGATACTGCCAGTAAGAAAAGCAGCAGCATTCCAAAAGAACCTCGATGTTTTGTCATCTCTGTCTCCGCACAACGGGGCGAGCTGAGCGCGAGAAACCTAATCCCGCTGAAGCTGGACAGGGACGGCGCGCCCCGCGACGTGCTTAGGCGGCGAAACGCTCCAGCGCATTGTTGGGCGGCGCGGTTGCGCGCCGCACGGCAATGCGATGGCAAAGCAGCTCGCCCCGTTGAGCGGCGCGCAGCGCCGCTCAACGCCAGTGTTGAGGCTGAGGCGCGCTTGCGCCGATAGCCTCCGACACTTGGTTCGATGCTGTTGTGTTCAGTCTCGCAAGAGGATGTCTAAAGTTGTCATCACCCTTGTTGGCTAAGAGGTCTTTCGCCGAACTGTAGATGAAGCGGTTTGTGGTTGTGTGGCGCTCTACCTGATGAGGACCGAACCCATGTCCGCTCTCTCCGTAAAATACGATGTCGTTGTCGACGACCTCGTACTTACCGGTGTAGCTACTACAGCCCGAGGTGTAGGACGGAGCTGTGGCGGTAACGATCACCACGCCATTGCTTCGGAAATCCATGGTCACGTTAACCGTCACTCGCCCTTGGTTAACTGTGTTTGTCCAAACACCAAGAAAGGGGACGTCTTGTCCTGAGACCATGGCCGCCCATGTCCACATAATGAGGATGTATGCATTTCTCATTTTCTTTTTTCGAACGGGGCGAGCTGAGCGCGAGACACCTAAGACGGCGCGCCCCGCGATAGTAATTGTAGTAATTGGGTTCACATCCGAACATATAACTATTTAACCTTCATGTTTTTCCGCCACCTTGCGCCACATTCTGGATAAGGCTTTATCCTGCTTCAGTCTGTGCTCCAACCGCCGGATCGCCATGCCTACGGCGGCATAGTCCTCTCCGTTACACTTAGCGCCAATCTCAGCTAATGTCATCCCCGCATAATCACGCGCCGCTTTATACACTAACGCCCGGCCGCTGTCTCCATGCCTGCCTGCAAAATCAGCCCATTTCTCCCCCTTGACAAACTCCACTGCTTGACGCACTTCCTCAAAAGTAAACCGCCTTCTAAGAAATCGTTTGCCAGCCGTTTCCCTGCCTATGACCAATCCTTTTCGCAACTTATCGGCAAACGCCCGCGTCCCCAATACTATCCCAGCTTTTAACTCACCCCACGGCGATTCCCTCTCGCCATCTTTTAACCGTCCTTCAACAAGCTTCCGGTAGGATTCCTCCCCTTTTCCAACTCTCTGCAACAGTGCCTTCCGCTCCAGCCACAGCGGAGCCTTGCAGTATCCAGCATACGAACGATACGAACTCCACGTATAACCCCGCAGAATTTCCAATCGCCTGGCCACCATTTCCCGCGATGGCGCAGCGGCCAGGCCGGCCGACTCTGCTTTGCGAGCCGGCTTGCTTAATCCCAAACCCGCCACCCGCACCGGATTGAGATGAACATAAACGCTCAACTCCAAACCCCATCCCGCGCTTTCCAATACGATCGCCTTGAATCGCCCCTGCATCAAATGCCCAACCCGTCCGTGCCGCCGATTAAACCAGACTCCATAACTCACATTCAGCCACTGCATCGCTCGGCTTAGATTCGCCTCCGGCGTCTCGACGATCAAATGATAATGATTCGTCATCAGCACGTACGCGTGAATCCGCACCCGATATCGCTCTGCGGTCGTTTCCAAAAGCTTCAGAAAATGCATGCGATCCTGATCGTCCCTGTATATCGCCTGCCGGTCCTGCCCACGCGATGTCACGTGATACCACGCCCCAACATATTGCATCCTTAAAGGTCTTGCCATGCTCCCTTTCTCTCATATCTCCGCCTATAACGCAAGACTTATTTGTTATATGTTCCGGGTAGAAGCCGCTGGACATCAATAACTTGTGCAGCGGCTACCCCCACAGTCCCGGACTAGCGGATTTCCCGCATCCGGTTCTTCAGACAGAGCTTTTCACACGGTCTGGTAGAGATTATGGACTACACGAGGCGACGCCAATGGATGACGAATCAACATGGTTTCAAACGCTTCCCATGTCAGTCGCCCGTCATTTCCACGGCGGCGTAACCATCGGAACCACGTCCGTCTCACCTTCTGGTAGTATTGCCGCAACGCCCGGATATTGTGGGTCATTCCGTAGTAGCCGTAATGCCCTCGGAGTTTCCGGTTCAATGCCCGGCATTGCTCATCCACCGTCAGATGCAGATGCTTGCGGCACCATTCCCAAACCGCCCGACAGCTTCTGGCCAATCGGTCTTTGGCTGTCTTGAGTTTGTGAATCATCCGTCCATCCCGACTGCGGCCCCAATAGTGAGTGAACCCAAGAAAATCAAAGCTCTCCGGATTTGTTCCCGGCTCGCCCGGCTTCCTGAAATCCACGACCCTCGTTTTCTGCATGTTCAGCTTCAGGCTGAAGCGAGCAAACCGTTTTGGCAATACCTCCATCACTCGCCGGGCATCCTCCTCCAGCTCGAAGCCCATGACAAAATCATCCGCATAACGAATCAGAAAACTCCGGCCTTTCAGCCGTCTCTTGATTTCGTTTGCGTACCATTTGTCCAGCACCTCGTGCAGATAGAGATTTGCCAGCAAGGGCGATATGATTCCGCCTTGCGGTGTCCCTTCTTCCGCCTTCTGCCATGCACCGTCTTCCATCACCCCGGCTTTCAACCATTTGTCAATCAGCCGGAGTATCACTCCATCCCGTACTCGTTGGCGCAGAAACCCTCGCAAGTGTTCATGTGACAGCGTGTCGAAAAACTTCCGGATGTCCACCTCCACCAGCCAGATGCACCTGCCTTCGTCTATGGCTCCGCGCAGGGCTTTGGTCGCTTCGTGCGCGCCAGTCCCTGGCCGAAATCCATATGAAAACGGGTAAAACTCTTGCTCGTAGATCGGTTCCAGTATCGTCACCACCGATTTCTGGACGGTTTTATCCTCCACCGCCGGGATGCCCAATGGCCGTCGCTCGTCCTTCCCGGGCTTCGGAATATACCCACGTCGCGCCGGAAGAGCCCAATAGCTTCCGCCTTTGATCTCTTCGACCAACATCGGCAGTCGCGCTTCAAGTCCCTTCACGTATTCTTCGACCGTCTTACCGTCCACCCCGACCGCCGCTGTCCTACGTAACTTCAGACAGGATTCCTTCAGCAAATCCGCCGTCAGATAGTGATTCAGCGAGGTCAAGGGCACCCCCGAATGTCTCCGCGCTATTTCGGTTATCTGTGCTTGTATCGTTGACACGTTCTTTCAGCCCCTGTGTGCCAGCCGTGTTGCCCTTGCACGACGCTCTGTTCTGGCATCTCCCTTCCCTACTCACCGGGTTCCCCGAGTCGGAGTTCCCCGGCTTTCTGTCCGCCTTCGCTTGAAGCTTCGGCGGACGTGCCGGTACTATGAAGACGCTAAGACTTCCCGTCCGTCACAACGCCGGTCTCGCTTGTCTCGACCGGCGCTTCCCGCCTCAGACGACTTCTTCGCTCGCATTTCCTGCCGTCCCGAAAATGCGCCTGGATGTTGTTCCCCGGTTCGTCATCCTTCCGGGATTAATCGGCGGCCTCGATCGGGATCTCCCGTGTTCCCGTTGAACCCTTTGCCTGTTTGCCATGTTCTCAGACCCCGGCGGAACCTCCGCGCCAAGCCATTCTGGCGTTTCGGTGTTGCCCTTCCTTATCTAAATAGAAAGAGCTTCCACTATGCGGTCATTTCGGGATTCTATAGCATGGCCTCCACGCTCGCTGTGTACGCTTCGTGCCGGCGTCACCGCCGACTACGCAACACTCACTTCCGGCTGGCGGCTACCCTTGGCCGGGTCACCTTTTCCAATGACAGGGTTCATCAAGTCAATTTCAATGCTTCTCAGCACCTCCTTCGACTACGGTCTTTTCACGGCGCGAGTAGACCTGACCCCTTTCCTTCTATTCGTCCCGACATATAGGCGTCCCCGTTTTTCACGGAAATACCCAGTACCTTTTCCTTGAGTTGTCCTGCGTCCAACGAGCCGGCGGATATCAGGAACGCACAATTGATAGCACACATTCGTAATGTCCACCCGGAACATTTTTTCCTCGCCACCGCTAAACCCGGGGAAATTAGTCGCATCGTCCAATATCCGGTTATGCAAGATCCATAGATAAATACGTGGCCCAGCTGTTATTGACCGATCTGCTAGACGCAACCATATTGGTCTCGAATCAATTAAGAATTTGGTTATTTCTGTTTCTCCTTCGGATAATGCGACTTGAGCAGCTTGTCTGCCTCAACCGCATACTGTGTATTTGAATAACACGCCATAATTTCATGCAATACATCAATCTTTAGAAGGCCCGTAGACTTATCCTTCCTATTTTTAAATAGCAACCAAGCTTTCAAGTTATCGCCTTCTGGTATTTTGTATTCTACCTGAATTAGATTTGCCGTGGATTCTGTTTTAATGGCATCCTTTCCGTAGCTCCGATATGTAACCTTGACGAGATATATTCCTTCTTCGCTTGGTGGGTCGATAATTTCCGTTAAAGCGACTGTATTAGAAATACTCTGCCCCGGCTCAAGCGTCACAATATCGCTGGGCATAATATTCATATCAATCTGAACTACCTTATTCGAATCACTGTTGGCACTATTTTTTCCCAATATCATTCCGACACCCAACGACGCTCGGTAAGGACGAAGAATTTTTATTGGTGAGCCAGATTTATTACATATGGCAACATTAATATTAAAACCTTGACCAAGAAAGTAAGGTCCAGGCTGTGTGGTAACATTCATAATCAACGGTTCTTCTGAATTGCGAGCCAAACACATCACATCATTTGAAAATATCCATATAAGGCAACAAATCATTATGATATATTTTTTCATTACTTATGTTCCTTTCATGTTATGGATATCGAATTCTGAGTTCATTCAATGTACCCTCACCGGTTCCCGACCGGAAGATATGCCATACATTGCTACCCGGCTCTAGATATTCTGACATAATCCCGCCCGGATTTGAATAATCGTCAAGAAGGCCACAACCATGTGCAAGTTCGTGGGCGACAGTCCTAGTAATGACTTCGCTAGAGGGAGGTGAGTTGGTCCAATATGCATTGATATTGCCAGTGTAGACAACTGCCATGATTGTATTATTTGGGCAACGAGGAAGATAGTGTAACGCCATTCCCCAAGTCGATGTACCATCATTACCGCCATCTATTATTCGCAATGCTCTCTGAAGATATGTTCTACCACGATGGGACTCACAGTTAAAATTAATGTGCTGCAATGTAGGACTTTCGTCACTACTTGCACCGTCCCATTCATTAGATTGGATCCAATGAGTATCACAACCAAGTTGACCAACATCGTCGCGACTTGAACCAAAAGCATTTCCAACATCACAAATAAAGACATCCTTTATTGTTGGGATAGTTCTTACATGATTTCCATTTACATTGAATCCTCGATATTCCTCGTACCTACTGAGCCCATCGCCTGTCGTATATCCGTTTGTAGGACTATTATCATCATCATAAGTCGCGTCGCTATTGCCACTTGGCCCCGCATCGCCACTCCATGAATCCGCTATAGAGTTGGAGTTTGAATCTGCAGGAAGTCGCGTATATTCATTGATTCCACCAGTTTCTTTTGCGATACACGTGAAGCTATAATCTTGCTTGGTGAATTCAGCTTTGATTTTCCCGAACGAACCATAATCAAATGACTTGATCGTTACTGTAGCCTCATTTAGATCGCTTGCCACCGTTTCAGCAATATTGCTGTCCGATCCTGAAATTGTGAATCCAGTCTGACTCGGAAATTGAAAATCTTTCCATGAATCCGAATCTTCTCCCGAAGCTGGAAGATTCGTCGGCGCATTCAGGCAGTATCCCTTCTCGTCCGAAACGTCAAATAGTGTAAATTTGAATTTACCTTCTACAGTGCTTGGCGTGACAAACGCCCGGATAGTTGTCGTGTTGTCGTTTGACCCGCCCTGAGGCAAGTAGTCGGAGGCGCATTTTTCAATCTCAAGTTTAACGACCGTCACGGAACATATATCATAGCAATTCGTTAAATCCTCGGCATAGGCCTTGACCGTGTAATTGGCCGCTACCGACCCTGCATTGAAGACTATACTTGTTCCAGAATCACTCCCCT